>WBZQ01000750.1_pt4 | contig 10924 bp, 9 predicted proteins | sample 5204251 | NCBI WGS metagenome assembly WBZQ01 (sample SAMN12412402, study PRJNA552823) | activated sludge metagenome | isolation source: activated sludge from nitrification reactor of wastewater treatment plant... | place: USA: Virginia | collected 2017-09 | reverse complement strand
GTCACCAGCATAATTTACGCAGCGATACTATGCAAATCTAGTCGCCGCTTAAACACATGGACTCCAGTTTTGACAGCACACACCAAAATCACACACAGAGCCCAAAAGTGGCATCCATCTGGCTATGCAACGTTGTGAATGCCTAAGTAGCATCGATTTTCTAGGCTTGGTTTTGGCCCTTTCATTAGTGACGATCTCCTACAAATCACCTAAGCAAAATAGAACGTCATTAATTTGAGGTCATGACGCGCTTGGTAATTGTTTGTTTACTGTTCCAAGAATCTTCAGGAACGAAATCCTATCAAAAGAGTCTTTTTTTTAAAGGATTTATAGGATGTTTTTACTATTAACTTCCTGACAACAAGACTATTTGAGAGTTTTTATGGCGTGATAGAGTGGTCGATGGTCAATGAAATAATCCAAAATAATCAACACATCAGCTTCATTCATTGATTTTTTCTAACTCATAATAAAAATAAAAATGACTACTAAAAATAAATACTACTTTCGCTCTCGAATCAAAGAAGCAAAATTTCGTAAGCTTGTGCGTTGCTATGCGTTAGATTTTACCGCGACAAAAGCTGCACAGTTGACGCGTATTTCTGTACGGTCGGTTAATACGATTTATCTTAAGATGCGCCAGCGTATTAAAGAAAACAATGAAATTCTATACCAGAATGCTACGGGTGAACATCTGGATATGCATTCCGGTTTGACAAAAATACCAGCCATGCCATCTCAGTCGATTGAGAATAGCACTAGTTTATTAGGAGCTTACGGGATTCTGAAACGACAAAATGGCATTTTTACAGCGGCTCTCCCTGCTCAAGTGGAGTCTGCTATAAAACTATTGGAGGCTGATAATGATACTTCGAAGGAAGATGCTATCAAACAGTTAGGATTAAGCGGCTATGAGGCTTTAGTTGGCGTATACCCAGGTATGCGGATGAAATTGTATCGACTGCATTCCACTGATAGTAATCGTGCTCAGACGAATGAGAATGATACAGAATCCTTCTGGGCTTATACCAAACAACGGCTAGCAAAATTCAATGGAATACCGATGCAAACGTTCTTTTTACATTTAAAGGAAACGGAATTTCGTTTTAATCACCGATATGACGATTTGTATGACGAGCTACTTAAAATATTGCGCGCCAACCCACTCTAGTGTATTGCTGAATCAAAGCTAAGGTTTCATAATTTTTCTGTGCTATGACTGATTTCTAATTACAATACGCTCAGAGTCAATATCCGATACTCATAGGACTATGGAAAATTATGAAGCCTTGATGGCTACGCTTGCTCTAATGCTTGGAAGCTCATGGGCGAGCGGTATTAATCTTTATGCAGTGGTTGCTATCTTGGGGTTGGGTGGCTCTACCGGTCATATTGATTTGCCGAGCGAGCTGTCCGTGTTACAAGATCCTCTGGTAATTGGCGCAGCGGCAGTTATGTATGTTGTTCACTTTTTTGTGGATAAAATCCCAGGTGCCGATACGGTTTGGGACACCATTCATACTTTTATCCGTATTCCGGCCGGTGCAATGCTTGCCGCTGGAACGGTGGGTGATACCACGCTAGCATTAGAGATCGCCGCGGGGCTTTTGGGAGGAGGGGTTGCCGCTACTACGCACGCTACAAAATCAGGTGCGCGCGTAATGATAAATACCTCGCCAGAGCCTGTATCCAATTGGTCTGCATCCTTGACTGAAGATGTTTTGGTGCTCTCTGGGATGTGGACGGCTTTAAATCATCCAGAAGTTTTTTTGACATTATTTGTCATATTTATTGGATTTTCGGTATGGGCATTGCCAAAATTATGGCGATTCATCAAATTGTTGTTGAATAAACTGGCAAAGTTTTTTGGTGCCGAAGCATCACCTGTTGCTGCAAGCGATGCGCCCCTATCGGCACAAATACCTGAGAACAAATCACTGCAGACATCCAAACAGTTGCCAAAGCATACTGATTCAGAGTGATGCTAGGTGACAGAGCGTTGCTTGGCTTTAGTTTTGAGTCGTTTCAAAATAGCGTTTTCAAGATCAATGCCTGCCCAGACTTCTTCTGGCAATGCCCACAGCGCCTCGGTGGCGAAGTTTTGACAAGCTAAGGCTTTATTTTCTGACATGAGAACGATGCCACTCGCAGGAAAATCGAGATCCTGCGCGATAAACTGATGATGTTTCGGGAAGGAATGAAACACAGCATTGGTGTTTAGAGCGGCTTGTTGTATCGCTGCGAATATCCACTCTTCATCATTTTCGTCAGTCAGTACATGTATTTGTATCTCCTTAAAACTTGACAGTGATCGGCGATTTTCGGGTTTAAGTACGTTATACGCTATTTCTGCGACCCATTTAACTGGGTATTTTGTATGCCAGTTATCGGTAATCATCGTAAAATTATGTTCTCCGGTTACGAGAATAATACTGTCTTGATCGAGTCGCCGAGGGTTGGCGCGTAATGGGCCGGCCGGCAATAAAAGTCCATTGCCGTAGGTATAATCTGAAAAATCAACCAAGGTTATTTCGATATCCCGCTCGAGGCGGTGATATTGCAGCGTATCATTAAAAATAAGCACATCACAACTTGGGTGAGCATGTAGTAGTGCTTGGGCCGTTTGAGTGCGATCATTGCCTGTCCAAACCAGATAAGTAGCACCGAAGCGGTGTGCAAATAGCAGTGTGTCACTATCAACGGTTTCAGGCGCTGTAGCGGATGTAATAGCGGTAGGAGGGCTCGCGCTAAAGTTTCCATGTGTCACAATTCCGGGTGTGTAGCCGTGCCTCACCAAGTTGTTCACTAGCCAGAGTATCAATGGTGTTCTGCCACTTGCTTCAACGCTGATAGCGTCAACACTGATAACTGGAACGGGTAATTTAATCGATGGAAAAATATCCAACCAATAGCATAGCTTTTTGATTATCAGGAATAACTCATAAGCTAAGCTAATCGGCCATAAAATAATGTGCAGAGGTGTAAATCGATGCCAATAAAGTGCAGATAACTTCATATTTCAGAGTGCTGAAGATGATTTGAGCCTGGAATCTTCCGTTGATTGCTTATTCGGATAATCTGGTTAAGCTGATTCATGATTGACCTTTCCACCGGTTGGGTGAGTTTGCTACGAGGTGAGTGCTTCGTTGAATCGTCAGTTAACGTACCTAGTGTTAGTGCATCGACTAGAAAATATATTACAACACTATTTTTTGATTTGAAAATAATCTACTGAGTATCGAAATTTGATGACCTCGTGGCATACAATACGCCATCCGCTATAATGGCGGTTTTTACCCAGCACTGTCTATTCTTCACCCCATGGAACTTGAAAAAAGCTTTGATCCAAAACGAATCGAAGATCGTTGGTATTCGATTTGGGAATCGACCGGTTATTTTAAACCGGCGATGATAGAAAATTCTTCTGCCTATTGCATTATGTTGCCGCCGCCGAATGTTACCGGTACATTGCATATGGGGCATGCTTTTCAACATACACTGATGGATGCATTGACGCGTTATCATCGTATGCTTGGTGAAAACACTTTGTGGCAACCGGGCACTGATCATGCCGGTATTGCAACGCAAATCGTGGTTGAGCGTCAATTGGATCAACAAAAACTGGATCGTCGCGAGATGGGGCGAGAGGTTTTTCTCGAACGCGTGTGGCAATGGAAAGAACAGTCAGGTTCAACTATTACGCGGCAAATGCGTCGGCTTGGGAATTCTTGCGATTGGACACGTGAGCGGTTTACCATGGATGCAGCGTTATCGCGTGCTGTCGTGGAAGTATTTGTACGCTTGTACCGTGAAGGATTGATTTATCGCGGTAAGCGGTTGGTGAATTGGGATCCAGTGCTACAAACGGCGGTTTCAGATTTGGAGGTTGTGGCGACGGAAGAAAATGGTTCGTTGTGGCATATTCGCTATCCATTGGCGCCAGCGAATCCAACCGAGAGCGCTCATCAAACCGAATCGCTGGTGGTGGCTACTACACGACCTGAAACGATGCTCGGTGACGTTGCGGTTGCTGTACATCCAGAGGATCCACGTTATCAGCACTTGATTGGCATGCAAGTACAGCTACCGCTGTGCAACCGAACGATTCCGATTATAGCGGACAATTATGTTGATAAGGAATTTGGTACTGGTTGCGTTAAAATCACACCGGCACATGATTTTAATGATTATCAGATTGGACAGCGACATCAACTCGAACCCATTAATATCTTAACGTTGGATGGCAAAATCAATCATAACGCACCAGTTATTTATCAAGGGCTTGATCGCTTTGATGCACGGAAAAAAATCATTGCTGATTTGGGTGTGCAAGGTTTATTGGTTGAAACTAAAGCACACAAACTGATGGCGCCGCGGGGTGATCGTACCAATACGATCATCGAGCCGATGTTGACCGATCAATGGTATGTGGCGATGGAAGGTTTGGCAAAACGTGGTTTAGACGCAGTGGCAAAAGGTGACATTAAATTTACTCCGGATAATTGGAGCCATACTTATAATCAATGGTTGGAAAATATTCAGGATTGGTGTATCTCGCGCCAACTTTGGTGGGGGCATCGTATTCCTGCATGGTACGACGATCAAGGCCATGTAATTGTTGCACACAACTTGGAAGAAGCACAAAACTTATCCGGTACTTATCAATTGAAACAGGATGAAGATGTGTTGGATACATGGTTTTCATCCGCGTTGTGGCCATTCTCAACGCTGGGTTGGCCCGATGAAACGGACGAGCTTAAAGCATTTCTACCGACTTCGGTGTTGATAACGGGTTTTGATATCATTTTTTTCTGGGTTGCGCGCATGGTGATGATGTCGTTGCATTTCACCGGTAAAGTACCTTTTAAAGAAGTGTATATCACGGGGTTGATTCGTGATTCTGAAGGTCAGAAAATGAGCAAGTCCAAAGGCAATGTATTAGATCCACTCGATTTGATCGATGGCATTACGTTGCAGGAACTGATTGCCAAACGCACGACGGGGTTAATGAATCCGAAGCAGGCTGAAGCTATAGAAAAAACTACCCGTAAACACTTCCCAGAAGGGATTCCGGCATTTGGTACGGATGCGTTACGCTTCACATTTGCGAGTCTGGCATCGCATGGCCGGGATATCAAATTCGATATGCAGCGTTGCGAAGGTTATCGTAACTTTTGTAACAAATTATGGAATGCGACGCGCTATGTCTTAATGAATTGCGATGGTAAAGACACCGGTTTGGATGGGTCACAGCCGCTTTGCTATCATGCTGCGGATCGTTGGATGATCGGTCGTTTGCAACAGGCTGAGCACAACATCGCGCAAGCATTTAGTCATTATCGCTTCGATCTTGCTGCGAGAGAAATTTATGAGTTGGTATGGGATGAGTACTGCGATTGGTATGTGGAATTGGCCAAAGTACAGCTTAACAATGAGGATATTGTAGTGCAGCGTGCGACTCGCCGGACTTTGGTGCATGTGCTGGAAGCTATACTGCGATTGGCGCACCCGATTATTCCTTTCATTACTGAGGAATTGTGGCAAACCGTTGCGCCACTTGCCGGGAAAAAGGGTGCTAGCATTATGAATCAACCCTATCCCCAAGCAAATATGGAGCAAATCGATTCGTTTGCGGAAAAATCGATATCTTTATTAAAAGATATGGTTAATGCGTGCCGTACGTTACGTAGTGAAATGAATTTGTCCCCGGCAACTAAGGTACCGCTGTGGGTTACTGGTGATTCTCAAACTTTGAATGAGTTTTCGGCGTATTTGTCTGCTTTAGCGAAACTTTCCCACGTGCATATTTCAGAAGATTTGCCAAATGTTGGCGCTCCAGTTTCAATTGTTGGAAATTTTCGGTTGATGCTTAAAGTTGAAATCGATGTGCCAGCCGAGCGTGATCGCTTATCTAAAGAAATGGTACGGTTACAAGCAGAGATAACTAAAGCGCAAACAAAGCTTTCGAATGCGAGTTTTGTTGAGCGTGCTCCAGAGAATGTGGTATTTCAGGAAAAAGAAAGACTGCAAGCATTTACAGAGAAATTAGACAAGATAAACGAGCAACTCCATAAATTGCCTTAAAATTATCTTCAAAATATTACGATTCTGAGCGGAACGCATCGAATGCGTGTGGTATTAATTATCAAATTTAATTGGTTTATTACTATTCAGTCTTATGATCAAAAAAGTGAATGTTGACGAGATCTGCCTCGGAATGTATATCCATGAGCTTCGTGGAAATTGGTTGGAGCATCCATTCTGGAGAAAATCCTTTAAACTGGAAGATCCTAAAGATTTGCAGAAACTGATCCATTCTGGGGTCGATGAAATATGGATTGATACAAATAAAGGCCTTGATGTCGCAGCTGTGATGGTTATGGAATCTGCTAAAGAGCCTGAATCTGAGCCTGCGAAGCCTGAACCTGAACCTGAGTCAACCAAAACGCCGTTAGCAGTTAAAAAACAAATCTCATTTGATGAAGAATTGCTTGCCGCAAAAAAAATACATACTAAGGCCAAAAAAGCCGTAACGTCGATGTTTGATGATGTACGTATGGGAAAGGCGTTAGATGTTCAGGAGGCGATGGTATTAGTGGAAGATATTCAATCTTCGATTGAAAGGAATCCGAGTGCATTATTGAGTTTGGCGAGATTGAAAAATGCTGATGAATATACGTACTTGCATTCAGTTGCGGTGTGTATGCTGATGATTGCTTTAGCGAGGCAATTGAAATTGCCTGAGAATCAAATACGGCAAGCGGGTGTGGCGGGTCTATTGCATGATGTAGGGTAAATGGCGATTCCTAACAAAGTGCTAAACAAGCCTGGCAAATTGACGGATGAAGAATTTAATACCATTAAACAACATCCGCAACGTGGTTGGGAAATACTTAAAGCAAGCTACCAAGTTGATGATGTGGCCTTAGATGTGTGTTTACATCACCACGAGCGCGTCGACGGCCGGGGTTATCCCGAAAAAATATCGGGTGACGATTTGAGTTTATTTGCACGTATGGGTGCAGTATGTGATGTCTACGATGCGATCAGTTCCGATCGGTGTTATAAAAAAGCCTGGGGGCCAGCCGAATCAATTAGTAAAATGACTGCATGGAGAGAAGGACATTTTGATGAGGCAATCTTTCATGCTTTTGTTAAAACCATCGGTATCTACCCAAGTGGCACATTACTGAAACTCAAATCTGGTCGTCTTGGTGTCGTACTTGAGCAATCGAAAAAGAGCCTCGTTACTCCGATTATTAAAGTGTTTTTTTCAATACGTGCAAATATGTATATACCCGTAGAAATTGTAGATTTATCGAGGGGATCGGATAGTGTCGATAGTATTGAAGATCCATTCAAATGGCAATTGGATGTCGATAAGTTGCAAGGTATTGTTGAGTAAACACAGAAGTTTTCGTGTGAATCTGGAGGCTGACGATAGCGATTCTAGGCTTTATGGTGGAACGGTATAATCACAGTAATTTTGTGACTAATTTTTTTGATGCTGGGTTGTTTTTCTGGAACTTGAAATTTAGATAAGCAGCCTTTTCTCAGTATTGTTTCTTTCTTTTTTGAATAGCAAAGTAAGCTACACTCAGTGCCTAATTTACTTTATGTTTGCGGGGGCGCTTCATGGGGACAGCTTTACACGAAATAGATGAACGTACTAATCTGACGGCCAGTAATAAGTTTGAGCTGTTGTTGTTCAGGTTAGGTGAAGCTCCGGGAACAGGTCATCACGAGTTGTTTGGTATCAATGTTTTCAAAGTTAGGGAAATTCTGGTGATGCCGACGATTACCGCGGTGGCCAATGCACATAGCAGTGTAATGGGTATTGCTAATATACGCGGTCAGATTATCACTGTGATCAATTTGCCGAAAGTAGTTGGATGTGTGCCCCAAAAAAGTACTCCAATTCTATTGGTTACCGAGTACGCGCGTTCTACACAAGCTTTTGCTGTTGAAGAAGTCAGTGAAATCGTACGCTTGGAATGGAATCAGGTTATCCCGGCCGAAGGAAATGGCGCTAATTTGGTTACCAGTATTGCACGTTTAGATCGTAATGCTGAATCGGTTCTGGTGCAGGTACTGGATGTGGAACAAATTTTACGCGATGTATTACCAAGTGCTACTGGTAATTTGGTGCAAGAAAATAGTGTTAATAGAATCAAAATGCTGCCAGGAACTTCGATTCTTGTTGCTGATGATTCTCCGCTGGCGCGTGGCATGATAGAGAAAGGGCTTGTTCAGCAAGGTGCGTCATTTATTATGACCAAAAGCGGACAAGAAGCTTGGGATCGAATCCAAGTGATATCGGATGCGGCAGTTGCCGAAGGTAAAACAATCAAAGATAAAATCGCTTTAGTATTAACCGATTTAGAAATGCCAGAAATGGATGGATTTACTTTGACACGTAAACTCAAAAACGATCATCGATTCAAGTCTATCCCGGTGGTAATCCATTCATCATTGACGGGTGAAGCCAACGAGAATCATGTCAAATCTTCAGGTGCGGATGCGTATGTGGCTAAGTTTTCAGCTGAAGATTTCACGGAAACTATTCGTAAGACAATTGAGAATAATCGTGAATAGCAGTTTGGGAATTATTTTGATAATGTATTTAGTACATTAAGTGTACCATTAACGAGTAAATCCATTTCGTGCTGATTGATAATATAAGGCGGCATAAAATAAACCGTTTTATCCAGCGGGCGTAGCAATAATTGCTGTTTTAATGCCGCTTGAAAGCACTGTGTTGCGAAATCCTGTTCTTTGGTTTCAAACTCAAAGGCCCAAATCATCCCGCAATTACGAAAATTCCGTACACTGGGATGTGTGGCAAGAGGCCTGGAGATCTCGTTTAAGTATGCTGTTTTGCTACGATTGATCGAGATTACGTCTTGTTGTTCGAATAAATCCAGTGTAGCTAAAGCTGCTCGGCATGCTAACGCATTACCGGTGTGTGAATGAGAGTGTAGAAAGGTGCGGGATGACTTTTCGTGATAAAAGGGTTGGTAAATATTGTCGGAAGTCATCACCACGGAAAGTGGTAAATATCCACCGCTAAGCCCCTTGGCTAAACACAAAAAATCCGGTATGGCATCAGCTTGTTCATAGGCAAATAAAGTCCCTGTTCGGCCAAATCCAACTGCAATTTCATCAGCAATCAAATGCACTTGGTATTGTGTGCAAATTTCTCTGGCGCGTTGTAAGTAAATAGGATGGTACATACCCATACCAGCGGCGCCTTGAACCAAAGGTTCGAGAATGAATGCAGCAGTAGTTGCATGGTGCTGTGCCAAATAATTTTCCAGCATGCTTGCGGCGCGAAGTGCATAATTTTTATGTGATTCCCCGGCGTCTGCATGGCGCCAATCAGGGGTTGGCATGGCCGCACAACGGCGTAGTAGAGGGGCATACGTTTGCTTAAAAATTGCGACATCCGTTACGGATAACGCGCCGAGTGTTTCGCCGTGATAGCCATTTTTCAGGTTAATAAAATTGGGTTTTTGGGGTTCACCGCATAATTGCCAGTAGTGAAAGCTCATTTTTAAAGCAATTTCTGTGGCTGATGCGCCATCACTGGCATAAAAACAATGCCCAAGCAAGTTCGCAGTCAAGTTTCTTAGCCTTTCCGCTAGCTGTATTGCTGGTTCGTGTGTGAATCCGGCTAACATTACATGTTCTAGCTTGTCGAGTTGATCACGTAGTGCTGCGTTAATATCAGGATTGCAATGCCCGAACAGATTGACCCACCAAGAACTGATCGCATCAAGATAGTGATTGCCATCGGCATCATATAACCAAGAACCATCCCCACGTGCAATCGGAATCAAGGGGTAATTTTCATGCTGCTTCATGATGCTACAGGGATGCCAAACTGTTGCCATGCTTCGTTGCTGAAGATCAAAAGAGTGCGTAGAAAAAGCTTTCATGGGTGAGGATTATTCAGTTTACTAAGCTAACAAATACAATCTTGTAATTTAGCAAGATGTTAGAAAAGAGGAAATTGAGAAATTCTTATATTATAAGGGGGTTTGCAAAATGATAGGAGATTAGATTTCAGGCTGAAACTGCTGCTTCAGAATAGTAAATGAGGCTTTCTTCCAGAGCAACAGTTTAGAATCATAGACAGATGAAAGAACGAAAAATGGGGCTCGAGGCCTTTCTCGGTCACATAGACAACTGGCTTAATGACAGCAATGTTTGTCCAATCAAGTGCCGTATCTTGGAATTTCTCTTGATTCATAACTGATGACAATATTTCAGCAACTGATTCATTCACAAAATCAGATTTAACTCAATTTTCATGATTAATATGAATATCAATTGTTTATGGATATTTCAGAATACTATTTAGGCTATTTTATTCATTTCATGTTGGTAAGATAGCAGTAACTTTGACACTGCATCGGCTCTAATGGGTTTGCTAAATAGAAACCCTTGCACTTTTTCACAGCCAAGATTTTTTAAGATATTCAATTGCTCTAGTTTCTCAACGCCCTCAGCAATTATTTCATGCCCCAGCTTGCGTCCCATTTCTATCATAGAGCTTATTAAAATTAGTGCTTGCTCATCAATCAGCATATCGTCAACAAAAAATTTGTCTATTTTTAGGTAATCAACTTTAAGATGTTTAAGTGAGGCAAAAGATGAATAACCTGTACCGAAATCATCAATTGCTATTGACACACCCAAGTCTTTCAAGTCTTGAAAAATGGAAAGATTTCGTGGGTCGGTCTGTACGATACTTTCTGTAACTTCTAATTCCAGCTCTGTTGGGGTTATACCTACTTCTTCAATAATACGTTTAATCAGTGACGCAAATTCCTTGTCAAGAAAAAGGCTTGGAGAAATGTTTACCGCCATACGAAGTGCATGAAAACCTTTCTTTTTCCAGGCTACTAATTGACGGCAGGCT
>WBZQ01002849.1_pt1 | contig 10926 bp, 8 predicted proteins | sample 5204251 | NCBI WGS metagenome assembly WBZQ01 (sample SAMN12412402, study PRJNA552823) | activated sludge metagenome | isolation source: activated sludge from nitrification reactor of wastewater treatment plant... | place: USA: Virginia | collected 2017-09 | reverse complement strand
TATGGATATGAACTCCCCCAACCCCTTCCGTCGTAAGGCTGGTTACGCTGCAATTCCTTTGGCTGGCTGTCTTCTCCTGAGTGCCTGTTCCGCGCTGCCGAAAGGTGAACTTACGTTGGACCTTGGCATTAAAGATCGGGGAGTCGCTTCATGGTATGGCAAGGAGTTTCATGGAAAGCTCGCAGCAAATGGGGAGGCCTTCGATATGACAGCCTTCACTGCTGCTCATCGCAAATTGCCGTTAGGTAGTGTGGTTCGTGTGGTCAATTTGACCAACGGAAAAACCGTTCAAGTTCGAATTAATGACCGAGGACCATACGTTGCAGGGCGTATGCTGGATCTTTCGCATGCGGCGGCTCGCGAGTTGGGCATGGTTGAAGCTGGTACTACGGCGGTGCAGATTGAGGTGGTTGGAGATCATCGTCCGGTCGCGCAGATTCCCTCGACCAAGGTTCCTTCTGTAGCCGGTATGGTATTGAATACGGATATGCGCACAGTGAGGCAACATCGTCGACCGGATGAGGGGGTTGAACGACATGCCGTTCCTTTAAGAATCATGCCACAAGAAGCCCTCTACGTGAGGCGTGAGCGCCGTATCGGTAGTATGTTGGCAGCCGATCACACGGCTCACAACACCGTCCCCGTCCTCATCCTATCCTAAGTAAGCGCTACTCCGTTAGTTGACACTTCCGCCCGTACTTGATTAGACTGCCCCCTCTGGAGCAAAGCCTGATTGTGCCCTTATTTCTTACGTTTGTTGATCTTAATTGTTGGAGGTTGAAAGCTGAATGGCAAAGAAACCAGCCGGTGAATCAGACGAAGTCCGACTCAAGAAAAAAGTTGCGGCACGAGTAACAAAAGAAGCAAAACTTTCAGGTGATCCTGCTGCACGCTCTTTGCGCAAACGGCTCAAGCGGGTGCAGCGCAAACGGCGTGCGCTCGTATCGAGAAAAAAACATGCGGCTGGCAAGCAGGTTGAAGCGAAGTCATAAACGGTTGCGGGCGTGAGGGATTTGATCACCATGCCCACCCCTCTGCGGAACAAGGAACCCTAATATGAAACACACTGGTGAAAAAGAAGAACAGGCCCAGGCTGTTTCCCCCATTGGCCAAGTTGGGGATGAGACCTTGACAGATCAGGTCTCGGATCAACTGGCTGCGTCCTTGGAATCTTCGGCAGGGGGCCAGGACCTCACTGAACCATTGCAGGAAGTGGTTCTTGAGGAAGAGCAGGTCAAGGACGAGATCGATATTCAAATTGATCTGCTCAAAGATCCTGATTGGGTGGTCAGGCGTGAGGCCGCAATCACGCTGGGAGAAATGGGCGATGAGCGTTGCGTTGAACCATTAGCTGCGGCTCTTCGCGATGGTGACTGGCAGGTGAGGGAAGTTGCAATTGAGGGAATTGGGCAGATCGGTTCTCCCGCCGTCGAGGTTTTGCTTAAGTTGCTTCGAGATTGGGACGTGCGGAAGTCGGCCATCACGGCCTTGGGGAAAATTCGTGATGAGCGTGTGCTTGAGCCTCTGATGCAACAGCTCCGAAATGATGAATTCATGGAGGATGCTACCGACGCATTGGTCAATCTTGGTGAGCCAGCCCTCCCCGGACTGATCAAGGCACTGAAAGACAAAGAAGAGTTAGTGCGGAAGCAAGCGGTGATAGCACTGGGCCGGATTAAGTCTCCCGAGGCCATCGATCCGCTGATTGAGATGTTGCAGAATAAGGACTGGTTTACTCGGCTGACGGCTGCTGCGGCACTTGAAGCGATCGGTGATGAGCGTGGCCGCGAAGCGATCAAGCCGTTGTTGAAAGACAGTGATATGGTGGTCAAGATGCGAGTCGAGCGTATTCTGGCTAAGTGGAAGAAGCAACCGGCGGCTGTTTAGCATCCCGTCACTTGCGGAGAAGAAGGTCCAGTTCCTTTTGGATGTCGTCCAGTTTGGTGGCGGATACCTTTTTTCCAAGGGATAGTTCCAGGCGAAGTTCTCTGATTTTTCCTGCCAGCTCTTTGACCGAAGCGTTAGGATCTACTTGTTTTCCCCCACGTGTGACTAGCTCGAGTGAATTGAGAGCGTCCGCGAGTTCCTTGGCCGCATCGGCCGTATTCTTGTTGTAAATGTCGGCTTTTGCTTGCACGACGTTGGATTTTGCGTCAACCAGGCTCTGGCGGCGATGCAGGTCCCGTTCTATTCCCAGGGTAGTATCCACGACATTCCGTGAGAAATCCCGCACCGTTTGCTCAAGATTATTCGCCGGCTGTTTTCCCCAGAGGTATCCGAATCCGAACGAGAGGGCTAGTAGCATCAATAGCCCTATAAATCTGAGCATGCTGATTCTCAGCCCCTAGCGGGCGCTCCCTTGTTTGTCTTTTGGGGACAAGACACGGATGAGGCTTCCTGCTGAAGCAATGCGGACTGCGGGGTCCGAATCTTGGAGACCGGCTTTAAGGGGCGAGACAAGAGATTTTTGTTGAAGTTTGCCCAGCGCCCGCGCTGCCATGAGTCGCGGTAGCGGCTGCTGATCTCGAAGTAAACTTTCAAGCACGGCCAGGGCATTGGGAGTGGTTGCAGCCGCCAGGGCGTGCGCAGCTCCGCCACGTACTGAGGGATCGGGATGACGGGCGAGGTCTGCGGCATTCAAAACGGCGCTTGCGTCACCGAGTCGGAGGAGCGCCTCGACGGCGCTGATGCGAACGTGCTCATCAGGGTCCCGCAACAGCGGTTGAACAACGCTGCGAGTTTCATTGTCGCCCAGTCGGCCGAGACTCGAAGCAGCGACACTGCGGACGCGCGGGTTCTCGTCACTTAGCGCGTGTGTCAGTGGAGCGATCCCGTCTGTGCTACCGAATTCTCCTAGTGCCCCCGCTGCAAACGCACGGACCGCAGGATGGGGGTCGTAGACAGCTTGGCTCAGGATCGACAGGCTTGCAGGTCGTCGCAATCGTCCGAGCATGCCTAGGGCTGCCATACGCACCTCTGGGTCTGGGAGCGTGACGGCATTGGAGATGTCGGTTAGGACATCCGTCCGCCCAAGCTTGTACAATCCCGCGAAGGCAAAGATGGATTCCGGGCCCTCATCGACGCGGGCGATTTCAGTCAGTTGATCCGCAATCCCGGAGACCTTGGCATCACTGAGGGCATTGATGGCTGCGATGCGGACGCCGGGAGCTTCGTCGCGCAGCGCTCGTTTGAGCGCCGAGGAGCGTCCGGCTAGGCCGGCTCGTCCAATGGCCTCGGCCGCGCGAGCGCGGACCAGAGCCGATGAGTCCAGCAAGCCGTCTTCGAGGATCGGTAACGTGTCGCTCTCGCCCATTTCCGCCAGCGCCGTGTAGGCAGCGATGCGGATATGTTCCTGCGTATCACGAACACGAGTGACAATAAAACTTCGTGCAATCTCCCGCAGCAACGCGGGTTCGTCCGGACGATTGTTTGCGACGAGTTTAGTGTAGAGTTTCCAGGCCTCCTCAGGCTTCCCTAGTTTGAGATGACTGAGAAGGCTATAGCGCAAGACTTCTAGCCCCGGTTGCTGGCCAGGGGGCAACTGTTGCAGGAGCTCCAGCACTCGATTGTATTCAGCCGCTTGGTAGAGCGTCATGGCCTGTCGCTCGAGTGAGGGGACGGCGGGCTTGGGTGGAGATGGGGCTGCTGTTGCCAGGTGGGGAATGGACAAGACCAACAGTACAACCACGGCCTGAAATGCCCAGGTTGTGTGTCGGCGGATTCGCTGAAGATTCGGGCAAGGCCCGCTTATGCTACCACTTGTTCGGGGTGCGCGCGGTGGCCGGTGCATACAGCTGCCTCATGTATTCCTTGACCATCCGTTTGGTGCAAAAGCGGGGCGCAACGGTCTTAATGCTCTCTTTGACGATCTGAAGCCATCCGCGAGGAATGCCGTCCAGGTCGCGTTGGTAGAACAGGGGTACGACCTCCTGCTCTAGCAAGCGAAACAATTGTTCCGCATCGTGAGCATCCTGCGCCTGGGTATCCGTTCCCTCGGGCAGAGGTTGAATGCCCCATCCGTTCGCGCCGTTGTACCCCTCATGCCACCAGCCATCGAGGACACTGAGGTTGATCACCCCATTGAGTGCGGCCTTTTGGCCGCTGGTTCCACTTGCCTCGAGCGGGGCCCGTGGAGTGTTTAGCCAAATATCGACGCCTTGCACCAGGTACTTTGCCATATGCATGTCGTAGTCTTCGAGGAAGGCGACATGACCACCGAGTTTGTGATCGTTGCAGAAACTCAGCACCTCGTGAATGAAGTAGCGGCCCGGTTCGTCGGCGGGGTGCGCTTTACCTGCAAACACGATCTGGACGGGCCGCCACCGATTGTGAAGCAACTGTTTAAGTCGATCGAGATCTCGGAACAGGAGTGTTGCACGTTTGTAGGTCGCGAACCGTCTGGCAAATCCGATCGTGAGGGCTTCGGGGTCCAGCAGGGTTCCCCGGGCGATTGCTTGCATGGGTTGGAGATGGCCGCGAATCCAGCCGTCCCGCGCGCGTTCGCGAATAAACCGCATCAGTTTGCGCCGCGTTGTTTGTCGAACGGCCCAGAGGGCGTCATCCGGCAGATCGGTGACTCGTTGCCAGATGATGGGGTCATCGACTCGTTCCGCCCAATCGGGGCTGAGATATTTGGCATAGAGCGAGTTCGCTTCCGGGGAGATCCATGTGGGCGCGTGAATGCCGTTGGTCAGGCTACGGATGGGGACGAGATCCTGCGCCAGTCCCGGCCACAGGTGTTGCCACATTTGTCGGGAGACGCGTCCGTGCTCACGGCTTACGCCGTTGACGTGGGCCGACAGCCGCATGGCGAGGGCCGTCATGTTGAATCCGTGTCCCGCGCTTTCTGGCGTTTCACCTAGACGTAGGAACTCTTCCCTGGAGAGTCCGAGTTGGCCCCAGTAGTTGCTGAAGTACCGATCCATCAGATGAAACGGGAAAATATCGTGTCCGGCTGGAACGGGAGTGTGCGTGGTGAAAACGGTGCTTTGTCGAACCAGATCGCTTGCTTCGGCATGGCTGTGGCCGGTGGTGACGAATTCCCGGATGCGTTCCAGGGTTAGGAAGGCCGAATGGCCTTCATTGCAATGCCAGACCGCGGGATCAATGCCCAGGGCGCGTAAGATCCGTACGCCGCCGATCCCGAGCAAAAATTCCTGACAGAGCCGGATTTCCTGGTCTCCACCGTAGAGCCGCGCGGAGAGGGCACGATCTTCGGGCGTATTCTCAGGCACATCGGTATCGATGAGATAAAGGGACATACGCCCCGCACGCACCTGCCAGACGAGCACCGTAACCTGGCGGTGGCCGATCTCGACCTTGATGGAGCAGGGGATGCCGGTCGACGTCATGGCCTGGTGAATCGGAGAATCGTATCTATTAAAGGGCACATAGGTGGCTTCCTGCCATCCTTCCGGGTTGATACGCTGTTTGAAATATCCTTGCGGGTACATGAAGCCGATACCGACGAGAGGAATGCCCAGGTCACTGGCCTCTTTGCAATGGTCTCCGGCCAAGATGCCAAGTCCTCCGCTGTAAATCGGGATGGAAATATGCAGCCCGAACTCAGCCGAAAAGTAGGCGATGGGCGAATTCTGGAGCGCGGGGAATTCCGTCGCCGCCCAGGTGTTCTTACTGCTCAGATATTCGTCGAAGGCGCGCAAAACGGCGGAGTATTGCCGGGCGAAATTCGGATCGCCGGCCAAGGTTGCGAAGCGTTCGGGTTTCACGCCAGAGAGTAGCTGAACAGGGTTATGATGGGTCAGAAACCAGAGCGTCGGGTCGATGGACTCGAACAGCTGACGCGCCGGTTGGTTCCAGCTCCACCAGAGATTGCGGGCCAGTTCGCCGAGTCGATGCAGGCTTTGGGGAACCGTATCTTGAGGGGGTTGTATGTGGTCGGGTGCTTGCACGACGCCTCCGTGGAATGTGATCGATGGGTGAGGAAGGAGACCACGAGGTCACGCTTCCGGAATGCTGCGTCAGGCGTGTCCGGCTTTGTGCCAGGAAGCCCACTGGTCAGAAAAGGCGACGGTGGCGTAGCGCTCTCCGAGAATCTTGGCGACTCGATTCATGGTCGTCGTCAGTTGTTTGGCCTCCTCTTGGGTCAGGTCCTGACGAAAACGCGGATGGAGTCCCCATCGCGTCTCGACTTCCTCGCCTTTGATGCTCGACATGACACTGACCAATTTGATATCGGCGCCGGTAGCTCCTCGAGGCGCGCTGCTTCCCCCGGTCGTGGCCGGGTTGGGTGTCGCATCGGCGGCAGCAGGGGGCGTTTGTCCTTCGAAAATCCCGATGAGGGCCGGAATCACGGCGCTGACACAGAGCGTGGCCGCGGCGGTTACAGCCGGGTTGCGCGGCGCTCCGACCGCACGGGCGACGCGATCACTGAAGTCACGGTACAGGTCGTTCTTGGCAGGGCTGTCCTCCGTCACGAGAAACCGGTAGCGCTCATAGGTCTGTCGGCTTTCGGCCACGGCCGTTCCGATCGTCAACACGATTTCCGTCTGGTCGCTGCCGGCGCCGAAGGCCGGCTCCAGGGCTTTCTTAAGCTGGTCGATGACCGTGTCCGTCAACTGGTCCATGAATTGCGGTTGTTCTTTGAGTGGAATGTGGAGGGCCGATACACGATCGGTCAGGTTGAACATGACGCGCAAGAATTCGAGATAAATGGTCCACTCATCCTGGTGTTTCAGCTTTAAGGCCTGCTCCGGGGCCGCACGTTTGATGACGGAGACGGACTCTCCTGCCACTGCGAGCATGAGCTCTGCCACGGTTTGCATCTGCTGAGCGAATGAATACGGTCTGGTTGTCATAGAAGTCCCCTGCTGGTCGGCATTATATACAACTCAATTTGAAGGTCCAAGTGTTGATCTCGATGCATGCGCGCGGAGCGGGCGACTCGCGGTTCTGTCGTTGCAAGGTCTTCGGTGGTATGTTATACAGCGCGACCGCTCCCGTCACGTGCCTCACTGCCTGGTCGGATGCCAACATGGACCGAGAGATCAAACCCTACATTCTGAAACGGACTCCGGATCAAGACCAGGTCCGGAAGTTCTCGTTGGATTATGCCAAGGAGCTCAACGCGCAGCAGTATGCGGCTGTAACGGCGGCGGATGGCCCCGCCCTTGTCATTGCCGGTGCCGGAAGCGGCAAGACGCGGACGCTCGTGCATCGTGTCGCCTATCTCATCGATTCCGGGGTGGACCCGTCCCAGATTTTGCTGCTGACGTTCACGAGGAAATCTTCCGAGGAAATGCTGGAGCGTGTCGGCGCGTTGATCGGCTCGCGCAGCCAGCGAGTCTGTGGCGGCACCTTTCACTCGGTCGCCAACATGCTGCTCCGACGCCATGGGCGAGTGCTCGGGATCGAACCGGGATTTACAATCATGGATCGCGGCGATGCCGAAGATCTGATCGCCCTCTTGCGCGCACAATTGGGGTTGAACGAAAAAGACAAGCGATTCCCTCGGAAGGGAACCATCGCGGAGATTTACAGTAAGTGCGAGAACACGTTGCGCGGATTGGAGGAGATTGTCCTTGACGAGTTTTCCCACTTTGCGGACCATCTGGAGGCACTGGGAAAACTCCAGCGCGCCTATCAGGCCGCGAAGCGCCAGCGCCAGTTGCTTGATTACGACGACCTTTTGGTGCTGTTGCGGGACTTGTTGACGAAAGATGAGCCCAAGAGGCGGGCGATCTCACAGCAATTCCGCTACATCCTGGTGGATGAGTATCAGGATACGAATCGGCTGCAGGCGGAACTGATTCGGAAACTGGCGGCCACGCACGACAATGTCATGGTCGTGGGTGACGACTCCCAGTCCATTTATGCATTTCGAGGCGCGACGTTCCGCAACATCATGGAATTTCCCTCCTGGTTCCCCGGCGCCAAGATCTACAAGCTGGAGGAAAATTACCGCAGCACCCAGCCGATTCTGAGTCTGGCCAACGAAATCATTCAGGAAGCCCCCGAGAAATATACGAAGCATCTGTTTACACGCAAGTTGGATGGGCCCTTGCCGGCGCTGGTGGAGGCAGCTGGGGAGAATGCGCAGTCTCGATTTGTGGCCCAAAAAATCCTGGAACTGCGCGAGGAGGGCGTTCCGCTGAGTGAGATTGCGGTGCTCTTTCGCTCCAGCTTTCACTCCTTCGATCTGGAAATCGAGTTGTCGCGCTGCGGGCTGCCGTTTGTGAAGCGAGGCGGGATCAAATTCATCGAGGCCGCCCATGTGAAGGATCTCCTGGCCCACTTGCGGGTGGTCGTGAATCCTCAGGATGCGGTCAGTTGGCATCGCGTGCTCATGCTGGTCGAAGGGGTCGGTCCCAAGAAGGCGCAGGATCTGGTTGCGGCCATGGTGAGGGTGAACGATCCGTATCAGGTGTTGCGGGACAGTAGCGGTCGCTCGGGCAAGGGGTTGAAACAGTTGGGGGTGGTGCTCGAAAACCTGTCGAAGAGTGATGATTTGAGTCCGACCGAACAGGTGAATCGGGTGTATGAATATTATCTGCCGATCCTCAAGGATCATCACGACGACTATCCCAAGCGGATTCGGGATCTGGACCATTTGCACACTATTGCCGAAAGTTATCCCGGGTTGACTGAGTTCCTGGCTGATTTGGCGTTGGCACCGCCGGACGGCAGTGCGGTGGGCGTGGAACCGTCGGGGCGGGACGACGAGCAGGTGGTGCTATCGACGATTCATTCAGCGAAGGGGCTGGAGTGGCAGTGCGTATTTTTGTTATGGGTCGTCGACGGGAAGTTCCCCTCTGTGTTTTCGTTCAACACCGATGAAGAGCTGGAAGAGGAGCGGCGCTTACTGTATGTCGCGGTGACTCGGGCGAAACGCTACCTGTTCTTGACCTATCCGATCAATGTGTATGACCGGAGTTCCGGCATGTTGTTATCTAAGCCATCGCGATTCCTGGATCACGTGTCGCCCCGCTTGTTTGAAACATTGGCTCTGGTCGAGGAAGGCCATGGGCATGAATGGGGGCACGAGCATGATCGGTACGTCTAGGTCGATCGTTCCCACCGTATAACTCTGGTTTGGGCTGCCTTACTCCATTCTACGATTCAGGATGAACATGCGTCGGGTGCCTGTCCATAGCGGTTGGTTCGGAGCTGTGCTGCCCGCGATGGCCGGGGGACTTCTGCTGGGACTTCTGGTCTTCGGCCAGGCCAGAGCAGGGACGTCCTCGTCGGCTTCGGACTCCTCGCGCTTCTGGGGCACATTGGTGGCGGAAGCAAAAGCCCTCCATCTTCCCACTCGGTTCCTCGAACAAATTCCATCCCAGTTTGTAGCGTTTGAGTTTGAGGATCTGCACGCGTTTGCCGCGGAGTACCACCCGGCCGAGCATCGCATGGTGTTGGATCGATCCCTCTCCCTGAATGCAGCGGGGAGGACCTTGCGTCCATTGGCGCGGTTGACGCACAAGGAGTTGGAAACGCTGTATCACGAACTGTTTCATGCCTACATGGATTTTCTCGAACAGGAGCGTGCGCCGTCGGCTGCCCACGCCTCGTTTATGGCGTTCGCCCGCGAGCAGCAACGGTGCCGCTATCAGCAGGTCCTCATCACGCCGGTGCTCCAAAAGAAAGATTTGAAAGAGGAGCGCTTTCTCAGCGAGACCGAGTCGTGGGAGGCGTTGAATGAAACCTGGGCTGTGTTTGTGGGGTGGGCGATCTGGACCCAGCTGGAAGTGGAGAAGAGGGGGGCACGTGAGCTTCGATCATCCGGCCGGGCGCTGAATGTTCCGGCTTGGACCGCCCGGCTCAGTCAGGCGGAGCAGGACGCAAGCCTGAGTGGATATTACGAGCCGGAGGATCCGGGTGAAAAGGCGCTGGCACGCAAGCGATTTCTTGCGCCGGACTTTCGTCTATCTGCCCCGGAACTCTTACTGCTCATGAGGGAAGTTCTGGGCAGTTCGGCGGACATGATTCGCCAGGCCGATCAGGTATTGAAGCGCGCGAGGGCTGTGCCGGCCTCACGTGGAGCCTGTGATACTCCTGCCGCATCGTAGAATTGTTCCTGCATAGAACATACCCCCTTGACAATGGAACGCGTCGCAAATAAAATCGGCTGCTTTCGAAGCCAGGTCAATCCTCATTTCATCAGCGCTCCAGCCCTGTTGTTTTGCTGGGGAGCTGTGCATGGTGGGGCTTACTTTCATTCTTCTTTCCGGAGAATGAAGTCGCTCTGGTTCGGGAATTACTTGAAATAAATAGTCTTCGCTTGAGTTTGGGAACACGTGCCTAGCGGGCAGGTACCCAAGTGGACAAAGGGGGCAGACTGTAAATCTGCTGCCTTATGGCTTCCAAGGTTCGAATCCTTGCCTGCCCACCAAACTGAGCGTATTCGACCGAATATCACGTGAAACGTGTGCGTCCGGTTGGGTAATGTACTGGGCGCGATGCGCAGGATTGTGTGGTCGAGCGTGTCGCGTCGGATCGTTGGAGTGTTGGTCGGGTCACCGTGGGCGGGCGTAGCTCAGTGGTAGAGTTCCAGCCTTCCAAGCTGGCTGTCGTGGGTTCAAATCCCATCGCCCGCTCCAAATACAGCGTGCTCGACCGCGGATGCGGACAGAGCGTGCGAGGGTGGACTAAGACTGTGAGTTCAGGGCCCACGTAGCTCAGTTGGCAGAGCACGTCCTTGGTAAGGACGAGGTCACGCGTTCGATTCGCGTCGTGGGCTCCAGAGTTAGGTTTGTCCGGTTAGGGTCGCTGTCTGCTTCTGGAGAGCCGGAATATACGGTTGGGATTCTGGGAAAACAGTGTTCTGAGAAAAGGAGTGAATCATGGCGAAGGCGAAATTTGAGCGACGGAAGCCCCACGTGAACATCGGGACGATCGGGCACGTGGACCATGGCAAGACGACGCTGACGAGTGCGCTGACCAAGATCTGCTCGGATCGCGGGATGGCGA
>WBZQ01002847.1_pt1 | contig 10930 bp, 6 predicted proteins | sample 5204251 | NCBI WGS metagenome assembly WBZQ01 (sample SAMN12412402, study PRJNA552823) | activated sludge metagenome | isolation source: activated sludge from nitrification reactor of wastewater treatment plant... | place: USA: Virginia | collected 2017-09 | reverse complement strand
CCGAAGAGCAACGCGCGTGCCCTGACGCCGGGCGCGTGAGCGCGCGCACAGACGCGCTCACCTCGCGCCCGCGACTCGGTCCGCAACCTGCTTCTCTCGCTGAAGTTGCCGTCGATCTCGTGAATCTGCGAGCGTTGGCGTCCGAGCGTTCGAACCGCGCGCAGAGCGCACCGCTCCCAGGCACCGCGTCCTCCAGCGATGACACCTGGCATGCCTGCGAGTCGGCACTTATACTCGCGGCAACAGCGGAGGGAACGCGCATGGCGCAAGGCCTTTACCTGGGCAAGGAGTTCGACCCGGCGAGCAGCGCCAGCGGCGCGCGCCTGGAGTTGGATCCCGCCGATCTCCTCACGCACGGCCTCATCGTCGGCATGACCGGGTCAGGCAAGACGGGCCTGGCCATTGCCCTCATCGAAGAGCTGCTCCGCCAAGGCACGCCCGTGCTGGCCATCGATCCCAAGGGCGACCTGGCCAACCTGCTGCTGCTCTTCGACGATCTCGCGCCGGTGTCGTTTCAGCCCTGGATCGATCCCGATGCCGCGCGCCGCGATGGCCTGAGCGTCGAGGCTGCGGCGCAACGCGCCGCGGAGAGCTGGCGTCAAGGCCTGGCGGAATGGGGCCTCGCAGCCCAGGACGTCGCCAGCCTGCACGCGGCGCGCGAGGCGCTCATCTACACACCGGGTTCGTCTGCCGGTCTTGCGCTCAACGTGCTCCAGTCGCTGGACGCACCGTCGGTGCCCTTCGAGTCGGCGGCCGAAGACCTGCGCGACGAGATTGCTTCGATTGCGACGGGCCTGCTGGGTCTGCTCGGCATCGAGGCCGATCCTTTGCAATCGCGCGAGGCCATCCTGCTGGCCAACCTCATCGAAGCGGCCTGGCGCAAAGGTCAGGGCCTCACGCTCGAGGCGCTCATCACGGGCGTCGCCGAGCCGCCCTTCGAGAAGCTCGGGGCCTTGCCCGTGGACGCCGTCTATCCACGCAAGGAACGCCAGGCGCTGATGATGCAGCTCAACAACCTGCTGGCTGCGCCGTCCTTCGAGGCCTGGCGTGTGGGACAGCCCCTGGACATCGAGCGCCTGCTGCGTGGCCCCGACGGCCGCGCGCGCCTCGCGATCGTCTCGACCGGACACCTGGCCGACGCCGAGCGCCTGTTCGTCACCGCGTTGTTGCTCGACAAGGTCAAGACCTGGATGCGCCGCCAGAGCGGCACCACCGAGCTGCGTGCGGTGGTCTACATGGACGAGATCTTCGGCTACTTCCCGCCGCACCCGGCCAACCCGCCCACCAAGAAGCCGCTGCTCACGTTGCTCAAGCAGGCCCGCGCCCAAGGTATCGGGGTCGTGCTCGCCACGCAGAACCCCGTGGACTTGGACTACAAGGGTCTGGCCAACATCGGCACCTGGATGGTCGGCAAGCTGCAGACCGAACAAGACCGTGCGCGCCTGCGCGACGGCCTGGTGGGCTCGGGTGTGGACAACCAAGCCGTCGAGCGCTTGCTCGACGCGACGCGCAAGCGGGTCTTCCTGCTGCACGACGTGCATCGCCCCAGGCCCTGCCTGCTGCACTCGCGCTGGGCGCTCTCCTACTTGCGAGGGCCGCTCACGCGCGACGAGATCGGCGCGCTCATGCAGCCCTACAAGCAGGCGACCGCCGCGGCGGCGGGCGCGCGCGCGCCGAACCCGGCGGCCAGCGTGCCCGTGGCGCCCGTGCTACCGGCGCCGTTCCGCGCGCTCTACCTGAAGCACTACGGTGGCCAAATCGCCGATGCACACCTGCTGGTCAAGTACGCCGTGCGCTACAAGGGTCTGGGCGAGCTGGGCGGACTGCGCGTCTGGCCGCTCCAAGGGCAAGCCGTCACCGAGATCCTCGAGGGCGAAGCGCTCGATGTGCAGGAGCACGACGTGGTCGAGGGCGCGCCAGCCGGCGTGCGCTTCACCGATCCGCCTTCCTGGCTTGCCGCGGCCGGTGGCCCGGCGGTCGAGCGGGCGCTCAAGGAGCGCCTGGCCGACAAGCTGGTCACGGTCGTGCTGACGGACCCCGTGACCAAGAGCAGCGCGAACCCCGGCGAGTCGCGGGCGGATTTCGCGCGCCGTCTGAGCGCGGCGGGTGATGCGGCCAGCGTCGACAAGCTGGCCGACAAGCTCGAGAAGAAGCGCGCCGATCTGGCCGTGCGCGAGCAGGACCTCAGCGGCCGCAAACAGGAGAAGTGGCTGGCCGTGGGCGGCGCGATCCTGTCGAACCTCGGCCTCTTCAGCGGCCGCAAGAAGACCATCACCGGCGCGGGCGCCGTGGTCTCGAAGAACCGTATGGAGAACACCGCCGAAGCGCGCGTCGAAGCCTTGCAAGCCGAGATCGCGGCGCTGGAAGCCGAACTCGCGGAGTTGCGCACCATCGACCCCGCGCGTTTCGAGGAGACCACGCTCGTGCCCGCCAGGTCCGCGGTCAAGATCCTGCGCTGCGAGATCGTCTGGGTGTACTGACGCGCGTGACGGACGCGGGTCAGGGCCCACACACACGGTCGCGGCCGGCGCGCTTGGCCTCGTACAGTGCGCGGTCGGCGGCATCGAGCAGGCGGTCGGCCGAGGGTGCGTTGGCGTCGCAGGCCAGGCCGATGCTGACGGTCAATCCCTGGAGCCCGGGCAAGAGCGCCTGCCATGTGTGGCTGGCCACGGCCCGTCGCAACTTGTCACAGGCCAGCCGCGCCTCTTCCGGGCCGGTCTCGGGGAACACCAGCGCGAACTCCTCGCCACCGTAGCGGGCCAGCACGTCGCTGCGCCGCAGCAGCGAGGTCAACACGCGCACGAGTTCACGCAGCGCCATGTCGCCGGCGGCATGCGAGAGCCGATCGTTGACGGTCTTGAAGTGGTCGAGGTCGAGCAGCGCCGCGGTGAGCGGGGCTGCATAGCGGCGCGCACGTTCCAGCTCGGAGGCCAGGCTCTCGTCGAGGTGGCGTCGGTTGTAGGCGCCGGTCAAGCCGTCGCGCCGGCTCAGCTCCTCCAGCTCGCGGGCTTGTCCAGCCACGCGCGCGTGCAACTGCTCCAGCTCACGGTAGGCGGCCGCCAGCTCGACGTGGCGCAGGCGCGTGATCTCCTGCTCGTGGCGCGCGCGCTCCAGCTCGAAGTGCGCGGTCAGGTGGCGCACCTTGGCCACCACCATCTCGTCGTACACCTCGGTCAGGATGCGGTGATAGGCCTGATGGTGGTGCAGTGCCAGCACCGGGTCGCCTTGGGCCTCGTAGATCTCGGCCAGTGCAAGGTGCACCTTGTGCACCTCGCGGCGCACGCCGGCCTCTTGGGCCAGGCTCAGCGCCTGCTGCAAGTGGCCGATCGCGCGCACCGTATCGCCCAGCCGTGCGCAGTGCTGGCCCAGCCCCGCCAGCGTTTCGGCCTGCGCGCGCTTCGCGTGGCCGCGCTGGGCCACGGCGACCGCGCGCTCGAAGCACGCGAGCGCGCGCGTGTTGTCCCCGCGCTCGGCATGCACGCGCGCGATGGCCCACAGGCACCAGCCCGCGGTCCCGAAGGCACCCAGCGCTGAGAGCCGCGTTTCGGCTTCGGTGAGCAGTGGCAGGGCTTCGTCGCCGCGGCCCAGGCTGACGTACGCCTCGCCCAGGTTCGAGAGCACGCGACCCAGCAGTTCCGGCTCGTTTCCGTCGCGCAGCAACTCCAGGCTGCGCTGGTAGAAGCGCAGCGCCTGCTCGCTGTCGCCCAACTCCTCGTGCACAACACCCAGGTAGTTGAGTGCGCGTGCCCCCAGGCGTGGATCGTCACCGCGCGCGACCAGGGCCAGCGCGCTGTGCAGCGCTTCGAGTGCCTCGTGGTAGCGGCTCATCTGGGCGAGCGCGGCGCCACGCCAACTCGCGGCCCGCGCCCGTGGGCCTGCGGCGTCATCCTGGTCGGCGCTGTTCAGCGCTTGGTTCGCCAGGTTCAGCGCCTCGGCGTAGTCGTTCTCGCGGAAGCGCGCTTCAGCCGCGCAGCACAACAGGTGCGCGCGCAGCACGTGGGCTTCGCCGGGACAAAGCCGCAGGCCCTGCTCCGTGGCATGCAGCGCGTCGCGGTCCCGACAGGCGCGCAAGTGAGCCACCGCCAGCTCGGCCAGCGCGCGTGCGCGCGCCTCATCCCGAGCGACGCCGACCAGCGCGCCCAGCGCATCGGTGTCGGCGGGCGCGTCGTCAGGCCGCAGCGCGGGCAGCGTGGCGTCCTCGTCGGCCATCGGTTCCGGCACCTCCTGGAGGGAGGATTCTGAACGTCGCGCCAAGGATAGCCGAGCCGAGCAGGGCCGCGGGTGCGGCGCTAGTAGACTGTGCGCGCGCGCGTCTCCGGTTGATACACAAGCGTGAAGCGCGGCTGCAGCCGGGTGCGACCCGACAATAGTCCAGCCGCGTAGAGGCCCACCGCCGGGCCATGCTTGAAGCCGTGGCCAGAGCCGCCACCTACGAACCATACGTTCGGGACCTCGGGATGCCGATCGATCAAGAAGTCACCGTTGGTCGTGTTCTCGTACTGACACACACGCGTCTCCACGAGCGGTGCGGCCGCCAGTGCGGGGAAGCGCTCGGCCAGCAGCACGCGCATGCGTGCGCAGGCCTCCGTTGTCGGCACGCGCTCGCCCTGCTCGGGATCGAAGGCTGGGCCGTGGGCGTCAAAGGCCAGCTTGACCCCACGGCCCTCGATGTCGGGCGTGCCGTACACGCCGGCGGTGAAGTCCACCCAGGCCGGCAGGCGCGGGGTCGCGTAGGCGTCGTCGCCCGCGGGCGGCCCGTAGAAGAAGACCTCCTGCCGCGTGGGGCGGATGCGCGTGCCCAGCAGTTCAGGAAACAGGCGTGGCAACCAGGGGCCGGTCGCAAAGACGAAGTGACGCGCGCGCAAGTGCGCGCCGTCGCTCGTGCGTAGCGAACTCAGCGCTCGACGACCATGCAGGTTGGGCGCCTCGACCTGCGTCTGACGCCAAGCCACGCCCGCTGCGCGCAGCTCGCTCACCAGCGCCTGCACTGCGCGACGTGCCAACAGCACGCCGGCTTGCGGCTCGAGCAGACCACTGCGCCCCGCCGCCACGCGCATCTGCGGGAAGCGCTGCTGCAGCGCTCTCGGGCCCACGATCTCGTGTGGGACGTTCGCGCGCGACAACTCGCGCAGCGTTGCGCGCAGGTAGGGGTCGCGTTCCGGAGCAAGCCACAGCACGCCCGTGCGCTGGAACAAGGGTTGTCCCGTGCGCCGCGCGAGCGCTTTCCAGGCACGCAGCGAGCGCAGGCTGAAGCGCGTGTAGAGCGCGTCCGGGCCATAGCCCGCGCGGATCAGGCGCGATTCGCCGCCCGAGCTGGCGCGCGCATGCGCCGGCCCATGGGCGTCGACCAGCAGCACGCGTTGCCCGGCCGCGTGCAACGCGTGTGCGGTCCACGCGCCGAACACACCGGCACCCACGACCACGATATCGACCGGTGCCGCGGCCCGTGCGACGCGGGGCCTACTGTTCCTAGCCACTGGCATACACACACGCTCCTTGTCGCACGCTGGCCTGCACGTGCAGGCGTTCGTCGAGCACCACGAGGTCGGCATCGGAGTCCCGCACCAGGCGTCCCTTGTCACGCAGTCCCAGCACGCGCGCCGGCACCTCGCTGACCAGGCGACAGGCGTCCGCGATGTCGAGCCCGCCCCAGGCGCGCGCGTGGCGCAGCGCCTGATCCAAGCGCAGCACCGAGCCGGCCAGCACGCCGTCGGCGCGGCGTGCTTCCAGGCCGCGCACCGTGATGTCCTGATCGCCCAGCGCATAGACCCCATCCGGCATGCCCGCTCCCGCCATCGCATCGCTCACCAGCAGGACCCGCTCGGGACCCTTGCAGCGCAGCGCGATGCGCACGCTGGCCGGGTCGCAGTGCACGCCGTCGGCGATCAACCCGACGCTCAGCCGATCATCGGCCAGCGCAGCACCGGCCAGGCCGGGCGCGCGATGCTGGAACGGCGACATGGCGTTGTACAGGTGCGTCACGAGCGTGGCGCCGGCCTCGATGGCGTGTTGCACCTCGGCGAACGTCGCATCGCTGTGGCCCAGGCTGACCACGACGCCGCGCTCGCGCAGCGCTCGCACGCGCGCCAAGGCCCCCGGCAACTCGGGTGCCAGCGTCACCATCAGCAGCGGTGCGTCGTGCAGCCGCTCGTAGAGGTCATGTGGAGCGCTTGCCAGCGCGTCGAGCGCGTGTGCGCCCGCGCGCTTCGGGGACAGAAACGGGCCTTCGAGATGCAGGCCCAGCGCTTGTGCTCCCGGAGCATCGCGCGGCGCTCGGAAGGCCTCGACCGTGGCCGGGTAGAGCGCGGCTGGGGAGCTGACCAAGGTCGGCAGGAAGCTCGTCACGCCGGTCTCAGGCAGGCGCGCGCACAGGCCACGCAGCGCGGCCCCATCGGCGCCCACCGACAGCCCGAAGCCGCCATTCACCTGCACGTCGATGAAGCCGGGAGCCACGAGCGGGGCGTCGTACACCTGGACGGGCAGGTGCCCAGCGGCTGGCGTGCGCAACACCTCGGCGATGCGACCGTGCTGCACGACGAGCGCGCCGTGCACCAGGCCCTCGGGCAGCACGAGTCGACCGCGGATGGCGTAGGGCGTGGCCGGGTGGCTCCCGACTTCACGCCAGCGCATGCTCGAATCCGCGCCCTTCGTCACTACTCGAGCACCGTCTTGAAGCCCTGCCGCGCCACCAGGCGGTACATGCCGCCGGCTGCGACCAGCGCCGTCAGCAGGTAGGGCAGGGCCGCGAGCGGCGAACTCAGCACCAGCGCGCCAATGCCGAACAAGGTCGCGTAGATCAACACGCAGCCGAGCAGCCAGGCCAGCAACAGGCCGCCCACCGGCCCAGGTGCGGGCAGCCCGGCGCGCCGTGCCCAGGCCCGCCAGCCTGGCCCCGCGGGTCGGATGCGTTCGTAGAACGCCACCAGGTGCGCGTGAGGTTCGGGCGGCGTCAAGAGCGTGGCGAGCAGCCAGCACACGGTGGTCCACGCCACCAGCGCCAGGAACGAGTAGGGGAAGACCAGCGACGTGAACAACCGGAGGCCCGCGAAACCCAGCGCCGAGGCCAGCAGCGCCGTGATTTCCGACCAGGCATTCACGCGCCACCAGTACCAGCGCAGCATCAGCACCAGCCCGATGCCGGCGCCCGACTCGAGCATGAATTCCCAGGCCTGGGCGACGCTGCCCAGCACGAACGTGACCGCGCCACCCAACAGCATCAACACCAGCGTGACCACGCGCGCGGCCCACACGTAGTGCTGCTCGCTGGCCCCGGGGCGCGCGAAGCGCCGATAGAAGTCGTTGATCACGTACGAGGTGCCCCAGTTGAGCTGGGTCGAGATGGTCGACATGTAGGCCGCGAAGAAGGCGGCGAGCAGCAGCCCGCGCCAACCCAGGGGCAAATGGTCGCGCATCACCATCACGTAGCCGGCTTCGTGATCGGCCAGCCCGGGATAGAGCACGAGCGAGACGAGCCCGACCAGGATCCACGGCCAGGGACGCAGGCAGTAGTGGGCGAGCGTGAACCAAAGCGTCGCCAGGAACGAGTGGCGTTCGTCGCGTGCCGACATGATGCGCTGGGCCACGTAGCCGCCGCCGCCAGGCTCAGCGCCCGGATACCAGGCTGCCCACCACTGCACGCCGACATGCGCCAGGAAGGCGGCCAGCGGCAGTGCCAGCACGAGGCCCACGTCGGTGGCGCCCGAAGTGCCCACCTGCGGCAGAAAGTCGAAGGTGCTCTCGGGCAGCTTGGCACGCAGCCCGGCCACGCCGCCGACCCCCGGGGCGTTCAGCGCGAACAGCGCCAGCGCGATCGTGCCCACCATCGCGAACGTGAACTGGAAGAAGTCGGTCACCACGACGCCCCACAGGCCCGAGAGCGCCGAGTACAGGCCCGTCACGGCCAGGCTGATCAGCACCGCGGTGAGCCGGTTCCAGCCCAAGGTCACCGCGAGGATCTTTGCCATGGCCAGGTTGACCCAGCCGATGATCAGGCAGTTGATGGGCACGCCCAGGTACAGCGCGCGGAAACCGCGCAGCCAGGCCGCGGGGCGTCCGGTGTAGCGCAACTCGGCGAACTCGACGTCGGTCAGGATGCCGGCGCGGCGCCAGGGGCGCGCGAAGAACAGCACGGTCAGCATGCCGCCGAAGGCCATGTTCCACCACAGCCAGTTGCCGGCGATGCCGTTCTTGGCGACGAGACCTGCCACGGCCAGCGGCGTGTCGGCCGCGAACGTGGTCGCCACCATCGAGGTGCCCGCCAGCCACCAGGGCAGGTCGCGTCCCGAGAGGAAGAACTCGTTCACGCCGCGCCCCGCGCGTTTCGAGTAGTACACCGCGATCAGGATCGAGAGTCCGAAGTAGGCCACCACGATGGACCAGTCCAAGACTCCCAGGATCATGGCGACCTCCGGTCGAAGCGGCGACTGACACATCCATCGAGTAGTCCGAGCGCACGCGCTGCTGCGCGCGCGTCCGGCAGGGACACTAGCGGCTCCCCGAGCAAAGTCAAGCTTGGAGCACGTGGCGTTGCTCCGCACTCGCACGGCCAGCGGCGTGGGGTAGACTCGACCTGGCGCGGTCCCGCGCCGACACGGAGGCGACGACATGGCTAAGACGAACGGCGCGGTGGGTGCCGCGCTCGGCTACCTCGACGCGCACCTGGACGACTTCAAGCGCACGCTGATCGAGATGTCGCGCATCCCCAGCGTGTCGGCCAGCGGCTATCCCCCCGCCGAAGTGCGCCGCTCGGCCGAATCGGTCGCCGATGCGCTGCGCGACGCCGGCGTCGAGAACGTGCAGATCCTGGAGATCGAAGGCGCGCACCCCTACGTCTACGGGGATTGGCTGCACAACCCGGGCGCACCCACGATCCTGCTCTACGGCCACCACGACGTGCAGCCCGAGGGTCGCCACGAGCGCTGGCTCTCGCCGCCCTTCGAACCCACCGAGCGCAACGGCCGCTTGTACGGCCGCGGCACGGCGGACGACAAGGCCGGCGTGATGGCGCACGTGGCCGCGGTGGCCTCGTACCTGAAGGCCGGCGGCAGTGTGCCCTGCAACGTCAAGTTCATCATCGAGGGCGAGGAGGAGATCGGCTCCGGCAACCTGGGGCGCTTCCTCGCGCAGTACCAGGGCATGATGCAGGCCGACTTCATCGTGCTGTCGGACACGGCCAACTTCGACACCGGCATCCCCGCGCTGACCTATCAACTGCGCGGCATCGTGCAGGTCGACGTCGAGGTGCAGGGTCTCGAGCGGCCCGTGCACAGCGGCATGTGGGGCGGGCCGGTGCCCGATCCCGTCCAGATCCTGTGCCGCATGATCGCCGGCTTGACGGACAAGAAGGGCGCGCTCGACATCCCCGGGCTCTACGCGATGATCGCCAAGCCAGGCGCGCGTCAGTTGAAGCGCATCCGCACGCTGGCTTTCAACGAGGCCAAGTTCAAGCGCGACGCCGGCATGATGAAGGGCATGACGCTGGCGGGCGAGAAGGGCTACTCGGTCTACGAGAAGCTCTGGACGCGGCCGTCGTTGACGGTGATCGCCTTCGAGGCGCGCCAGTTCCAGGGCTCGTCCAACCAGATCATCGACGCGGCCCGGGCGCGCCTGTCGCTGCGCACGGTGCCGAACGTGGATGGCAACCGCGCGGCCGCCCTGCTCAAGAAGAAGCTGATGAGCGATGTGCCCTACGGCGCGAAGGTCACGGTCACGGCCAGCCGCATGAACGTGACGCCCTGGTGGACGACCGATCCCGAAGGCCCGGCGTTCGAGGCCGCGCGCCGAGCGTTGAAGGCCGGCTTCAAGAAGGACGCGGCCATGATCGGGGCCGGCGGCTCGATCGGCTTCGTGCAGCCCTTCGCGGACGCACTGGGCGGCGCGCCCTGCCTGCTGATGGGGGTCGAGGATCCGCAGTGCAACGCGCACTCGGAGAACGAGAGCCTGCACCTGGGCGACTGGGTGAAGTGCATGCGCGCCGCGGTCTACCTGTACGACGAGCTGAGCCGAGTGCCCCCAAGCGCCCCGGCCCCAGCCAAGAAGACGAGCAAACGCCGTACGAACAAGAAAACGCCGTAGGGGGTGTGTGCGGGGGGCCTCGGGCCCCCCGCGCTTCATTGAAGCAAGCCAGACACAAGCGCTGATTCGTCAGAAACGCTGCCCGACCGGAGCGCAGCGCGAGCCACACCGGCCCGCCCCAGGCGCAAGCCAACGCGAAGGGGCCCGAGCAACCGACCCCGGCGCTGCCCGACCGGAGCGCAGCGCGAGCCACACCGGCCCGCCCCAGGCGCAAGCCAACGCGACCCGGCCCGAGCAACCGACCCCGGCGCTACTCGAGCGTCAAGCGCACCCGCGCGCCGCCGGCCGCGATACCGCGCGCCTCGGCGTGCTCGGCTTCGTTCCGCAGTGGTACGAGCACCAAGGTCACGGTCAGCAGCTCCCACGTCTCCCCGGCCGCCGCGCGCTCACGCAGGCGACCCAGCACCGCGCCGGCGTCGACCACGAACGCGGCCGCGCCATCGCCGCTGGGGTAGAACGCGAAGGCACCCGCGCGATGCTCGCGATCGAGCCGCGGCGCTTCATTGGGCAGGCTGATGTAGACATGCAGGCCCACGTCGGCCTGAGGTGCGGCGAGCCCTTCGACACGCAAGGACCAGCGATGCCGTGCTTCGCCGGCGTCGTGCAACGCGGCGCGTTGCGCGGGCTCGAGCCGCAGGCTCAGCGTCAGCGGCTGATCCAGGCGCAGCGCCGCGTCGATCGCCACCTGCGCCACGCTCACGCGTCGCGCCGCCGGAACCTCGGCAGCGGGCAGGCTGCGACAGGCGCTGACAGCCGCCAGCGCTCCCATCAACAACCAACCGCGAGCGCGCGTGATCATCACCATGCGCAGTCTACTTTGGACCCTGACAGCACGGACGAACACGGGCGGACAGTC
>WBZQ01001518.1_pt2 | contig 10931 bp, 7 predicted proteins | sample 5204251 | NCBI WGS metagenome assembly WBZQ01 (sample SAMN12412402, study PRJNA552823) | activated sludge metagenome | isolation source: activated sludge from nitrification reactor of wastewater treatment plant... | place: USA: Virginia | collected 2017-09 | reverse complement strand
GGTCAGTAACGAGGCAGGCAGCATCCACCTGCATGATCATGAGGCGGCGTTTGCGCTCAACGGTCAAGTACCACGGAAAGAAATCATCATTCGTCCCGCCGATGCCGTGCATTGGGCATTGCATTATCCGGTCATTTCAAATGATCGATGGAACAACGCTTCAAAAAATGATCAATCCGCCGCGGGATTGATTCTTGAGGCTGGTCATTTACTGACTGCCGGTCAAGCTGATGAGGCCAATGCAATCATCAAACAGGCGCTCGAGCTTGAACCCGACAATAGTGATGCCTATGCCCTGCTTTCGATCATTGCCGTGACACAAAATGATAAAGATCAGGCGCTTGAATTGGCCACCCAGGCAGTGGCAGCATCAATGCAGCAATCGGGAACTGCCTATCTGGCGCTTTCTTACGCTCAGCAGGCGCATTTTGACATCGATGCGGCATTGGAAAGTGTGCAAAAGGCATTGACCCTCGATGCCGAGAATGCCTTGATTTGGGCGCGGCTCGCCGAATTGCGAATGTCGGCAGGCGATCTGGATCGTGCGCTGGAAGCGGCGCAGCATGCCGTGACCATCAATTCTGCTATTGCGAAGACCCACACCGTACTGGGTTTTGCTCATCTGCTGCAAATCAATACCCAATCCGCCAGAACTTCATTCATACAGGCGATTGCGTTCGATCAGACCGATCCGATGCCTCGGCTGGGATTGGGTATCGCTCTGATTCGCCAGGGAGAACTGGAGGCAGGCCGCGTGGAACTGGAAATCGCCGCCAGCCTGGATCCGGCCAATTCACTGATTCGCAGCTATCTCGGCAAGGCTTATTTCGAAGAAAAGCGTTATCCGCTTGCCAGCACGCAATTTGATTTGGCCAGGGAACGCGATCCCAAGGATCCGACACCATGGTTTTATGATGCCATTCAGAAGCAGACCCAAAATCGGCCTGTGGAAGCCCTGCGGGATATTCAAAAATCGATCGAGTTGAACGACAACCGCGCGGTATACCGCTCCAAATTGTTGCTCGACCGCGACGAGGCGGCACGTGGTTCCAGTCTGGCGCGGATTTTCGATAACCTCGGATTTGAACGCCGCGCCGTGATGGAAACCGCCAAATCACTGAGCTTCGATCCTGCCAATCACTCGGCGCACCGGTTTTTATCGGATACCTATGCCAATACGCCGCGCCATGAAATTGCCCGGGTTAGTGAGTTGCTGCAGGCGCAATTGCTGCAACCGGTCAATGTCAATCCAGTGCAGCCTCATATGGCAGTGGCGGACTTGAACATCATTACGGGCACTAGTCCATCGGCGGTGGGATTCAATGAATTCGCGCCGTTGATGGAGCGCAATAAACCGCAAGTCGTGGCCTCGGGAGTCGTTGGGAGTAATAGTACGATTGGAAATGAGGTCGTCGCTTCGGTGCTATATGACAAAGCTTCCATCAGCATGGGCCAGTTTCATTATGAAAATAATGGGTTTCGTCCAAACAATGATCAGAAACACAATATCTATAATGTATTTATGCAGTATGCGCTAACACCACGCCTTAACGTTCAGGCGGAGTTGCGCAAACGGGAATCCGAATACGGCGATCTATTGATGAATTTTGATAGAAATAGCTTTCGGGAATTTCGTCGAGAAGTTAATGAAGATATTGCGCGAGCAGGGGCGCGATACGCATTATCCCACGATCAAGATCTCTTATTTAATACAAAATTCGTAAATCGCAAGGGCCGTTTGAGTGATACCGACGGCTATCAGATTGAGCTGCAACATCTATTCCGGAAGAATTATTTCAATTCGACGATAGGTGGAGGTATACATCGATTTACTTTCCAGGAAATCGATGAAAACACACATCTTAATAAAGACAACGCCTATATTTACACGAACGCAAATTTTCTGAGCAATCTAATTGCTACCTTTGCCCTAAGCTATGATTCCCGTTCTCGCATTGGTATCGATCAACGGAGCAAAGTAAACATCAATCCCAAGTTTGGCCTGCAATGGGATTTAACTGACAAATTCCGGTTAAGGGCTGCCTGGATCAATACCACCAAATCCCCCCTGGTTGCGCAGCAAACCCTGGAGCCTACACAGGTGGCCGGTTTTAACCAGTTCTTTGATGATCCGAATGGAACACAGGTACAGCGAATGGGGATTGCACTGGATCACCGTTTTTCCAATGAACTATACAGTGGGATCGAAGCTTCAAAACGCGATCTCAAGGTGCCTTACCCTTCTACTAACATTGATTCGATAGGCAATGAAGCAATTGAAAAACAGACTGAGCAATTGTATCGCGCATATTTGTATTGGGCGTTGCATGCCGCTTGGGTAATGAGGGGTGAGTTTGAATATGAGCAATTTTCAAGAAAGGCAGGAAATTTGTCCGTCTCGGATCCAGTAAGGATACAAACATTGAGCGCGCCCTTTAATATTGAGTATTTTAACGACTCGGGGTTATTTGCCAGATTTGCAACTACTTTTGTGGCACAAGATTTGATTCGAAAGGAGGTAATTGATGGAAATGTGGTGAAAGGTCATACAAAGGAACAAAACTCTGGGTTTGATTCTTTTTTCTTATTAGATGCAAGTATTGGGTATAGGCTACCTCGGAGAAGAGGGATGGTTAATTTTGAGGTAAGAAATTTATTGAACGAAGATTTTTTTTATAGAACTCAAAACTTTTATACATCCGAGCCTGTTAATCCACGTTATATACCAGAGCGTACAATTTTTCTTAGATTGGCATTAAATTTTTAAGAGGAGCTTCATATGGATACTGAAACACCCGATTATGATACCAAACCATTGATAATAAATGATATAGATAAAGAATTAATGCTGAAGATCTTATCTGGCTTAAAACAATTTGAAGGTGTGGATCTCGCTCATTTAACGAATTTAAATTCAATTGCTTTGATAAGTGATGACAATCAAGTGGTATTTCTCAAATCTGGATCACAAAATAAACCCTTAACACTTTTGCTTAATGCATCTTCGATAGAAACAATCACTTGTTACACAACCTATAGCGCATCGAGAGCAATTGGAAAGCGTAGTTGTGTTCATAGGGACACAACCATTAATGGAGTTACCCAAACGACATCGGTATGTATGGAAAATCAAGCTTTTTTTGATAGCGTCACCAGCACGAATTATTATTTGGAATGCAATCCTAGCAATAGTTATCCTCATAGAGCTTTGTTATATTATGCAGAAAGGTATGTTTCGGATTCTGGGGCTGTTAAATGGCGTAAAATGGGAAACCCCATACTTGATGAAAAGTGATAACTGCTCAGGGAAGCGATGAACAATCAGCGGCTTCCAAATTGTTGGGCATTACTTGCAGTTTTTTGAATCCGGATTTTTAATCATTCGTTCTTCGGCGGTATTTTACCGCCGAATTTCCACTGCAATGCTTCATGGTCTGCTGTTGGGATGTTTCAGACGAACTTCCTCAAGTAGTCAACGGCCTCCAAAAGGTACAGGTTAATCATGTCCAACTCCTTGTTTCATCGCATAGAAGAGAATCCAGACTGCAGTTTGATCATCCGGAATGCATGATCTACTCTTGCGCCGATGGAAGAAGGTTTCCGACACCGCTTTTCTGGTCAACGAGTGATTATCTGAACTAGAGTAATTGTTCAGCGATTCCTTAAGACTCAATATGGTAATCCTGTAAAAACTGCGGATTTACATTTGATCAGATTTCGAAGCATAGTATGGGCGGATGATTGAATGGTGCATTTTTAGGGATGTTATTGAAAAAATCTGACGGGACATCCGGTCGTCATTCATAATTGCATAAACTATTTCTCAAGCAGCGTGTTTTTCTTATATCCTTGCAGACTTGCGAAACAACCAAATTGTATTTGAAATCAAACTAAGAAATTGCCTAATTAACTGAAATAACGATAAAACAGTTTTCATATATTGCCTGTATCCAGTAACTCATGAATACCCAGGAACTTTTCCTAATCGTAATGGTGGTCGTTTTTTCTGTGCCCTATCTGATCTGGCGTTTGGGGAAAACCGATTATTGGGCGCCGCTAGTGGTCGTGCAGATTTGCATCGGTATTTTGCTTGGGCCTGGGGTTTCGGGAGCGCTCTTTCCAGAGCACTACACGTCTCTATTCAATCCGCAGGTGCTCCAGGCACTCAGCGGTATCGCCTGGTGGGCGATCATGATTTTTGTGTGGATCGCTGGTATTGAACTGGACTTGAAAAAAAGCTGGCAGGACAGGCGGGATAGCTGCATTACTGCCGGATTGGCATTGAGTTGCCCGCTGTTATTGGGATGCCTTGCCGCAGTCATGCTGATGACATTCATTGGTGCTGACTGGATAGGCCCCAGGGGAAGCGATTGGCAGTTTATCATTGGCGTGGGGATGGCCTGTGCAGTAACTGCCTTGCCCATCCTCATCCTGTTGATGGAAAAGCTGAACATTCTGCGCGAGCCGATCGGTCAGCGGATCATGCGTTATGCCAGTCTCGATGACATCGCCATCTGGATTGTGTTATCGCTGGTTCTGCTCGATTGGGACAGAGTCAGTCTTCAAACAATATTCCTGGTCAGTTTTATCCTCATCAGTTTTTTATTCCGCAAGCTAATGCTTTCGCTTCAAGAGAGCGACCGCTGGTATGTGAGTTTCATTTGGTTGGGGATCTGCGGTTTAGCGTCGGACTGGGCAGGTTTGCATTTCATGGTTGGGGCATTTCTGGCGGGAGTGGTCATGGATTCTGATTGGTTTAATCAGGAGGACATGGATAAACTGCGTCACTTTGTGATGATGACGATGTTACCGGTATATTTTATGAGTACTGGCTTGCGTACCAATTGGGAAATGGATGGCCTCGCGGTATTAGTTGCGGCTGGCATATTGCTGTTTGCGTCGATAGCGGGAAAAATTGCAGGTACTTATGCGGCTGGCAAAATCCTCAAATGGGAAAAGGGCGAGGCATGGATTATTGGTTGGTTGCTGCAAACCAAGGCCCTGATCATGATCGTTTTTGCTAACGTGTTGCTGGATAAACAAATCATTACCAGTCAGACATTCACAGCATTGCTGGTGATGGCGGTGATCAGCACCATGCTTACAGTCCCTGTCGTGACGCCGAAGTTACATCAATATAGGCACTTGATTTTTAAATCGAAATAGAAAATCCCTGATGCTAGGGGACTTGTGCTGCCGAACCGTAGGCTGATCGAATGCGCAATTCGAGCCGATCGATTTTTTTTTCAGCGTTAAAACAGGATGATCCACAAAAATCATGGCGATTATAATCGTTCAATTACAACCAGGATTGTTGAAGAAATGGTCGACGAATAGGGTGATTTCTCTGTCTTTACAAATACAAATGGTCCATTGTAATATGAGTCCCACTTTTAACCGGGACAACAGTCTCTTGCTGAAATGTATCGAATAATCAAAGAACTAATATCTGGTTGCTAACGATATATCTGCAATCACAGTTCTCTCTATTACTGACGTATTAGATACCCCATACATTCAAAAATTGAATCCACCCATATTAAAGAGATGAATAATTCTATCGATAACGCTTCCTTGATCTCATCTTTTGAAAGGGAAGTTGCCAGTCTTATTGTGTTGACATTAAATCTTGAAGTTGCGTCGGATCATATAGATCCTGATTTACCCTTGTATGGGGACGGTCTGGGGCTTGATTCAATTGATATTCTGGAACTGGCGTTAGCGGTATCCAAACAGTACGGGTTTCAGATAAAGTCGGATGACCCCGAAAACAAAACCATTTTTAGTTCATTACGGCATCTTGCGGCTTACATCGCAACGAATCGCACTAAATAAGTGCGTAAACTCCATCTTGCCGCTACTACGATCTCGATGAAACCATTGTTGAAAACCAGCGCCAGTAAAATCATAACGATGACAATAACCGCAATTGCCGCAATAGTAGGTTATCCGCTATTGATGCATCATTTTTTACACAGCGGGCAATACCAGGATTTAGCATGGATTTATCTTTTGCAGTTCATCGTGACGCAGCTATTACTGTCGGCCGTTTTTGCTTCGACGTTGATTCCAAGCAAAACGCCGTTGATTACTCACTTTGCTCAAATGGCGTATGGATTGGAGCTGCCATCAGAAATAGGCCTTTATTGCAGAAATGCAACGTGGGCGTGGGCTTTATTTTTCGTGGCGTTGGCTTTGATCAGTATCATGTTGTACTTTTTCGCGACGGCAGCAGTCTGGTCTTTTTTTTGTAATATATTGTATTTTCCACTGATTGCGATGATGTTCGTGGCTGAGTATGTCGTTCGCTGCTATTCCTTGCCTCATCTCAAAAGATTGCCGATTCTGAAAGGATGGAATCTCTACTGGGAAAACAAAAAATCTTCCTGACAGCTGCCGTCAAGCCAGTTTATGCCTAAGCTGATTGCCCACCCAGCACCGGAAGCAATAATTGCTTATACCCATCATCAGGCGCTGACGGCCAACGATTTTCTACGCGACTGCGTCTGGCTGGCAACCCAGTTGCCACGCCAACGTTATTTACTGAATTTTTGCAAGAACCGGTATCTATTCGCCGTTGGTATGGGAGCGGCGGCCTTGAACCAGCAAACGATGTTGTTACCGCCCACCTATAATCAAGGCATGCTTTCGCAATTGCAGCAAAACTATCCTGACCTGTATGTTCTCCATGATCAAAACATGCCTGAAATATCCGATTTTCTACGTTTCAAGGTGGCGTATCCGGTGATGCCAGATCATCCTGGTTGTGAGTTTTCAAGGGATTTGGAAAAAGCGTTTTCAGTCCCTGAAATTCCTGCTGATCATGTGATGGCGTATGTATTTACTTCAGGCTCTACCGGGCAGCCTGTTCCTCATGCCAAAACATGGGGTAGCATGACACGCAACGCTCAGGCGCAATTGCGCAGAATCGGGGAAGATGTGAATTTTCTGAATCAAATGTTTACTGTTCTGGCTACCGTGCCTCCGCAACATATGTATGGACTGGAGTCGAGTGTATTAATCGCCCTGCTCGGGGGGCAGGCATTCAGTGCTGCGCATCCCTTTTTTTCGCAGGACATTTGCACTGAACTGGAGCGTTTGCCGCGACCGCGTGTTCTAGTGAGCACACCGTTTCATCTCAGTGCATGGATGGACAGTGGTATGGAATTACCCGCAGTGGATCTGATCATCAGCGCAACTGCGCCTCTGAGCATTCAATTGGCTGAAAGTATCGAAGCAAAATTTCAGATTCCCGTTCAAGAAATATATGGCTGCACGGAAACAGGACAGATCGCTACACGGCTGCCCACGGCAAATCAGGCGTGGCAAACCTATGGCCAGGTGGAGATTATCCAAATCGATGGCGAAAATGATAGTCAGGGTAGCGTGGTGGCGCAGGGTGATTATATTTCTGCACCTACAGAACTCAACGATGTGCTCGAAGTTATCGATAAGAATCACTTCAGATTACTGGGACGCAAGGTCGATCAGGTGAATATAGCGGGAAAAAGAAGCTCATTGGGCTATTTAAATTATCAGTTGAATTCTATCGACGGGGTAAGGGATGGCGTATTTTTCATTCCGGATACGGCGGATGCGTTGAAAGAAAAGCGTGGTGAAACCCGTCTGATCGCTTTTGTGGTCGCTGCGGGCATCAGTAAGGCTGACATTCTGAACGCCCTGCGCTGCCGTATCGATGCAGCATTCATGCCCCGACCGCTTTTTATCGTCAACGAATTGCCCCGTAATAGCACAGGCAAGCTTCCGCAACACGTACTGGCAGAGCTTGCTCAACAATTACAAGCGGAGCAAAGTGTCTCAGAAACCCAAAAGCAATAGCTTAGGTGCTTTTTTTAGCGATGCTTGCCTGAATGAGACAACCGCCATCAGGATCTTTAGAATGATCAATCGAGTAATCTGCGCGGAGCTGTTTCCGCAGGATGTGTTATGTTGGCTAACAGCGGATGAGAACGAACATTGATGAATCTGGCAGTATCCCTGAAAAAATGACTGAGACAAAAACCGATGACGATTGGATGAAACGCAAAGAGCGCGGCAGTCTCGTACTGTTACGCTTACTGGTTTGGCTGAGTTTGTTTGGTGGGCGGAATTTTGCGAGGCTGCTGCTCTATCCCATCAGTTTGTATTTCCTGTTGGCTGCGACACAAGCCCGGCACGCTTCACGCCAATATTTGCAGAAAGTTCTCGGCAGGACGGTGCGCTGGAGCGATATTTTCAGGCATTTCTTTTGTTTTGCAGCGATATCGCTCGACCGGGTTTATTTTTTGAACGGTCAGGTGCAGCAATTTTCTCTAACTTTAGAGAACGAGCATCTTTTGCACGCGGCGATGGAGCAACATGACGGAATTTTCCTGTTCGGTGCACATATGGGCAGCTTTGAAGCGCTGCGCGCTTTGGGACATCAACATACGGATCGCACGCTGGTGCAGTTGATGTATCAGGAAAATGCAAAAAAACTCAGTCAAGTATTGGCCGCCATCAATCCAGCACTCCAGCATGAGATCATACCATTAGGTAATTTGGAGACGATGATGCGAGTACATGAGGCGCTGAAGCGAGGGGCAATGATTGGTATATTGGCAGACCGCACATTGCAGCAGACACATCTTAAAAAGCAACGTTTTCTGGGAGAAGATGCCGCTTTTTCTGAAAGCGCCTTCCGTCTTGCAGCGATATTGCGCAAGCCTGTGTTGTTGATGCTGGGTGTATATCTGGGGAGAAATCAATACCGGTTGTTGTTTGAAGAGATCTATGATTTTTCGAACATGCAGCAAGAACAAGCTCAGGCTGTAACGGCAGCACGCGAACGATACGTGGATTTGCTGGCGAAATATTGTCGGGAATATCCCTACAACTGGTTTAATTTTTATGATTTCTGGCAAACGTCATGCAAAGAATGAGTCAATATCGATATTGGTTTGCGATACTTATATTTTCGTTTCCCTTCAACCTTTTTGCTCAAATGGAAACTGATCAAATCAGCCTCAACCAATTGATGCAGTTCATGGCCAAGCATAAAGAAATTCATGCAACTTTTGTTGAAAGTAAATACATTAAGGGTATCGATGTCCCGCTGGAGTCGTCTGGAGATTTAATGTTCATGGCTCCTTCAACCATGGTCAGACATACGCTGCAACCCAAACCGGAGATGCTCAAGCTGACCGGCGACACCATGACGGTAGAGCGCATGGGTAAGACACACAGCCTGCATATTAATGACTATCCCGAAATCAGTCTTCACTTTGAAGGAGTGCGGGCTTTATTGGCAGGGGATGCCGAACGGTTGAACTATCTTTACCATGTTGATTTGACCGGCACTTTTTTGGACTGGAAGCTGGTGCTGAGGCCCTTGCAGCAGGACAGCGCCCTGAAATCGCTGAATCTGCTCGGAAGCCATGACCGTGTAAATTCGGTTGAAGTACATTTGAACGATGGTGATTATTCGATTATGCAGGTCAGCAGAAAAAACACCGTTGATGATTAGGATAGGTTCCAATCCGATTGTGAATGATTTGCTGTATGGTCTGTAGAAAGTAAAACCCGATGCCTGTTACCCAAAACAATCATTTCGTGCCACGAATGCTGTGGTTATTGTGTGTTGTTCTATGTGGCTGGGTCATAGCCCACACTGACTACAGAACGGATTTGTCAGTTTTTCTGCCTTCCGCGCCCAACCAGAAGGAAATGATGTTGCTGGGGCAATTGCAGAATGGCGCGGCAAGCCGCATTCTTTTGGTCGGCATTGAAGGAAGTACTACTGACACGCTTGCTCAGATTGGCAAATCGTTTGCAGCAAAATTGAGAAATAACGCCGTTTTTTCTCATGTGTTGAATGATCAGAATGTCATGGATCCTGCCGAGCAAGAACTGATCTATACCTATCGATACTTATTATCCCCAAACACAGGCCCTGAACTCTTCGCCCCAAAAAACCTCGAAACCGTCATTTATGCCAATTTACTGGAACTTTCTTCCGCTTCGGGGCTATTGAGCAAATCGCTTTTCATGCGCGATCCTACTGGAGAAGTCATGGCTCTGGTCGATCGGCTGATTCCTGTGCAGGGTCCGCAAACCCTCAATGGTCAGTGGTTCAATGCTCAGGGCGAGCGCGCATTGCTGCTGGTGCAATTAGCCAGTGCTGGTACCGATATCAAAGCTCAGGAAGCTGCTTTGCAGTTCATGCAAACCAGTTTCAAAGATGTGGTGCAATCGTTTCAAACGCAGAATCCGGAAAACTCCCAAAAAATTAACACTATCCGGCTGGTGGTCAGTGGCCCTGCGAGTTTTGCAGTCTCAACGCAGAATATCATCGAGCAGGAAGCCTTTCGTCTAGCAGGGATAGGACTGATTCTGATCATCACCATTTTGCTCTATGTGTTGCGCAATCTTAAGCTGCTGCTTGCGGGTTTATTGCCTGTTTTTAGCGGAGTGGTAGCTGGAATTGCGGCTGTAAGCCTGGGGTTTGGCAGCGTGCATGCGATGACAATCGGTTTTGGCATTACGTTGATTGGAGAATCCATAGACTATTCCATTTATTTCTTTTTGCAGCGTTCACAAATTAGAAATAACCCCATCTTCTGGCGTACGGTAGGTCTAGGCGTCATGACGTCCATTTGCGGTTTTTCGACGATGTTGTTTTCCGGTTTTACCGGCCTGATGCAATTGGCTACTTTCTCGATTGTCGGTCTTGTGGCAGCCGTAATCTGCACCCGATGGGTCTTGCCCACGGTATTGCCGCAACGGCTATCAATTCATGATCTCAGTCCCGCTGGAGCATGGCTCAGGCAAATGATGAAGAAGGGTCATCTGTTCAGGTATCTCATATGGTTTTTAACGCTAAGTGCCTTGCTGTTGCTTGTAAGCAGGCAGGATCATCTGTGGAGCTACGAATTAAATGATCTAAGTCCGAT
>WBZQ01002845.1_pt1 | contig 10938 bp, 6 predicted proteins | sample 5204251 | NCBI WGS metagenome assembly WBZQ01 (sample SAMN12412402, study PRJNA552823) | activated sludge metagenome | isolation source: activated sludge from nitrification reactor of wastewater treatment plant... | place: USA: Virginia | collected 2017-09 | reverse complement strand
CTATCTAGCCTATCTGTCGCACGAGACCACCGTGTTGGTGCTGGCAGCGGGATTCTTAGGCGGCTTACTGGGATTTTTGAGGTACAACACCTATCCGGCGCGGATTTTCATGGGCGACGCGGGCAGTCAATTGCTCGGCTTCTCGATGGGCGTTCTTGTACTCATCATGAGCGATTCTGGGCGTGCCCCCTTTCCGGTTTCGATCGGTTTGCTCGTACTCGGGCTGCCATTCCTCGATACGATTGCGGTCATGGGGCAACGGCTTGCGAAGGGCCGCTCGCCCTTCATCGGCGACCGCAACCATGTGCACCACAAACTCCTGGCGCTCGGACTGTCTCATTACGAGGCCGTCATCGTGATCTATGGGATTCAGGCGGTGATGGTAGGGTTGGCCTACCTCCTTCGCTGGCAGTCCGATGGCCTCATCCTGGCGATGTATGGAGCATTTGCCCTGGCCATGTTCGCTCTGTTCGTCGCAACTGAACGTCGCCGGGTTCCGTTGTCCATTTCATCGAGCGGCCGGGTACTCTCCGACACCAAACTCGCCCGGGCAGGATTGTGGCTCAGCGATATGGCCCCCCGGTTTCTGGCCGTCGTCGTTCCGCTCTTTTTGGTCGCGAATGTCTTCTTGCCCGGGCACGTTCCAACGGATGTCGGATTAGCAGCGATCAGTCTCTTTGTGGTGGTCATGGCGGGGCCGTGGTTCATGCCCCAGTATCGCTCTCATTTCGTGCGAGGAGGGTTGTATGTCGGCAGCGCTTTCCTGATGTATATGGGCGAGCAATCCGGCATATCTGACATCTGGCCCATCTATGTCACTCAAAATACGCTCTTGGCCCTGATTGCCCTTCTGGTGTTGTTGAGTATGCGCTTCAGCCGTGGAAATCGATTTCAAACCACGCCGCTTGATTATCTGATGGTCTTTTTCGCCCTGATCGTCCCCTTGCTGCCGGAAATGCGGGCCGATATGCCGACCCTGAGCATCCTCGCGGCAAAGTTGATCGTGTTGTACTTTGCATTTGAATTATTACTCCATTCGTTTGTCGATCGAGTGCAGCAATTGGGGTTCCTCTCGTTATGGGTACTATTCGGATTGGGAGTGAGAGCTTGGCTCTAGCTGAGGAAGCACATGAACGATAAAGACCGAGCCAGCCGCCAGCAATTATCAACCACCGACGCGCGGACAATCATTTTCGCGCTGCTGTTGGCGCTCATTTTACCCGCTTGTGGGGGTTCCCAGGAGCGAAAGGCCCACTATCGTGGCAAAGCACAGGAATACCTTCGGACAGGGAATTTCCCGAAGGCCCGAGTGGCGTTGCGAAACGTACTGAAGATTGATCCCAAGGACGCCGACGCTTATTTCCTCGTCGCGCAGGTGGAGGAGAAGGAAAAGAACTGGCGCAATGCGGTCGCCAACTACCAACAGGTGGTGGACATCGTACCGGATCACCGGGAAGCTCTGCTGACTTTGGCCAAGTATTATCTCGAGGCCAGGCTGACCGACGAGGTGAGGCGTGCCGCCGACAAGGTACTGGCTAATACGCCGCAGGATCCGCAGGCCGAAGCACTGAAGATCGCCATCCTTGCGCAACAAAACCAGTTTTCACAGGCGGTGGCGAAGGCGGAAGACCTGAACCGTCGACACCCGACTGAGCCGGATGTCGCCATCCTCCTTGGTACGCTGTATGGTCATGAGCACCGGTTCCGGGATGCTCAGGCCACCTTGCAGAGGGCCCTTCAAGTTCATCCCCACCATTTGGATCTGCTGAACAATCTCAGGACTATCCTGGACCAGGCCCGTGACGACGGGGCGACGGAACGGGTGCTGCGCCAAATAATCCAGGAAGAACCCACGATCTATGATCATCGATTGAACCTGGCCCGCTTCCATGATCAACGCCACGCACTAGATCAAGCGGAGTCGGTTCTCCAGGATGCCGTGCAAGTTTTCCCCGATCTTGAGCAAGCCTGGTTAGCCTTGGCAGACTTCCTTAGCCTGCGCAGGGGAAAGGATGCGGCGGAGGCGGCATTGCGCCAGGCCATGAAACGGTTGCCCTATTCCACGAAAATCAAATTTTCGCTTGGGGCTCTCTACGAGGGCCACAAGGATGTCACGCAAGCCACGCAGGTTTATGAGGGGGTGATCAAAGGCCAGGAGAAGAAGCCCGCAGGATTGGATGCGCGGGTTAGACTCGCACAACTTGATTTCAATGCCGGACGGCAGGCTGAAGCGGAGCGGCGACTAGCAGAGGTCTTGCGCGAAAATCCTCGCTCTGCCGAAGGTTTGATACTCCAGGGCAAGATAGCCCTCATCGGGAAAAACGGCAAGGATGCGTTGCAGGCTTTTCGTACCGTCCTGCGCGACCAGCCGGAACTTGCCCATGTACAGCATCTGCTCGGCCAAGCCTACATCATGACGGGTGAGCTAGCACTCGCACGCGAGAGTTTTGAACGCGCGGTGGCGCTCCGACCCGATGCCATGGAATCGAGCCTGGCTCTCGCGACACTGGAGATCCAGTCCGGACAAGTGCCGAGAGCTAGGGCTCGTTTGCTGGAAATTTTCAAGGCCCATCCGGATTACCTTCCCGCCCTCGAAAAACTCTTCGCCCTGGACCTTGCCGCGGGTGAATGGTCCCATGCCAAGATCGTCCTCGATCTTCTGCGCCGGGCGATGGGTGACAATCCTGTAATTCTGATAGCGGAAGGTAGGCTGTACGAAGCACAGGGAGACTATGCCAAGGCTGCCGGCACCTTCGAGCGGGCCGCATCCATGGCGCCCGCCGCCGCAGACCCTCTCATGGCGCTGGTTCGGATTGACCTTGCGCAGAAACAACCGGACCGCGCACGTCGCCGCCTGGAATCAGTCGTGGCGCTGCATCCTGCCCATCCCTATGCGCACGGTTTGCTGGCGGAGGTGTGGTCGATTCTCGGTCGGCGGGATGTTGCGGCGACGCAATACCGGGAAGCTACCAGGCTCAACCCGACCTGGGTCACTCCATGGCTCAATTGGGCGAGCTTGCTGCAGGCGCAGCAACCGGATCACGCGATCCGAATTCTCAAGGAAGGGCTGGCCGCAAATACGTCGAGCGAAGAACTGCACATGCTGTTCGCTTCGGTCCTAGCCAATCAAGGCTTGATCGACGAAGCCATCGGGGCGTATGACACGGTGTTGCGGATCAATCCACGTAACATCCTGTCGGCCAATAATCTGGCCACGTTGCTGGCCGACCACAAACAGGAGGCGCCCTATTTGGAGCGAGCGTTTTTGTTGAGTCGTGAATTCGAGAAGGAGGCGCCCCATCCTCTATTTCTCGACACGGTGGGGTGGGTTCGATTGAGAATGGGACACCTGGAGGAGGCGCTACGGCTGATCAGGCTAGCGGTCGCCAAGGCCCCGGACATCCCGACACTCAATTATCACCTCGGCGCGGCACTCTATCAGTCAGGCCGTGATGTCGAAGCCAAGGTGTATCTCGCAAAAGCGCTCAAGAGCACAGAACAATTCCAAGGGCGACGTGAGGCACAACAGTTGCTCGCCCGGACCAGCGGATAGGAGTCGTACATTATGCAGTTCGGTTGTAAGATCGTTCAGAACATCACGTGGGGATTGCTCATCGGCATGTTCCTGACCGCCACGGTGAGCTGTCAATCTGCTGACCTGCGCGGCACGTCGCAGGAAACAGCCAGTTCCGACCAGGGGTATCAGCTCGGTCCTGAAGATGTCCTGCTCGTTTCCGTCTGGAAGGACGAGCACCTGACAAGAGAAGTTCTCGTCCGACCGGATGGCATGATTTCTTTTCCCCTGGTCGGAGATGTGCCGGCCGAAGGTCGAACGGTGGAGGAACTGCGCATAGACCTCGCCAAACGATTGATCAAATATATTCCTGCCGTCAACATCACGGTGGCCGTTCTCAAGCCGCTGAGTTACAAGGTCTATGTCGTCGGGCGCGTAGCGAAGCCCGGCGAATTCCTGGTCGGCCACTATACCGACGTGCTCCAGGCCTTGAGCCTCGCGGGGGGACTGACTCCGTTTGCGGCAGAAAACGACATCAAGGTCGTACGCCGGGTCATGGGACAACAGCAAACCTTTCCGTTCCGGTACAGCGATGTGCGAAAGGGGATTGATCTGGAACAGAATATCATCTTGCAGCGCGGCGACGTCGTGATGGTGCCGTAGGCCTGTGTCGACTTCACCGTACAACTCCGTCGCTGTAAGACGCACGAGCCACCAAGCGAACTTTCACAAAAATCTGCTGAGGGGTTTCTGCTGGGTTCTTCTCATCCTAGTCTCGACTGTGCCGAGTTTTTCCGCCGAATGGTCGTTGGTGCCATCGATGTCAATGAAGGGATATTATAACGACAATCTGCTGTTGACACAGTCTCCGCATAGCGCGACCTACGGGTACGTAGTCTCTCCTGCGACGGAATTTGCAGGCAAAACGGAACGCCTAGAAGTGAGCGGCAAGGCAGCGTTGGACTTCGTGGACTACTATGGCGGAGAAACGACCCGATTCACCAATATCTTTCTCCCAATTACAGCGCGTTATCGAGCCGAGCGCGATGAGTGGGGGTTTACAGGGGGATTCACCAGAGACAATACGTTGATGGGCGAGCTGCAAACCACCGGTGTAGTGCTCCGATTTACGCAACGAAACCTCTGGACCATAAACCCAACATGGACCAGAATGCTGACAGAGAAGCTCTCATTCCAAGGGACGTTTCAGTTCAATGAAGCCAGTTACGAAGATGGCCTGCGATTGGGACTCCTCGATTACAGGACCTATGGTGGCTCCGCAGGGTTCCTTTATCACATTACCGAACAAGACGACGTTCTACTATCGGGAACCTATACAAATTTTTCTACGAGCAATGCTCCATTCGGTTTGCAAGCAAGTTTTCCCGGCGTGATGTTGACTATTAACCATGCATTTACAGAATCCCTGAAAGGTACAGCTTACGGCGGGCCACGTCTCATATCCTCCACTAGTCGGTTTGCCGGCGGCGAGCTAACCACTCAAGACTCGATCTGGGTCTTCGGCGCAGGGCTGACAAAACAGTTTGAAAGTGCCTCTATTCAAGCAACGATCAGTCGGGAAGTTTTTCCAAGTGGATTTGGCTTACTGCTTCAAACAGACCGGGTGGGATTGGCTGCATCTTATAAACTATCTGAAACCGTGACTGCGTTCGTTGGCACCTCCGCTTATATCGTTTCCGGAGCGACCACTCGAGCTCAAGGGGGCAGCTTACCCGATCAAAAACTGTTCTTCACTACACCCAGCGTGGCTTGGAAATTTTCCGAATGGTGGAAGGCAGAGGCGTCCTATACCTATGGGTGGCGGGAGATAGAAAACTTCGGTGCCCCGGTAATGGCAAACACCTTCATGCTTACGTTGACCTACTATCCGCCCAAAATGGCAATCTCAAATTGATCTAATTTCGATACCAGCTCTGTTCCAATCAAGGAAGTAATTCTCTATGACGAAACCTCAACATCTCCAGGAACCTGAATCGACGTTAAACCTTCGCGAGTACTTGGTCATCTTTCGGCGAAGACGTCTGTCGATCCTTTTGATTGGGGGTTTACTGCTCTGTTTGAGTATGACCGCGGCAATCATGTGGCCTCCGACCTTCAAGTCCACCGCAACGATTCTGATCGAAGAACAGGAAGTACCTGCGGAACTCGTCCATAGCACCATCACCAGTTACGCGGACCAACGGATTGAAACGATCAAGCAACAGGTGATGAGCCGTTCCAGCCTGTGGAAAGTAGTCGAACAATACGATCTTTATTCAGGGATGCGAAAAGAAAGCCCGACCGAAGGGGTCATCAAACGCTTCATCAAGGATATCGAAGTTGAAGTGATCAGCGCCGATGTGATCGACAAACGGACACACAATGCCACCAAGGCGACCATTGCCTTCACCGTGTCCTACAACAGTGGATCGCCCGACACCGCCCAACGCGTGGCGAATGAACTCACGAGCCTCTTTCTCGGCGAGAATCTCAAGAGCCGCGAACGCCAGGCACAGGAGACCACCACGTTTCTCAGACAGGAAGCGGAGAGCCTCGCGGCGCATATCGAAGAAGTCGAGGCCAAACTAGCCAAGTTCAAGCAACGAGCAGCCGGTGCCTTGCCCGAGTTAATGCCGCTGAATCTCCAAATGATGAACCAGGCGGATCGTGAGCTGATGGACCTCGATCAGCAGATCCGCAGCCTTGAGGAGCGGAAGTCGTATCTCGACGGAGAATTGGCGACCATCAAGCCGAATACACCCATCCTGTCCGTTACCGGAGAACGTATTCTCGATAGTGTGGAGCGGTTACGTAGCCTCCGGGCCGAATATGCCGGACTGGCCGCGAATCTTTCACCGGACCATCCGGACGTGATTAAGATGAAACAGGAAATCTCCGCGCTGGAGAGGGAAACCGGGGCGAATCCGGAGACTGAAGAGGTGGCCAAACAGTTGGTCGATGCCAGGGCCAGGCAGGCCACACTTGCCGACCGCCTCGGAGAGAACCACCCCGACGTGCTGCAGACTCAACGCACGATCGTGGCGCTGGAACGGGAACTCCGGAGGATCGGTACCGGTGCCGGCAACAAGCCGACGCAGCGGCCCGAGAATCCGGCCTACATCAACATTCAGGCACAACTCAATTCGGTGAATTCCTCCCTGCAGGCGTTGAAAACCAGCCGTACGACTGTCAAACAACGACTTCAGGATTATGCCAAACGTATCGAGCGGACCCCGGCGCTGGAACCCGACTATCTGACGCTCGCGCGCGACCGCGACACCTCTTCCCAAAAGTATCAGGAGATTCGCTCACGGCTCCTGGAAGCGAAGGTATCGGAAGGCCTCGAAGTACAGCGGAAAGGCGAGCGGTTCTCGCTCATCGATCCTCCGGGGCTGCCGGAATCGCCGGAGAAGCCCAACCGGAAGGCCATTGTGCTGTTGGGATTCATCCTGGCGCTGGCGGGCGGCGCAGGAAGCGCAGCGGTCGCGGAACACCTCGACCGCTCCATTCATACGCCGGAACAATTGGTTCGATTGACGCACTCATTCCCGCTGGCGGTTATTCCCTACATGCCGAACAGGGAAGATCTCACGCGCGCGGTGAAGCGCAGAAGAATGATTCGAACCGCAAGCCTGGGAGCGTTGGTCCTGCTGCTGCTCGTGAGTCATCTCTTCTGGACTCCGTTGGATGTGCTTTGGTACGCAACGCTGAAACGGTTCGGCGTTGAATGATCGTCGTCAGCGGTCGGGTAGGATGCATGATGGTTGCGATGCATCACGAACGCTGAACGAAAGGGGATTGCCATGGAATGGTTTCAAGCCGCGCTGGATCGATACAAACAACAACAGCCCCAGAATCGTCCCGTCTCGAAGCTGCACCGCAACGGGTCAGCCCTGATCACGCCTGCTCAAATCGTCTATACCCGGACGCGGTCCCTCCACATTCCGGAGGCGGTGTTACGGGAGCGGCGCATCGTCGCAGGCTTTGAGGGCGGCCGGTTCGTCGATGCCTTCAAGATTCTTCGCACCCAGGTCACGCATCGAATGCGGGAGAAGGGATGGAACGTCATCGGCGTGACCAGCCCCGGTTTGGGCGAGGGCAAGACCCTCACGGCCGTCAATCTTGCCATCAGTCTGGCGATGGACGTGACCCAGTCGGTCTTGCTGGTGGATGCCAATCTTCAGAATCCCACGCTCCACGAGGTGTTCGATCTCGGTCCCAGCGACGGCTTGGCCAACTACCTCCTCGACGATACGCCGCTTGAAGATCTGTTGATCCATCCCGGCATCGGCCGGTTTGTCCTGCTTCCGGGAGGACGTGCGGTTCCCCACTCGGCCGAGGCCTTGACCTCTCCCAAGATGATTGCGCTGGTGGAAGAACTGAAACATCGCTACCAGTCGCGGATCATCATGTTCGATCTGCCGCCGCTCCTGAATACGTCCGACGTGCTGGCGTTTGCACCTTATATCGATGCCTTGCTGCTGGTGATCGAGGAAGGGCGTACAAAAGGCGAGGATGTGGAACGGGCCTTGTCCCTGGTGAAGCAATCGACCCCGGTGCTGGGGACTGTCTTGAACAAGGCGGGGCGGGCGGGGATCGGTCCGGCTGAGATGAAGAAACTCGTCTGATCGCTCGAACTGCCGATGTACAAAGAATTCTATCGTCTTCACAGCAAACCCTTCTCGCTTTTGCCGGACAGCGAGTGCCTCTATCTCGGCTCGACCCACCGGACTGCCTATAGTCTGCTGGAGTACGGCCTGGTGACCGAAGCTCCGTTCATGGTCCTGACCGGCGACCCCGGTATGGGCAAGACCTCGCTGCTCCAGAAATTGATTGCGGATTCCCGTGACGCCTATTCCATCGGTTTCCTCACGAATGCCCGCTACGATGTGGACTACCTGCTGCCCTGGATCCTCCTGGCCTTGGGCCTGAACCACACCCAGCTCGATCCGGTCGAGGCTCAACACCTGTTCACCAGGTTCCTCGCCCAGGAGGCGACAAGGCGGCGGCGGGTGGTGCTGATCATGGATGAGGCGCAGAATCTCGGCACAACCTTGCTGGAGGAATTGCGGCTGCTCTCCAATTTTAATCAGGACAAGACGCTGCAGCTTCAAATCATCCTGTCCGGGCAACCGGATCTGCAAACGCTCCTCCGCCGGGTCGACATGACGCAGTTCGCGCAGCGTGTGGTGGTGGATTACCATCTGCAACCCTTCACGGAGGAAGACGTCGCCCACTACATTGGCTACCGGGTTCAACTTGCCGGAGGGACGCGGCCGCTTTTCAGCGCCCCGGCCTGTACCCTCACCTACCGGTTGAGCCAAGGCAATCCCCGCTTGATCAATCAGGTGTGTGAAATGGCTTTGACCTACGGGTATGCGAAGCAGGCTCCGCGTATTACCGCGAAGCTCCTCGCGCAAGCTGCGCTCGATCGACGGAAAAACCGCATCCTTCCGCTCTCGGAATTGGACGATCTGGCGGTGATCGCGGCGGGAGCCGATGTCGAGGAGCCGGATTCACCTGAACCTCCGGACCTATCCGTCTCCCAAAACGAACCGCCGTCGTCGATGAATAGACCGGAACCTGCCGGAGCGGCCGAAACCTGTTATCAGCGTGGACTGGCGCTGCGGAAATCGCAGGACTTCATCGCCGCCATCGTGCAATTCGAGCAGGCCTCGCAGGACCCGGCCTACCACCTGCGTGCGTTTGGCCAGATCGGCCTCTGTTACCGCGCGCTCGGCCATATCCCCCAGGCCGTCACCGCATTTCAAAAGGCCTGCCTGGATTATGGCGCGCCGCGCCGGCAGAGTCTCAGCGTGCGTTACCTGTTGGGGCGCACGCTGGAACAATTGGGAGAGAAGCCGGAGGCCCTCGAACAATACCGGATGATCTTCCGTACCGACCGCACGTTTAAGGATACAGCGGTTCGACTCTCCACCCTGGAAGGCTATCAGCACCGCCAGGCAGGGTCGCCGCACGTGCGGCCCTCGAAAATCGGCCAGGCCTGGAAGCATGTCCGGCAGCTGTTGAAGGGAAGCAATTAATTGAAGGACAATACCGGCAGGCGTCGCCTCACAGCATGAAACAAATTCTTCAGCATAAACGGTCGGGGTTGGTGAAAGTGGAGGACGTGCCTCCTCCCTGCCTCCGCGGGAGCGGCCTCCTTGTACTGAACGATGCGTCCCTCATCAGCCCGGGCACCGAGAAGTTGACGATTCAGAGCACGAAGCAATCTCTCGTCGCCAAGGCCATGGAACGGCCGGAGAAGGTCAAGAAGGTCCTCACTGCCATTCAGACCGACGGGCTCGCGCTCACGCTGTCCCGGGTGTTCGACAAGTTGGATTCACCCGCAGCCCTGGGCTACAGCTGCGCCGGCACCGCAGTGGAGGTCTCCCGCGATGCAGATTTCTTTTCGGTCGGTGACCGGGTCGCCTGTGCCGGGCAGAATTATGCCTCCCATGCCGAAATGGTGTATGTCCCGAAACATCTCTGCGTCAAAATTCCGGACGGCGTGGATTCGGAAGATGCGTCCTTCGTGACGCTCGGAGCCATCGCGTTACAAGGCGTCCGGCAGGCGGAACCCAGGCTGGGAGACCGGATCGCCGTCATCGGCCTTGGGCTGCTAGGCCAATTGACCGTGCAATTGCTGAAAGCGTCGGGCTGCCGCGTGCTCGGATCCGATCTGGATCAGTCCAAACTGCAACTGGCGCAGCTCTCTGGTGCGGATATGGTGGCCTCATCCTCGGATCTTGCCGATGCCGCCGCGACCTTTTCCGCCGGCCATGGCGTGGATGCGGTGATCATCACTGCCAGCACCAAGGATAACGGCCCCATCGAAGCGGCCGGAGAGATTGCCCGACAGAAGGGCAGGGTGGTGGTAGTCGGCGCGGTCGGGATGAACATTCCCCGCGAACCCTATTATAAGAAAGAATTGGAACTGCGACTGTCCATGTCCTATGGGCCGGGACGTTACGATACCCGATACGAAGAGCAGGGGCGCGATTACCCGTTCGGTTATGTGCGTTGGACGGAACAACGTAACATGCAAGCTTTTCTTGAACTCGTAGCCGAACGTAAGGTCCAGCTCAAGCCGCTGATCACCCATCGCTTCCCCATCGAGCAGGCGGAGTCCGCCTATGCCCTGATGATGGAGGGTTCGACACCCTATATCGCCATGGTCATCACTTATCCCTCCGATCGTGCTCATCCCTTGCCGCGAACCATTGTTGTCGGCACGGCCCGGACCGCTCGCCCCGTGACGCTGGGGATCATCGGCGCAGGGAACCATGTGCGGGACATGCTCCTCCCGCCGCTACAAACCATGCAGAATGTCGGCATTCGCGGCATCTGCACCGCCTCGGGTCTGACCGCGAAAACCCTGGCCGCAAAACTCACCGCCGCCTATTGCACCAGCGATAGTCAGG
>WBZQ01002844.1_pt1 | contig 10942 bp, 10 predicted proteins | sample 5204251 | NCBI WGS metagenome assembly WBZQ01 (sample SAMN12412402, study PRJNA552823) | activated sludge metagenome | isolation source: activated sludge from nitrification reactor of wastewater treatment plant... | place: USA: Virginia | collected 2017-09 | reverse complement strand
TAGTGGGTCAACAGGTTTACCATTTTTGCGAATTTCAAAATGTAATTGTACCGTATCTGAATCCGTATTCCCCATTTCGGCAATTTTTTGCCCTTTGGTTACCGAGTCACCTTCTTTCACCAGTATTTTACTATTATGCGCATAAGCACTAAGATAGGTATCATTATGTTTAATAATGATTAGGTTTCCATAACCTCGCAAACCATTACCACTATAGACCACAGCACCTGATGCTGAAGCCAGAACGGCCTCCCCAGATTGTCCAGAAATTTTTACACCTTTAGAGTTTTTTGAGAAAGTCGAAAGGATTCTTCCATTAGCTGGCCAAATCCAGTCGGTAGAAAAATTATGGGTATTTCTTTCATTCTTTTGAGAATCTGAAGGAGGCGCTGCCACAATTCGAGTATTTTTCTCAACCGGGGGTGTAGTTAGCCCCGGTGTATTGGATGATTCTGTGGTACCCGATGTAGCAGCAATGGGCATCACTGCTGCAATTTGCGCATCCGGTCGCTTTAACTGTGCCATATTTTGCTCTGAATAAGGCAATTTTATCGCCTTAGGCGCTCTTTTTATATTACCGTGATGGACAGTAACGTTTGTATTACCAGCAGCGTTTTCTAGCGGCATAGCTATGCCGGGCGGAGATACTGACTCCGGCATGCTCTGAATAGGTTGATCAGTTAAAGCATATAACGTAGGTTGAGAATCAGCTTTTGGAATATATAAACTAAGTTTTTGGCCAATTCTAAGCGAACGGGGATCGGAAATACTGTTCCATTCCGCTAATTTTTGCACATCGATACCATGTGTCATACCAATACTATGCAAAGTATCGCCTTTTTGCACGATGTAGTATTGATTTGTTAAATCTCCAGCTTTACCAGCTCCAGCTTGAACTACACTCACTCTTTCTCGTTCTACAACAGGTGCAGGCTTTTGTGTAGAGCTACATCCAATCAGATAAAATACAGCTACAAATAACAAAAGTAGGTTATAGTTTTGGATGGGGATGAACCATCGAAATATTTTTAAAGTAATGCCTCGGTAGCCTCGGTATTTTTGATCGATTGTTAATGACCCTAAACTATTTGTCATGTTAGATATCCTTAATATCATTACTTTTTAACTACACCTGATAGTAAAGGTACAAAATTTACTTCTTCTAGCATTGTTTCAGAGTAACCCGAGCTAGTACGCTCAATCATGCATAAATTCTGTTTTTGTGTCCCTTTTGGGAAAACCATGCGTCCTCCTACATTTAGCTGTTCCAGTAACGAAGAAGGGATATGCGTAGCAACCGCTGTCATGATAATACCATCAAATGGAGCAGCTTCTGCGAAACCATGCAAACCATCGGCATGCCTCAAATGAATATTTTTAATCTGTAGTTCTTGCAACCGTATACGCGTCCTAGTCAACAAGGGGCCTATACGCTCAATCGAGTAGACTTTTTCAGCTATGTGGGCCAATATTGTTGTTTGATAACCACAACCAGTACCGACTTCAAGTACTTTCCCTAATTGTTCATTAGCACGGAGTAATTCACTCATACGCGCCACGGTCCAGGGGCTTGATATTGTTTGCCCATAGTTGATTGGAAGTGAAACATCCTCGTAGGCTCTACTTGCCAAAGCTTCTTCCACAAATATATGCCGAGGTATAGAGCCTATTACTGATAATATGACTTCATCAGCAATGCCTTGTGTGCGTAGCCGCTCGACCATTCGCAACCGCGTACGTTGCGACGTCATACCAATTCCAGAATGACGAACACTCACTAATGAGTACCTATAAGAATTTTTAAGTTACTGAAATCTATTAACTATTATATCTCGTTATTTAACCAAGTATTGACTCGATCCAATTGGTCATAACGGGTAAGATCAATTTGCAATGGCGTTACAGAAACCATTTTATTTTCGATTGCATGAAAATCTGTCCCTTTCCCAGCATCTTGAACAGACCCCGCCGCACCGACCCAATAAACAGATTCCCCACGTGGGCTTTTCGTTTTAATGACAGGTTCCGCTTTATGACGACGACCTAAACGTGTCACTTCAGTGCCTTTAATTTGATCATAATCAACATTAGGGACATTGATGTTTAATAATACCGAACCAGCAATATTATTTCTGCTAAAACGCGTAACCATATCTACTGCAACGCGTGCGGCTGTTGTAAAATTACCATTGGATGCATCTACTAGTGAGATTGCCAATGAAGGGATCCCAAGTAGAAATCCTTCCGTAGCAGCGGCGACAGTTCCGGAATAAATGGTATCGTCACCCATGTTAGCTCCATCATTGATTCCTGACACGATCATATCTGGCATGATATCAAGCATTCCTGTTACGGCTAAATGTACGCAATCAGTTGGCGTTCCATTAACAAAATAAAAGCCTGTATGGGATTTATGGAGATTCAATGGGCGATCTAACGTCAAAGAGTTACTTGAACCACTGCGATCTCGTTCAGGTGCTACTACAATAATCTCTGCAATTTTGGCAAGATGTTCCGCAAGGCAAACGAGACCTGGCGCAAAATATCCATCATCATTACTCAGTAATATGCGCATTTTATTGATTTAAAGGAGATTGAAAGAATTTTCTATTTCGCTATTTATTAAATTTCTATCATCAATGCAATATCTGACCCTTCAAAAATTGGTCGGGGCGAGAGGATTTGAACCTCCGACCACTTGCACCCCATGCAAGTACGCTACCAGGCTGCGCTACGCCCCGAACAAAAAATTATAGCAAACTATAAAACTTACTTTAAAGAATTGATCGTAAGTGTGGAAACTCTAAGAGGAGAGAATAGACATGACACTTCTAATCTCATGTTGAATATAATTTAAATCCATTGTAGACACAGAAAGACTATGAACCGTAGGTGCTGGTATCGAAGATAAATTCTTTGATTTTGTGTCGGTATTGATCAATCGACTACGTGCCCCATTGATAGTAAACCCTTGTTCGTAGAGAAGCTCTCGAATTCGGCGTATTAACAGTACCTCTTGATGCTGATAGTAACGTCGATTGCCGCGACGTTTAACCAATTTCAATTGCGCAAATTCTTGCTCCCAATACCGCAGTACATGAGGTTTAACATCACACAATGTACCAACCTCTCCAATCGTAAAATACCGTTTGGCTGGAATAGGCAGTAAAATATTATTTGGTTTTTTGTTTTCCATGATAATTTTTTTCAACCAAAGTCTTTAGTTTTTGACTGGCATGAAATGTTACGACACGACGTGCTGTGATGGGAATCTCTTCTCCCGTTTTAGGATTTCTACCCGGTCGTTGAGGCTTTTCTCGCAATTGGAAATTACCGAATCCTGACAGCTTAACACTCTCATTATTCTGCAATGCAATTCGCACTTCTTCATAAAAAAACTCCACCATATCTTTTGCTTCGCGCTTGTTCAATCCTACATTTTCAAATAATAAATCTGCCAATTCAGCTTTGGTTAATGCCATATTTTTTGCTCCATTTCGCTATTAATTATTATAAGCTTTGTGTTAATAGCCCGATTCACATGAAAACTGCCATGATCGAAACAACACTTATTTATCCATTACGTAACGTTGCACAGAATTGATCTTCTAGTACTCTTATCAATTTGAATACTTCAGAATCTACTTCTATATCAGTCAATGTTTTCTCAGTATCTTGTAACAATATCCGGAATGCAAGACTTTTTTTGTTATTTTCCATACCTTTACCGCGATAAATATCAAATAAAGCAATATCGATTACCCTAGAAGATTTTTCCGCATCCATGCAGGACAGCAATGTCTGTACGTTGACATTGTTATCCACAATAATGGCAATATCGCGTTGTACGGGAGGAAATTTAGATACATCCTTGGTTACATGAATTGCTTGAGGAAGCAAATATTCCAAATTAATTTCGAACAACACAGTATTTTTCTGTAAATCGAATTTTTTTTGCCATTTGGGATGCAATTCGCCCAACCAGCCGATAGAATTATCCGCAATAATTATTTGTGCTGATTTGCCGGGATGTAAGGCAGGATGTGAAAATTTCTTAAAAAGTATCGTTGAATTACCAAACAAACTTTCAATATCGCCCTTAATGTCATAGAAATCAGCACTCTTGGCAGGCATACCCCATTGTTCTGGGGCAATATCACCGTAAATCAGTCCTGCTAATTTCTCTGTTTGTGCACAGTCAATTTCAGGAGATCTGGTGAAACAACACCCAATTTCAAATATTCTTACTCGTGATTGTTTACGATTCAAATTAAATTGCAAATTAGCGATAAGCCCACCGATCAATGTACTTCGCATGACACTCATCTGGCTTGCAATTGGGTTTATTAGCTTGATTGGTGTATGATTGTCTGCAAAATCCAATTCCCAATTGGCATCAACAAAAGCATAATTAATGACTTCTTGATAATCACGATTCACTAATGATTGCTTAATCTGTTCGACAGAACGAACATTCTCTGTCACCGGCAACATTGCCATACGAGTAAGTGGGTAATGCGCTGGAATCTGATCATAACCATAGATCCGTGCCAACTCTTCGACCAAATCCTCTTCGATTGTTAAATCAAAACGATAACTGGGAGGCATCACAGAGAAATTATCGTCTACCCCCGAGAATTTGAATCCTAGCCTTTGGAAATAAGTTTTGATTTTCTGTGCATCGAATTCGATTCCTAATATCCGCTGTACACGAGCTCTTCGTATCTTAATGGGAGATCTGGCAGGAAGTTGATAGCACCTTTCAACAATAGGTCCCGCTTGTCCTCCACAAATAGTTTGAATGAGATGCGATGCACGATCGATGAAATGGCGCGTTGCAGCAAAATCGACACCACGTTCAAAGCGATAAGCGGAATCCGAAACAAAACCTAATTGAAACGACTTGCCACTAATGATCGATGGCATAAAAAATGCACTTTCCAAAAAAATATCTATTGTGTCATCTGTTACGCTACTATCTAGCCCCCCCATGATGCCCGCCAGAGCAAGTGGCTTATCGTCATCCGCAATGATGAGCATATCGGACGTAAGCTCAACGATATCATCGTTGAGTAATGTTATTTTTTCATTCGGCCTCGCATAGCGCACTTGTATCACGCCTTCTACTTTATTCAAGTCAAATGCGTGCAGTGGTTGGCCTGTTTCTACCAAAATATAATTGGTAATATCGACTATTGGATTAATTGAACGAACACCACTTCGCTCCAAACGTTGTGTCATCCACAAAGGAATCTTCGTGCTGATATCTATTCCCTTGATTACTCGGCCACAATACAATGGACATGCTTCAGGGGTCATGACATGCACATCTAAAACCTCTTGGATATCAATCGACACCTCGGGTGAGGCCAACGGTATTAATTCGCTAGCTGTAATCGCAGCTACTTCACGCGCTATTCCCAGTACACTTAAGCAATCCGCGCGATTCGGTGTTAAACTCAAGGTAAAGATACGATCATCAAGTGCAAAATAATCACGAAAATCCTTGCCTATTGGAGCATCTTCCGGTAATACCAGCAAGCCATCAGCTACTTCAGCCAAGCCTAGTTCTTTCGCTGAGCACAACATACCTGCAGACTCAATACCGCGTAATTTTGCTGATTTGATTTGTATCCCAGGCAAGCTAGCTCCTACCAATGCACAAGGCACTCTCATTCCTACACTAACATTAGGCGCCCCGCAAACAATCTGCAACAAATCAGCCTGCTGATCAACCTTAACTTGGCAAACCTTCAAGCGATCCGCGCTTGGGTGATTTTCTACTGAATACACTTCCGCTACTACCACCTTATCAAAAGTAGCAGCAACAGATTCTACATTTTCCACTTCGATGCCGGCCATGGTTAATGCATGTGCAAGTTGCTCGCTAGACGACAATGACGGATTAACAAATGTGCGTAACCAATTTTCCGAGAATTTCATACCTGCCTATTTGTACTGGAATACCAAGACAAAAATAACCTTAATTAAATTGTTTTAGAAAACGCAAATCATTTTCAAAAAATAACCTCAGATCACTGACACCGTAACGCAACATGGTTAAACGCTCAACACCCATGCCAAAAGCAAATCCCACATATCGTTCGCTATCAATTGAAACATGTTTAAGCACGTTTGGATGCACCATGCCGCACCCTAGAACTTCCAACCACCCGGTGCCGCTACAAATACGGCAGCCTTTTCCATTACACATAACGCAAGCAATGTCCATTTCAGCTGAAGGTTCTGTAAAGGGAAAAAAGGAAGGTCTAAATCTTACCGATAAATTATCACGCTCGAAGAAATGCGCCATAAAATCGGCTAATACGCTCTTCAGTGCAGCAAAATTAACATCTTCGTCAATCCATAATCCTTCGACTTGATGAAACATTGGTGTATGAGTTAAATCCGAATCACAACGATATACCCGACCAGGGGCAATGACTTTCAGTGGAGGTTGATGATTCTGCATATAATGAATTTGTACGGGTGATGTGTGTGTACGTAATAAACCGCCACTATCGATATAGAATGTGTCATGCATTGCACGTGCAGGATGATTCTCAGGAATATTCAATGCAGTGAAATTATAGAAATCCGCTTCAATCTCTGGTCCAGAAGCAACATCAAACCCAATTGAATGAAATAATTTTTCTATTCTTTGCAAAGTTTGAGTCACAGGGTGCAAGCCACCGCCACGCATTCCTCTGCCTGGCAAGGTTATATCCAAAGCCTCTTCACTAAGCTTAGTTGCTAATTGTTTGGCGTAAATAATTTCACGGCGAAATTTGAGTGCTTCTTCTAATTGATTTTTTGCTTGATTTATTTTACTACCTACGAGTGGGCGTTGCTCAACTGGAATTTTTCCGAGCTGCTTAAGAAGTCCTGTCAATACACCACTCTTACCAAGATAATGTGCTTTGATATTTTCTAATTCAACAGAATCTTCAGTGCTATCCAATAACTGTATAGCCTCACTAACGATTGTTTCTAGATTTTCCATACTCGTAGATTACTAATATCAACAAACAATTTAAGCTAAAATTAATTCAACAATAAAAAAGGAGGCCAAGGTATTTATCCCGACCTCCTGGTATGATTCAATATTTAATTAGACTGCAAGGCTAGCTTTTGCCTGCACTACAATTTTCTCAAAAGCATTTTTATCGAATACTGCGAGATCTGCTAACACCTTACGATCAATGTCGATACTTGCTTTTTTCAATCCATTCATAAATACACTATACGACAGACCAAATTCGCGCGCAGCTGCATTGATCCTTGCAATCCATAATGTACGGAACTGTCTTTTACGTTGACGACGATCTCTATACGCATATTGACCTGCCTTCATGACAGCTTCTTTAGCTATCCGGTAGACATTTTTACGGCGTCCACGATAACCCTTAGCAAGTTTCAGTATCTTCTTATGACGCGCATGTGCAGTAACACCACGTTTAACTCTTGGCATAATAAACTCTCCTGATTATGCGTATGGCATCATGGCGCGAATAGAATCAGTATTGGTAGCGTGTACGCCAACAATACCACGCAACTGCCGTTTGTTTTTAGTCGTTTTTTTAGTCAAAATATGGCGTTTAAAAGCCTGCGGGCGTTTAATACTCCCACCCGGGCGAAATTTGAAGCGCTTGGCAGCGCCACTTTTGGTTTTCATTTTTGGCATATGAGCTCCTTTTATATGAAACTAGGTATTTCTAGATTAGAAAATTTTTAAAACCCAGTAGTCACTATTTTCTTAAAAACTAATCTTAACCATTAGGTTGCAAAACTAGAGCCACTCAAAGTTGCTTTAGGTGGTGATGTTCGCTCAGGCTTTCCATCCTTCCGTTTAGGTGACAATACCATCACCATTTGACGCCCTTCCATTTTTGGGAATTGTTCTACTACCGCAAAGGGTTCTAGATCTGTCCTTACTCGCTCTAATAAGCGCATACCGAATTCCTGATGTGCCATCTCTCGACCTCGAAAACGCAGTGTCACCTTAACCTTGTCACCTTCATTAAGGAAACTGGTTACGTTTCTCAGTTTAATATTATAATCTCCTTCATCAGTATTCGGTCTGAATTTGATTTCTTTAATTTGTACTTGTTTTTGTTTCTGTTTCGCATCATGTTTTTTCTTGCTTTCTTGATATCGAAACTTACCATAATCCATTAAGCGACACACAGGAGGTTGAGCTGTTGGTGCAATTTCTACTAGGTCAACGCCGGCTTCATCAGCCAAGCCAATTGCTTCAATTAGTTTAACAATTCCAATTTGCTCTCCATCTGCACCAATTAATCGTACTTCCGGCACATCTATCTCATGATTAATGCGCGCTGCTTTTTCCTGAACTATGGCATTTCTCCTATCAAATTAAAAAAATTATCATTTCTTTGTAGCTATCTCATCCTTTAATTTATTCACAAAATCTTGCACGGTCATTTGACCTAAATCTACACCGACTCTGTTACGGACGGATATTTTATCAGTATTCATCTCCTCATCACCGACAATTACTTGATAAGGAAGCCTTTGCAAACTGTGCTCGCGGATTTTATAGGTTATCTTTTCATTTCTCAAGTCCAAACTGGCTCTGATTCCATCCTGCTTTAATCGATTATACACAGACTGTGCATAATCATTCTGTCCTCGAGATATATTCATTACCACAACTTGTTCAGGCGCTAACCATACAGGAAAAGCACCGGTATAGTTTTCTATCAGAATGCCAATAAACCTTTCCAATGACCCTAAAATAGCTCTATGCAACATTACAGGAACCTTACGTGTGTTATCCTCCGCCACATATTCTGCACCTAAGCGATTTGGCATCGAAAAATCTAATTGTAAAGTACCGCATTGCCATACCCGCCCAATAGAATCTTTTAATGAAAATTCAATTTTAGGGCCATAAAATGCTCCTTCTCCAGGCTGCAGCTCCCACTCTAGTTTTGCCTCACCCAAAGCAGCTTCAAGTGCCTCTTCCGATTTATCCCATTGTTCATCTGAACCCACCCGCTTTAAGGGGCGGGTTGATAATTTTACCAATAACTCATTAAAACCAAAGTCGGTATAAACAATTTTAAGTAAATCAATAAATTTAACAACCTCACTTTGTATCTGCTCTTCGGTACAAAAAATATGTGCATCATCCTGGGTAAAAGCCCGAACACGCATAATACCATGCAATGCACCTGACGCTTCATTACGATGACAGGAGCCAAACTCTGCTAACCGAATAGGTAGTTCACGATAACTTCTCAAACCCTGATTAAAGATTTGCACATGACCTGGACAATTCATTGGTTTAATTGCAAATTCTCGTTCATCCGAGTGAGTTGTAAACATATTCTCCCTGAAATTTTCCCAATGTCCAGAACGAACCCAAAGATTTTTATCCAGTACTTGTGGAGTACGTACTTCTTGATAATTATTTTTATCTAATAAATCTCGCATGTACTGCTCAATTTGTTGCCACAACAACCAACCTTTTGGATGCCAAAATACCATACCTGGAGCCTCTTCCTGGGTATGAAATAAACCTAATTGCTTAGCGATTTTTCTATGATCGCGCTTATCCGCTTCTTCTAATCGATGTAAATAACTTTTTTGATCTTCCTTATTAGTCCAGGCTGTACCATAAATACGCTGTAACATTTCATTTTTTGAGTCACCGCGCCAATATGCTCCAGCTACTTTCATTAATTTAAAAACTTTCAACTTTGCAGTACTGGGTACGTGGGGCCCTCGACAAAGATCTGTAAAATCACCTTGAGAATAGAGTGATAAAGGCTCAGTGCTCGGTATGGCTTCAATAATTTGTGCCTTATAGTGTTCGCCCTGTTCTTTAAAAAAATTGATTGCTTCTGTACGCTCTAGTATTTTCCTTCGTATTTTAAGATCACGCTTGCTGATCTCAAGCATACGTTTTTCAATTGTATCAAGATCCTCAAATGTAAAAGGACGTTGATAAGAAAAATCATAATAAAATCCATCTTCAATAACAGGACCAATCGTCACTTGAGCATCAGGGAACAATTCTTTTACTGCCTGAGCTAACAAATGCGCACATGAGTGACGAACAACCTCTAATCCCTCAGGGTCTTTTTCGGTTATAATTGATAATTCGGAATCTTCTACAATTAAGCTGTCTACATCAACTAGCTTTCCATTTACTTTCCCAGCAATTGCTACTCGTGCCAAACCCGGACCAATTGCCATTGCAACCTCCATAACGCTGACAGACTTCTCAAATGAGCGTATAGATCCATCTGGCAAACGAATTTCTGTCACAAAAACTCCTTTTTTCTTTCTATAATCGTTAATTAAACATACCCAAAAGCGTAAGAGAGTATTATATTTTGTCTAAAATATAATACTCTTTCAATGCAGTATCGTTTTATACCAGTTATTCATTTTTTGTAAACCATTGAAGATCTTAGGTGCAAAACCAATTGCCACCGCATCAACTAAACAATACCAGGCAGCCACACCGCTAGGTGGATTTCCTTGCGTCCAATTAAAAACTGGTTCAATTGGCGCCCATCGCCAGGTTCCAGAAGCCGTTCCAACAATTTCCAGCCACGTACAAATAAAAAAAGCCCCCAGATACACCAATGGCGATCGTCCTTTGAAAATACAAAGAATAAAAATACAAAATAAAAAAGCACCAACCTGATCACCTTGCTCAGGTATGCCGCTGATTCCCCATAAAGACCATAACCCGCCTGATATAAAAACAAAACCTGCTATTTTTTTTGCGTGCATTAAGAAGAATCTAGAGCGTGCAAGTGCAACAGCTGTTAAGTAGACCATGCCATGACCTGGTGGTACATACAAAGGAACATTACCAAAACGGTAGGTGTAGCCTCCCATATAAATAGATGCAAAATGTTCTCCAGCGGTTGCAAATGCAACGGCTATAATTACTTGCATTCTT
>WBZQ01002840.1_pt1 | contig 10949 bp, 7 predicted proteins | sample 5204251 | NCBI WGS metagenome assembly WBZQ01 (sample SAMN12412402, study PRJNA552823) | activated sludge metagenome | isolation source: activated sludge from nitrification reactor of wastewater treatment plant... | place: USA: Virginia | collected 2017-09 | reverse complement strand
CGCAGGTTCGAGTCCTGCCCGGGGAGCCAATCTAGACCAAAACTGGGCACTCCACTCTCTGGGGTGCCCTTTTTAGTTTCTCCCACCATCTTGGCAAGCGCCGCATAGCTTCCTTTCATCACAAGCTGTTTATCGAGAAACCGGATCTCATCGACGAGAAGCTTGAGATACTTCTTGCTGAAACTGCGATCCTTCTCAATCAATCGCTCTCGTAGAATCTTCGTGAATGCCTGCACCTTTCTCTCACCCAAGACATCCAGCGGCATTTGCTTGAGCCTTCGAAGCCCGGCGATTTCAGTCAAGAGTGCCTGCCGTTGCGCCTGCAGTTTATTCGCTCGGTCAGTCAACGTCGAATCCATTGGGAGAAAACCCTTCTCCACCGCCTCATAGAGCTGATTGCTGCTCTGCTGCACACGTTCCAATTCTTTGGTCAGCTGCTTGACCTTGCCATCCTGGTCGGTTTGCGATTGACGGAGACGCTTCCTCAGCCCTTCCAACATTGTATGGACGCGTGAGGGCGTAAAGACCCGATCCGCCAAGGATGACAGGACCAGCCGATCCACCAACTCTGTGGGGAGGTTTTCGCTCGTGCAGGTGTCCTTCCCCTTAAGAATCCGGCTTGAACATTTGTAATAGCGATACTTCCCACCTTTGCCCGTTGCGAGCGTCATCCCGGCCCCACAAGCCCCGCATTTGAGCAGCCCAGTGAGAAGCGTAGGACAATTGACGATCCGTGGCGGAACCTTCTCAGGGGAGCGCGATTCCAACTTCTCTTTCACGGATAAGAACAGCTCCTGGCTCACAATGGGATCGACCTTGACCGGCACCCATTCCTGCCGAGGCTTCATCCGCCGAACAGCACCGCCTCGCTTTTCGTATTTATTAAAATAGTGTTCCCCGATATAGGCGCGGTTGGACAACACCTCATAAATGCGCCCCTTCGTCCACTGACGGCCTCGAATGAGGATGCCCTGCGCATTCAATCGGGAAGCTATTCCGTAGAGGCCAAGCTCTTGACCGCGCTCTCCATGCAGATACCAGCGGAAAATTCGATTGACCGCGACTGCCTCGCTCTCTTCCACGACCAACTGTCGTTTCCTGCCCTTGTTGCCGGGAAGCTGCACTTCTACCGTTCGATAGCCAACCGGAGGACGCGAGCCATTGAAGAAGCCTTGACGGGCGTTTTCACGCATAGCCCGTAGGGTATGCTTTCCGTTTTCCTTACTCTGATATTCGTCGAAGACACTAAAGATCCGCCGAATCATCTCCCCGGAAGGATCATCGCTAGTCTGCTGTGTAATCGACAGCACACGAACTTCATACCGCTTCAACTTGCGCTCATAGAGACCAAATTCGAGGGAATCCCGAAAGAATCGGGAGAGGCTATGCACGACAATAGCTTCAAAGGGAGAAGGAGACACGCAGGCGTCGGTGATCATTCGCTGGAACACCGGTCGCCTGTCATCCGTGGCCGAGGCTCCCGACTCGACATATTCGGCGCCAACCGTATGGCCGCCAGCCTGGCACCAGGCCCGCATCTGGCCAAGTTGGTCCGGAATCGACAGATCCTTGTCGGCCTGTTTGGTGGTCGAGACCCGCGCATATAACGCCACAATCATGGCCCTCACCCCTCTTCCTCTTGGTTCAATACCATCGCTTGAACTAGTTCACCGAGAGTCGCTTCAATCAATGCGAGCTCGGCATCGGTCACTCCGGTCAATTCAAGGTCGAAACGGACTGTTACCTGACTTGGTTGAATCTCATGGGACACGCATGGGCCACCACCTTCCGTGCATCATGTATTCCGGCCCAATCCGTTCCGTTCCTCAGCCCCTATCTGACACTCTAACCGTTCCAACTCTCCTTCCAACCCATTCCGTCCGAATTCATTCAGCACCACCGTCCGAAACGCCTGAAACTGGCTTGACGGTAATGAGGCCTGAGCCACCAGCAACACGTGCGTCACATGGCCGTGTACCAGTTTGAGGACCTCCGCCTTTCTCACCATTCCCCCAATTCAATCGCCTTCATGCGCTTGCGCACATCGGCCTTCCAGCTCAACGGATCAAACAGACGATGCAGTCGCTCCCCGAGCAACTGATAGGCTTCTTCTTCCGTCATCATTTCCTGTTCTTGTTTCACACAGGAGACTGCTGCCATCCGCTTCAGGTAACCATAGATGCTGATCGTGAGCCGCATGAGCCGTTCATCGAGTACCAGCTCTTTGCCGTCAAGGTGCTTGGTTTCCAGCAGATGTAGAGCCGTAATCCGCTGCTGGAGATCAATCCACAGAGGATGCAGAGGCCACCTCGACCGATTACTGTCCTCCGTCCGAATCCTCAACGTATCGTGGCTTTCCGCTAAAAAGTGCAGCAAAGCCCCTTGCCGCTCCTGCAAGTCCACAAAAGTTCGAATCGAGAACCCTTTCAGCAGTGCCTTCCTGACCTGCCATTCGATCCGCCAAACATGCTCATCTTGACCCCACAATTCGTGAAACCACACCTTGGCACTTTGCTGCCGGATCTCCGCGATCTTGTCATAGACCCGGAGCACCACATCCCCCTTCCCTAAGGTGAATGTCTGCACGGTGCCATTTTCCCGATGCTGGCTGTCTTTATCCGACAGGCTCACGAAGGAATCTGCGTCAAAATCCCGTTCAACTAAAGAATAATCGAAGCAGAAATCGACCCGCGAAAGGCTTTCGGGCTGCTGCATTTCACAGCCAACCGACGTGGCCCAAGCTACAAACTTGGCATGGAGGGTTGCAGCCGATTGTCGCCACAAGGCTTGGCTTCGATAGGTGACGAAACAGGAAGGGTTATTAAACTCCCCCAGTTCAATCTTGAAATCCTCATTCGAGAGCACGAATGGAAAGCCTGAGCTGCTGCCATATGGATGGATAAAAAACTCGGTATCGCCGAGCTTCACGGCCCGAGGTTCTCGGCTTTTATTCATCCGAAGCTGCTCTTTGATGACGGCGAGTGCTCGAAAATCGAGGGATTGAGGTGGGGGCGGCGTGAGATAGTAGGCACACTGCACCGTATCGATGCCGTGCAGTAGCAGTTTATATGTCCCCTGTTCCGTGATCATGGATCTTCAGGCTCCGGCAACGGCTCAAGGCGAAGCTCTTGCTCCTCTACTCGCACAGTGATTCCTTTTGTTTTATCCAACGTCAGTCCAAGAGGGCCGTTCAATGCCATAACTTTATCCATGAGCGGAAGCAGGTTGACGGTGACAAAGAGATCCCCTCCCATCGACTCGACGTGGGCAATGCGAACGAAATAAATCGCAGCGTTTTTTCGTTCGATCGACGTATGGCCGACGTCCTTTTCGAGGTCGCTATGCACCCAATACGGCTGGCGATAGATCCAGGAGGGAAGGGCTTGATAGAACCACCACTGTATGGCTCCTCCTTCAAAGACCTCGTTCGGGTTCGCTTCCTTCACGCCTCGCAGCCGCGCAATATCGATCCCTACGTCCCGAAGGCGTTTATAGAAGGCAAGGTTCCAAATGTCGAACATGGAGAAGAGCCGCCATTTTCCGAAGCGTTCGTCTCCTCGGCCTGATCCCAGCCCCTGATAAAGCTGATCCAAGATGCCCCCCCGGTCCCAATCCAACAGCACCTTTCGCGAGACACCGATGCAGGCCTCAACATCGCCTGACGTATAGCGTCGCTGGCGGAGATACTCCATGAGAATGTCCCAATTGCGCGGGAGGCCGACGATATCGGGCATCTCCAGCTGGGGCAATGATGGCTGATGCCCATTTCGTTTCCTCATGGGCATATCGTTACCATATGGAAACAATATGAGTCAATCGGGAGCCGTGAGGAAGTGTCGGAGAGGATGACCGAGTACCACAAAAAATAAAGGGGGAGTCTTACGACACCCCATTCCCCAAACCACGCCCGCGTAACCGCAGGCCAGGAGTGCATGAAAGTGTCTCGATTGACACATACATGCCCTGAATTTGCCGAGAGCGAATCACCGGGAAATGCAAGATTTCTCCTACAAACAGGCTCCGATTGGCTTCTGGCTTCTACATAGTTGTTTAGCTATCATACCCCCCGATTAGGATAACCTCTTATGGCAGAGAGATTCTCACTCGACAATTCAGACGATCAAGAAGGACTTCGGTCTCTTCTGCAAGAAGGCCTAGAAGATCTTCGCAAAAGACTTCTTGACCTTACCAAACGAAATAAACTTCTCAACTTTAAACACGGGTCTAAATCTGGTCGGAAATCAGGTTCAAGCCTGCGCGTAGTTGACGAGCTTCCCGATGAGTTATTTAGACGGCTGACCAAAGATGAAGCGCGGCTTACGTTTAAGCCAGTTCCCGAGCCAGAACCTCTTACGCAGCACCCTCCCAGCACTGAAAACACCCAAACGCTTTTCCCGGCTCAGGCCTCTCCACAGGATTCAGCTCCTAATGTTTCCCAACGAATTGGCGCAAAGGAATACGCTGCACAGCTAGGTATCTCCACATCTTATGACCTCCCACAGCCAACGGACATACAAAACTCCAAACACTTCGATAAGTATATTCAAACGCTCCACTATCCAGAGGAGTTGGAGAGCGTTCTCAGGCGAATAAGCGGAAACGCACGCACGGCCTTAGAGGAATCCGGCTCGAATATGCTCTATCTCGTATTTGGATTTTTGGAGTGGTACGAGAGTGCTGACTCATCGGAGCCTCTTCTGGCGCCGCTTGTTACCCTCCCAGTTGAACTCACACGACACAAGCCGTCGCGCGTTCTCGGGGGAATGTACGAGTTTACCATCGAGCATACCGGAGAAGATCTGTTAACCAATCTATCTCTGGTCGAGAGGATGAAACGAGATTTTGCGTTGAGCATTCCCCTCTTGCAAGACAATGACAGTCCGGAAACATATTTTGAAAAATTTTCCAACATCTTGAAAACGCAGCCACGATGGCGCATTCGCCGGCAAATCACTCTAACGTTGCTTCATTTTGGCAAGTTGCTGATGTTCCTGGATCTCGACCCTGCCAAGAATCAGTCCCTTCTGAACCATCCAAGAGTGGCAGAGTTTTTAGGCGGTCAACCGCGATTGGAAGAGTCTAGTTACGGTGACGTTTATGACCTCGATGACCCAGCGCTCGAAAACGAAGTTCCTCCTATTGTATGCGAGGCGGATAGCTCTCAACACAGCGCTCTCATTGACGCCCTAAGGGGCAAAAATCTAGTTATTGAAGGACCACCTGGGACAGGGAAATCGCAAACCATTACCAATCTGGTTGCTGCAGCATTGATGCAGGGCAAGAAGGTCTTATTTGTCTCGGAGAAACTTGCCGCATTGGAAGTCGTTAGAAGAAGACTCGATATGGTTGGGTTAGGTGACTTTTGCCTGGAACTACACAGCCACAGAACCAAGAAAGATCAGCTATTGAAAGATCTCCATCAACGAATGCAGAAGCAACGATCTTTCAAAGAATGCGAAGCCATCAGAGACAAACTTCAGTCGCATGAACGTCACAAGCGAGAATTAATCGATTATGTCAACATAATGAGCAAGCCTTTCGGAGCACTCCGGAAGAATGTCTTCGAGATTTTCTGGTCTCGAGAACGCTCTTTACAGGCTGCGCCATGGGCAGCAAAGCTAGCTTCCTCCTTAGCACTGTCAAACGCCGAAGAAATCACGCCGTCTGAACAGGAGGATCAAAGGCTGCTGGTAGATATCTACCAGCAGCATCTCGCAGCAATTCTTGAGAAATACCCTACCGTCTCAGCACACCCCTTAGCCGCAATTCAGAATACAAGCCTGACCTTCTTCCAGGAAAGCCAGGTCCGAGAAAAGCTGAGCGGACTACAACGCTCTCTTGACGCTTTTACCAATGCTTTGCATTCCGTTGTAACAACAACGGGAATCTCAGTTTCTCCGACGCGAAGTAGAATTGACACGCTTTGCCAGCTCCTGCCACTTCTCCCACAACCAACCGGCAAGGAATCCATTGGTCTTCTCTCTGCGCTGTCAGAGAGAAATGCTCGCGATCAGCTGAAGGACTTCCTGAGAGAGTTACAGTCTTGTGGCCAGCGGCGCGCAGATATACTAGAACCTTTCTCCGATCCCCCCACTCTTCAGCAACTGAATATCGGTTCAGCGAAGCACGTCATAGACAACCTCAAACATACGCCATTGGGAAACCATACCCGTTCCAGCTTAACTGCTATTTCAGCGTGTCTTTCTGATGTGCTGGGCAATTTATCTGAAGTCCTGCGTTTTGTTGAACAAGCCGCAAAAGCATTAAACATTCCTTTTAACGGCGAGTTAGACACCCTCCCCCACTTTAAAACGCTTTGTACATTTCTCCAACAAACAAATTTTGAGCTCTTGCATCTCAGGCATCCGGCTCTAGCTAATCGGGGGTTTGACGATGCACGGGCCTCAGCAAAAGTAGAAGCCACCGGAATCAAAAAACAAACAAGTGTGCTGTCCCAAGAATATTTCTTGGATAGACTCCCACCAGCCGACGAGCTCTGGCATCACGCGACCACTGTCTCTTCATCCTCCATGTGGTCTAGGCTTTTTAGTGGTGAATACCGGGCAGCAAGAAGGTGCTACCAAGCTCTGCGCAGGCAACCTGAGAATGTAAAGTGGTCGGTGATGGCCGTTGATCTGAGTGAATTAGCTGAATTCCAATCGCGGCTCATCAAATTCAATGAGAATAAGAAATATCGAGAGGCTTTTGGCACGGCATTCCAGGGTCTTGAGACACCCTTTAAGGAAGTCGATTACCTCCAAGCATGGTACAAAAATCTCTCTGACGCATTTGACTACACCGTTGCCAACAGCGAGCAGTTTGTTCATGCACTTCAAACTCAGCCCGTCGGAGCTCTAAGAAGCTTAGCAGCAATCGCCCAAAAGCCACCGACGATTGGCGAGTTACTTCATTCGACTCCCAAAGAGCTCGACCGATTAGCTTTCGCTTTTAACCAGAACCATTTGCGAAACGTTCGAAAGACTTTTAGCGGGACTATTACAGCAATACAGGAAACAGTCAGTGAGTTAGAGAAGGCCATTGCCATCATTACTTCGTTGTGTTTTCAGGAACACATCAAGATTGAAGAAATGACTGCTCCGCTGGAAAGACTCATCGAATTCAGAGAAGAGGAGCGCAAATTAGACACGAACAATGCCATAGCTGACTTACTTGGCGATCGGTTTAAGGGATGCCGTACCGACGAAGAAGAGCTGCAAGCCACAATCGATTTGGCTGAGAGGATTCGAAACGAGAGGATTCCGCTTGAGTTTCAGAGTTGGCTCATAGGCTCCAACTGCGTGTCACGCCTAGAGAGTCTAAAGAATCAGCTCTCAAGTCTGACGACTTCTTGGCATCGCTTCCTTGAAGACTGGAAACAGTTCGTCGAATTCGTACAGCTCGATGAGCGTCTCTGGAATGGGGATAATTCTGGCGACTACAACGAACTAAATTTGGATGTTATTGCTGAACGCTTAGGAGAGGCGCTAAACGGATGTGCTGACCTATCGGCATGGCTCGCCTATGTTCGGTGTCGCATCCCGCTTGAATCCACGCCATTACGACAATTAATCACTTTGGGAGATACGGGTGAGTTGAAACTCGGACAATACCCAAGTGCTTATGATTTCGCTCTTTACAATGGGCTAACCAATGCCATTCTTAAGGCCCATCCGGCCCTACTGAATTTCAGCCGTGTACGCCATGAGTCCATACGTGAAAAGTTTGCAGCCCTGGACGCAGAAATTATTGCGCTTCGAAGCAAGCAGGCGGCCTTTCAGATAAGCAGAAACAAAGTAGAGGACGGAATAGGTACTGGCCAAGTCGGAGACTATACGGATCGGGCACTAATTGACCATGAGATACGAAAGCAACGTGGGCACATCCCAATCCGGGCTCTCATCAACCGCGCACATCGCGCCCTTCTCGCTCTAAAACCATGCTTCATGATGGGGCCAATGTCGGTAGCTCAATATCTCGAGCCCGGAAAGTTTCATTTCGACATGGTAGTAATGGATGAAGCCTCACAACTGAAGCCGGAAGATGCTCTTGGCGCAATTGCTCGAGCATCACAGGTGGTAGTGGTGGGGGATCCTAAGCAGCTTCCACCGACCTCCTTCTTTGAAATGTTATCCGTTGGGGATGGAGTTGAAGAAGAGGATGATGCCTTGGCGATTCAAGAATCTCGCAGCATTCTTGATCGTGCTTGTGAGGTTTATCAACCTATTCGCCAATTACGATGGCACTATAGAAGTCGCCATGAAAGCCTGATTGCGTTTTCAAACCATCAATTCTATGACCAAAACCTTGTCTTGTTTCCATCCCCCGAAAAGAAAAGCACGAATCTCGGCGTGAAATTTAATCTTGTAGAAGACGGCGTCTATAGCAGCAGAACTAACCGTCCCGAAGCGGACCGGATTGTAAGTGCCATCATAGCGCACATGGCAAATTGCCCTAACGAGTCTCTTGGGATTGTCACGCTAAACTCTAGCCAACGAGATTTGATTGAAGATCTTTTTGATGCCCAGAGAAAGAAAGATCCACTCGTTGAGGCTTATGTACTGAAGTGGGTAGCAGTTCACGAACCGTTCTTCATCAAAAACTTAGAAACCGTTCAGGGAGACGAACGAGACTGCATATTCATATCATTCACTTTCGGACGTGACTCGAATGGGAGTTTTCACCAGCGATTCGGTCCTATCAACGGAGTAGATGGACACAGGCGTCTTAACGTCCTCTTTACTAGAGCAAAACTGAGAACGGAAGTATTCACCTCTATGGATGCAGAAGATATTCTCGTGGAAGCCACGAGTTCATGGGGCCTTAGGGCAATGAAGGGATATCTTAAGTTTGCCCAATCGGGGGTTCTTGAAGGGAAGCAACCCGGCGAACAGCCAGAACCCAATTACTTTGAGTTGGCAGTCAGTAACGCTTTAAAAGAGCGCGGATTGCAAGTTCATCCACAGATCGGCGTCGCTGGTTACTTTATCGATCTAGCCATCTGCAATCCTACCAAGAATGGGAGTTACATTTTAGGTATCGAGTGTGATGGGGCCACCTATCATTCGGCCAAATCTGCTCGCGACAGAGATCGTTTGCGGGAAGCCAATCTACGCAACCTGGGATGGCGGATACACCGCATCTGGTCAACGGATTGGTTCAAGAATAAGGCTTCGGAAGTTGAAAGAGTCGAGAAGCTGGTAGCGTCACTGCTTTCCACAAGTTCTCGATAAGGGTGAGGGGCGATATACTTTGGGGGATTTTCCCCAGTATCCCTGGCCCCCCGTGTTACTGAGACGGGGGCTGTTCCGCCCGTCCGGCTGTCGCCGGATCGGGCGGCTTCTGTCCCCACATGTTCCGAAGCGGTATAAGAGGCGTATAGTTCGGCGGATGCGCCGACTCAGGATTTCGACACGTTGCAGCCGTAACAGGATTACGCTAGCACTCCAGTTGGAAAAACACTGATCAATGGAAAAAGCAGATAACTGGCTCCTTGGGGAGCTTAAGAACTTGCGCTTTGAGCCTTACGACCACTTGCTTCCACAAGTTTCTCAAAGCATGTCAGAACTACGCCAAATTGAATCAAATTTCGCCGAGAAGCTCGACGGGTCATTAACCAAACGACAGGCAGTCGCGTTAGGGCTCTTGGCTCGGACCTACCAGCTTGGCAATTCGTGTTTAGTCAACCAGCTTTTACAAAACTACGCAGGCTGGAATTGTTCCTATAGATCATTACTCGAAACATTCTTCGTCATTGACTGGATAGAGCAGGACTCTCAACGATTCGAGTCATATTTCGAAGGCACTGCACCAGGAATAGGCCGAATAAAGACTGAGTCTTGTGGCAGGAATCCAGAATTTGCGAAGCTATATCAAAATGCATCGGAGGTAACCCACGTCGGATCTAGAGCACTACATCTATCCCGAAAGCGAGCAGTAAAAGCCTCAAATGAATTTCCATTTTCAGCGACATTCATGGGGATTTCGGGCACTGAATTGGCTGACATGTTAAACAGATTCACAGAGTTGATCGCTTTGCTCAACCGCAGAATTCACGTGTTACTTATTGAAAACTTCGACTCAATGAAAAAAGGCGAAATCGTATGGGATAACAGTGTCACGAAATCGAAGTTCGGATGTCTCGGATGGGAACCCATCGAGCCTCGCAAGAATGGACACTCGAAGTAATCATTTCTCCCAGTGAGAAGGATTGACGGCCAGCTTGTGAAGAATGCGCCGCAGCGAATTCTCAGCATGATACCACTTCCCATTACGTTCCTACTGACAAGTCTCGTATTGTTTGGCCATTTGTCGATGGCCGCAGCTAGCGATTTGGATGAGGATTGTAACCCCCGCGGTTGGACTCAACGAATTAGGGCATGGTGGAACCCCGTGCTTTTTTGGTCAGCTCAACCTTCCTCAATACACAAAGATGTGGAGATGCGCATTAAGGCATACCAGATTTACCTCATACAGCGGCAAGCTGATGTAGCCATTGCTGCAACCGAACGAAAGAAAGCTCTAATCGAACAAACTGCTCTTGAAGAGACGCTTCAAATTCTCGGGAAGGATCCCATACGGATTCCAGCCGAAACAACACAAATGCTCAATAAAACCCTTACGAAGGCACACGAAGACCTCGAAGCAATTCAGGACCAACTCGATGAAGCTAATAGACGGGGTGCAGTACATGCCATTGGCTGGGGAAACAAATGTATCGCATTTTCACAGGCGCAGTTAGATAAAGCTGGTCGCTAATCTGTGACTCTGTATGCAGCAAATGCCCGCGCATAATGCTCTCGATTTGAAACAGGTTATCCCGGACGAGTCCAAAGTGAGAGAAAGAAGAGGGGTACTATTTGGACTGCACCTTTCCCACCCCGATCACCTGTCTCCAGTGCCCAACTTCACAAGGTCTGGGGAGCCAACCTTTACGCTCTTGCGAACTCGTT
>WBZQ01002839.1_pt1 | contig 10952 bp, 3 predicted proteins | sample 5204251 | NCBI WGS metagenome assembly WBZQ01 (sample SAMN12412402, study PRJNA552823) | activated sludge metagenome | isolation source: activated sludge from nitrification reactor of wastewater treatment plant... | place: USA: Virginia | collected 2017-09 | reverse complement strand
GGCTGAGCCGTCACCGGACGTAAAGGTCAGCCCAGTTGTACCGGCCAACGTTAGTTTCCCGTTGGTGACCGAAACAGTCACTTCGATGGAGTTGCTGCCGGCATCGATATCGGAGAGAGCGATCTGATTCCCATTACCGGAGGAGAACACGAGATTCGTATCTTCATTGGTGCTCTGCGAACCGGGAGCCGTATTGACCGGGGGATCGTAGCTCGTGGCATAAAGTTGCGCCATATCACCGGCGGCGAGTGCGCGGTTGTAGACTCGTAAATCATCTATTGTGCCAAGAAATTCACCAGAGATGGAACCGTCATCGTAGGCCCCAATAGTGGTTTTGAGCGTGCTGTTTAGTGCTGAGATGAAGGTCGTGGTAGCTGCCGTTCCAACGGAGAATGTGCGAGTCGCGGTTGTACCATCGATATAGAGCTGATTACCAGATCCGTTCACTGTGAAGGCGACATGATGCCAATTGCCGTCGTTGATTGAAGCGGTAGCGGTGGTTTCGAATACCTTTACTCCGCCGTCGAAGATGTCGAGATACAAATGACCGTCAATCACAGCAAATGACACAAAATTGGCGTTTCCTGCACCGTCCCCGATATCAAAGATCGTTCGGTCGCCGGTTGCCGTAAGTTTTACCCACGCCGCGATTGTTCCTTGCGTCAATCCTGAGAAGCTCGATGTATGACTTGAAAGATCAACCTCATCGTCTACTCCATCGAGGGTTAATTTTCCTGCTCCCACGATGTTGGTTGCCATCGTGGTATTGATGGATGCATTGCCGACCAAAGTTCCGTGATTGCCATTTCCACTCGTATCGTTGGCGTTTGTGTCGAACGTCCATTGCCCGACCAGTCCAGAAGTGATGTCGAGGACGTCTTGGTAGGTCGACTGTGCTTCCACTGTGATAGCGATGGTACTTTCGATGACGCCAGTTGTTACCTCGAGATCCCAGTCACCGCCAAGACTGGTATGTCCGGTTAAATCGTCGGATGCGGCTACTTCCGCACCTGTTAATTGCCCCAGGAGTATTGCTGCTTCCTGACCAGCTTGTCCTTTGGCAAAATCACACCCGTAAACTAAGATATCTGCCTGTTCTGTCAATGCCTGCTTGATTACATCCAATTCCTCACTGTACCGCTGTGTCATAGAATCGAGTGTTAGCGATCCTGTGCCTAGTTGCAAAGATCCGGAACTGCCGTGAGAAATAATATGAATCGCTTCTACTGATTGATGTTGCGTCAGATAATCAGCCATTTGTTTGACACCATCTTTTTGATTGTCAAGCAAGACTATCTGTATGTTCGGGTTGATTCCGGCTAGAATCGTTTCATAATTTTCAACTTGGGTATCAACGAACACAACCTCATTGACGGGGCCGGTTGGAGGCTGATAATTCGTTAACCATTTTTCCAGTTCGTTTTCTGGTTGGATTATCGGGGGGGGATGATGATTTGATTCAGCATCGAGAGCTCTGGTGTCAGTTGAAGTTAAATTTGGTAGCGTTGAATGATCAGCAAAATTGTTTTGACTCGTTTTTTGGTTGATTGAATCAAATAATGTTTGTTCTACTATCTCTATCGAAGCACTCACGGCTGCACCATCAAACATCATGCGTGGTTCTAATGGCCAAAGAACACCCAGTCCGTGATTGGATTGGATTTGAGAGGGTTGATGAACCGGTTTGGATTTCTTTTCCGTCACGCTGTTAATCCATTTGATGGATTCACTATTATTTAATAGATGGTTTATCGTTTATGCCAGTGTTCAGTTAATTCAGCGGTCAGCTCTGATAGGCTTTTATCATTTAGGTTACCTGGGATGGGGTCGAGCCCTAACGAAACATAAATCCCTGCGTAAGAGTTTTCCAGTTCGGAGTAAATAGAATCGCAACGAACCTCGGCTAAAAGCGTATTGAGTTCTTCTCGAATTAAAGCATGGCCACTGACTTTTCCTACGGTTGCTTCGATCCGGGTTTGTTCGATGATGCGTTTCTGAACCTGATAATAGTCATAGGCGGATCGGTATTCTTCATTAAAATGACTGAATTGTGCTAGACTGACATGCACTTGCGCGAGTACAGCCATACTCATGGATAAACGTTCGACATCTAGTAGTTTTTCTTTAGTTTCCAGTTCAGCGAATTTTGCTGGCGCCGAAATGATGCTGATCAGATTCCAGGATAGTTGTGCACCAAGGCTTAACCAGTCTCCATTAAATAGAAAGCTATTCGAGTTGTAGTTATATCGGCTTCCTAGTTCAATGCCTGGCAACATCTGTAGCATGGCTGCGCGGACTTCTTTCGCATTGGCGCGTTTTTTATAAAACAATTCACGCAACTCGGGACGGCTTTCCAGCGCAATTTGTTCCATGTCCTCGATCGCCAAATCAATCTTTTTGGTAAATAAATCCCGGTCTGGTATGACTAACGCAAATTCTGTGCCTGGCTTAATATTCATTAACTCGGCCAATTGTGATTTGGCTAACAGTAAATTACGCTGCAATAGATTGAGTTCTCGTTCTATGCTGTATAAATCACGCTTGAAAGTGAAATTGATTTTTGGATTATTAAGCCGCTCGTCTCTCATTTGATTGACTTGGTCAAGCGACTCACGTACTTTTGCTTTTAGGCTGTGCATTCGTGAAATGAGACGCTCGTAACTGACAGCACGCCAGTACGCTGATCGTACTTCTTGCACAATTCTATTGATCACATTGCGTTTTTGTTCTTCTTGGATCAGAACGTTGTCGGCTGCTTGCTGAGCGCGATAATACGATACTCCGAAGTCAAGGATGTTCCAGCTTAATCCCAATGCCGATGAGAAGATATCCCTTTCGGCGGAGGTGGATGGTTCTAGTGTCGTTCTTCCGGTCAGTAACGATCGGCTTCTTGCGCCACTAAAGTTGCTACGTGAATCATAATGCAGGTCTACCACCAATTTTGGCAGCATGTCGTAACTCTTGAGATTGAGTTGTTTTTGAGCCAGTGTTTTTTGGGTTAGCTCAATTTGTAATTCGAGGTTATATTTCAATGCCCTGGCTGTTGCTTCTTCCAACGAAATAGGGGCCTGTACCGGGTCGTGGACCTTCTGGAGCAACAACAGGTCGCTGGATACTCTGTGTTTGTTTTCTTCTTCAGTGACTACCTTGGGTTGTATTGCGCAACCCGACAAAATTATTATGGCAATAATAATGATCGAGTGTTTGCAATAATAGCTGGCATCACCTTGATGTAGTAACTGATTACAATGATAAAGCTTCATGTCTCACGGTATATTCCTATAATGCATTGAATATATCGCTTGTGGGTTACATTGATATTCTTAAACAAATTGACTTTTAAGTCTTATTTGTAATATACATAGGACTCAATAGGGTTGGAGCGCATGGCAGAAGCTCTGTCGCTGTTTAGTAATTTTTGTCACCCAATGAATATACTAAAATGGTTTTTTCAGAGGTGGCTAACTAACGAAATAAATTGTTGGGTGCTTTGAAGAATGTGCAAGAAAGAGAAAGCTAAAAGAGTTTAGATTGAATCAGGTTTTGAGATAAATTTAGCGAGATGTTTGATCAATGTGTCTTCTTTGTAGGGTTTTCCGAGGAATACATTCACGCCCAATTCTTTGGCTAGCTTTTGATGTTTCTCTGCTGTTCTGGATGAGATGATGATAATGGGGATTTTTGCTGTCTTGCTACGGGCGCGGATGTTTCTGATCAATTCAAAACCGTTCATCTTAGGCATTTCTAAATCGACTAGCATTACATCCGGTATCGTATCTTGTAAGATCTTAATGGCTTCTGCGCCATTCTTTGCAATCAAGACATCACATCCTTCACGTTCTAAAAGACGGCAGGTTACTTTGCGGACTGTTAACGAATCATCGACAACCATGATTGTGGGTGTGGTTTTGGGTTTTTTGCGTTGATTTGAACCGAGTGATAATTTTGTTGGTGTGTTCAGATTTTTTTGAACATCACTACGCGGCATCAATTTCACCGGATTCATAATCAGAATCACTTCACCGTTGCCTGTAATAGTTGCACCCTCGATTCCTGGTGCTTGCGTTAACTGCGAGCCAAGATTCTTAATGACGACTTCAGTGTTATCAAGCAATTCGTCAATATGAACAGCTAAGTATTGTGTGCCGCTATGCAAAAACAGCACGTGGCTTTTTTTACTCATTTCAGGCACGTGATCCGGTTCGCCGAGTAGGTGGGCTAAGTGCGAAAACAAGTACTGCTTATCGTTGAACAGCATATAGTGTTTTTGATACGCTTGCTTCAATGTGTCCAAATCCATTTCGCAATGATTAGCGACAATAAAAGCAGGAATCGCATAACGTTGTTTCCCGACGCGAACCATCATGACCTGAGCGACGGATAACATCAACGGCAAATTAAGGATAAAGGTCGTTCCTTTGCCAGGAGATGAGTGAACACTGATGCGGCCGCCTAAAATAGCGATTTCATTTTTTACGATATCCAAGCCAATGCCACGTCCGGCAATACCTGTAACTGCTTCGGTGGTTGACAGTCCGGGTGCGAAAATTAAAGACATTGCGGTGTCATCATCCAGCGCACTGGATTCCTCTATCAATCCCAGTCGTTGCGCTTCTTCACGGATACGCGGTAGATTTAGGCCTTGGCCATCGTCAGACAAGGATAAGGTTACTTCATTGGATTCTTGGTGTAAGCGAATGGAAACCGCACCCACTTCAGATTTTCCTATTTGAGCGCGCTGCGCTGAATCTTCTATTCCGTGTGCAATAGCATTGCGTAACAGATGTTCGAGAGGCGGATTGAGTTTTTCCAGTACGTTGCGGTCAATTTCGACTTCAATGCCATGAATTTCAAGGCGTACTTTTTTACCCATTTCTTCAGAAACCTGCCGAGCAATGCGATAGTATCGCTCGGCATAATTACCAAAAGGTATGGTGCGGATTTGCATTAAAGATTGCTGGAGTTGTTTATGAATGACAGCTTGTTGCGCTGTGGCTTCTTCAGCAATATGGTGTGTGGTGCGTAGGCTTTTTTGTGCGGTAGTGATATCGTCAACACTCTCAGCCATTAACCGAGTAAGTTCCTGGAATCGAGTGAATCGATCAAATTCAAGTGGATCAAACCCCTGCTCAAGATCGCGTTGCAGTGCATTGTGTGCTTGCATCCGTGTCTCTGCTTGGATTTCGATTTCACGCAGTTGATCGTGTAATCGATGCGCACTTTCTGATAGGTCTTGCAACGACAGTTTAAACGCATTCAATTGTGTTTCAATTTTTGAACGAAGCGCGTTCACTTCGCCCGACTCATTTACTAAGCGATCAATTAGATCTGCATTGATTCGAATGATGGCTTTCGACTGCAGCAAGTTGCTGTCATCCGAGTTATCTGTAGTCGAATGAATGGATGGAAGGCTAGTATCTGGCAAATCTTGATCTGGGGCAACAGCATTCGCTTGTAAAGTTTGCAGTCGTTCGATTTCGTTACTGATGACATCAAATTCGTTTTCAAGCTGATCGAGTGCAATTTCTGCAATATGATGTTGCTGGAATGCTTCAGCAACATGGCTTTCGAGCGCATGGACTAGGTTACCTAGGTGCATAGCACCGATCATATGAGAACTGCCTTTTAGCGTATGAAGCAGACGCATCAATGCATGGTGGATATCTTGATCTTGTGGCAAGATACGCCAAGCGCGCAATTTACTGCCGATCTGTGGGATGATATCTTGCGTTTCTTCAATAAATACCGGCAATAACTTGTAATTAATCTGATCGTCATTGCTCTGATGATGCGGCAGTTTATCGGTTTGAATGATCTGCGGTTTAGAGTCTTCCTGCGTAGGTCCTTGAATCAAGGCAGGGATAGCTGTGACCGACATGTTGTCATCTGTAACAACAGCGCTAATTACTTTATCAAGTTTTGGTATATCAGCTTCAACAGCGACTAAATGATTATCCTTTGTTTTGAGTAGCTCCGATGCGAATCGTAATAAATCTTCGGATTCAATGTCTGTTGCGCCATAGGTACTTAAATTTTTGCACCATAAGCTATAGGCATCAATCGTTCTTGAGATCAAATCAAGCAATGGATTTGAAGCGTATCTTTTTTCAATAATCCAGCGATTTAAAACTTGTTCAAGGTGCCATGCCACTTCGCTCATTTCATCAAGCATGACCATACGGCCGCTGCCTTTAAGCGTATGAAATGCGCGCCGCAAGGCAACCAATGCGACGCCATCATTAGGATTTTTTTGGCAATTTTCTAAATCGTGAGTAATGCTGGCTAACAATTCATCAGCTTCTTCGAGGAAAATATCCAGTAATTCTCGATCAGGTTCTGGCTTTGTTGTTTTTTCTAGTGCTTCGGAATCTGGTTGCGTGGTAACTTCTACTTCAATCGCAGCTTCTAGCGCTAGTAATGGCGCGTTCTCTGGTAAGGATGCAATCTCAAATAAAGAAATTGCTTCTTCAAGGATTTGATAACTATCAGGACGGCCATTATTTAGGGATGCAATAAAGAAACCGAGACTACTTAAACCATCAACTAACAGAATTTGTTCGGCTTCAATGATTTTATGTGCTGGATTTAGAAGTTTTATGGCCAAACTCTGACAAAGTTCTAACAGATTATTGGCGCGTTCTAGTTCTAGCATAATAAATGCGCCTGAAACCTGCTTGAACAGTGTGGTAAGTTTGGACAGCTCTGAACGTTTTTCGGGTTCAAAAAAGAAAGCATCCAAAATACTTTCGACTGTTCCTAAGTTAACCTGAATTTCCTGTGCGGTTTGCGCGAGTAATTCTTTTTCTTGTTTGCGATTATCAATGATACTGAATGGAAGATGCTCGGAATTGCTAGAGTTCGCTTCACTGGATATCGTAATTTGTTGCAGTCGCGAGGTTAGCGCTTCAATTTGCTGTGGTAAATCAGCGGAAAGCTCGTTAAAGTCATCAATAATGCTCTCAGCTAGCAGCAAAGCAGTGGCCATTTCCATTGCCAATTCTTCATCGATATCTGTTTGTTTGTCGTGCAGATAGCCGACGGCTTGATGAATGCCTTCCAGTAGTTTCTCTAGTGGCACACATTGCGTTTGTTGGGATAATTGTTTTAATTGCTTAACGTTCCCGCGTAATGAAATTAGACTTTCTTGGTGTCCGGCACAATACTCCCGCCAAATATCATTGGCTTCCATCAAGGTGCTGCGGAATTTGCTAAGAATTGGTGATAAAGCTTCCGATTGCTCTAATGTCAGTGGGCTTGTTTCTGTGTCTTGTCCGGGCCATACATAACAGCGTTTAATATCTGTAATACGTTGACTGGATGCTTCACTATGCGCAATGTGATACAGCAATTCACGTAATAATGGTTGCGTATCGGCCAATGCTTCGGTGGCTAAGTGGCGCATCGTTTGTTCAATTTTTCCGCACAACCGCCGAACCGGAAGATTAATCTCAGTCGATTTGAGTTGCATTAAATCTTCAAGAAATCCAGTGGCTACCCACCAGAAAGCGCGCTGTTCTGATGATCCTTGCAATTTTTCCAGTTGTTGAACTGCAGCGATCATGAGTTGCAATCCTTCCTGTTGTGCAGTGTCTCGCAGCCATTTGAGTAATCCAGTTTGATATTCGCTGCCAGCTTGCTTAATGATGTTTTTCGTTTCAAGAGCATCTATTTCACTTGAAATGCTGACTAAAGGTGGTTCAATAGCCAATCGGGGGAAAAACAGATCGCTTTCAGGAATATATTCACTGCCATAGGCTTGCATCAGCGATCGGTATGATGGAAATAATTGGAGTGGGTTTTCGGTTTTTCCCTCAATCAGCTCGTTTAAATAATGCTGTAAAGTTTTTGAAGCCAGTTGTAGTGCTTCTGGGATTTTGGGATTTGCGGTAATTTTCTTGTCGATTAATGCATTGATCAATTGTATCATTTGCTTACTGACGACCGTAATGCTGTTAAGTCCCAGCATTTCCAGCAGGCCATTCAGTTGTAGAATGTAATTTCTACAGTCACGGATTAAATTAATCTTCTCTGGATGCTGCGTATAGCCATCCACGTTCTGATCAATCAATGAAAAAACTTGATAGATCCCTTCTTTAATCCCGTAGATCGACGAAATATCGAGTTTGTGTTGAGCGCTCATACCGAAATATTATCAGTCAATATACATTGAAAACAAGACTTATACTTTAAAGTTCGATACGGAAGCTTTCAATTCAGAAGCAAATCCAGCAATCTTTTTAATTGAGGTGGTGGTCTCTTGGGTTCCTTCGGTATTTTGTCTAGTGATACGAAGGATTTCTTCCATGTTGGCAACTACTTGGTGAGCTGCTCGTGTTTGCACATTGGTGACATCAAAAATATGAGTTACTTGCTGTGCCAATTGCTTCGAAACTTGTTCTATTTCTTCGAGCGCGCGACCTGCAGCATCGGATCGTTGAGCGCCTTGTGCAACACCGAGTGTACTTCTTTCCATCGCAGCTATGGCGTCTTGTGTATCGCCTTGAATCGCTATGATTAATTCACCGATTTGTTTACTGGCCTCGGTAGAGCGCTCTGCTAGTCGTTGTACTTCCTGAGCGATGACACTAAATCCACGCCCTGCTTCCCCGGCGACATTGGCTTGCAATGCAGCATTTAGTGCAAGGACGTTGGTTTGATCTGTGATGTCACTAATCAACGCAATAATCTCGCCAATTTCCTGAGAGCTTTCTCCTAGTCGCTTGATACGTTTAGAGGTATCTTGGATGTGCACGCGAATTTCATTCATACCGGCAATTGAATCGCGCACCGCTCTCGTACCTCGCTCAGCAGTAGTCAATGATTGTTCCGCAACTTTTGCAGATTCAGTCGCAAGATTCGATACCTCACTGATCGATTCGGCCATGCCTAATACCGCTAAAGTGGTTTCTTCAATTTTAGTTGATTGATGCTGTGCGGCAGATAGTAATTCGGTCGACACATACTGTGCTTGATTAGAAGATTTGACAACCAGTGCGCCAGCTTGATTGACTTGCTCTACCAAAGTATGCAGTTCTTCAATGGTGCAATTGATTGCGTCAGCAATGGCGCCGGTGGTGTCATTCGTGATATCAGTACGAACCGTCAAATCACCTTCAGCGATTCTTTTCATGTCACTAAGTAATTTTCGAATTGCGTGCTGCGTGCGCTTGATTTCGTCCTTGTTTTGGAAGGTACCATCTTGAAAGTTTTGACGTGTCTGATAAATAAACACTATTAAACTGAGAGCTAAGCTGGTGACAAAAAAATAAAACAATGCATTTAATACAGAAGTAAGTACAAGATTATGCTCTTGAGCTTTATTTTTTAGTTCCTCAATCGAGGTTATGACCTCATCACTTTTATTGTTAATCTTTTGTATCGCTGATTGTACAGTCATTGCAGTAGTGATTTCTTTCTGAACCAAGTTGATATGTTGGTCAAATTTTCTTAATAGTGAATAGATGTGTGACAGCAAATCTTGAATGATTTCATCTTTATCTGAAATTGCACCAAGCCCTTGTGAACCTTGACTAACTGTTTGGATAATAGCCGTAATTTGTGCTTGATCTTGATTGAATTGTGCAGTGATTTCGGCGTGTGATAGCTCGCTCAAAAAAACGACTTGGATATTCTGGGTTGCATTGCGCGTGCGCGTGCGTATGGTTTCCATGATTCGCATTTCATGCGATAGATTGCCTATCTCAAGCATACGGTATAAGGTTTCGTCGATTCTTCGTGTTAGTTGGCTATAGAGGGTTTCGATTATCTTCGTGCTATTGTTCAGTTTTATCATGGTGTCCTGATAGTTGAGTACCAGATTGATTTGTTCTTCAATTTGCCACCAGTCGCGCCGGTAAACTTCTAGTGCTGCTAGAGTACCGGGATCGATTGCGGCAGCTACGGCTTCACCTTGATAGTTTCCGCCTTCACTCAAAATATTCAATAATGAATTGATTTTATTGCGGTAGGTTTGTAAATCAGTGAAGGCGGACGAATGAGCTTGAGGAGTTTTTTGGATGCTTTTTGCCAATTGCAAGTGAAGAGTTGGCAAGTCAGAAACCAGTAGCGCCTGAGTGAATATGCGTTGGTTATGGTATTTGCTGGTGATCGAAACTATTACTATACATAGTATCAAAAATACTACCCAAAGCCCTATGGACCGCTGCTTGTTGAGAAATATTATGTTTTTTCTGCTACCAGCTTTGGGGGGTAACACGGTGATTGGCAAGTTTGTTCTTAGTGCAGAAATTCCGGTTACCAATTTTGATTTTGAAAAATGCTCATCCATTGAATTCTCCAGACTTAATCATGGCTTTTCAGAATGCTGCTAGTTTCTTAGAGAGATGATCCGACGCTTATCGAGGGGTAGCATAGCTGTTAATAGATTCGATCAAAAACACGATAAGACCTGGTAAATGGTGTCTTTTAGGAGCTGAGACATCAAGCCAATACAGGTGATGCTTTACAGTGATTGATAGCCCCAAATACTTGATTTTCATTGGTTCCAAATGAAAAAAATGAATCCACTATGCAAGTAATCACTCACTCAAGTATGCTGAATTGAATCGTTCTAAAGGTTAGCTTTTCCTAGAGATTGAGCGTTCAAAAATGACTGATTGCGTTGCAAATTGTGATCTGAAGCTTATCAGGCTCGATTCACTTTATGAGCTTTATAGCTCATGATGACGTGGTTTACTGAAACCGGACACTCCAGTTAAGAGAAAATAGCTTAATTGGAGGAAGAAATGGTAACGAGAAAACAATATACAAAAGAATTTAAATTAGATGCGATCAGCCTGGTATTGGATCAGGGTCACACGACGTCAGAAGTATCTCGAAACCTTGAGATCACGCCCAATATGTTGAGGAGGTGGATCAGGGAATACCAGGCAGATGATGCTGATCAGTCATTCCGGGGTAATGGGAAACTGACGCCAGAGCAGGAAGAAATC
>WBZQ01002838.1_pt1 | contig 10954 bp, 8 predicted proteins | sample 5204251 | NCBI WGS metagenome assembly WBZQ01 (sample SAMN12412402, study PRJNA552823) | activated sludge metagenome | isolation source: activated sludge from nitrification reactor of wastewater treatment plant... | place: USA: Virginia | collected 2017-09 | reverse complement strand
AATTACTAGCCAAATGGCCATGTTTTTAATTAAGTTATTCAAAATAGCTCCTTGGTTTGCACCTTAAAATCATTGATTAATCATTCTAACTCTATTTGATAAAATATAACAGAACAGTTCGTATCCGCTAAAAATGTTGTAAATCCAACTTTACTACTTAGTGTGACTAAATTCACTGAGGGAATCCATTTATTTTTCTGCGAATCCTAGCTATCTTTTTCAAGGCCTAATAAATATAACTCATTACTGCGGTCACGCGAGGCTTCTGGTTTTCGTACGAGTACGTTTCTGAAGCCTTTTCGCATTTCAAGAAGAAATTGATCAAAATCTCGACCTTGGAAAACTTTGACCAAAAAATTTCCACCATAGTTCAGTTGCTCCATTGCGAATGCGAGAGCTAATTCAGCTAGATATATACTTCTTGCTTGATCGCTGATTACTATACCACTGATATTGGGCGACATGTCTGAAATAACAAGATCGAGCGGTCTGTCATGAAGTTGTTTTTTCAGTTCTTCAATCGCGCAATCTTCTCTAAAATCACACTGAATGAAATGGACGCCGGGCAATAGCTGCATAGCTAAAATATCGAGTGCAATAACTTTACCGCTGCTTCCTACTTTATGGCTCGCAACTTGAGACCAGCTTCCGGGCGCTGAGCCCAGATCTACAACGGTCATGCCGGGTTTAAGTATGTGATCTCGTGCATTGATCTCAAGCAGTTTGTATGCTGCACGTGATCGATAACCTTCTTTCTTGGCTTGCTGGACAAAATAGTCATTCACATGCTGTTTCATCCAAGCCTTACTGGTTTTAGCTCGCTTCATCAAGTAAAATGAAATTATTTAAGGAATTTATGTTAACACTAACCGTTGCTCATAGGCGTGAACTAAAAGCTCAGGCGCATGCGCTAAATCCAGTCGCAATGATCGGCAAGACTGGATTAACAACCAGTGTGATCCAAGAATTGGATCGCAGTCTTACAAGTCATGAATTGATAAAAGTAAAAGCGCAAGTTGATGATCGTATTGTAAGAAATGCGCTTTTTGAGGAAATTTGTCAGCAATTGGGCGCTGCCCCGGTGCAGCATATCGGTAAGATATTTATTATTTATCGTCCCAAGCCAGAAGAAAGTGAAAAGAAAAAAACGGCACAAAAATCTGGTAGTAATAAGCGTAGACCGTTTCGTACTAAACGCAGTTTTCAGAACAAAAACTAGTATTGTCTTTAATCAAATGTATTGAACATCGAGAATTTCATATTCGCGGATACCGCTTGGTGCTTGAACTTCAGCAATATCTCCGGCATATTTACCAATTAGAGCTCGGGCAATGGGGGAACTGATTGAAATTTTTCCATCTTTAATATTGGCTTCATCGTCACCGACAATCTGATAAGTCACGATTTCACCGCTTTGTAAATCTTCCAGTTCCACGGTGGCTCCGAATACACAAGCACCATCCGCATTGATGAGAGCCGGATTAATGATTTGTGCACTGGATAACTTATTCTCCAGCTCAGCAATGCGCCCTTCAATAAACCCCTGTTTTTCCTTGGCAGCATCGTATTCTGCATTTTCTGAAAGATCGCCGTGAGAGCGGGCCTCTGCAATGGCTGCAATGACTGCAGGGCGATGTACGGTTTTCATTTCATGCAGCTCTTTGCGCAATGCTTCTGCTCCTGCTACCGTTAAAGGAATAGTACTCATCGTCATTTATTACCTTTCATTTTCATTCTGTTTCGCTAAAAACCAGTTAATTGACTTATTTACACCTTAAATTTTGAGTTGTGTATGCAACTTCTGCAAATTATAAGCCTGTAATTCACGTCTGTTGATTATACCCACGCAAGCAGCGCGAGCACCTGCTAATGTTGTATAGTAGGTTACTTTTGCTTGAAGCGCAGCATGTCGGATTGAATATGAGTCCCGTATGGCACTGCGTTGATTTTTTACCGTGTTAATGATTAAACTGATTTCACCATTTTTAATCATATCTACAATATGCGGACGACCTTCTGCTACTTTATTGATAATGATAACATTTATTCCAGCTTCTGAAATTGCTGCAGCCGTTCCGCGTGTAGCATAGAGGGTAAAACCAAGTTCTGCTAGGCTTCGAGCAATTTCAACGGCATGCTGTTTGTCAGATTGCCGCACGCTAATAAAAATCTTGCCGGATCCAGGCAGACGAACGTCTGTGGCCAATTGAGATTTAACAAAAGCTTCGGCAAAGGTCGCGCCCATTCCCATGACTTCACCTGTTGACTTCATTTCCGGACCCAATATCGTATCGACACCAGAAAGTTTTAGAAACGGGAAAACGGCTTCCTTAACAGAGTAATAACCGGGGATAACTTCTTCAGTAATGCCTTGTTCGGTCAACTTTTTTCCTGCCATGCAGCGCGCTGCAATTTTTGCCAATTGCAGGCCAGTTGCTTTAGAAATGAAGGGTACCGTGCGCGACGCTCTGGGATTGACCTCGAGAACATAAACGGTATTATCCTGAATTGCGAACTGAACATTCATCAACCCTACAACGTTTAATGCACGCGCCATCTCCGCCGTTTGGCGGCGTAATTCATCGAGCATCTCAGGTTGCAGATTGAAAGTTGGCAAAGCGCATGCCGAGTCACCGGAATGCACGCCCGCTTGTTCGATATGTTCCATGATACCGCCAATTAGAACAGTTTCTCCGTCATATATGGCATCCACATCGACCTCTGTGGCGTTAGTGAGAAAATGATCCAGTAACACCGGCGAATCATTGGACACTTTAACGGCTTCGCGCATATAACGTTCTAAATCAGCTTTTTCATGCACAATTTCCATAGCCCGTCCGCCCAGTACATAACTAGGTCTGACTACAAGCGGGTAGCCAATTTCATCGGCAGCGGTCAAAGCTGATTGCGGATCGCGCGCCGTACGATTGGGGGGTTGCCGCAAGCCCAATGATTGCAACATTTTCTGGAAGCGTTCGCGATCTTCAGCGCAGTCTATCATGTCCGGGCTGGTACCGATTATGGAGACGCCATTTGCTTCCAAGTCTCGCGCAAGCTTGAGAGGCGTTTGTCCGCCATATTGCACGATTACGCCATGGGGTTTTTCCACAGCAGCAATTTCAAGCACATCTTCTAGTGTCAATGGCTCAAAATATAAGCGATCCGATGTATCGTAATCGGTCGAGACTGTTTCAGGATTGCAGTTAACCATAATCGTTTCAAAGCCATCTTCGCGTAATGCCAAGGCTGCGTGAACACAACAATAATCAAATTCAATGCCTTGACCGATACGATTGGGGCCGCCGCCCAGTACCATAATTTTCTTTTTCTTTGTCGGCTGTGATTCACACTCATCCTCGTAAGTGGAATACATATAGGCTGTGCTGGTGGCGAATTCGGCCGCGCACGTATCGACACGTTTATATACAGGCCTTACATTCAATTGCTGACGGTAAGATCGCACCGCAGTTTGTTCGGCATGAAGCAATTTTGCCAGGCGTCGATCTGAGAAACCGCTTCGTTTGAGTTTTCGAAGCGCGTATTTATCGAGCATTTCCAGGTTTACGTTAGTCAGTGATTGTTCTTGTTTGACAAGATCTTCGATTTGCGCAAGAAACCAAATATCGATATGTGTCAACTGATGAATTTCATCAATGGACAGATTGCAACGGAATGCGTCAGCGATATACCAAATACGTTCAGGGCCAGGATTAGCCAGTTCGCTTCGAATGACTTCGAGATTGTCGGTTTTCTCGTCCAAGCCATCTGCACCGGTTTCCAATCCGCGCAAAGCTTTTTGCAGTGATTCCTGAAATGTGCGGCCGATTGCCATGACTTCGCCGACCGATTTCATTTGCGTGGTCAGACGATCATTGGTTTGTGGAAACTTTTCAAAGGCAAAGCGCGGTACTTTGGTCACGACATAATCGATAGTGGGTTCGAACGATGCCGGTATCACACCGCCGGTAATGTCATTGCCCAGCTCGTTGAGGGTATAGCCGATGGCAAGCTTGGCGGCAATCTTGGCGATTGGAAAACCGGTTGCTTTCGATGCCAGCGCAGAGGACCGCGAAACACGTGGATTCATTTCGATCACCAGCATGCGGCCAGTATCTGGATTAATCGCAAACTGAACATTGGAACCGCCCGTTTCCACGCCGATTTCGCGTAATACCGCAATCGATGCGTTGCGCATCAGTTGATATTCCTTGTCTGTCAACGTTTGAGCGGGTGCCACCGTGATTGAATCGCCGGTATGAACACCCATTGGATCGAGGTTCTCAATGGCGCAAACGATAATGCAGTTATCGTTCTTGTCGCGTACCACTTCCATTTCAAATTCTTTCCAACCGATGACTGATTCTTCAATCAGCAATTCTCTGGTCGGTGAAGTTTCCAAGCCGCGCTCGCAAATGTCGAGAAATTCTTGGCGATTGTATGCGATACCGCCGCCGCTTCCACCCATCGTGAAAGACGGACGAATGATGACAGGATAACCGAGCATCGCCTGAACTTGAAGTGCTTCTTCCATGCTATGAGCGACCGCCGAACGGGCAGAATTCAAGCCGATGCGAGTCATGGCTTGTTTAAATTTCTCACGATCTTCGGCCATGTCGATCGCTTCCCGGGAAGCGCCGATGAGTTCGACACCGTATTTTTGTAACACACCGTGCTTGACCAGATCCAGTGCGCAGTTTAATGCGGTTTGGCCGCCCATGGTCGGCAATAGCGCCTGAGGTTGCTCAATGGCGATAATCTTTTCAAGCATAGTCCAGGTAATCGGTTCGATGTACGTTGCATCCGCCATTTCCGGATCAGTCATAATGGTAGCAGGGTTGGAATTGACCAAAATGATTCGGTAGCCTTCTTCTCGTAAGGCTTTACAGGCTTGAGCGCCGGAATAATCGAATTCGCATGCCTGGCCGATGATAATAGGACCGGCACCGATAATGAGGATGGATTGAATGTCGGTACGTTTAGGCATATTTTTAGAGAATGAACATGGCAATGCTATGATTGGGAATGCTGCGTTTTACGGTGCTGCATCATGGCGATAAACTTATCAAACAAATAATCGGCCTCGTGTGGGCCGGGACTGGCTTCCGGATGACCCTGAAAGCAAAATGCAGGCTTATCCACCAATTCAAATCCTTGCAAACTGCCATCGAACAGCGACACATGGGTGATACGCGCATTGCCGGGCAAGGAATCCAGATCGACTGCAAAACCATGATTCTGGCTGGTTATGATGACTTTGCCGCTGTTGACATCTTGCACAGGATGATTGGCACCATGATGACCAAATTTCATTTTGGCTGTACGTGCGCCACTGGCTAGTGCTAATAATTGATGCCCAAGGCAGATACCAAATATCGGAATATTTTTTTGTAGCAAGGCTTGGGTAGTGGAAATTGCATAATCGCAAGGTTCAGGATCACCGGGACCATTGGAAAGGAAGATACCGTCCGGTTGAATTTTCATGACTTCATCCGCCTGTGTTTGTGCAGGAAAAACTGTCACTTTACAACCGCGCTGCACGAGCTTGCGCAAAATTGTACGCTTGATGCCAAAATCGAAAGCTGCGACATGAAATGCGGGATTTTCATGAATCCGGGAACCTGATTCCAACGACCATTCGCCCTCGCACCAGGTATATGGTTGCGAGCAACTGACCACTTTAGCAAGATCCATTCCCGCGAGCCCAGGAAATGCCCTGGCAGCTTGCAAAGCTTGGCCTTCATCAATATCTCCCGTCATAATGCAGCCCGATTGCGCACCTTTCTCGCGCAAAATCCGCGTTAATTTGCGTGTATCGATTTCCGCAATAGCGACGACATTTTGTTCCTGGAGAAATTCGGATAATGTTTGGGTTTTGCGGTGATTGCTGGCAATTATTGGAAGATCGCGAATGACTAGACCAGCGGCATAAACTTTGTCGATGTTGCCCGATTCAAAATCAACCGGATTGGCGCCAGTATTGCCGATATGCGGGTAAGTCAGGGTAATGATTTGCTGGCAATAAGAAGGATCGGTTAATATTTCCTGATAGCCGGTCATCGCTGTATTGAAAGCGACTTCACCGGTTTTGATGCCTTCAACACCGATAGACGCGCCATAAAAAACCGTTCCATCAGCAAGAGCGAGGATGGCGTGCGAGCGTTGTGACACAAAAAACTCCTTGGAAACTGGCAAAATCTAGGAAAAAGAACCAAAGCCTAATTTATTGTAATACCCTGGTTATTGAATAATGAGATTATACGTGAAAAAGGTTTGGTTTTCTATGAGGTATGCTATTATCAAAATTTGTCTGTATTGTGCGTTTACTCCCTAATAATCAACTAGAAAGATTATTTTATTGTTCTTTTATCAATGTGAAAAGAAACAGATAGACAAAATTGCAGCAAATAGCTTTTGTGAGGACACGGGGTGTGGATTTGGTGCATGATATTTCTTATTTTTATTGTTGTGTCTACTTTTTATGCAATATCTTAGATAGCGGAGAATGGAAATGAATCAGAATTTTAATGTAAGGAAAGATGAACTGTTAAAAGATATACAGAATATTTTAAAGAATGCTGAAGAACTTTATGAATCTATTGCTGATGATGGTACCGATAAAACCAAGCAAATCAAGAAGAATTTAAAAGCAAAGATAGAAAAAACCAAAGTGCAATTTGAAGATATTGAAGATAGCTTGACTGATATTGCAGAAACAACTGCTGCAACTGTAACCGACGCTGATGCGTGGATACGCAATAACCCTTACCCTGCTTTAGGAGTAGCTTTTTCAATGGGAATGCTAATAGCATTACTCCTAGGCGGTAATTCGCGTCGCTAAGAATTTTTTGTATTTGAAATACGGCCTTAGCTTTGACAAAAAATAAGCTAATAAACGAATATTGTGATTATTTGGTGAATAAAATATTGAAGTAAGAAATAGAGTTAACTTATTGTTATTTAGGTACTCTTTGGCATATTTCTGCAGTGAAAATTTTAATAATATTGTCGACTCTGGTATTTGTTTCTAATAGGAAACCTTAATTTAGATCAAGAAGATCTAGCTTATCAAGCTCCGTTACAGTTTCTTGGAGGGTGTATACAATTCTATTGGCTCCAACTGCTTGTAATTTGTCAAAATTACTTTTAGCGGATTCCGAATCGTCTAGACCTAATCTACTCGCCACAATAATTATCTCCGGGAAACGTGCACGTACTCGCTTGCAGAGGTAAACAGTATGCGCCAAGCTACCAGGATAAACCGAAACAATAACAATAATATTGGCTTTGATTTGTTCTATCCTTGTTAACATTTCGGTTGCTAAGCCCAAAGATGTAATTTCGTGCCACTCAAAATCTTCATTGTGTATTGATTTTCCGAGCATGGTTACAGCCAATTCATCCGTAGAGTCACGTGCGGGTATGGCCAAAATTATTTTTCGCTCGGTTTGCGCTTGTTCTTTATGTTCTTGCGCTTCTGCTTCGTTTATTTGCTCGGCAAGAACGGTTCTTAAATTTTCGATAAGCTCACGTTGTTCCTCACCATCAATTTTGCCTTGGCGTAAATCGATCCTGGCCTGCAACAATGCTGGAATGGCCAAATCATCGAATGCCTGCGCTAACGTTTTATCCGTATTTGAAGAAAGTTCTTGTTCAACCAACCCCGTTGCCTCATCAACATCATCGGCTAACAATCGTTGATAAAAGCGTTGTCCAACAGATAAAGCAGGGCGATCGCCGAGAAGCGTATCCAGGAAACTTAAGTAAGGAACATACCGTCCCAATACCACGATACAAACCGTTAACGGTGAAGCCAAAATAAGTCCAATCGGTCCCCATAACCATGTCCAAAATGCTACGCATACCAGCAGAGCTGCCTGAGATACACCAATGCCACGTCCGTAGAGCAAGGGTTCTATGATCATGTTAGTAATGAGCTCAAGAACACAGAACATCGCGAGTACCATAATTGCTAATGACCAATCAGGCGAAATTAGCAGACTCAGCATGATGGGCAGGATTGCGGTAAGCCATGGCCCTAGATATGGGATGTAACGTAACAAAGCTCCAAAGAATCCCCATAAAGCCGCATACGGGACACCAATCAGCCATAAACCGAGAGCTACTGCAATTCCATATCCTACATTTATCAGTAATTGCATCAGCAGATATCTGCTAACGCGTTCACCGGCATCTTCAAATGCACGTGTTGTATGCGCTATCTGTTCAACACCAATTAATGAAATCACACGATCCCGTAAATCTTCACGATTGAGCAGCATGAAGCAAACCAACACAATGATCAAACCTGCGTTAGCCAAGGGTTCCAGCATCGGTCCAAAAAGAGACCACAATTGCGATAGTTGGAAGGGGCCGTCATTTACAATACGAACCGGTTGAGCATCTATTTTTTCTTTTTTGTCAGTAGGAATAGGTAGGCTATCTTCGATTGCGGGGTTATCTGTCAGTTGTTCGGTAATACGTTCTGTGACAGCTTGCAATTTATCCAATAATCCGTCACGTTCACGTTCAGTAAGTTGATTGATTTTGGATAAGATGTTGTTTTCGTACTGCGGATATGCATCCAATAAACTTCCCATTTGATTAGTGATACCCCACATAGCGCCGACAATGCTGCTTAGTGCAAGCGAAGAAGCTAACGTGACAGCGACTACTCGGGCAATACCGTGTTGCTGTAGCCATGTTACTATTGGGGATAGCAGAAACGTCAGTAAAATTGATAATGCAACAGGGATAATGATCACCCTGGCCCAATAAAGAAAACCCAGTACTAGCGCTAAAGCGATCAACATGGATACATTATTGGTAATGCATTGATTTTTATTCATATTTTATTGAGTGAAAATTAATTTTTTGGAAAAATGAAATCCCGAAACACTATTATATTATGATTAAACCAATAATTTTCATTAGCTTAGTAAGTTTAACCTATTTAATATTTATTCCTTCAGGCACTGTTTTAGCCTTCGATATCAATCCCTTTAAAGAATATCAAGGGGGTACCGAATTAGTGCAAACTTTTGAACAACCGGCTGCGGAAATTGTAGTCAGTTCGATTATTAATCCGGTGCACGAAGAACTCACAATCAAGTCATTATTTCTTGTGAGAGATAGGCACATGCCAGGTTTTGATTTAATTGACGATGATTTAATAAAGAAAGTTATCAGAGGCGTTCGCTGGAATGACGACCCGCTGAATTTTTTACCGGATAATCCGCGTCAATGGCTTCTAAATTTTGAGCATGCCAGCAAAATAGCCGATCGCATCAATGAAAATTTTGATTTGTTCTATCGAAGCCATCATGCTGATTTACAATTTTTACATGCTATGGCATCAAATGAAGAGGAATCCGCTCAATTTACTCGCGATGCGATCATGAGTTGGATCGAGTTCACTTACAAAGTGTCGTCCGGATATATTCCAATTCACACACCTTTTAGACAGTTACAGAAATTTCTAACACCCAAGTCTAATGCATTGTTTAAAAAATATTTCACACAGCAAGGCAGAAGATTAAACTGGACACCTGCATATTTGTTCTCTTTAAAGTGCAACCGGGAAGTGACGCTGCCGTCCACATTCTATGAATTAGACTGCTCACAAACAAACTGGCTAGTTGATAAAAAAGATATACAAAATATCGCACTCGGCAGCTTATTGCATGTCATCCAGGATTCTTTCTCGGATAGCCATGTAACCCGCAATCCTGATTATGATGGCAATTATTCGCTCATCCACGGGCGTTCCGCGATACAAACTTTCAATACCTATAAGAAACAAAGTATAAGACTACATCGCGGCGCGGATTCTTATCCGCATGATATGGATAAACCACCTATGCAGAATGGATTTAATTTGGAAGAAGTTTCAGCGGAAATCATTTCTTATGTTTTATCGGATAGAGCTTGGCCCAAACATAAAAATCGCCATGCGATGGTTAGCACCAAACTGAAGGAAGGTATATTTCATCTTCTTGATCCGAATGCGGTTGCAGGATCGGGAAAATATAAGTGAGCCAACAGTTTGTTAGTTTATTCTCAAAGCCTCACGTCGTGCAAAATAGACGCAATGTAAAATGTAACGACAAGAATTTACTTGTGATAAAGTCCGGTTCGAGTAATAACAGCAATAAATTGTATAACTTCTATCTCCCATTCAACGCGTCACTCAAATCTTGCATTGAATGCATGCAGCAAGGAGAGTTTATTGAAACTAGGTATCATCATCGAAACAAATAACCTGGAAAAATCATGGAATGCAGTACGCTTTGCAAATGCTTCACTGAAGAAAGGGTATTTGGTAAAGATTCTTCTAATAATAGCGGTGTTATTCTCGCGTGCGGCACATGCATTTAGTCGCGCAACCAAGATGTGAGTGATACCTGTCTAATATCAACCATGAACGATTGCGTAGAGATGATCGAATGGTCAGATAAATCGATAACTTTTTAATGTCATATTGAAAAAAATAGGATGTTTTCAACAAATAACCTAACTAGTACGGTAGCGAATTTTGTTTATTTCATGAGATATTCGCAAAAAAATCACTCTCTGTCTGGTGAGTGATGTTACCGAGCATGGGTTAATGAAATGTATGCCTTAGCATAATTTTTTCTGCGTTTTCGCTTGGCCATGGATATAAACGGGCAATATTTCTCTACATAAGAAACTTTAAGTCCGGTAGTTTTTCTAATTGCGAAAATTAGCATTTTTCGTTCTGAATAGAAGTTTAAGCGTTTGAAATTGATGAGAATGAAGTTTTGCTAATTATTTTTCAATTCCGCTAACTGTAGTTTTTATTTAAGGACTGTCAGGCTATGAAAATCAGCAATCAACAAGCAGCAACTGGAAGCTGGGGCGAAGTCAATAAAACGATACGCAAGAAATTATTGATTTTTACAGTGGTGATGTTTGGGTTTGGTTACGCGCTTGTTCC
>WBZQ01002049.1_pt2 | contig 10956 bp, 12 predicted proteins | sample 5204251 | NCBI WGS metagenome assembly WBZQ01 (sample SAMN12412402, study PRJNA552823) | activated sludge metagenome | isolation source: activated sludge from nitrification reactor of wastewater treatment plant... | place: USA: Virginia | collected 2017-09 | reverse complement strand
GCTGGACGAGAAGATGAAGGATCTCTTCGGAGATCGCATCGATCTTCACGGACGAGAGCGCGATGTGGAAGTTGAGCGCGACGAGTCCGCGCAGGATCGGGAGGATCTCCGGATGGTCCGCCACCGCGGTCGCGATGAGCCCGACGCGTGACGTGAGGCCTCGGCACCTCTCGGCCGTCTCGAGGATCTTGTCGGCCGGAATGCGTACCTGAGGGGCCATCGCGTAGGCCGCCCAGCAGAACCGGCACATCTCGGAGCAGCCGCGCGCGATCTCGATCAACAGCTTGTCCGCGAGCTCGGTGTTGGGGGTGAGGATCGTCGTGTGTGGCGGTTCGCGGAAGCCGCCCTCGGCCGACTTGAATTGCTGGACGACCACGCGTCCGGAATCGGCCTCCTCGGCGTTCTCGCCGTGCCGCGCGGGGACGTAGAGGCCCTTGAGCTTCGCGAGCTCGTCGAGTGTCCGCTCGCGAGAAAGAGAGCGGCGCAAGGTTTCGGCGATGCCAGGAACCAGCTTCTCGGCATCTCCCATCGCGAAGGCATCGACGAAGGGTGTCAACGGCAGCGGGTTGATGCGTGCGCAATCGCCTCCGACGAGCACGACCGGATCGCCCTCCTCGCGTTCCGTCCGGTCGAGCGGGATCCGCGCCCGCGGCAGCAGGCGCAGAAAGTTGATGTAGTCCATTTCCCACGAGATCGAGAACGCCACGAACGCGAACGCCCCGAGCGGGGTATCGGACTCGAGGGTCACGGGACCGCGAGCGTCGAGCTCGTCCTCGTAAAAGAACCGTTCGCAGGAGATCTCCGCCTCTCGATTGAAAAGACGGTACGCCCATTGGAAACCGAGGTTGGACATTCCAATCTCGTAGGAGTTCGGGAAGCCGAGTGCTACACGAAGATGGCCGCGCGGAAAGGTCTCCGTCATCCGCTCGCTGGCGAGTCGCGAAACGCGCCGGTGGGGATGGGGAGAAGAGGGAGTCTTGGGGGTCATTTCGTAGGGGATGCGCCCTGGCGCGAGAGCCGTGCTCAGCGGCGAACCGCGGCGGGCGAAGCGACTACGATGCTAACGGCTATCGCCAAAGGCCGGGAAAGGACATCGGGTCGCAATGTACTACGTGGTTGGTGCGGACGGCTCTCAATACGGTCCGATCGACGAGGACACGGTACGAACCTGGATAAGGGACGGCCGGCTCGCGCCGCTGAACCTCTCCTTCCGGACTGGGGAAGCTCAGTGGGTTCCGCTCCGCGCGCGGGCTGAATTTGAATCGGTTTGGGCCTCCGAGCCCCTAGCAGTGCCTCCCTCTCTTGAACTCATGGCCAACCCGCCGCGCGACTGGCTGGCGACCCTCCTTCTCTCGGTGTTTGTAGGCACCCTGGGCGTGGATCGGTTCTATCTCGGGCATATCGGTCTCGGGGTGCTGAAGCTCGTCACGCTCGGCGGATGCTCGGTCTGGTGGATCGTTGACATCATCCTGATCGCGACGGGCTCGATGCGAGATGCCTGGGGGCGGGAACTGGTCGGACGCTAGGGCTCTCTTTGGGCCTCACCGGAGGATCGCGAGGGAACCTCCCGCGGGGGACGGCAGGCCTTCTCGAAGAAGGTGACCGCGAGAAGCACGATCACGCTGAGGGTCGCGATGATCGCGGCCGCCGTGGGCTTGGTTCTCTTGGCGGGGGGCACCGAGAGCGTCTTGCGCAGGCGCGTTGCGGTCGACTCCACGGTCTCTTCAATCTCGAAGCGCATCGCGACGTCGCCGAACCCGAGTGAGGCGTCGCGGGTCAGCTCTGCCGTGATCACGCGCTTTCCATCCACGAAAGTGCCGTTGTTGCTCCCGAGGTCTTTCAATCGCCAAGCTTGGTCGTCCGGTTCCAGGATCGCGTGCTGGCGCGAGACGGTTGGGTCTGCGAGGACGACGTCACAGTCCGTGTCGCGCCCGACCAGCACGGGCGAATCGATCGGCCATTGGCGCCTTTCGCCCGGGGATTGGAGGGAGAGCCTGGCCCTCATTGAGATGCCGCCTCGGTCCGCGCCGGGGAGCGCGGGCCCGTGCGCGCGAGGGGCGATCATGGGATTCCATCCGGGCCTGGAAAGTCCTCGGCACCGGGGGCCAGCGCGAACGCGATGTCGCCCACGTTGGTGCCGGTAGGACCGGTTACGAAGTCGTCGCCGAGAGCGGCAAAGAAAGGGCTCGTGTCGTTCTCCAGAAGGGTGCGTTTCGCGTCCAGCCCGAGCTCCGAGGCGCGCCGGAGCGTGGTGTCATCGGCGAACGCTCCAGCCGCGTCCGGCTCGTGGTCGATGCCATCGGTGCCCGCCACGAGAACACAGGCCCCCGACGTGCCATCGATCTGATGGGCCGTCGCGAGCGCGAGCTCGCGATTGCGTCCGCCTCGCCCGTTTCCCTTCACCGTGACAGTGGTCTCGCCGCCGAAGATCGTCACCAGACGCCGTGGTGGGCTTCCGGCTCTTCGGACCAGGTTTCCGGCGCAGGCTCCGGCGACCGCGAGGCGGCGGGCGGCGGTGCGCGCCTCTCCCGAGAGGAGCTCGGACACGACGCGAACGTCGGCGCCGAGCCGAAGCGCGCGAACCCGGGCCCCTTCCATCGCGGTGCGGATGTCGCCCAGGAGGACACTCCAGCGATGCCCGGAGGCGGGCATGGGTGGAGGCGGGGCGGGCTCGTTGAGATAAGCGCGAACGGCTGGGGGCACGATCGGGGTGAGGCGGTAATGCGAAAGAACCGTCAGGGCATTGTGGCGGGAAGGCGGCACACCCATCGTGGGCCCGGATGCCACCAGGTGCCAACCGCTGTCGCCGGTATCCGACAGGACCAGCGTCACCACGTCGGCGAGCCCGGCCGCGGCAGCCAGGCGGCCCGCCTTCACCCTTGAGAGGGCGCCCCGGACCAGGTTGATGTCGTGGATCGGCGCGCCGGCCGCCATCAGGAGAGCGACCGTACGGGACTTGTCGGCGACCGTGAGGCCCTCTCCGGGGACCGCCATGAGGCTCGAGCCCCCGCCCGAGACGAGGGCCAGGAGGAGATCGCCCTCCCCGAGCCGCCCGGCCATTGCAAGCGCCGCCTGGCCGGCCTCGAGGCTTCCTTCGTCGGGATGGGGGTGTCCGGCGGGGATGGTTCGGTAGCGCGCCGGGAGGTCGTGGGCATCCGCGATAGCCGGTCCCACGACGAGCCCTTCGTCGACTCGTTCCCGCAGGATCTCGTGCGCCGCGGACGCCATCGCGACGGCGGCTTTGCCGACCGAGAGGAGGGCGAGGCGCTCGGGCGCGAAGACGAACTCGCGGTGATTGGCGGCCGAAAGAGAGCGCACGAAGAGCGCTTCCCCGCGTCGACCAAGCGCCTGCGAGACGAGCTGCGTCGGGTTCACGGCCGAAACGGCGGCTGCGTAGAGCGACCTCAGGAATTCGCGGGAGTTCAAAGGTGAGCGAGTTTAAGCCGGGAGAGGGCCTCCTTTACGATCCCGAAAAGGAGCACATATGGCTCAGAAAACCGTTGACCGCGTGGTTGGAACGATCCGAGAGGGATTTGAAGAGGCCGGTGAGAGGGTGGAGGCCGTCGCGGAGAAGGTCGAGACGGCTCTCGAAGATGCCGTTGCGGAAGGGCGCCACCTGAAGAAGAAGGTGAGAGCTGAGCTGGTGCGACGGTGGCGGACCGCGAACCAATTGGGTCGCGAGAACGCGTTCGTGATGGCGCTGGGTGCATTGGGTGTTGGAATTCTGATCGGCTATCTGATCAGCCGGGATCGCGATTAGTACTCGGGGCCTCGATACGTGACGTTCTTCTCGGGCGGCAGAAGCTCGCCGGTGACACGGGCTCTCGCGTAGCGGGCGACGCGCAAACCGTCGAGCGCCGCCGATACGATTCCCCCTGCGAAGCCCGCCCCTTCGCCCGCGGGAAAGAGGCCCGGCAGCGTCGGCGATTCACAGAACTCGTCGCGTTCGATGCGCACCGGTGAAGAGGTGCGGGACTCGGGTGCGATGAGCAGCGCCTCGTCCGAAACGAACCCTCGCATCTTCTTGTCGATCGCGACCAGCCCCTCGGCGATGGCCTCGAGGTAGGCCGCCGGCAAGAGCCCATCGAACCGGCGCGGCACCACCGCTGGCTCGTACGTCGTCTGACGAAGTGGCCGCGGCTCCCGGCGGTCCCGCCGGCTTCTCAAGAAGTCGGTCACGCGGGTCGCGGGAGCCGCGTAGGACTCCCCACCGAGCTCGAAGGCCTTGTGTTCCACGGAACGCTGGAGCTCGCGGCCCTTCAGAACGTCCGGTCCGCCGCAGCTCGCGAAGTCTTCGTCCCGGGTCTGGACCACGATCCCGGCGTTCGCGTAGCCCGACGCCCGCTTGTAGCGGGACATCCCGTTTGTAACGACGCCAAAGGGCTCCGAGGAGCAGGCGATGACTTCCCCGCCGGGACACATGCAGAACGTGTAGACGCCCCGACCGTTTGAGGCCTGATATGCCTCCTTGTAGTCTGCCGGCGGAACGCCGCAAGATGCGGAGGTCTGGGCGTAACGCATGCGATCGATGGCGTCCTGCGGGTGCTCGATGCGGACTCCCATCGCGAAGGGCTTCGAGGTGAGCGCGACTCCTCGCCGAAGCAGGACATCGACCGTGTCTCTCGCCGAGTGACCGGGCGCGAGGATCGCCAGGTCGACGGGGATTTCTTCGCCGCTCGCGAGCACGAGAGCGCGCAAGGGGCCGTCAGGCTCCCGGCGTATGAAGTCCACGACCTTCGAACGGTACTGCAGGACCGCTCCGCGCCCCAGCAGGTGTCGCCGGATGTTTCGAAGCACCACGACCAATCGGTCGGTTCCAATGTGGGGTCTGGCGTCCACCAGGATGGTCTCGGGCGCGCCGAACCGGTGGAGCGTCCGAAGCACGACCTCGATCTTGTCGTGCCGCTTTCCGCACGTGAGCTTGCCGTCGCTGAAGGTGCCCGCGCCTCCCTCGCCGAACTGAACATTGGATTCCGGATCGAACGCACCGCCCTTCCAGAATCCCATCACCCGGCGATAGCGCTCCTCAGCCGGGTCTCCGCGCTCGAGAATTGTGACCGACATCCCAGCATCCACGAGCGCGAGAGCGGCGAAGAGCCCAGCCGGGCCGGTGCCGATCACGGCAACGTGTGCCCGGCGCTCCGCGGGTAGCAGCAGAAGCTCCGTGCGGGGAGCTGGGAGAACCTCTTCGAGCCGCAGGGGCGGCGAAAGGGCGATCCCGAGCGGACGCGATTCAAACTCGACGGCGAGCTCCAGAAAGAGGTCGGGCTTCTGGCGTGCGTCCAGGGAACGACGGACGACCGTGAGCCCCGCGAGCGATGAACCGGAGACGCCCAAGAGGCCGGCGACGAGCTCGGAATTCACCGTCGCCGTTGCGCGCACCCTCAAGCCCGAGAGGCGATAGCGCGGCACGGGCCGCTATTCTAGAAACGATGCTCAATCGGTCCCATCCCCACGAAACGGAAGTGAAGTTCCGCCTTGCGGACCGGGCCGGCTTCGAGGAGCGACTCAGGAGCCTGGGGGCATCTCCCTCGGCGCCCGAGTTCGAGACAAACGAGCTCCTCGATGATCGAAGAGGCTCGGTCAAGGCTCGTGGCCAGGCGCTTCGACTTCGCGAGGTGAACGGGCGCGGGCTCCTCACGCTCAAGGGGAAGAAGTCGATCAAGAGAGGCGTGAAGACGCGGCTTGAGCTCGAAACCGAAGTGGAGCTTCCCCGGCGACTGCTCCGCATCTTCGAGGAGCTCGAGTTCGCGGTCCGGTTCCGATACGAGAAGAGGCGTACGACGTGGCGCTTTGCGCGCGCCGATCGACCGGTCGTGGTCGTCGATGAGACTCCCATCGGGCTCTTTGCCGAGATCGAGGGAGAGGAGGGCGCCATCCGGCTTCTGGCTTCTGAGCTTGCGATCGACGAGCATTCGTTCCTGAGCGAGTCGTACGTATCCCTGTACCGTTTGGCGCGCCAGGCGGACACGACGTTGCCTCCGGACATGGTCTTTCGTTGACGAGGGCGAGACTCAGCCGCGACGCGTCCACTTTCCCCCGATCCATTCGAAGACCTGAAGCCTGGACCAGAGCGGAGTGACCCGAATGGCCGCCTGTCGCGCCTTGCCATCCGAGAAATAGATCGAGCCTGGAGTCGACTCCCCCGACGGCGTGAAGGAACAGATGTTGGAACGCCCGAATCGCACGGGGTCCTTCAGATTGCCGATGGGCGCCCCGGACGGGTCCTTTCCTCGGAAGCTCGGGAGGAACGAAAACGCGATGCCGCGGTGGCTCGCGCGAAGCGAGAAGGGCCCAGCGACCAGCGGATCCAACCCGCTTCGAATGTCTTCGTTCATGACGCCGTTCCCGTTCCCGTCCTCGTAGAGCGCGTAGACGAGGTCGCCGTTCTTCGAAGTCCATTGGATTCCGACGTTTCGGCCTTTCGTGATGGCCCGCTGTCGGGCCTGATGGAAGGCGGTCGAAAGCTGAAGGCACGCGGAGCGCATCCGGAGCTGCGCGACCACGGCCGCGACCGAGGGGACAAGCGTGGCGGTTACGGACGCGATAAGGAGTGCCACGAGGGCCTCAACGAGGGACATTCCACGGCGGCGGCGGGAAGGCAGACGATGCATGGGAAGCTCCTTTCGGGATCGTTTGTTGGCGTTCGGTTCGGACTTAGCGAAGACGAGTTCGTTTCGGCGTCTCCTCGGCTATTGCAGGCGAGGTGCCGACCCATCCGAATGCAATTAACTATCTATTTTTGAGATGTTTCCGCTGAAAATGGCGGACGGCTTCGGGGAGAGCTGTCAGGTTTCCCTGTCAGCCGACGTGCGCAAAGCCTTTGGCAAAGCTCCAAAAACCGCTGGTTGACGCGTCTTGCGTGGATTTCGCCCGTGGACGACGAAATGGTGTGGGCGTGACAGGCTCTCCTGTCACCGGTGACAATCGAGGCGGAGTCGGGATGCTCGCGTTTGTGCTCGCCGCCGGTTTCGGAACGCGTTTCCGCCCCGAGACGCACACGATCCCGAAGCCACTCCTGCCGTTCTTGGGACGGCCGATCCTCTTTCATTTGTTCGATGAGCTGATTCGCCAAGGCGTGGATCGCTTTGTGATGAACGCCCACCACCTGGCGGACACGCTCATCGAGCGCGTCGGCACGGCGTATTGCGGGTTTCCTATCACGTACTCCGTCGAGCCTCAGATCCTCGGCACCGCGGGAGCCCTTCGCCTGGCGGCCGAGAAAGGCCTCCTGACCGAAGCCGCGTTTTTGGTCGTCAATGCCGATGTCTTTACGACCCTTCCGCTGAGCCGGCTGCGTGTTGGGGTAACGGATGAGACCCTGTCCTCGCTAGCGGTGATACCCAACAACAGCGAAACGGACACGCCCCTCTGGAGCGACGCGGAGGGCCGGCTTGTCGGCGTTGGAGGGCGGCCGGTCCCCGAGTGTTCCGGGCCCTGGCTCTTTACGGGTGCCCAGTTTGTCTCGCGAACCCTCTTAGGACGAATCCCACCGGGTCTCGCGGAGCTCTCGAAGGACCTTTTGATTCCCTCTTTAGAAAATGGCGAGCGCGCGTTCCGGGTTGTGCCCTACCGCGTTCCGGAGGAGGGGGTCTGGTTCGACCTCGGTACCCGTGAGCGATTGCAGGCCGCAGAGAAGGAACTTCAAATGAACTCGCCAAAGGAAAAGGGCCCAGACTCGCCGGGCCCTCCTGCTGTCGATGTTTCGGTGAATCAGTGATTCGAGGTCGTGGTCGCGGATCTCGCGGCTTCCGAAGCCTTCTTCGACGCCGGCGGCTTGCTTGATCGGCGGCCGGCGACCTTCTCGGCGAGCGTCGTAGGGCCGGAAACGGCCAGGTAGGGCCTTAGAAGCGAGAAGGTCTTCTCCCCCACGCCCTTGACCTCCATCAAGTCCTCGATCCGTCGAAACGGTCCGTTCTGGCTGCGGTGCGAGACGATGCGCTCGGCGAGCTTGGGTCCGACCCTTGGGAGGCGCTCGAGCTCGGAAGCGGAGGCCTGGTTCACGTTGATGGTCTTGTGGGCCCCCGCGTCTTCCGGCACGGCCTCGAGCCTCGAAGCCAGAAGCGAAAGCCCAAAGACGGGGACGATCAGGGCGCGGAGAATCTGGTGCTGGTTCATGACGAAGTCCTTTCTGTTATTGAGTTGCTTGGGTTGGTTGGGTTGTTTGGATCTGGTCTGCGGACGTTTGCTCTTTGGTGTTCCTTTCCTTTCGTCACCGCTTGTTCACTCGTTCGCTAAGCGCATCCTCCTTTCGGATCTCCCAGAGAGCATTTGGGGTGCCGGCGGGGACCCGATTGAGCAAAGCGGCTCTTCTGAAAGGGGTTAAGGCTTCCGCCTCGGCAAGGCCCTAAGACCCGACTGACAAGGCATCCTGTCAACCGGAGAACACCGATCGCTCCTCGCGCCGCTCTCCAACGGCATCGCGCGCCGCTCGACGAAACGGGTTGACGGTGACAGGGGCTCCTGTCAGTCAGGTCAACGCAGCGGTCGCGATACGATTCCAGCCGATGATCGGCGGCCGTCCGCGCGTGATTCTCGGAATCTCCGGCGCCAGCGGAAGCCGCTTGGGAGTGCGCGCCCTGGAGCTTTTCTCAGCCTCGACGGAGGTCTCCGAGGTTCACCTCGTGATCTCACCGCAAGCCGTGAGGGTTGCCCGAGAGGAACTTGACGGAGCGATCCGGTCGGAGCACGAGGTTCTCGATTGGGCGAAGCTTCCTCCGGAATCCCGGGCGCGGGTGACGCTGTATCGAGATGGAGCCCTCGGCGCGCCCATCGCGTCGGGCTCGTTCCAAACGCTTGGGATGGCGGTCTTGCCGTGCTCGGCCGGCACGTTGGGGGCCGTCGCGAGCGGCGTTTCCCGAGGTCTTCTGCAGCGCGCCGCGGACGTTTGTCTCAAGGAGCGTCGCCGGCTGGTTCTCGGCCTTCGGGAGACCCCATACTCCGCCATCCACGCGGCCAATATCCTCGCCGTCACTCAAGCGGGGGCGATCGTGGCCCCCCCGGTGCCCGCCTTCTACGCGGCACGGACGGCCGAAGACATGTTGGATGCCTATCTGTTGCGCGTCGCGGATCTCCTCGGAATCGGCATCGCAACCAAGGACTACCGCTGGAAAGGAATGAGTTGACGCCGAAGCGCCGCCGCTCGGATGTGTTGATCCTCCTTTTGGAACCCGATCCATGGAGGTCGGAGAGCCTCCGGGCATTTCTCGCTCAGGAGGGCTACCGGGTCGAGACCGCGCTCGATTCTTCCCGGTGGGACCTGGCTCTGGTGAACCTCTGTGTCAAGGCGGGCGAGGCGCGCGGCCAGATCGAGCGCCTCCGCGGTTCCTTTCCCGAGACCCGTGTCCTTGTGTTTCTTCCCGAGGTGGATGCGAACGCGATCTTCCCGTGTCTTCTCATGGGCGTTAAGGGCGTCCTCCCTTACGACGCCCGGCCGGACGAGGTCGTGGCGGCCCTCAACTGCGTCCTGGACGGCTCCATCTGGACCCCCAGGCCGGTTCTCTCACAGTGGATCGATCGCATCGTGACCCTGGGCGTGAGCGACGCGGGGGCGTTCACACCCTCTGAGCGGCGCGTCCTGGCCGGCGTCGGCGAAGAGCTGTCGAACAAGGAGATCGCGCGCCGGTTGGGCGTCGCGGAGGCCACCGTCAAGTTCCACATCGGAAAGCTCCTGAGAAAGACCGGAACCCGGGACCGGCGTGAGCTGGCGAGGTTTGTCAGGGAATCTGTTCCCGGCCTCCAGCCGGAGCGCTAGACCAAAGTCTAGTTCTCGCTAGACCACGGTATGGGGTTTGACTCGACCACATTTCGACTTCTCCTCGACCCTCGAAGCGTGGACTAAAGACGCCTCAGAAGGCAGATTCCTTTGCGTCCCAGGTTTGCGTCACTCTCCGCGAACCGGGACCTCACTCCTCCGCACGGGGCGGTTGCGCAGGCCGGCGCGATCGCCCCCATTTTTTTGCCGATTGACCGACCGATAAGATTGCTTGCTTGCTCGCCCGCATCGGCTCCTATCTCTCGCTCATCAAGTTCTCGCACACGGTCTTCGCGCTCCCGTTTGCGTTGCTCTCCGCCGTGCTGGCCGCGTCGGGCGCCCCGCCGACGCGGACCCTTCTGTGGATCCTGGCCGCGATGGTGGGTGCGCGTTCGGCGGCAATGTCGTTCAACCGGATCGTGGACCGAAGGATCGATTCGGCGAACCCGCGGACAAGGGCCCGCGAGATCCCCGCGGGAGTCGTTTCGCTCCGGGGCGCCTGGATCCTCTGCCTGTCGGCCATCGCGGTCTTCCTGTATGCGGCCTGGCGACTAAACGGGCTCTGCTTTGCGCTCGCGCCTCTAGCGCTCCTGATCGTGCTCGGCTACTCGCTCACGAAGAGGTGGACCGCGCTTTCCCACTTGGTCCTCGGCCTCGCACTCGCGATCGCTCCCGTCGGCGCCTGGCTCGCGGTTACGGGCCGGTTCGCGATCGTGCCGGTCCTTCTCGGTCTGGGCGTGCTCTTCTGGGTTGCCGGCTTCGACGTTCTCTATGGCCTCCAAGACCGCGACTTCGATCGCGCCTGGGGGCTTCGCTCCATTCCGGTGGCGCTCGGTACGCGTGGGGCGTTATGGGTCGCCCGGCTCTTTCACGCTCTGACGCTCTCTTTGTTCGCGGGAGTGGTTCTCGCTGCAGGTGGCGGCCCTCTCTTTGGCGTCGGCGTCGCGATCGCGGCGATCTTCCTCGTGCGCCAACACGCGCTCCTCTCGGGCGGAGATCTGCGCCACATCGACGCGGCGTTCTTCACTGCGAACGGCTGGCTTTCCGTGGCGTTCTTTGTCTTCGGTGCTCTGGATGTCCTCTTGCGGACGCCGGCCGCGCGTTAACCTCTTCGCCTCTTGGCCGCTCCGACGCCCGACGTCTTCCCGCTTCGTCACATCGCCGTCGAGGGCCCGATCGGCGTCGGCAAGACCTCCCTCGTT
>WBZQ01001491.1_pt2 | contig 10958 bp, 8 predicted proteins | sample 5204251 | NCBI WGS metagenome assembly WBZQ01 (sample SAMN12412402, study PRJNA552823) | activated sludge metagenome | isolation source: activated sludge from nitrification reactor of wastewater treatment plant... | place: USA: Virginia | collected 2017-09 | reverse complement strand
CGTTGATTTACTCGGACGCACTTCACGCGGCGCAGGGTTCACAGGCGCGGCAAACCACCAGCCCAGCTTTTGCCCAACCGCGCCGACAATCAACAACGCCGCCAGCAAGATGGTGATGGTCAAGGGGCGCAACAACCATTTGATTGCGGATTGCGGATTTGAGATTGCGGATTTGAGATTGGCAAGGAACCCGCTCTTGCCTGTCGTTACAGAAAAGAGGCTTGGCAAAACCTGCGTGTCTTCCAATCCGCATTCCACCTTCGGCAATCCGCAATAGGTCAGTTCCAGCACTGGCCAGGGCGAAGCGAAATTAAGCGTGGCATCGAGCGTGCGTGCTTGGCTCAATTGAAGGTGCGCCGTTTGCTTGATTGTCGTGGCGGGCGCTTCGCCGACTGGCAGATACAGCAAGCGCAGGCTCTGTTCGCTGAAAATTTCGATGAACGCCAGCGGTTCGTCGAGATGAACCCGGAGCGACAAACGATTGTGCGATGCGTCCACGCTGTGCGTGGCGACGAGGAAGCCGTTGGCGTAAATGTGCAGTTCCGCCGGTTCGTGTTCGAGCGTCTGTTCGCGGCGGCGATGGCTTTTGGTTTTCAACTCATTGGTCGAACGCGCGAGCCGCAAGCCGCGCCGCTTGGGGGCGTGCGGCACTGATGAATTCGATGGATCGTCGGGAAAATGACTGTCCTGCGGCGCGATGCGCAACAGTTTGTTGACCTGCGCCAGACAACGCGCGCAACAAACCAGATGCGCGAGCAATGACGTTTCAATGGGCTGTCGTTGTTGATAAATCGCTTTGAGTTGGCGCGCGCTCAGACAGGCTTGCGGTTGCGGCGCAGCGAAAATGGCGGCGCGCAAGGCTTGCAAAAATTCGCCTTCGTCACCGCCGCGCGGCACTTCGACAGGTGGCGTTTCGTGCGCGGATGGATTGACGAAATGCAGCGCGGACGGGTCGTGCAGGAATTGCCGCGCTTCGCGGCGCGCCACACTGAGCCATTGTTTGACCGCGCCCCGCCCCGTGCTTTCTTCCAGCGAAACCACGCGCGCGATTTCGCCGGGCAGATAGCCGTGAAAAAAGCGCAGCATCAGCACGCTAGCGGCTTTGGAACTGTGGCGGCGCGCAAGGGCGTATTGGCAAATCAACCGTAACTCTTCGCGTGCGCTGAGTCCCGCGTGGATTTCTTCGGTGCGCAAACTCAATTCCGCCGAATCGTAATCGGCGATGCACAGCGGCTGTTCGCGTTTGTGAGCGGCGCGGCGGCCTTGCGACACGCGCAGGTTGCGCAACATCTGTCGCAAATATCCGTCGAGGTTTTCAATAGTCTGAAGGTCAGGCTGCGCCAGGGTGAATTGCACGAAGGCGTCATGCACCAAATCTTCCGCCGCTGTCGCATCGCCTTCGGTCAGCGGCAAAGCCCACGCGAGCAAAAGTTCATAACGCGCCAGAAACAGGTCTTCGTGCGCGGCGGGCAATGTAGGATGAACTAAATGGAGCAAACGCATTCATTAGCATTGACGCAGGAAAAGGCCACAGGTAAATGCCGAAATGCACCGTGCCGCAGACAATTTTATGAGCGGAGCAGAACGGGCAACGAATGGCTAAAAGTAACCAATGAGTGGCGCGTTTTTTAGGACCCAATGGATTTGCATGGCGATGCCTAATGCGAAGTGTCGCCAAGGCTACTCAGCCCGCAACGCAATCATCGGATCAACTTTGGCCGCACGTCGTGCAGGCACAAAACAGGCGAGCACAGCTACGATTGCCAACAACAACGCGACGCCCGCATAAGTCAGCGGATCAGTCGCCGTGATGCCAAACAGCAAGCTGGTCATCACGCGCGCCAACGCAATGGCTGCGATTACGCCGACCACTACGCCGAGCGCGACGACTTTCAGCCCTTGTCCGACAATCAAACGCCAGACATCCACGCCGCGTGCGCCGAGCGCCATCCGCAAACCGATTTCGCGGGTGCGTTGGCTGACCAGATAACTCATTACGCCGTACAAACCGACCGCTGCCAGCAACAGCGCGATGCCGGCAAACAGCGCAAACAGCACGCCCCACAAGCGCCGTTGCCAGTTGGCTTCGCTGATGATCGTGCCAATGGGTTTGATGAGATTGATGGCGATGTCGGGATTGATTTCGTGAACTGTGCGACGCAGCAGTGGCGTCAGTTGTTCAGGATCGGTTTGCGTCCGCACTAGCACGTGCAGCGCGGGCGGAGGCCACTGCCGGTAGGAGTAATACAGCTCAAAGCCCGGCTCGTTTTCCGCCGCTGACCATTTCGTGTTGCCGACAACACCGATGACAGTGCAATACGGATTGCCGTCCGTTGCCTTGCCCCAGCGGATTTGCTGCCCGATGGCGGGGCGCCCCGGCCAGAGCGTGTTGGCCGTGTACTGGCTGACGATCACAACGCGCGGTTTGTCGAGCGTATCGGCTTCGTTGAAATCGCGGCCTTCCAGCAAGGGCACGCCGAGCGTTTGGAAATAGCCGGGCGTCACGTCTACGCCAATGGCGGGCGCGTTGTGATTCTGTTCGCGTTCGCTTTGCCCGACGATGGCGATTTCCTGCTTTTCGCGCTGTTCTGGTTTGTTGTAATACGGAATGTCATAACCGCCGCCCACTGACACAACGCCGGGAATTTTGGCGAACGCATCCATCACGCGGCGAAACTGATCGGAATAAGCCGCGACTTGTTCCTGCGGCGTACTGTTGGGCAGAAAGCGCGACAGATACACTGTCATCAGCCGCTCGGCGTTGATGCCTGTGTTCACCTGCTGCAAGCGCATGAAGCTCTGCATCATCAATCCTGCGCCGACCAGCAACAACAACGAGAACGCGACTTCGGCCACGATCAAGCCATTGCGCAAGCGCAGCGAACCAGCTCCGCCCGACGAGCCTTTCGCGCTGTCTTTCAGCGCATTTTGCAGATTCACCCGCGATAGTTGCAACGCCGGAACCAGTCCGAACAGCACGCCCGTGGTCATCGTCACCAGCAGGCTGAACCCAAGCACCGGCCAGTTGAGTTCAATCTTCATCCAGAACGGCAATTCGACGGGAATCAGCTTCAGCAAGGCCTGCAAACCTGGCCACGCGAGTGCCACGCCCAACACGCCGCCAGCCAATGCCAGCAGCAGACTTTCCACGAGCAGCATTTGCACTGTGCGCCAGCGGCTGGAACCGAGTGCCGCACGAATCGCCAGTTCGCGTTCGCGGGCCGCGCCACGAGCGAGCAAGAGGTTCGCTACGTTGACGCAGCAAATCAGCAAGACCAATCCCACCGCGCCGCCGAGCAGCAATAAATACGGGCGAATGTTGCCGACTTCGGCATCGCGCAACGGCTTGAGTTGCAGCCGGATACCTTCGTTGGTGTTCGGAAATTCGTGGGCGAGTTGTGCGCCGAGCGCGCCGAGTTCCGCTTGCGCCTGTTCGAGCGTCACGCCGTCTTTGATCCGCGCAATGGCCGTATGCACGCGGAAGTCCCGCGCTTTCCAAAACTCAGCTTTGTATCCGGCGTAACGCGCCTGCAACGGAACCCAGATGTCCGACCGTTCCGGGAAGCGAAAGCCCGGCGGCATCACGCCGACAATCGTGTACGTTGCGCCGCGCAATTGCACTGTTTTGCCCAGCACATCTTGCGCACCGCCAAAGCTGGTTTGCCACAAACCATAACTCAACACAGCTTTCAGCACATCGCCGCCGATCTGATCTTCGGCGGGCTGAAAGCTGCGCCCCAGCGCCGGATTGATGCCGAGCAGCGGAAATACCTGTTGCGAAACGAACGTCAATGTCACCGATTGCGAAGCGCCGTTGCCTGTGTTGAGGATGCTGGGAAAAGTGATGTACAGCCCGAAGGAATCAAAGCCGCGCGTGTGCTGTTGCCAGTCGCCGAGGTCGAGTTGCGACCCGCCTTGAATATTGCCGGTGGTTTTGGTGTCTACGGATTCAACGCGCACGATACGCTCTGCATCGCGGTACGGAAACGGTCGCAGCAGAATGCCGTATATCAAACTGAAAATCGCAGTGTTTGCGCCAATGCCGAGCGCAAGCGTGAGCACAACCACCAACGCAAAGCCCGGTCGTTTCCACAGCGACCGCGCGGCATAATGCGCATCTTGCCAGAGCGTTTCCATATTGCCTCCTAAAATAAAAAGGAAAATTCAGTGTGGCAATGTAGTGATGAAGAAGGCAGCTCGGCGTCTTGTTTTCAACGAATAGTTGGAAATAGAACGCAGGCGGGAGTTTTGAGCCAATTAGCTGCCCCTACGACAAGCGACGGGCTCCTTGTGACATCGCACTCTGACCGAAAAGGAAATCGCCGTGCTTTTAGCTGACCTGCTATGCAAACCGTGATAATTTTGGAGGATGAAAGTCAAAATCGTGCAACTCGGTGTTCAGGAAGAGATGGCCGCCAATCAGGCGCGAATGATGGATGCGCTCCACACGGCGCAAGTGGATGAGTGGGTGGTTTTTCCGGAAGGTGTGCTATCTGGATACTTCCCCGACCGCACGGAGTATCTGGTTCGCCTCGACGCCACGGCTATTGCGCGCGCCATCGAAGAAATTCAGCAACTCGTCCTGGCGCGAAAATGCAATTGCCTGTTCGGCACGGCGCTTCTGCACGAAGACCGCTGGCATAACTCGGTTCTGCTCCTGACGAGCGCTGGCGCACGGCACATTCATCATAAGGTCGAACTGTCCGCGCTCGACCGAAAGGTGTTTGCGCCGGGAACAGAGGTGACGCCTTACACCGTCGGCGATCTGACGCTTGGCATACAGGCGTGCCGCGAATTGCTCTTCCCGCAAACCTGGAGCGCCTTAAAGATGGCGGGAGCGCAGATCATTTTTCATCTCAACAACGCCATTCAGCCGCAGGATGCGCAATGGGAGCACCTCCTGATCGCGCGCGCCATCGAACAAAGCGTTTTTGTTTGTAGCGTGAATAACGGCCAGGAACCGCAGGCTCTCGCTTCATATCTGATTGCGCCGTCGGGCCAGGTGTTGCTCAAAACGGAGCTGCAACGGGATCAGGCGTTGACCGCAGATATCAATCTAAACGAAGTCATTGCCGATTTATCCTGTCGCACCGATTACTGAAACAGGGCTGCCTCCTCTGTTCATTCAGCGAAACCGATAGGAAAACAACTCCGCATCTTTCATCACAAACCGCAGCCGCACGGCTTGCCCGGCTAACGCACTGACATCTTCACCCGCGCGCCAAGCGACGGCGCGTTCGATTTCATTGCCGATTAGTTCGACGGCATCGGTGAGCGCGAAACCCGGCAACGGGCGACCGGCGGCATCTTGAATTTCTACGCGAACGCCGCCCGCTGCTGACGTAGCGAAATTGAGCAGCAGCTTTTTCCCGGCGAATTTCAGCGGTTTGGTCACCAGCTCGCCGCCCGTGTATGGCGCACGCGCAGCGACCAGTCCATCCGTGCGCAGCGTGTATCGCTGCAAATGATGCGTCGGCTGACCATAATTTTTCTGCACGTAGAACGACATTTCATGCTGTCCGGTCGGCACAATATTCAGCGCTGGATAATTCGTCCGCGAAGTCCAGTTTTCCCAGCCGATTTCTGGTTTGATCAGCGCTTCGAGGAACATTCGGTCATAGCGCGTGCCACCCCGGCTGCTGAGCAATACGCTGTCGGAAATGTCTTTGAAATAGCCGGGATCAACATTGACGGCACGGGCTTGGGCGTCGCTCAACACTTGCCGACCGGGCATAAAGCGCGCCGCGATGCCAAGATAAATATGCGGAGCGCGAAAGTACGGATGCGTTTGGTTCGTGTACAAATGCTCCGGCGGCGCGTCACCGAAACTCATCTCGACCGGCTCGCTCCAATGCAGGAAGTCTTTTGACGTAGCGCGTGCCACCCAGCGCACGCCTTTCCCGCCGATGGTTTTGAAAACGCGCAGGTAACAAACATATTGCCCTTCGCTCTCTGACCAGAACGCGAGATTTTGCGAATCGAAAGCGCCCTTCGTCATCACTGGCTGTTCGCTGAACTGGTGCCAGCGAATGCCATCCGCCGACACAAACGCAAACAGCCCGCTGCGGCTGGTTCCAGCCAGAGCCTTGAAGCGTTCTGTTGCCACAACACCAGGGCGTGTATCGAGCAACGGGCTGAAGTTGTGCGAGAGCGGCGCGCTATTGGCCAGAATCACGTTGTTCTGCCGCGTGCCCATCACTTCAAACAGCCCCAGATCAGGCTTGATCCAATGAATGCCATCGCGCGATTCGGCGTAACAGGTTGTCTCACTTTCACTGCCGTCAGCTTTCGCCACCGGCAACCCCCGATAGTACAACCGATAGACCGCGCCATCTTTGATCACCGTGCAATACCCGGCGAACGCGCCTTCCCAGGGTTTATCAAAAGTGAGCACTTTTTCAGCCGCTAGCGGGCGTTGCAATTCAAATGTGACGCCACGCGTGCTTTCGACAAGCTGGCGATCCACAAACAATTCCAACCGTGCGCCGATGTTCGTAATAGGCGATTGCGCTGCATCAGCCGCCGCCCAGCGCCTGCCGGAAACAAGCGCCAGTAGCGCGATGCAGAAAAGAATCAGGTGTTTCATATGCTTTTATTTTCGTTCGTGTATTTCAGAATGAGAACAATGCTCAGTTTGTGAGGTAGACGTGCGCACGTAAAGCGCTTCTTTGGAGTTCTTGAACCATTGGCGCAGATCACGTAAATGGCGGCGCTCGTATCTTGCTGGTCAGAGGCCGCTCATTCACCACCTTATTCTAACCAGTCACCCACCACCAACGACCATTCGCGACAAAGCAATCGCGCACTTCCCTTCCCCCTTTTATCTTGCCGCATTCGCGCATCATCTCAATGTCATCCAAGCCTTGACCGACTTATGCGACAGACCAGCAAGCGTTCAACCATCAAAACTTCACCGCGTCGCCGCTTGCTGTTGCCGCAATCTATCCGGCAGGCGGGCGCAGCATTGATGCATCAACAATGCTGGCTGTGGGGGCAAGACGTGAAGCGCCCACAGGAGAACGTTCTGCTCGATTACGGCTTTACGCGGCATCGTGCGCCCGAAACGGAATGCAACCGTGGTTGCACTGGCTATGAACTGTTGTTGCCCGACGGGCGCGCCATCGTGCTGTGGGGTTTCGGTCTGTTTTTGGGCGACCGCGATTTGGGCGGAATGTATGTCAAACGGTACGGCTTTTCGCCCAAGTGGCTAAAAGAATCCAGACTGTCATTGCCCATCTGGCAATCTGAACAACTTCCCAAAATGCGCAATGCTCGGACGCCGAATGAGCGGCGACGCTTGCTGACGCTGCTGGTGACCGCGCTGCAATGGATCAGCCAGTACGAAGCCTGGGTCATCGAATCTCGCGGCCTGGCATATCGCCGCCGCTGTCTGGCGGAATGGAACACCACAATCATACCGGCGGATCAAGCGGTCGGTCGCTGGCAGGCGCTGCAACGCGAATGCGAAATCTTACTGAAGGAGAGTGAATAACCAGAATGTCCTTTTCCAACGCAAATGCCGAAACAAAACGCCTGCCCGTCACGGTCTTATCCGGTTTTCTGGGCGCAGGCAAAACAACATTGCTCAACCACGTGCTGGCCAACCGCGAAGGCAAGCGTGTCGCAGTCATCGTCAACGATATGAGTGAGGTCAACATTGACGCGCAACTGGTCAGACATCCTGAACTGGGCGGCGCGGAACTCAATCGCGTCGAAGAAAAGTTGGTCGAAATGTCCAACGGCTGTATCTGTTGCACGCTGCGCGAAGATTTGCTGATCGAAGTCGGAAAGCTGGCGCGCGAAGGACGCTTTGATTACCTGATGATCGAATCCACAGGCATCAGCGAACCGTTGCCCGTGGCCGAAACGTTTACCTTCAGCGATGAAACCGGCAGGAGTCTTTCGGACATTGCCCGGCTCGACACAATGGTCACCGTGGTGGACGCGCTCAACTTTCTGAAAGATTACGAAGATGCCGCCGAATTGCGCGAAAAAGGCATTGGCCTCAGCGAAGAAGACGACCGCACCATCGTTGACCTGTTGGTGGATCAAGTCGAATTTGCCAATGTCATCGTCATCAGCAAAACCGATCTGGTAGCCAAAACGAGTTTGCGCAAACTGGAAGCCATCCTGCGCAGCCTGAATCCTGACGCCAGATTGATTCGCGCCGAATTTGGTCACGTACCGCTTGATCAGGTGTTAGACACCAGCTTGTTCGACTTTGAAAAGGCAAGCGCCGCTCCCGGCTGGTTAAAGGAATTGCGCGGCGAACACATTCCTGAAAGCGAAGAATACGGCATCAGCAGTTTTGTTTATCGCGCGCGGCGTCCTTTTCACCCGGAACGATTCTGGAAAACGATCAATCAGGATTGGCCCGGCGTCATTCGTTCCAAAGGTTTTTTCTGGCTGGCTTCGCGCAATGATGTGGTCGGGCTGTGGTCGCAAGCCGGAAACGCCAGCCGCGCCGAACCCGCAGGTCTGTGGTACGCCGCCATTCCGCGCGACGAATGGCCGGAAGATGAAGAAACCCGCCAAGTGGTCGAGCAAGTCTGGCTTCCTGAAATCGGTGATCGGCGACAGGAGATTGTCATCATCGGCGTCAAATATGACCGGGGAAAAATCGAACAAATGCTGAACCGCGCGTTGCTGACCGACAAGGAAATGGCTTCGGGGCCGCCAGGGTGGGCAAAATTCAAAGACCCGTTCGATTACTGGGACGATCTCGAAGAAGAAAGCGACATTGCGTTGCCAGCCAACGCATAAGCGTCGTTCATTCCAACTGACTTTCACACAGAGGAAATCTCAAATGGCATCCGTCAAAAAATACAAGGTGATCTGCCGGAATTGTGCCGGCGCTGTGTCCTATTTCGTGTTCGCTTCATTGCCGCACACAGTTGACGCGCGGCAATGGCTGGAAGAAAAAATGAATAACTGCGATTGCAAAGCAATTCTCGACCAGCAAGCCAAAGACCGCGCGCCACGCGCGCTGAACCCGCTCAAGGCGTCGAAGAAAGGCAAATGATCCAGCAAATCTGTGTATCCGGTCTCTCATTGGGAAGGTGAAAAACATGAGCAAAGCCTGGCTTGAAAGAGTTGGCGTTGCCGCAACGACAGCCTGCGCATTGCATTGCGCGGTGACGCCGTTTCTGGTCTTGCTGCCGCTGGCAGGGCTAAACGTATTGGCTGACGAACCCGTCGAATGGCTGCTCATCAGCACTTCTTTCGCACTGGGAGCCCTCAACCTGATTCCAGATTACCTACGGCATCATCGGCGGATGAAGCCACTTGCAATTTTCGCGCTGGGCTTCGCTTTGGTGCTGACGGCGCGGTTGAGGTTTGAAGACGAATTGCGGGTTGGAACGTTCTTGGCGGTTCTCGGCGCGAGTTTGATCCTGGGCGCATACGGGATCAATCGCAGCCTGTGCCGCGCCTGCGAAGCCTGCCAGTCAAACGGCTGAATCTAACGTTCGCCGACGGCCCAAAGAAGCCACGGGGTTCACCTGACGATGCCACGCCGCACGGCATAGCGGATCATTTCGGTTTGATTGTGCAAGCCGAGCTTGCGCATCAGGTTGATGCGGTGTGTTTCCACGGTGCGCGCGCCGATGAATAACCGCTCGGCGATTTGCGTGCTGGACAGGCCTTCCGCCGTCAACTGCAAGACTTCGCGTTCGCGGTCGCTCAGCGTTTCATACGCATCTATCGGAACCTCCAGGCTGGCTTTGCGAAAGATTTCAATGGCGCGCTCGGTCAGGGGACTGCTCAGATAACGCCGTCCGGCAGCGGCTTCGCGCAGGGCTAGAATCAATTCCTGCGGCGGGGCGTCTTTCATGACGTAGGCTTTGGCTCCGTTGCGGAGGGCTTCCAGCACATAAGGCTCATCCGCCTGCATTGAAAGCACGACGACCTGCGTGCCGGTTTTGCTCACTTCGCGCGTGACTTGCAGGCCATGCAAGCCCGGCATCATCAAATCAACGATCAACACCTGCGGGCGCAATCGTTCAACCAGGCGCACGGCATCAAGGCCATTTTCAGCCTCGCCCAGCAACTGGAATTCCTTTTCGGCTTGCAGCACAGTGCGCAAACCCTGACGAACAAAAGGATGATCGTCTGCCAAAACAATGGTGGTCATGGTTTCAGAAGATTACAGCGGCAAACAGGCGTTGATCCTTACGCCGTTTCCGGGAGCAGCCTCTATGTCCAGCGTTCCGCCCAGCAACATCAATCGTTCAGACATTCCCGCCAGACCGGTGGACGCATGTGCGCCGGACACATTGCCGGGATCAAATCCCTGTCCACGGTCTTCAACTCGCACCTGCAAACCGGTTTCATTGACCGTCAGGAAAACGCTTGCTTCAAAAACGCCCGCGTGGCGCGCCACATTGGTCAATGATTCCTGCACGACACGAAACGCTGCGGTTTCCGTGCCCGTAACAAACCGGCGATTGTCCAAGCCGCGATGTACAAATTTCACCGCCACGCCGGTTTGTGCGGTGAAACGTTCGATGTGCCAATTGAGCGCCGCCAGCAATCCCAGGTCATCCAGGACGGACGGGCGCAGATTGAGCGACATTTCGCGCACACGCTTGAGCAATTCATTGACGGCCTGTTGCGCCTGATTGAGCGGTTCGGCGGATTCTTCCAGCGACAACTGCTGGCACAAGGCCAGTCGTAATTTCAACCCGGTCAGCAACTGGCCGATTTCATCGTGGAGTTCGCGAGCCAGATGGCGTCGTTCAGCCTCTTGAACTTCGACCAATCGCTGGGACAAGGCGCGCATGCGCTCCCGCCCGGCATTGATTTCTTCAATCCTGCGCCGCAATTCCAGGGTTCGTTCTTCGACCCTGCGCTCCAGTTCATCGCGTGCATCTCGCAATTCTTCCAGCAGGGCCGCGCGTTCCAGCGCGTGTCGAATGGCGCTGGCCAGCGCATGATCTATTTCCTTGTGGATCAGAAAG
>WBZQ01002836.1_pt1 | contig 10962 bp, 10 predicted proteins | sample 5204251 | NCBI WGS metagenome assembly WBZQ01 (sample SAMN12412402, study PRJNA552823) | activated sludge metagenome | isolation source: activated sludge from nitrification reactor of wastewater treatment plant... | place: USA: Virginia | collected 2017-09 | reverse complement strand
GCCATGTATTCAGCGATGGCCCACCTCCACGTGGAGAGCGCTGGTGCAACAATGGCATCGCACTAAAATTTGTGCCGAAAGACGAACCACTGCCAACACTCAGGAGTTGATTTGCGATTTGTGTTTTAGCAAGTCCCTCTAAGTAAAATGATTGCGTACAAAATGCGATCAGTGGATTTTGAGCAATAGAATGAAATAGCGATTCAACTGACAGTCAAATACATTCATTTCACCATCTTTGATAAACTAGAGATGGCTTTTTCATTACTCTCAGAGAAAACTTTCCCTCGCGCTTGCTGCCACGGCAACCACTGGTAGCTGAGATGCTCCCGGGCAGCAATTCTTATGGTCAAGGCTTCAGGTAAACACAAACCAAATACATGTTCCGTATTGACGGTAACCCCTGGTGCATAACGCCAACGCCATTCTTCGTAAATTTCATAGTGATTGGCTATCTGCCAATCCTGTAATTCATAGGCAAGCGCATTCAATCCCGTTTCTTCAAAAACTTCACGCACGGCTGTTTGGTATAACGTCTCGCCTGGATCTTGGCTACCGGTTATCGATTGCCAGTAACCCGGATGGTCAGCGCGCTCCAATAACAAAACTTGTAAATCGTTGGTGTAAATAACAACCAAAACCGAAATGGGAGTTTTGTACATGTTCGTACAAAGAATTAACCATTCACTCCCGGCTTAGCTTCTACTTGTCGCAAACGAATATTCAATTCACGCAACTGTTTTTCGTCTACTGCGCTAGGCGCTTGTGTCAATAGACACTGCGCACGTTGTGTTTTAGGAAACGCAATCACATCTCGGATCGATTCTGATCCGGTCATCATGGTTAAAATACGGTCCAACCCGAAAGCAATACCACCATGAGGCGGGGCACCATATTGCAGTGCTTGTAGCAGAAAACCAAATTTTTCTTGTGCTTCTTGTTCTGAAATATTCAACGCACGAAATACTTTGGATTGAGTATCCTGACGATGGATCCGCACCGATCCGCCGCCGATCTCGGAACCGTTCAACACCATGTCATATGCCTTTGAAAGCGCTTTGCCAGGATCATTTTCCAGAAAATCTTCATGGCCATCCATCGGAGATGTAAATGGATGGTGCAATGCTTGCCAGCGATTTTCTTCTTCATCGCGTTCAAACATAGGAAAATCGACTACCCACAAAGGTTTCCAGCCCAATTCTGCATGTCCATGTTGATGACCAATTTTGATGCGCAATGCACCCAGTGATTCGTTGACGACTTTAGCTTTATCCGCGCCAAAAAATATTAAATCCCCCACTTGCGCCTGAGTACGCTGCAGAATTGCCTGAACTGTGTCTTCAGGTAAGAATTTGAGAATCGGAGATTGTAATCCTTCCACACCGTTTTCAATGCTGTTCACTTTAATATACGCCAAGCCTTTTGCGCCATAAATAGCCACAAAACTGGTGTAGTCATCAATCTCTTTGCGGGATAACTCTGCGCCCCTAGGTACGCGCAACGCCGCAACGCGGCCCCCCGGTTTCTCCGCCGCCTCACGGAACACCTTAAACGATACCTCTTTCATGAGATCTGTCAGCTCGGTAAACTCCAATGGCACGCGTAAATCGGGCTTGTCCGAACCATACCGAAACATTGCTTCAGCGTAAGTGATGCGTGGAAAGGGATTCGGCAAATCAACATTGATCACATTTTTGAATAAACTGCGGATCATTTCCTCCATCAACTGCATAATCTCATCAGCGGATAAAAAAGATGTCTCGATATCGATTTGTGTAAACTCTGGCTGCCGGTCGGCACGTAAATCTTCATCGCGAAAGCAGCGCGTAATCTGATAGTAACGATCAAATCCTGAGATCATCAGTAATTGCTTAAACAATTGAGGGGATTGCGGAAGTGCAAAAAAATGTCCTGCATTCACCCGGGACGGCACCAGATAATCGCGCGCGCCTTCCGGTGTCGATTTGGTCAACATCGGCGTTTCAATGTCCAGAAATCCATGTTGATCGAGAAACACACGCACTGCCATTGCCACTTGATGACGTAACCGCAAATTGGATTGCATCACAGGACGCCGCAAATCCAGATAACGATGCTCCAGCCGCACCACTTCACTGATGTTGTCGTCATCCATTAAGAAGGGGGGCGTCATGGAAGTATTGAGCACTTCGATCTCTGCAACCAGTACCTCGATCTCACCACTATACAATGCAGAATTGACCGTCCCTTCCGGGCGTCTACGAACTTTACCGGAAATTTTCAAAACATATTCATTACGTATCTTCTCAGCAATCTGAAAAGTCGCAGCGTTATCAGGATCGCAAACAATCTGCACCAACCCTTCCCGGTCGCGCAAATCAATAAAAATCACACCGCCGTGATCCCGGCGCCGATGCACCCAACCAAAGAGCATAACGGATGTGTCGAGATAGTTCGTATTAATGGCGCCGCAGTAATTGGTACGCATATTTTTGGTCATCTGAAATTGATAATTTTTTGATTGTTGTTGAGTGATTCAAGCCCAGCCTTTAGAGCACCTCATGATTGTTTACCCGCAGTACCCTCAAAGCTATTCTTCAGATGCCGTGCTAGAAGTCGCATTGCCCGCTTTGCTTTGATTCGGTTCTGAGGGTGTTGCAGGTGTTGATTGCTTTGTTTCTGCGGATTGAGCCGTATCATTCTTTGTGCTCTTCTCAGTCGATTGCGCATTTGACGGCTTGGCTTTGTTATTTTTAAAATCGGTCACATACCACCCGCTGCCTTTCAGTTGGAATCCTGCTACAGATATGCGTTTAACATAGCTACTGCTGCCACAATTTGGGCATGCAGCAATAGGCGCATCGCTAATCTTTTGTAAATGCTCTTTCTCAGCACCACAGGCGTTACAAAGATATTCGTATATAGGCATAACCACCAACTATTCAATAGTATTGAAAAATCAGTGATTATAACTTAGTCGCCGCTATTTTATGAATAGCACAACGCCCAGAATCATAAAGACTACTCCCACTCAATCGTTGCCGGTGGCTTGCCTGAAATGTCATAAACCACACGATTAATGCCGCGAATTTCGTTGATAATGCGGTTAGAAACCTTACTCAGCAGCGAATACGGCAATTCCGCCCAGTTGGCCGTCATAAAATCCTGTGTTTGTACAGCCCGCAAGGCGATGACATATTCATAAGTGCGGCCATCCCCCATCACGCCAACGGATTTGACCGGCAGAAAAACCGCAAATGCTTGGGAAGTTTTTTCATACCAACCCGTATGCTGCAATTCTTCGATAAAAATTTGATCAGCTTGCCTGAGTAGTTCAGCATATTCATACTTGACTTCACCTAGGATGCGCACGCCCAGGCCTGGACCTGGAAATGGATGACGAAATACCATTTCCCGTGGCAAACCAAGTGCCAACCCCAATTCACGCACTTCATCCTTGAACAATTCACGCAATGGCTCAAGTAATTGTAAATGCAACGATTCAGGTAATCCACCAACGTTATGATGCGATTTAATTTTATGCGCTTTTTGGGTTTTGCTACTTGCTGATTCAATCACATCGGGATAAATAGTACCTTGCGCAAGCCATTTAGCATCACTGATCTTTCCTGCTTCGCGCTGAAAAACATCCACAAATTCACGACCAATCACGCGACGCTTGGCTTCTGGATCAGCGATGCCTTTAAGGCTGCGATAAAAATCCCGGCTGGCATCGATATGAATCACTTTTACCGCTAAATGCTGGGTAAAGGTTTCCATCACTTGCTTGGCTTCATTGGCTCGTAGCAATCCATTATCCACAAACACACAAGTCAATTGATCACCAATTGCGCGATAAATCAGCACCGCCGCTACGGATGAATCCACACCGCCGGACAACCCCAAAATAACACGATCACTCCCTACCGTCGCACGTATCTTACCGATTGCCTCATCAACATAATCCGACATTTTCCAATCGTAACCAATTTCACAAATATCGTGCACAAATCGTTCAAGAATGGCCTTTCCTTGTAGCGTATGCGTTACCTCGGGGTGGAATTGGACACCATAAAAGCGGCGTTGATCGTCTGCCATTGCTGCAATAGGCGTGGCCGCATTGTGCGCCATGATAGAAAACCCGCTCGGAAGCGAAACCACTGAATCACCATGACTCATCCACACATCTAAGAGATAGCTACCTTTAGTGTTAGCACGGTCTCTAATCTCATGAAATAACAATCCATCTTTGGAGGTTTCAATCTCAGCATAACCAAACTCACGGACTTGAGCATTTTCAACCACACCACCCAACTGTGCCGCCATGGTTTGCATCCCATAACATATACCCAACACGGGAACATTGAGTTCAAATACGATTTGAGGTGCGCGCGGTGTTTCTTCAACATTAACCGAAGCAGGTCCGCCGGAGAGTATGATGCCTTTGGGCGCAAATGCGGTGATAAATTCTGCACTCACATCATAAGGATGCAACTCACAGTACACATTAGTTTCACGAATACGCCGTGCAATCAATTGCGTATATTGAGAACCAAAATCAAGAATGAGAATTTTCTGATGCATCAGGATTAGGGATTAATCGTTATTTGATTTGGTAATTAGGCGCTTCTTTGGTGATTTGCACATCATGTACATGCGATTCACGAATCCCTGCAGAAGTGATTTCGACAAATTTCGCTTTATCATGCATATCTGCAATCGTTTCACACCCCAAGTAACCCATGCTTGAACGCACGCCCCCAATGAGTTGATGAATGACGGAAGCGATATTTCCTTTGAAAGGCACTCGACCTTCTACTCCTTCGGGCACTAACTTATCATTATTTTTTTGTTCTTTTTCTTGAAAATAACGATCGCTTGAGCCTTGCTGCATCGCTGATAAAGAACCCATACCGCGATACGTTTTATAAGCACGTCCTTGAAAAAGCTCAATTTCACCTGGCGCTTCCGCTGTACCAGCAAATAATCCGCCTAACATGACAGTATTCGCGCCAGCTGCTAATGCTTTTGCAATATCACCGGAATAACGGATGCCACCATCGGCGATGGTTGGAACCCCACTACCCTTGAGCGCTTCTGATACGTTATGGATTGCGGTGATTTGCGGCACGCCCACGCCCGCAACTATACGTGTGGTGCAAATAGACCCGGGGCCAATACCGACTTTCACGGCATCAGCGCCACTATCGACCAGAGCCCTCGCTCCGTCTGCAGTGGCAATGTTGCCACCAATCACTTGTAGTTTGGGAAACTTCTTTTTCAGCCACGTAATGCGATCCAACACACCTTGTGAATGACCGTGCGCCGTATCGACGATAATCACATCAACACCCGCTTCCACCAGAGCAATTGCACGTTCATCGCTACCTTCGCCCACGCCAATTGCAGCGCCTACGCGCAAACGTCCTTGTTCATCTTTGTTGGCTGAAGGATATTCAGAAGTTTTAACAATGTCCTTCACCGTAATCAAGCCACACAACTCAAATTGATCGTTGACAACCAATAAGCGCTCCAATCGGTGCTTATGCAATAACGCTAACACTTGCTCGCGCGCAGTATCTTCCTTGACCGTCACCAAGCGAGTTTTAGGCGTCATAATATGTTTAATCGCTTGATCCAGATTGCTTTCAAAACGCAAATCACGGTTTGTCACAATACCTACCACTTTTTTCCCTTTCACCACCGGCAAACCGGATATCTTGTGTCGACGTATCATTTCCAATACCTCGCGCACAGTCATATCTGGGTGAATAGTAATCGGATCCTTAACAACGCCACTCTCAAAACGTTTGACTTGCGCAACCTGCATTGCCTGTGCCTCGATCGTCATATTTTTGTGAATGATACCAATGCCTCCCTCTTGTGCTAACGCAATCGCAAGCGGAGCTTCTGTTACGGTATCCATTGCCGCTGATAGCAGCGGTATATTGAGTGTGATGGTCGAGGTCAATTGCGTCGCCAGACTCACATCACGCGGCAAAACTGTTGAGTGAGCAGGAATGAGTAGTACATCATCAAAAGTAAGAGCTTTTTCAGTCAACTGCATAGCATGTCAATCCTTGGCAAAGCGATATTATAGCCAAAAAATAGGTTAATTCGCGTTTAGCATACAGCATATTTCCAGGTATCATGATGTAATGTCATCAATCTTTCGTAAATACAGTTGAACTGATTAACCATACTCTTTTAGGAGAAACCAGTGAGATTTCTTGTATTAACGGGATTCGCAATGTTCATCCTTGTAATGAATTCCCACCTGTCCGCGCAAGTATATAAATGGGTCGATGAGAATGGCAAAACGCAATATACAGACCGTCCGCCACCGCCCGGGATGACAACCGAGAAAAAGCATTTTAATACCAAAGGAGCCACTCCCTCATCCTCTAATACGAGTGGGACCAATCAACCGCAAAGCTTATCTGAAGCCAGAGAAGCGCTCGACAAACGCCAAACAGAACGAAAAGACGAACAAGCCAAACAACAAGCTAAAGCAGAAGAGAACAAAAGAAAATGCGTTGAGGCGCAGACTCGATTACGCATGTATACTGAATCCCCTCGTTTAACCGTACCGGATGGGGCGGGTGGCATTGCGTATGTAGATGATAACGAGCGGCAAAAGAAAATCGATCAAACGAACAAAGATATTGCAGCATACTGTAAAAAATAAATTTAATACAATTAAAAAAACTAATGACAATTCACATAAAATCGTTTGGTCTAGTAGTTGTTTTTTTGCTGTCACTGGGAGGTTTTGGTCACTTGGGAGCAACTGTCGAAACGACGGTTTTGCGCCCTGTAGCCGACAATACCTTAACGCCTCAACGTGAGAAAATACCTTCATCGTTTTCCGGTCAGGATTGGCAAATAAGATCAGGAGAAAGCATTCCTCAAATCGCCCGCCAAATATTTCCAAATGATCCAGCTTCAAGCAATCAACTTGTTCGCGCTATCATTCTTGCTAATCCAGAGCACTTCCCTAATGGAGTAAATCAATCAATTCCGGATGGCACTACTATCCGCATACCGGATTTAAGAACCATTTATCGTTATGCCAAATCGTCGCATAATAAAAAACGAGAAAAAATTACCGCTGAAAATTCCGATCTGACTGCAACCCAAAATAAAGACAATGATTCAACACCTGGTGCTGAACCTATCGACGAATACGCCCAACGTATGATGCAATTGGAACAAGACGCCGACAATAGCACCAATGATTTACATAAACTCAACCAACAAATTGACACGCTTGCTGCACAAATCGCCAATATCCAAGTGGCCGCGCAGGCAATCGACATTGATTCGATCATTGAATCCGTTGTGGTTAGGAATCCTGACACCAATGCCATCACAGATTCATCTCAGCAACCAGAAAATGTCACCCCCTCGACAGTAGCAATTCTGAACAACGCACAGAGCGATGATATTGCAACAGAATATTTCGCTGATATCGACCTGCTTTTGATCGCAGGTTTATTACTGACACTGTTCATCACCATCGCGCTATTGAGAGCTTATCGTAAGTCTAAGTCGAGAAGGAAATCCCGCCGAGATGAATATGATGTGGCAATCATTGAACCTATCGATCGCCATCGCTTTCAAGGGCTTTTCAATAACAAAAGCAAACCATCCGACACTCAACCGCCCAATAGTATCGCAACACACACTTCAGAAATGGCAGCGCAAGCGCGTCAGATGATCAAGCAAGGAGAATCGACTGAATCGGCGATTCAATTTTTACAAAAGCAATTGGCCGTGGATCGCCTTGATGTTTATGGATGGTTGCAATTATTCGAATTGCTATATCAGGTAGGTGATAAAGCTGATTTCAAAAAAAATGCCCGGCGCTTCAAAAGGCTGAATGAATTTCCTGATATCTGGACACAAATACAAGCCTTGGGTAATCGGCTCGAACCGAACGAACCCTTATACTTTGATGATCAAAAGCGGCAAGAGAAGTTTTTTTCGGATAAACCTACATTTGAATAAAACACTAAAACAAAAAAACCAGAATCAGGGATACCGCCGAGAGATACCCTATCTGGCATAAAATATGCGACAAATCAGGAATCAAGTACCGTTGATGCTTTATTTCACGTTATTAAATCGTTTCCTTAGTTGGTTAATTTCTTCTTCTGCTTGTACTAGCCTCGTAACATCTAGCTGTACGCCTAAAAAATAAAGTAACCTCCCCTGAGAATCAAATAGTGGTTGTATCAAAAGATGGTTATAAAACATTTCACCATTCTTACGAAAATTTCTCAGCGTTACTTCTACGACCGTTCTATTTTTGATTGCTTCGCGCAAGCGGTCAATACTCTCTTGATTTCGTTCATTTCCCTGCAAAAAACGGCAATTCTTTCCAATTGACTCGGCTAAAGTGTAACCCGTCATCGTTTCAAAAGCTTTGTTCACATACACAAGCGGCAGATCCTCCTGGTCAGGATCAGCCAGCGACACTCCATTCACACAGGAATCAAGAATTTTGGACAATACCTGCGGAATTAACCCTGGGTCTTTTTCAACGATAAAATCCATGATGACGCATCTCCGAAATTAGGTTGCTAATAGTTATGAAAAATCGATTCCTTTTAAATTGCATTATTCTACTTCAACAAGCTTCTTGATATTTCTTATGGTTCTTTCAGTTCCATCTTGCACAGCAAAACGCACAAGCTTCTCAAATGGTCTAACATGTAAATCAAGGCTTAATAATTCAAAAACAAAAGTCAACCGGCTGCTGCTAACGCTTGTTGACTCAATTACATAGTCGCATCTATAAGGATTAGAAACACCTTCAAAGCAAATGCGCGCGCCCAAATCAAAGAACTTTACTTTAAACGTAGATTCCGTACGATTACCTTGGTCGATACGTACCTGACGGCAAATCGTGCCTAGCATAATCGGGCCATCAATCATCTTTTCAAGCTCCTTGACTTCTGGCGACCATCTTGGATAGTTATCAAGCAAATTAACGCCAATAAAATCAAACAATTTTTCATTGGAAACCTGAATAATTGTACTGGCTTTCCCAATCACAGGCGTATCTTTAAACAATCCAAGCATACAAACCTCCTCGATTAAATCTTTTACTCATTAAAGCAGATAGGTATCAATGCCAGACAGCATTAAATCATATTGTGCCTCAACAATTTCTTTTATTGCTAAAGCCGAAATTCCCGTCATTAAGTTACTTCTAGTTCCTAGCCAGCCTACTGCATCATGTGGGCCTAAATTAATGACATATCCCAAATCTTGATGCATATATGGTTCGAGCAATCCTGGAAAACCAGCGTGCCGCAATATATTACGGGCGACCAGTTTACCTTTTCGTACTGCGGATTGCGCACTACGCGCATTGGTTCCAATTGATTCATAGTTAGAATTATCACCCGCCGTAAAAACATTTGGCAACACTTTATAATTAGCGATTACCTGTCCAAACGCATTAGCTGACAAATTGTTTTGAGCTTGCTTACCTAAAAACACCAAGGACACTGTCGATGGCAATGCAAATTGCTGTTGCGTCAGCTTATTCGTTAATTGGATCTGGCCCGATTGTTGCTGGTAAAAATAACAATGGGGATGAAAAGTAATCTCTAGGTCTTGCATACGGGACTGAACATAGTTATTAAAGCCTGCGGGGAACGACTCCAGCACACTCCCCTTTGAATGTATCAAACTTAACGTTGCTTTACTTTTGATTCGATTGAGGAAATATTTCAATTCAAATAGAAATTGAATGCCTGTTGCGCCACCCCCCACAACTGAAATTGATGGACTTGATTGATTACTGCTATTCAATATTCCAGTAATCAATTCAGAGCCAGATATTGTTTCAAAATCTTTTAGCAATAATCTCTCATTCGATTCCTCCACTGCTCGATCCTGGCAACCTATAGTAATGACAAGATAATCAAAATCAAATACTTCTCCGTCAATAATAAGCTGCTTACATTCCTGAAAATGATGAAAATCTTGGTATGTGAAATCAACAGATGCTTTGACATGGCGACAACCGAAGCGGTTTTCTATATCACGAAAAGGTACCAGCATATCTTCTAATGGATAACGAAATGTCTCATGCAGATGAGTCGTCTTGATATGTTGCTCTCTTGGATCAATGACCGTAATACTGATATCATGCGCATAACGCGCAAGCGTCGTTAACGTAGCCATGCCGGCGTATCCTCCACCGATAATGACTACCTTAATTTTTTTTTGCTTCGCTATGTTAAATGGCAGCAGAGCCACATCATCTCCTTGATTCAAAACTCATCTTCAATTCATCGTCAAGCGCAACTATTGATTCCTTGAGTAGGGTCTCGTGGAATCTGTTGTATTCGCCAATTTTTCTTCGCCCATCGCCAGAACGAAGCAATATCACCTTGCGCAATTTCCGCTGGGGGATTCTGCCCAAGAAATCGCATTACTTGAATCAAATATGTTAATGCGCAAGATAATTCGATTGCTGGCGCATGAGTTTGTTTACTCAATTTTTCGCTCGCTGCATTGATTGCCACAGGCAAATGCATATAGTGGGGAGTGTCATAACCCAGCAATTGCTGTAGAAAAATCTGGCGTGGGGTAGAATCGAGCAAATCAGCACCACGTACCACATGCGTGATACCCTGCTGTGCATCATCAACAACCACCGCCAATTGATACGCATAAATTCCATCAGCGCGACGTAAAATAAAATCGCCAATTTCCTGCTTGAGATTTTGTCTGCATAATCCTCGCAAGAAATCTTCAAATACAATTGACTCATGATGGGTTCGAACTCGTAAAGCACGTACATCTTTAGTGAATATCGAGTCTCCACTGCAAGTGCCTGGGTAAATGGGGCCATTGATACCAACGATGCTAGAGTCCGCGATTTCCTTTCGTGAGCACACACAAGAATAGATTAAATCTCGTTGATTTAATTCCTCCAATGCTGCTTGATAATGCGCCAAACGC
>WBZQ01002835.1_pt1 | contig 10965 bp, 9 predicted proteins | sample 5204251 | NCBI WGS metagenome assembly WBZQ01 (sample SAMN12412402, study PRJNA552823) | activated sludge metagenome | isolation source: activated sludge from nitrification reactor of wastewater treatment plant... | place: USA: Virginia | collected 2017-09 | reverse complement strand
CCTGGATGTCGAAGCCGTGTGTGATCTCGTGGCCGATAACGAAACCAATGCTGCCCAGGTTCGTCGCTGCGTCTCCCGCGGGATCGAATAGCGGAGCCTGCAGCACGGCAGCCGGGACCACGATCTCGTTGTTTGCGGGGTTGTACATGGCGTTGACCGTCTGGGGCGGGAACGGCCAGGCGTCACGGTCTATCGGTTCCCCCACTTCGGCAAGGCTCTCTCGGTAATTGGCGGTGAAAGCGCTCAACGCAGATTCGTAGTAGGAATCGCCAATCTCTGCCTCGGCGTAGGAATCCCAGGTGTCTGGATACCCCACCTTGACCCGCATTGCGTCAAGCTTCGCCAGCGCGGCTGATCGCGTCGTGGACGTCATCCAGGTGTTGCTCTCAAGGCGGGTCCTGAATGCGGCAATCACCTCTGCCGATAGTTGCTCTCCAGCCCGCCGGGCCTCCGGGCCGAAATACGTATGCACATACATCTGCCCGAGTGCATCACCAAAGAGCACGTTGACCTGGTCGAGGATGCGGCCCTCGATTGGCGCCTGCGTCTCCAGGCCGTTGAGTGCTTCACCGAAGAACGCAAAGGCAATCTCTTCTGTCTCTTCGTCAAGATTGGAGCTGGATGACCAGAGCAACTGAAGTTCCAGGTAGTCCTTGATGACCTCTAGCGGGGTCGCGTCCACAATGCCTGAGAGACGCGCCAGATACCGTTCCTGCGTTACGGTCACGTGGTCAGCGTCGAGCCCCAGCTCCGCGAAATACGCGTCCCAGTCCATCGCCGGGTAAAGAGCTTCCAGGTCGGGTAACGTCGATTCCACCAGGATCCTGTTGAAATCGGCGGATTCCTCCTGGGACCACGTCGTCGAGGCGAGTTCGGCCTCGAAGGCAAATACCTGCTCGGCGGCGTGTTGAGGGTCTCCTGTACCGGCACCGCTATGCGCGAGGAGTTTGCCGGCGGTTTCTATGTAAGCGCGCTGGACAGGTTGGTGAGCAGCGTCATCAACGAGGTAGTACTCGCGGTTTGACATGCCCAGAGCCGGCCCTGTCAGGTAGGCGATCGTTTCACCGTCGCCTCTCACGTCCGGTCCCGGAGTCACGAAGAAGAACCCCGGCACGTTCTGGAAAATGGACGACTCCAGGAACGCGTTCAGTTCTCCGGCATCCGTGATCGCCTCGATCGCATGCAGTGTCCTCTGGATAGGCTGCGTTCCGGCTTGGTCTCGTGCGCCGAGGTCAACCCCTTGTTCGAAGAGCCGAACCGCTTTCCAGGTATCACTCCCAGGCTCCAGCGACACGTCATCTGCAGCGGTTTCGAGGAGCTGGACGAGCTGCAGCCGCGTCTGTCCGTCGAGCATGGTCATCGTGTCCCACGACGAAAAGTCCGCCGGGATTACGGCGTCATCCAACCAACCACCGTTGGCATACCGGTAGAAATCCACGCCTGGATCGACTGAGAGATCCATGTCCGCCGGCGTGTTGACGTGAAACAAGGTCTCGCTGGCCAACGCTGGCAGTGCCTGGACGGCGAGGGTGACGAGGAGAGAGACAAGCAGGAGAAACCGAGACGCGCTTGCTTGGGCTGCAGACAGCATGGATCCGTCCCTTCACTTCGGGCCGCACGGTGGAGCCGTCTCCCCGAGGATGGCCGATCCTCGCGCTCCAGCCCGCAACGTGTAAGTCAGGGATGATGTCAATCAGGGAACACCCCGAGGGGTTTGATGAGCGCCGCCAGTCGTCAGGTACAGTTGCAACCTGGGTCGTGGCGGGTGAGGGACACATGCGAGCGTACATTCTTTCGATCGGCAGCGAGTTGATCGGCGGTCACCTGACTGATACAAACGCAACGTATCTTGCTCAAGAACTCGTCGCGAAGGGCATTGAGCTTCTCCACGTCGTTCAGGTCGGCGACGACTTGCCTCGGCTGATCTCGACGCTGGAACGCGCCACGGCGGAAGCTGATGTGGTTATCTGTACAGGGGGAATTGGCCCCACCGACGACGACCTCACCCGGGAAGCAATCGCGGCGGTCGCCGGCGAAAAACCGGTCGTAGATGAGGCCGCGGTCAATGGCATTCGCGACTTCTTTGCGCGCCGTGGCATGGAAATGCCCGCACGCAACGCCAAGCAGGCCTGGATCATCCCGTCTGCGGAGGTGTTGCCCAATCCCGTCGGGACGGCTCCCGGTTGGTTTGCCCGCGTCAACGGCGCCATCGTGGTCGCCATGCCGGGCGTGCCGCGCGAGATGACGCGCATGTGGCGCGAACAGGTTTCGCCACGCCTCAATACTCAGTCTGGCGGTGCAATTTACCGATCCACAAATCTCCGCACGCTGGGAATCGGTGAGTCAGCCGTGTCCGACATACTGGACGAGTTGACACAGCGCTCCTGGCCTTATGTCGGCACATACGCCAAGAACGATGGTGTCCACGTCCGCGTCACTGCGCGTGGCGCTTCGCAAGAGCAAGCGGACAAGGAACTTCAGGAAGCCGTTGGTGAGATTCGGCGCCGCCTCGGGGAATACATTTACGCCGACGATGAGCGCCCGCTCGCGCTCGTTCTGCTTGATTCGCTTCGTGAACGCGGGTTGACGATCAGCGTCGCGGAAAGCGGAACAGCGGCTCGCTTCGGCTCGTTCCTGCTCGCCGAGCCAGCGTCAAGTGGCCGGGTTCTGGGCACAACATCCACGACCCTGGAGGAGCAGCCACTCGCCGCAATGGCGCTTGCCGAGAACGCGCGGCGCGACACCGGAAGTGATGTCGGTGTCGGGGTGGTCTTTTCAGGAGCACCAGTTGAACAGGGCCTTTACGAAGGTGTTGTGGACGTTTCGGTAGCCGGCGCCCTCCAGAAGAGCGCGTCCTTTCCGATTCGTGCCGCATTCATCGAAATTCAGCGGCGGTCAGCCATGCACGCCGCGGACGTCCTTCGCAGGGCCATGGCCTAAGCGTTTTTTGTCGCCCGCCACTGAGCCACGAGTTCCTCCTGCCGCGCGAGCATTGCAGCGCGCTGGTGGTGACTCGTGTCATGCCATCCAAGCAGGTGCAGAACGCCGTGCGCTACCAGGAACTCGACTTCCTGCGCGGGCGTGTTGCCCCACTCTGCCGCCCTTGCGATCGCATGATCGGCGGAGATGGCCAGGTCCCCGCCGGCAATCCCATCGCCATACGGAAAGGTCATAATGTCAGTTGGTTCGTCGATTCCCAAGAACTGCTGATGAAGCGCCTGCAGCTCGTCATCGGTCACGATCGCAACCACAATCGTCCAACCGCCCGTCGCACCTTCAGCCTGCAGGATGGCAAGGGCCAACAAGCGCAGATTGGTCTCCTCTGCCAGGCCGTCAACGTCGACGTGAGTCATCAGCGAAAAGTCGAGCGAGAGGGCTTCCGCGGCAGTCACAGGCTGCTCAAGGCATCCTTGACCGCGCCGCTGACGCGACGGCCGTCAGCCCGGCCGGCAGTTGCAGCCAGCGCCACCGGCATGACTTTGCCCATATCCTTCGGTCCGGTGGCGCCCGACTCCGCAATTGCGGCCGCAACTGCCGCCTGAAGTTCCTCGTCGGACATTTCCTGCGGCAGATACCGCTTCAGCACCTCAAGCTGCGCATTCTCATGATCAGCCAGGTCCTGGCGACCCGCCGCACGATACTGGTCGATCGCATCGGCGAGCTGCTTCGCAACTTTGCGCAAGGCAGCGTCTGCGTCCGCGGCCACGCCCGTCCCGCGGGCGTCGATCTCTGCATTCTTGACGGCCGACAGCAGATACCTGATGGCATCGCGTGTCGTCACGTCGCCCGCCCGCATGGCGCTCTTCAGATCATCTTCCAGCCGCTGCCGGGTCGTCTGGTCAGTCAAGACGAATCTCATCCTCTCGCTTCAGGATCATCCGAGTCCAGCCTGCAGTGTTGCCCCACCAAGGACATGGAAGTGGAGGTGAGGCACGGTCTGTCCCGCGTCTGGCCCGTCGTTGGTGATCACCCGGTAGCCGGATTCCAGCAATCCAGCCTGTCGTGCAACTTCGGTCGCCAGCGTCAATGCGTCCGCCACGACATCAGCGTGCCCGGGAACGGCGTCCTGGAGAGCCGTCATGTGTCGCCGGGGTACCACCAGGACGTGGATTGGAGCCTGCGGCGCGAGATCGCGGAACGCGACGTTGTGCTCGCTCTCCGCGACGAAGGGGGTCCCCAGTTCACCGCGTGCTATACGGCAGAAAATACAGTCCTCAGTCATGTGGGCCCTCGCGGGGTCTTGTCCGGCGTCGTGGTACGCTCGATCAGGAATCCGAGTGCCGTCGCACCTTGCCTCAGCCGCGAGTATGCCAGAACTTCCCGAAGTCGAAACAGTCAGACTGTCATTGCTGGATCGGGTGATCGGCCGGCAAATCGGCGATTTCCGAGTTGGCGATTTTCCGGGCGTGGTCGGGACGGAAAGCCCCGAAGTCGTGGGCACACGCCTGCGGGGAAGGCGTTTCCAGGAGATTCGTCGCCGCGGCAAGTACCTGTTCTTTGACCTTGATGACGGCACATCGGTCATGGTCCACCTGCGAATGACCGGCAAACTCTCGCTCGTTCCGACCGGGCGAGACGACCTACGGCATCAGCGCCTGGTCATGGAACTCGATAACGGGCAGGACCTGAGATTCTCTGACCAGCGCAAATTCGGTCGTGTTCTGCACATGCATCCGGAAGACGCCGCCCGGCTCGACGCCCGCATCGGGATCGAGCCACTGGACGTTGCGTTCACGCCTGATTGGTTGCAATCGCGCCTGGGGAGGCGTTCAGGCAAGATCAAGGCAGTTCTTCTTGACCAGGGCCTGATCGGTGGACTTGGCAACATCTACGTTGACGAGGCGCTCTTTTCCGCCGGGATTCATCCAGAGCGCGCAGCCAATTCGCTCTCGCTGTCGGAGCTGACCCGCCTGGTCACCGCGATTCGCGGTGTGCTCCACGCCGCCCTGGCGCGCCGGGGCACGACGTTCTCCTCCTTCGAGGATGCCGACGGACAGAGCGGAGGATATGGCGGCAGCCTGCAGGTCTACGGGAAGGGCGGTAAGGGTCAGTGCCCCGTGTGCTCAGGACCGTTGGTCCGGCTCACGATTGGCGGACGCGGCACCTCGCTCTGCCCTTCATGCCAGCCCCTCGTCGAGATGTCAGAAACATGACGGGGCCGGGACATCGCTGCCCCGGCCCCGTCAACTCGTGAGTTCTAGACAAGCTCGCCCGTGGCAACAACTTCGACGTTGCCCTTCAGGGCCTGCGAGAGCGGGCATCCCTGGGAGGCAGCCGCCACCGCGGCAGCGAAATCCTCGGCGCTAATCCCTGGAACCTTCCCCTTCACAGACAGCTCGGAAAAGCTGACTTCGAAGCCACCACCGACCTTTGGGTCGAACCCAACCGCCGCCGTGACATCAAGGCTCTCCGCAGGCGTCTGCTTCCCCTGCAGTTCGTAGGAAAGTGCCATCGCAAAGCAAGCCGCATGGGCCGCTGCAAGAAGTTCTTCTGGCGTCGTCTGGGATGCATCTCCACCCGTGCGGGAGGTCCAGGACACCGGCAGATTCTTGAGCGCACCCGATGAGCTGCCAACGACCTGGCCAGCACCTTCGGTCAGCGTCCCTTCCCAGTGGGCGGAAGCTTCGTGTACTGACTGTGCATGTCGTGCCATGTCTTCTCCTTCTCGCTACTTTGCGCCTCTGCACACATTGAAGCCAGGGGTAATCTCTGGACCTGTGACCGGGCTACGCCCGTGGCGGCGGGTCCAGATACACCGTCTTGATCTGCGTAAAGAACTCTCGTGAAGCCTTGCCCTGTTCGCGCGAGTAAGACGACGAGCCCTTCATGCCACCGAATGGCACCTGTGGCTCCGCTCCCGCCGTCTCGCTGTTGACGTGAACGATCCCGGCTTCGATCTCGCGAGCGAACGTCAATGCTCGTTCAAGATCCCGGGTAAAGAGCGATGCTGACAGGCCGAACCGCACCTGGTTCGCCACCGCGAGGGCTTCATCGATGTCATCGACAGGAATCACCCCAAGCACCGGGCCGAACAACTCATCCTGGCCGAGCCGGGATGATGGATCAACACCGGCAAAGAGCGCTGGAGCCACGAACGCGCCACGCTCCAACTCGCCGCCCAGGACGGCGCCGCCAACCACAAGCTCGGAACCTGCTGCTTTCGCCGCGGCGACTTCGCCTGCCACCCGCCTGGCGGAGCTGTCATCGACGAGCGGTCCGATTTGCGTGTCGCTGGCAAGTGGATCTCCGACCTTCAACCCGGAGATACGCTCACTCAACATCGACGTGAATTTATCCGCGATCTTGCGATCGACGATCGCACGCGAGGTCGCGGTGCACTTCTGGCCAGTGCTCATCATCGCGCCGTTGACGACGTGGGTCAGCGCGTGCTCCAGGTCAGCGTCAGCCAGGACGATGGCAGGATTCTTGCCTCCCAGCTCAAGCTGCAGTTTGGCTCCCCGGTCGGCGGCGATCTTGCGCAATTCCGAGCCCGTCTCGTTGGAACCGGTAAAGCTGATAGCAACCACCCGTGGATCACGAAGCAGCGGATCACCAATCGCCGTCGCAGATCCCGTCACGAGGTTCAGGACACCAGGCGGTAGCCCTGCCTCTGCCAATGCCTCAACCAGGCGAAGGGCGCTCAGCGGCGTCAGACTGGCCGGCTTGAACACAACGCTGTTGCCGAAGGCCAGCGCTGGCGCAATCTTCCACGCCGGGATGGCAATAGGGAAGTTCCAGGGAGTGACAATGGCCGTCACGCCCAAAGGCTCGCGCGTGGTGTAGAGGAGTGTCAGCGGGTTTGCGGAGGGATAGTGCTCGCCACTTGGTTGCTGCGCCTCACCGGCAAAGTACCGCAGGATCTGCACGGCCCGCGTTGTCTCGCCGATCCCCTCCTTCAGGGTCTTCCCCTCTTCTCGCGTCAGTTCCCGTCCAACGTCCGGAATGCGAGACTCCAGGATGTTCGCGGCCCTGTGCAGAATGTTCGCTCGAGTAATTGGCGAACTCAGCCTCCAGGTACGGTACGCCTCGCTCGCCGCCTCCAGCGCAGCCTCCACATCGGCGGCTTCAGACGCGGCAAACTCAGCGATGACCTCATCACGGTTAGCAGGGTTCCGGTTCTGGAGCGTCTTGCCGCCGGAGGCAGCACGCCACTCGCCGTTGATGTAATTCCCGAAGACGCCTGTCTCAATCTGAGGCGCGGACGCTGCCATGCCTGCTCCTTCATTCTCGCGGTCGATTCACCGTCACGATTGTACGCGCGCGGTGCCGCTAGACCTCGTTCACGCGCACCCATTCACCACTGCGGCGGCTCTGCGTGGCAGCAGCAGCAATCCGCATCGTCTGCAACCCGTCCTCGATGCCAGGGGTCGGCGAGGTACCTGCGTGCAACGCGGTCACGAATGCCTGCAACTCATCCCGGTAGGCGTCGGCGAATCGCTCAACGAACTGGTCATGGCGCTCCGAGACCTTACCCCGCTCGTCGTAAAGCACTGTCGGGTACTTCTCGTCGACCTCGGCCACGATCTTACCCTTGCTGCCGTGCACCTCGGCCCGGATGTCATAGCCGTAGGGTGCCCGCCACGCTTCCTGCACGACGCCCAGGGCGCCATTTGCGAATCGCAACAGGACAATGCCGTAATCCACGTCGTCGAATGTCGCCAATTCTGGCTCGACGAGCACGGCGCCAATCGCGAGTACGTCCACGACCTCCTGCCCAGTCAGGAAACGCGCCGCATCGAAATCATGGCTCGCGAGGTCCATGAACAACCCGCCACTCGTCTTGAGAAACTCAATTGGACCAAGCCGGTCGCAGCTCATGCCCCTGAACATCTCGATCTCGCCAATCGCCCCGTTGGCGACTAGCTCGTGGGCGCGCGCATAACCTCGGTCGTACCTCCGCTGGAACCCGATCTGGAAGGGAACTCCCGCAGCTTCTACGGCTTGCGCTGCGGCCTCAGCTTTGGGAACCGTATCGGCAAGCGGCTTCTCCGAAAAGATTGGCTTGCCTGCTATAGCGGCCAGGGTGATGTGCTCGTCGTGCACCACCGCGGGGGATGCAACGACGATCGCTTCAACATCAGCCCTGGCGAGCAGCGCGTCAACAGTTTCATCCAGGTCACATGGCGCGGTTCCGTCAGCAAGAAGCCGCGCGCGGTGTTCAGGATCGACGGCCGCAGCAACGAGGTGGGCTCCGGCGATTCTGCTCCGGAGTGACTCGGCGTGAAACGAGCCAATGCGTCCCAGCCCGATAATCCCGAACCCAATACTGCGATCAGCCACGGATCGTGATCTCCACCCTTACTGCGAGAAAGATCAAGCCTGACCGAGCAGCCAACCGGCGATCCGCTCGCCGATGACAACTGCCGGGATATTCGTGTTCGCGCGCGGGATCACCGGGATGATGGAGCAGTCCGCGACGTAAACATTCTCCAGGCCGTGCACCTTGCCCCGAGCGTCCGTGACGGCCATTGCGTCGCTGGCCGGTCCCATCGCACAGGTTCCTACCGGGTGGTAGTAGTGGAACACGCTGCCTTCCACCCACCTTCCGATGTCGTCGTCGCTTTGAAACCCCGGGCCGGGCAGCCTTTCCTCGCCAAGCAGTTCCTTTAGCGGCGACTGAGCCGCGATCTCACGGGCCTTCTTCACACCGTCGACCAGGATTTGGCGGTCATGTCCCGCCTCGTCGCTCAGGTAGCGGTGCTGAAGCCGGGGCGCAACATTGGGGTCTGTGCTCCGCAGACTGACCTCGCCCCGTGAACGGGGAGTCATACAGGCAACAGGAAAGTCCCAGCGCCAGCCGTCCGCAGACGGACCACCGACCGGGTAGATGTGCAGGTCGAAGCCGGCCTCACCGTCGGGGTAGTGGCTGGAGCGAATCTTGGCGATGGTCTGCTCTTCCGGCATCCACGCATCCGCCGCGAATGCCTGCATCCTGGCGACCAGTTCGGGAGTACCGGTCCAGCTCAATTGCACCGCAGGGTGATCGTGGAGATTCTGTCCCACTCCGGGCAGGTCGTGTACAGGAGCAATACCAATCCCGCGCAGCGCCACAGGGTACCCGACTCCAGAGCGAAGTAGCACGGCCGGACTGCCGTAGGTTCCTCCGGAGACCACGACGCGTCCCGCTTCGATACTCTGCGGACCGTCGGGTCCGCTGAAGTGAACCCTGGTGGCGTTTCCTCTCTCGATCTCGATGCGTTCGACGTTGGCATTCCCAATAACCGTCAGGTTCGGCCGGGCCCGTACCGGATCGAGATACGCAAAGGCGCTGTTCCATCGCACGCCGTTCGCGATGTTGACCGGGCTGGGGGCGATCCCCTCGTCCTCATCCACATCGTTCAGATCCGCGGACCGCGGGATACCCGCTTCCTCCGCTGCGGCAAGGATTGCGCGGTGAAACGGCGTGACTTCGCTCTCTGCGTAGTCCTTCACGCGCATCCGCGCGTTGGCCCGCGCAAACAACGGCAGCAATTCGTTAGTTGCCCATCCGTCAAGCCCCATCGACGCCCACGCGTCGTAGTCTGGCCGGCTCCCCCAGATCGCCGCGCAGCCGTTGTGGGAGGAGCATCCTCCAATCACCATCGCCCGCTCAAACGGCACGATGCGATCCGGATACGTGTCTTCCGACGTGTATTTCCAGTCATGCGTGTACCCGAGAGCCCTGGCATCCAGGAGATCGGCGGGCCAACGGCCGCTCTGGAACGGGCCAAAGTCAGGCCCGGCCTCGAGAACAACAATGGTCTCGCTACTGCTCTCGGCAAGCAATCCGGCAACAACGGCGCCGGACGTACCCCCGCCAATCACGACGGTATCTGCCGCGTGGGGCATCTGCATGGACAGGCTCCTGAGTCGTGGCCGAAGCTACTTCAACAGCCGGGATTGTATGAAATCAAGCGGCCGGTTGAGCCAGCCGCTTGAGCACGGTCTGCAGGATGCCTCCATTGCGGTAGTACGCGATCTCGACCGGGCTATCAATGCGAGCGATCGCTTCGAAATCGAGCGTCGATCCATCGGGCCGGGTCGCCCGAACCTGCAGGGCCTTTCGCGGCGTAACGTCCTCAATGCCCAGGATATCGAACGTTTCCTCGCCGGTTATCCCAAGCGTTGCTGCGCTCTCCCCTGGCTTGAACTGCAGTGGCAGCACACCCATGCCGACCAGATTTGAGCGATGGATCCGCTCGAAACTCTCTACCAACACGGCCTTGACGCCCAGGAGCAACGTGCCTTTTGCGGCCCAGTCACGGGACGAGCCAGTGCCGTACTCCTTACCGCCGATCACGATGAGCGGCGTCTGGTCCTCGGCGTATCTAAGGGAGGCGTCATAGATGCTCATCTCCTCGCCGCTCGGCAGGTGCCGGGTCACGTTCCCTTCCTTGCCCGGGGTCAGCAGATTGCGAAGCCTGATGTTTGCGAACGTGCCCCGGATCATCACCTCATGGTTGCCACGGCGTGCGCCGTACGAGTTGAAATCCATGGGCGGAACATCATGCTCCATCAGGTATGTCCCGGCCGGGCTCGTCCTGGCAATGCTGCCGGCCGGTGAGATGTGGTCTGTCGTCACCGAGTCGCCGAGGTACGCGAGCACCCGGGCACCAGAAATGTCCCCTGGCACCGGGGCGTCCAGCCCTGTCCCCAGGAAAAATGGCGGCTCCTGCACGTAGGTTGAGTCAGACTTCCAGTCGTAGACTGCGCCAGTCGGCACATTCAGACCTTGCCACCGCTCATCGCCTGCGAAGACCACCGCGTACTCCTCGCGGAAGAGCGAGGGATCGACGCCCTCGGCGATGGCGTTCTGCACTTCCTCCAGGGTCGGCCAGATGTCTCGCAGATAAATCGGCTGCCCATTGGGGTCGCACCCGATCGGGTCGTTGGCCAGATCGACATCGACCGTGCCAGCAAGGGCATATGCCACCACCAGCGGCGGAGAAGCCAGGAAAGCCGCCCGCACCTGGGAGTGAATCCGGC
>WBZQ01000640.1_pt2 | contig 10965 bp, 7 predicted proteins | sample 5204251 | NCBI WGS metagenome assembly WBZQ01 (sample SAMN12412402, study PRJNA552823) | activated sludge metagenome | isolation source: activated sludge from nitrification reactor of wastewater treatment plant... | place: USA: Virginia | collected 2017-09 | reverse complement strand
CGATCTCCTCGAAGAAGGCCCGGACCGCCTCGAGGTCCTCCCGCGATTCGGCTTGCCTGATCGCCCGCACCGCCTCACCGCCTTCCCAAGCCCCGCACCGCCCTCTCGATCTCCTCGTCGTCCGGGTACATCCTCGCGTGCCGCTCGGTGAACCGCCAGACCTCCCGGCCGGACTCGTCAATCAGCACCAGCGCCGGTCTCAGGGCCGGGCCGGTCTTTGTCCTGTTCTTGAGCCCGTAGGCCTCGGCAATGTCGAGGAAGGGATCGGGGAGAAACGTCGGCGTCAGGCAAACGCCTCTGGCTTGCCAGGCCTTCGCGACGAAGTCTTGGGTCGCTTCGGCGGTGTCGGGCGAAAGCGCCATGATTTCGATTTCTCGGAGCGTCTTTGCTTTGAGCCTTTCAAGGCGGAGCAACTGCTCCGCGCAGGCCCCTCACCAAAAGCCGCGATAGAAGACTAGGAGAACAGGCGCCTTCCCACGGTAGCGCGAAAGCGTGACCGGCGCCCCGGCAACGCCCTTTCCCGCCGCCCTTGGCATTGTGAAGTCGGGAGCCGGGACCAGATCTGGCACCCTTTGGGCAAGAGCGGAGAGGAGAAGCGTGACGGCGCCGAGCACGGCCGGGGAACGTAGGCGGCGCTGCCTGGCCTGTCAAGGACGCGGGAGGGGGGCGGCCAGGGGCGGCCGCCCCTACGCGACCCGCCTCTGGCACGGAAGTTCCTTGGGCGCGACGCCGTGGTCTTTTTCGACAGGGCATTCTCTGTCCTTCCGGCGCGCCGGGGCCTCTTGGCGCGCGGGGCGGATCGGGTATAACGACGGACGAACGGGGGCATACGCGTTATGACAGTCGGCTCAGCAGGGAAGCGGGTTCGCGGGGGCTCGGCGCCCGTTCCCCCAACACGGTTGGCGCTCTCGACATTCGTGACACTCTCGACGGCTCTCGCCCTCCTCCTGACATCGGTCATCCTGGCCGGTCCGGCTCGGGCGGACTGGCCGTCTTGGCGCGGGCGCGCCCAGACCGGTGTCTCGTCGGAGACCGGGCTGATCTCCAAGTGGTCGACCTCCGGCGAGAACGTGATCTGGAAGGCCGATCTGGTCGGCCGCTCGACCCCGGTGGTCTTCGACGGCCGGGTCTGCGCCAACGGGCGGAAGGGAGAAGGCCTCACCAAGCGTGAGGTGGTGGCGTGCTGGGACGCGGGGACCGGCCGAAAGCTCTGGGAGAAAGACCTCGACGTCTACAACACCACGGTTCCCTTCAGTCGCGTGGGTTGGGCGAACCTGGCGATCGATCCCGAGACGGGCATCCTTTACGCGCACGGCATCGCGGGCCTCCTGGTCGCGTTCGACAAGGCCGGCGAGGTCGTTTGGCAAAGGTCCCTGACCGAGGACGCGGGCTTCCTCTCCGGCTTCGGCGGGCGCACGCACTCGCCGCTCGTGGACGGGGATCTCGTGATCCTGTCCTTCGTCAGCGCGGGCTGGGGCGAGGAGGCGCCGATGCGCGGGCGCACGTTCGCGTTCGACAAGAGAACCGGCAAGACGGTCTGGGTCGCGACGCCCGGCGGCGTTCCCTACTACGCCAACACGCAAACGACCCCGGTCGTGGCCGTGATCCGCGGGCAGCGCCTGGTCATCGAGGGCAACCCCGACGGCTGGATCTACGCGCTCAAGATCCGGACCGGCGAGAAGGTCTGGCAATTCCATCTCAGCAACAGCTCGATCAACACGTCGGTCGTGGTCGGCGGCGAAAAGGGGACCACGATCTTCGCCGGACACAGCGAGGAGAACATCGACGCGGTCAGCATGGGGCGCGTGGTGGCGTTCGACGGAAGCGGCGCCGGCGACATCACCAAGACCGCCGAGCTGTGGCGCGTCGAGGAGCTCGGGATGGGCTTTCCGTCCCCGCTCCTTCACGGCGATCGGCTCTATGTGATCGACAACTCGGCGAACCTGTTCGCGCTGGACGCCAAGACTGGAAAGCAATACTGGAAGCACAAGCTTGGAACGGTTGGCAAGTCGTCCCCGGTATGGGCCGACGGCAAGATCTTCGCGACCGAGGTGAACGGACGCGTCCACATCCTCAAGCCGGGCGCGGACTCGGTCGAGAGCCTGTCGGTCGAGGAGGTCAAGCTTCCCGACGGGCGATACGCGGAGATCTACGGCTCGATCGCCCCGGCCTATGGACGGCTGTACCTGTCGACGGAAGCCGGGTTCTTCTGCCTTGGAAACAAGACCACGCCGGTTCAGATGCCCGAGGCCGAGCCCGTTTCGATGCCCGCCGAAGGCCCGGCCGACGGGCTGAGCGCTCCGGTGGCCGCGCTTGCGATCTATCCGCGGGAGGTGCACGCGCGCCCCGGCGAGACCGTGAGCCTCACCCTGCGCGCGTTTGATGGCTACGGCCGCCCGGCCGCGCTGCCGGCCGGAACGCCCGAATGGACGCTCAAGGGCCTGACCGGCACGGTTGCCAACGGTACCTTCGTCCCCAAGCCCGACGCGGGTTCCCAGGCCGGGCGGGTGGAGGTCAAGCTCTCCCAGGGCGAGACCGCGTGGACCGCAGCGGCGCGCGTTCGGGTCGTCTCCGCCCTGCCGTGGAACGAGGAATTCGAGGCCACGCCGGTTGGGCAAAACCGGGCGTGGTGGATCGGCGCGGGAGACAAGTTCGTGGTGCGCGAGATGGACGGCGGAAAGGTGCTGGTCAAGCCACCGGTTCCGCGCGGGCTGGATCGCTCGGATGTGTATCTCGGCCCGCCGAGCCTCTCGGGCTACACGATCCAATGCGACCTGCGGGGCTCGATCAAGGGCCGGCGGCGGCCCGACATGGGGCTGTCCAACAGCGGCTACACGCTGGACCTGATGGGCAATCACCAGAAGCTCCAGGTTCGCAGCTGGTCGTCGGAGCTGCGCCTGGAGAAGTCCGTGGAGTACAAGTGGGATCCGGACGTCTGGTACACAATGAAGCTTCGCGTGGAGATCCAGGGCAACCGCGGGCTGATCAAGGGCAAGGTGTGGCCACGGGGCCAGGAGGAGCCGCGCGATTGGACGATCTCGGCGGAGGACCCCAAGCCGATCCGCCAGGGCAGCCCGGGCCTCTACGGCTATTCGGCCGCGGACATCTTCTACGACAACCTGAAAGTGACGGGGAACGAGCCATGAATTCGAAGAAGTCATTCGCGGTCCTCGCGGCGGCCCTCCTGTTTTCTGCGGGCCTCTCCAGCGCCGCCGAGCCAAAGGGGAAAGCATCCAAACCCGCTGGCGTAGCCAAAACAGCCAGGAAGGACGTCCCCAAGGGACCCGTGATGTTCGGCGGCGACGCGTCGCGCAACATGGTCTCGAACGAGAAGGGCCTTCCCGTGAAGTGGGATCCCGCGACGGGACTCAACATCAAATGGTCGCAGGACCTGGGTTCCCAAAGCTATGGCGGACCGCTCGTCGCAGACGGCAAGGTTTACGTGGGAACCAACAACGAGGGTCGGCGCAATCCCAAGCTCACGGGTGACCGGGGCGTCCTGATGGCGTTTCAGGCCGAGGACGGCAAGTTCCTGTGGCAGGCGGCCCACCCCAAGCTCGCGGCCGGACAGGTCAACGACTGGCCGCTCCAGGGCATCTGCTCGACCCCCGCGGTCGAGGGGAACCGCCTCTATTACGTGTCCAACCGCGCCGAGCTCGTGGCCGCGGACACCGAGGGCTTCCGCGACGCGGAAAACGACGGACCTTTCACCGAGGAGGCCGAGAAGTCCGAGATCGACGTCGACATCGTCTGGAAGCTCGACACGATCGCCGAGCTGGACGTGTTTCCCCACAACCTCGCGGCCGGAAGCCCGCTGATCGTAGACGACCTCGTCTTCACCGTGACCGGAAACGGCGTGGACGAGGGCCACATCAACATCCCATCGCCCAAATCGCCCGCGTTCATCGCGGTCGAGAAGGCCACCGGCAAGCTGGTTTGGGAAGACGCGTCGCCCTTCGACAAGATCCTGCACGGGCAGTGGTCGAACCCCGCGTACGGGGTGATCAAGGGCCGCCCCCAGGTGATCTTTCCGGGCGGCGACGGTTGGGTGTACTCGTTCGAGCCGCGCACCGGAAAGCTGCTGTGGAAGTTCGACGCGAACCCCAAGGACTCGGTCTGGAAGATTGGTGGCGCGGGAACCCGCAACAACATCATCGCGACCCCGGTCATTTGGGACGACAAGATCTACATCGCCGTGGGACAGGACCCGGAGCACGGCGAGGGCGTGGGCCATCTTTGGGCGATCGACGCCAGCCTGGACGGCGACGTGACCGGCAAGGGCGCCGTCTGGCACCGCGGGAACGAGGACTTCCACCGCTCGATCTCGACCGTCGCGATCTCGGACGGCCTCGTGTACGCGGTGGACCTCTCCGGGCACTTGCACTGTCTCGACGCCAAGACCGGCAAGCCCTTCTGGCAATACGACATGTACGCGGCGGTCTGGGGCTCGCCCTTCGTCGCGGACGGCAAGGTCTATCTCGGCGACGAGGACGGCGACATGGTGGTGCTCAAGGCCGGGCGGAAGCTCCAGCTCCTGAGCGAGGTCAACATGGGGAGCTCGGTGTACACGACGCCGGTCGCCAAGGACGGGGTCCTCTACATCGCCACGCGCTCGAAGCTCTTCGCGATCTCGGAGAAGGGCGCTCCGAACGCCGGCGGCAAGGCGTCCCAGGCAGCCAAGCCAACCGCGAAGCCCGGGCCGCCCGCGAAGCCCAAGCCTGTCGCCAAATGAACCGTAAGCCGACCCCGGAAGCGGTCTCCCTCGCCCGCGACCGTCTCGACGCCCATGTGAAGGAGACCGTCGCGTGGCATTTCAACCCCGAGACGGGCTGCCCCTTCTGGCTGGAGCACGCCGCGCGCCTGGGCTTCGATCCGCGCGAGAAGATCCGCGGCTACGACGACCTGGCGGTCCTGGGGCACTTCCAGGACGAATGGCTGCGCGGCGGGCCCGTGCGCCGTTGGGTCCCCAAGGCCCTTGCCAACCGGCCGATCTCGGTCTTCGAGACGGGCGGTTCGACCGGGGTTCCCAAATCGCGGATCAACATCGAGGACTTCCGGGTCGACTACGAGCTCTTCAGCGACACGCTTTCGGACGCGACGTTTCCCAAGGGCGCGGATTGGCTGATGCTCGGCCCGAGCGGCCCGCGGAGGCTTCGGCTCTCGATCGAGCACCTCGCGCAGCACCGCGGGGGCATCTGCTTCATGGTCGACCTCGACCCGCGCTGGGTGAATAAGCTCATCAAGGCCGGCCGCTTCGCCGACCTCGAAGCGTACAAGTCTCATGTGATCGAGCAGGGCCTGACGATCCTCAAGGCGCACGAGATCAAGTGCCTCTTCACGACGCCCAAGCTCCTGGAGGCGCTGTGCGAGAAGGTGTCCCTGAAGAAGCTCGGCATCACGGGCATCTTCTGCGGCGGAACCGAGATGACCCCGCAGTTTCACCGCTTCGCGCGGGAGGAGCTGGTGCCCGGAATCGACTTCGTGCCCACCTACGGCAACACGCTGATGGGGCTCGCGTGCCACAAGCCATTCGATCCCGAGGCGCCCGACTACTCGATCACGTATTACCCGCCGTCCCCGCGCGCGGTGATCGAGCTGGTGAATCCCGAGAGGCCCGAGGAGCGCGTGGGCTACGGCAAGACGGGGCGCGTGATGCTCACCACGCTGACCCGCGAGTTCTTCATGCCGCGGTTTCTGGAGCGCGACGAGGGCGAGCGGGCGGAGCCCATCGAGGCCTACCCCTGGGACGGCGTGACCAACCTGAGGCTCTTTTCGGCGCTCCAGGACTCCGTGGTGGTCGGGGTCTACTGAGCTCGGCCATGCGGCATCTTCCGCTCCTTCGCCAGGGCACGCCCTACAAAAGCCTCGATCGCGTGACGCTTCGCGACGTGCGGAACGGCGAGCCGGTCGTCGAGGTCAGCCAGGCGAACCGGGGCCTTCTGGCGCACGATCTTGGACGCGCCCGCGTAGCCCGTCGCGCTCTCTTGGCGATCCCAATGGCCGAGATGCTGGGCATTTGCCGCCGCGCGGGAGCGCTCTTTTCCGAGGGCGAGCTTCCCGCGGGCGACGAGCTGCAGTCGCCTGCGCAATACGCCCGCGAGCTCTCGGCGACGACCGGAATGCCGCTGTCTTTGATCGCGCGCAACACCGCGAAGATCCGGTTCGTGCTGGAGGAGATGCAGACCGTGCTCGACGGCCTCACGCGCGGGCTCGACTTGGGTGTTCTTGACGCCCCGGTCGCGGGCCGCTCGTCAAAGAACCGGCGGCTCTCCTATCGCGCCACGGCGGACGCACTCGGAGCGATCCTGCCGGGCAACTCGCCCGGGGTCCATTCGCTGTGGCTCCCCTCGATCGCGCTGCGCGTGCCGGTCGTTCTCAAGCCGGGGCGCGAGGAGCCCTGGACGCCGTTTCGAATCGCCCAAGCCCTGATCGCCGCGGGTTGTCCCAAGCAGGCCCTGAGCTTCTACCCAACCGACCACGGCGGCGCGATCGACATCCTGCTGCGCTGCTCCCGCTCGCTGCTCTTCGGGGACGGCCCGACCGTCGCTCCGTGGCGGTCCGACCCGCGCGTCGAGATCCACGGCCCCGGCTTCAGCAAGGTCATCTTGGGCGCCGACGAGGGAACGCGTTGGCAAGCGCATCTCGACCTGATCGTCCGCTCGGTGGCCGAGAACGGGGGCCGTTCGTGCGTCAACGCCTCGGGCGTTTGGGTCGCCAAGGAGGCCGGTTCGGCCCGGCTTCTGGCCGAGGCCCTCGCCGACCGGCTCGCCGCGATCCCGGCGCGCGGGCTCGAGGATCCCGAGGCCGCCCTCGCGGCCTTCCCAAGCCCCCAACGCGCCCGCCAGATCTCGGCGTTTCTCGACCAGAAGCTCCTGATCCCGGGGGCACTGGACCTCACCGCGAGTCGCCGTGAAGAGCGCCTGGTGACCCGCGACGGGCTGACGTTCTTGCTTCCCACCGTGATCTTCTGCGAGGACCCAACCCACCCGCTTGCGTTCTCCGAGCTGCTGTTTCCGTTTGTCAGCGTGGTCGAGGTTCCCTCTCGCGAGATCGCCGCGCGCATTGGCCCGACGCTGGTCGCAAGCGCGTTCTCTCAAGACGAGGAGCTCCTGACGGCGCTCGGGGAGTGCCCATCGATCGACCGCCTGAACGTGGGCCCGATCCCAACCAACCGGATCGCGTGGGACCAGCCGCACGAGGGCAACCTCTTCGAGCTTCTGTACCGGCGGCGCGCGTTCGAGGCCGAGCCGCTCGCCGCGGCCTGAGCCTAAGGGAACCGAATGTCGGGCTTGGCGATCGCGCATGGCAATTCGACGGCCGCGGTGAGCGACTTGCAAGCTTTCGACAATTTGTTCGACCGCCCCTTCGTCGCGGAGATCGGCTCGACTACGGTTCACTATGGATGCGGCATCCTCGAACGGCTTGGGGAGCTTGTCAAGGAGCTTGCGGGCCGTCGGGTCCTGGTGGTCACGGACCCCGGCCTCGTCGCCGCGGGGCACGTGGACCGGGCCCTTCTCTCGCTTGAGAAGAACGGGATCGCGGCCTTCGTCTTCGATGGGATTGAGGAGAACCCAACCACGGCGCATGTCCAGGCCGGGCGCGACGCGGCCCTCGCCGAGAGGGTCGATTTCCTGGTCGGCTTAGGCGGCGGAAGCGCGATGGATGTGGCAAAGGGGATCAACTTCCTGGTCTCGGGCGGCGGGGAGATGGCGGAGTACAAGGGGTTCGGCAAGGCGCGTGGGCCCATGCTCTCCTCGATCGGGGTCCCCACCACGGCCGGAACCGGAAGCGACGCCCAATCCTACGCGCTGATCGCGGACGCGAGCACTCACCGGAAGATGGCCTGCGGGGATCGCCGGGCGCGCTTTCGGACGGTGCTCCTGGATCCGACACTCGTTCAGACCTGTGGCCGGCGCGTGACCGCGGTCAGCGGCCTCGACGCCTTGGGACACGCGGTCGAGAGCTATGTCAGCAAGGCGCGCACGCCGGTCTCGAGGCTCTTCGCGCGGGAGGCGTTCGCTCTCCTGTCGGAAAGCTTTGCGAGCGTCCTCAAGGCGCCCAATGACGATGAGCAAGGGCTCGAGGCGTGGGGACGCATGCTGCTGGGCGCGCATCTCGCCGGGGCCGCGATCGAGGGCTCGATGCTGGGCGCCGCGCACGCGTGCGCGAACCCTCTGACGGCGCGTTTCGGGATCGCGCACGGCACGGCGGTCGCGTTGATGCTGCCGCACGTTGTCGCCTACAACGCGGGGTTCGGAGCGTTTCGCGAGCCGGCGACCTCGTCGTCGCTCTATGACGGGTTGCTCGAGGGGTCCGGGGACGGCGACGCCTCGACCGCCTGGAACGTCCGCGAGCGGGTCCTCGCGCTCCGCCGTGCCGCGCGGTTGCCCGAGCGCTTGGGCGATTGTGGGATCTCAGCGGCGTCGATCCCGGAGCTGGCCGAGGACGCGAGCCGCGAATGGACCGGTACCTTCAACCCGCGCCCTCTCACCGTGCGGGACTTCGAACGGTTGTACGAGGCCGCGCTGTGAGCGTTCGTCCTCGCCGCACCGCAAAGCTCGCTTCTTGCACGTTCTTCATAGCCCTCGCCTTCGCCGGCTTGGGAACGTCTTCCGCACAGCCTGCGGATTGGCTTCACTTCCGGGGCGGCGCGCGGCTTCTGGGCCTGGCCGAAGGCGCGCTTCCACAGTCGCCCAAGCCGCTCTGGAGCTTCGACGCCAAGAAGGGCTTCACGGGCTCGCCGGCCATCGGCTTCGACGGAGCCGGGCGTGGCACCCTGTATGCCGGCTCCCTGGACGGAAACTTGTACGCGCTCGACTGGGAGACCGGCTCCACGCGCTTTGTGTACAAGGCCCAGGACGAGATCAAGTCGTCGCCCAGCGTGTGGCGCGGGGTCGTCTACGTCGGGGACGAGAAGGGCGCGCTCCACGCGGTGGACGCGCAATCGGGCGCCCGGCGTTGGGTCTTTCAGGCCGAGGGTGCGATCGCTTCGGCTGTGAACCCGCCCGAGGACGGCAAGGGCTGCCTGCTCGTATCGTCGTACGACCAGAACGTGTATTGCCTGTCCCAGAAGGACGGAACCGAGGTTTGGAGGCTCGCGACCGACGGCAACGTGCACGCGACGCCCTCGCTTGTGGAGGGGCTCGTGGTGGTGGGGGGCTGCGACGGAGTGTTCCGCGTGGCGCGGGCCGCGGACGGCAAGGAGCTGAACTCGGTCCGCTTGGGTGGATACATCGCGTCAAGTCCCGCCGTACGGCGCGCGGCGGGAGGCCTCCAGGCCTTCCTGGGGACCTTCGAGAACCAGGTCGTCCGCGTGGACTTCTCACCATCGCGCGCGCCGAGCATCGCGTGGAGCTATCGACATCCGTCCAAGAGCTTCCCGTACTTCTCGTCTCCGGCCCTCGCGGAGGGGCTCGTGGTGATCGGCGGACGCGACAAGCTGGTGCACGCCCTCGACGCGGAGACCGGCTCCTCCCGCTGGACATTCCCCTCGCGGGCCGCGGTGGATGCCTCACCGGTTGTGGTCAAGGACCGCGTGCTCGTGGCGGACAAGAGCGGCCAGATCGCCGCGCTCGACCTCAAGACCGGAAGGCCGGTCTGGACGTACGACGCGGGCTCGTCGATCGAGTCCACGCCTGCGGTCGCGAACGGCCGCTTCGTGATCGCGACGACGGCCGGGACCGTACTCGCGTTCGGCGAGGCTCCCAAAGCCTCGCCCGCGGAAACCCCGCGACCGAAGCGAGCGTAAGGAAGCAGCGTGTCGGAAGCCGTGTCGCAATTTGAAACGCTCCCCGAAACGGGTGCGGCGCGGGAGGCCTCGGTCGTCCCGGCACGGACCTCGTCGGCCTCGACGGATGGCGAGGCCCGGCCCGCCGCCGACGTCGGAAGCGTGTTTGTCTCCAACTACCCGCCGTTCTCGTTCTGGAAACCAGATCACCTCAGCGAGGCCTACGCGGCGTTGGAGGCTCCGCCGACTTCAAACAACGTCCAGACCCCGCTGGGCCTCTACCTCCACATTCCGTTCTGCCGCAAGCGCTGCAAGTTTTGCTATTTCCGGGTGTATACCGACCTCGACTCGCGCGAGATCTCCGAGTATCTGGACGCCTTGGCACGGGAGGTGACCCTTCTCGGCGCCAAGCCCGCGGTCGCGGGCCGGCCCCTCCAATTTGTGTACTTTGGGGGAGGGACGCCGTCCTACCTCAGCGTCCGCCAGCTCCGGAGTCTGGTCGCACAGATCTCGTCGGTTTTCACGTGGAAGGACGCCGAGGAGGTCACGTTCGAGTGCGAGCCCGGAACGCTCAGCGAGGCCAAGCTCGAGGCGATCCGCGACATCGGCGTGACGCGTCTTTCCCTGGGCATCGAGAACTTCGACGACGCGATCCTCAAGGAGAACGGCCGCGCGCACCTGTCGGCCGAGATCCACCGCTCGATGCCGTGGATCCGCGCCCTGGATTTCTCGCAGCTCAACGTGGACCTGATCGCGGGAATGGTCGGCGAGACTTGGCCAACCTGGAAGGACACAGTCCAAAAGACGCTGGATCTGGGTCCCGACAGCGTCACGATCTACCAAATGGAGCTGCCGTACAACACCGTGTATTCGCAAGGGGTGCTGTCCGGGGAGGGCGGCGTCACGTTTGCCGATTGGGACACCAAGCGGGCCTGGAACGACTATGCGTTAGAGGAGCTCCTCGCGGCGGGCTACGAGCTTTCGAGCGCGTATACGGCCGTGCGCAAGACGTCTCAGGCGTCTCAGACCTCTCGGCGGGCCCGGTTCGTCTATCGCGATTACCTGTGGGCGGGCGCCGACTTGCTCTCCACCGGAGTGGCCAGTTTCGGCCACGTCGGCGGTACGCACTATCAAAACCAGCACGAGTTCGCGGCCTACGTCGCCGCCGTGCGCGAAAAACGCTTCCCCGTCTACCGCGCGCTCACCCCGAGTCCCGACGAGCGCTACATCCGGGAGTT
>WBZQ01002834.1_pt1 | contig 10967 bp, 8 predicted proteins | sample 5204251 | NCBI WGS metagenome assembly WBZQ01 (sample SAMN12412402, study PRJNA552823) | activated sludge metagenome | isolation source: activated sludge from nitrification reactor of wastewater treatment plant... | place: USA: Virginia | collected 2017-09 | reverse complement strand
TGCAACGGCGACCCCGACGGCACGGCCACCGCAGCCGCCACCGGCGGCACCGGCACGATCACCTACGCCTGGCAGGGCTGCCAGGGCGGGCCGGTCGTCAACAACGCCACCGCCACCAACCTCTACGCCGGCTGCTACGCGGTTACCGTCACCGACGGTAACGGCTGCTCGGCTACCGCCACCGTCACGGTCGGCGAGCCTACCCCCTTCATATTCACTTCCTCGCAGACGCCGGTCCGCTGCAAAGGCGGCGCCGACGGCAGCGCCAGCATGGAAGTGACCGGCGGCACCCCGCCCTACGAATACGACTGGGACAACGGCGACACCAGCGGCACCGCCGACAGCCTGAAAGCCGGCTTCCACTTCGTCACCATCACCGACTTCGCCGGCTGCCAGGCCGCCACCTTCGTGATCGTGCTCGAACCCACCCTGCTGGTGGTGGACAGCATTACATCGATCCAAACTTCCTGTTTCAACGGCGGCAACGGCTCGGCCAAGGTGTACCCCAAAGGCGGCACCATGCCCTATACCTATCTTTGGAGCGACTCCCAGAGCCAGATCACCCAGCAGGCCAACAACCTGAGCGCCGGGTCGTACACCGTCACGGTGACCGACGCCAAGGGCTGCACGGTGCAGGCTTCGGTGCCGGTGACTTCGCCCACCCAATTACTGGCCAGCGTCACCGCCGTAGTGCATGAAAAATGCGACGGCGCCTGCGACGGCTCGGTCACCGTAGCCGGCAGTGGCGGCACCGGTCCCTACACCTATCAGTGGGACGATCCCTCTATACCCGACGGACCGCCGACCGCTCCCAACCTCTGCGGCGGCACCTACATGGTCACCGTAGTGGACTTCCGAGGCTGCACCGCTACCGAAAAAGCCACCGTCAACCCGGCCCTGGCCATCGACATCCACATCGACGCCATCGCCCCGGCCTGTGCGGGCTTCCAGGACGGCTCGGTGTTCGCCACCGTTGTGGGTGGCAATCCGCCCTACCAGATCGGCTGGAACAACGGCGCCAGCGGCCCCAGTGTGATCGGGCTGCCCTGCGGGCTGTACACCATGACGCTGACCGACAACGCCGGCTGCACCAAAACCGAAACGGTAACGCTCGACTGCCCGGCTCCGGTGGAGATACTGAGCGTATCCTCCCAGCAGGTAAAATGCTTCGGCGAAGCCAACGCCTCCATCACCATCGAGGCCGGCGGGGGCACCGGTACGCTGTCGTATAAATGGAACGACCCCGGCATGCAAACGGGGCCAACGGCTTCGGGCCTGCCGGCCGGCAGTTATACCGTCACCGTCACCGACGGTAACGGCTGCACCGCTTCTTCTACTATCCAGATCTCTCAGCCGGACCTGCTGGAAATCAACATTACCAAAACCGACGTTACCTGCTTCCAGGGTGCCGACGGAACGGCCACCACCCAGGTCACGGGCGGCACCGACCCCTATACCTATGCCTGGAACCCCGCCAACAGCGGACCCAACCTGAACAACCTGAGTGCCGGCAATTACCTGGTTACGGTGGAAGACGCACAGGGCTGCACTGCCACTGCCGTCACCGACATCGTCCAGCCGGCCAGCGCCGTGGAGCTCGTCGTTTCCCAGACCCGCACTGCCTGTTTTGGCCAAAGCAGCGGCCAGGCCACCGCCGTGGCACTGGGAGGCAACGGGCCGGTCTTCACCTACACCTGGAGCAACGGCCAGACCGGCGCCGTAGCCGACAACCTGCCTTCCGGCACCGCCAGTGTAACGGCTGCAGACAGCAAAGGCTGTACTGTGGTGCAAAGCCTCGAAATCCAGCAATGGGCCGCAATAGAAGTCGGAGTAGCCTGGGTGGAACCCACCTGCTTCGGCTACGCCGACGGTAAAGCCGCCATCAACCTGCTGACCGGCGGCGCCGGCATGGGAGATACGACAAAATACACCTACCAGTGGAGCATACCCAACTCCCCCAACTCCATTTACGTGGACGGATTGGCCGGAGGAATCAACTACAGCGTCACCGTGACCGATCTGGAAGGATGCAGCGGCACGGCCACTTTCGTCATTACCCAGCCGCCGCCGATCGGTATCCAGCATACGGCCAAGGACATTACCTGCTTCGGCCAGGCGGACGGCTCCATCGAAGTAACCGGGGTAAGCAACGCCACCCTGCCGGTCACTTATACCTGGGACACCGGCGCCAGCGGCCCGGTGATCGATAACCTGCCGGCCGGCGACTACATCGTGGACGTGACCGATGCCGAAGGATGCTTTCAGTCGGATACCATTTCCGTCGGCGAACCGGAGGCGCTCGCCGTGACCTTCGAGGTAAAACAACTGGTATGTTCCTACGACAGCAACGCCGTCATCACGGCAACGGTATCGGGAGGCACTCCGGAATACGACCTGCAATGGGACAACGGCAGCACCGGCAATGCGCTCAGCGACCTGGGGCCGGGAACTTATATTTTGAACATCACCGACCAAAACGGCTGTACTTTGGTCGATACGGTCGACATCACGCGTCCCGATTCCCTCATCGTGCAAAGCCAGGCCTACGACCCGAAATGCTACGGCAACAAAGACGGACGCATCAACCTGATCATTACGGGCGGCCAGCCGCCGTTGGGATACAGCATCAACGGCGGCCCCTACGAGGGCAGCAGCGCCTTCATTGGACTGGGAGCCGGCATTTATTCCTTCCGGATCCGGAATGGCAACGGGTGCATTGTCGACTATGTCGATACCCTGCAGTCGCCGGCCAAAGTAGGTGTTGCCCTCGACCCCGACACCACCATCACCCTGGGCGACAGCCTCATCTTGAGCGCCGGGGCGCTGGATGCCGTCGGCATGACGGAGTTCGAGTGGAACAGCGTCCTGCTGGAAACCCTGACCTGCGTAGACTCGCCGGAATGCACCATGATGCTGATAAAACCCTACCAGACCAACTCCTACATCGTCAAAGTGACCGACGAGAACGGCTGCAAAGGCCAGAATCTGGTAAAAGTGACGGTGAACAAACCGCGCGGCGTCTACGTACCCACCGGGTTCAGCCCCAACGGCGACCTCAACAACGACCGCCTGGTAGTGTACGGGAAAGGCCGCCAGATCCGCAACGTGGTCGCTTTCAACGTCTTCGACCGCTGGGGCGAACTGGTCTACCAGGACCAGAATTTCCAGGTCAACGACGATGCCCGCGGCTGGGACGGCTCTTTCCGGGGCAAGGACTGCGACCCCGGCGTGTACGTCTGGTACGTGGAAGTGGAATACCTCGACGGCTTCCGGGAAGCGTGGAAGGGCGAGGTGACGCTGTTGCGTTGAGGGTTGGAGGTTGAGGGTTGAAAGTTGGAGGTTGAAGGTTGAAGGTTGAAGGTTGAAGGTTGGAGGTTGAAGGTTAGCGGGGAAGCAGGTCATTGGTCCGGAGGTCGGGCCAATGACCTGCTTCCCCGCTGCTGTTTTAGGGCCGCATGATGACGAAACGCAGCGTTTCGAAATCATGCGCCCCCGGTGTGGTCAGGGTAATGAAGTAGGTGCCCGTTGGCAAAGTGCCCGGTTAACTGCTTACACCTGCTACCACCTTCCGTCACTTCCCCTGCTCCCACAACTCGATCTTGTTCCCTTCGGGGTCGAGCAGCCAGGCGAATTTGCCGTATTCCTCCACCATCGGCTCGCCGATGAGTTCGATGCCTTCCCGGCGCAGCTCGGCCACGAGGGCCTCCAGGTCATCCACCCGGAGATTGAGCATAAAAGGGGAATCGGAGGGATCGAAATAGTCGGTGCTGCGTTTGAAAAAACTCAGGACCGAGTAGGCTTCGGGGTTCGGTTCGTCCTTGAAATGGAACTGTGCGCCCCAACTTTCAAGACTGACGCCCAGGTGCCGGGAATACCAGGCACGGGTCTGGTCCACGTCGCGGCATTTCAAAAAAATGCCGCCGATGCCAATGACTCGTTTCATAGATTGCTTTCTTGCCGAGATTTTAGTTCGCCCAAAAGTAGTGTAATTTTCAATTAAAAAAACTTTTTGTTTTTAAAATGAAATTCAGGTTACTGCTATTTTCGCTTAATCTGCTCTCCATGAGCATATTGGCGCAAAGTCCATACAAATTGTCGGGGCCGCAGGAAGCGGCCTGGCTCGGCGGAAGCGGCGCCGGGATCGGCCTGTCGGTCTGGCTGCACTACCGCCACCAGCCTTTTACCCCGGAGCAGGTGGCTGCGCTCGATCCCGGCCGGGTGCCCGCTTTCGACCGGTACGCGCTGCGCCATTATTCCTCTTTCGCCCGCAAAAGCAGCGACGTCGCCCTGTTTTCCACGCTGGCCATTCCGGCCCTGCTGCTGCTGGACCCCGACATCCGCCCCGACGCCGGTACCGTCGGCGTGCTGTTGGGCGAGGCATTCCTGGTCAATACGGCCCTGACCCTGACCGCCAAGGAACTGGTGCGCCGGCCCCGCCCTTTTACCTACAACCCCGGCGTGCCGCTGACCGACAAACTGGATCGCGACGCCCGGCTTTCCTTTTTTTCCGGCCATACCTCCACCGCCGCCGCCATGACTTTCGCCACGGCCGCCATCTGGTCGGAATACCACCCCGGGTCGGACTGGAAGCCGCTGGTGTGGACTTCGGCCGTGCTGGTGCCGGCGACAGTGGGCTATCTGCGTATGCGGGCGGGGAAACACTTTTTGTCCGACGTCGCCGCCGGGTTCGTGGTGGGCGCCGCAACCGGCTGGCTGGTGCCGTATTTGCACCGGCGTTGACAAATACCGGCTGAAGGCGGTATATTTGTTGGCCAAACCCGAAAGGCCGGCCACCATGGACGCTACTGCCGAAACCCGCCACATCCGGCAACTCATTGCCGACAACCAGAACCGCGCGGCGGCCGAACGGCTGCTGGCCTGGTTCGAAAGCCGCAGCCCGGAGCGGCAGGACGCCGCACTCGGCCTGCTCAACCGCATCGCCGCCCTGGAAAGCAGCATGCTGCGCGGCCTGATCGGCCAGGCTGACGCCGAACTGGAACGAAACCGCATCACCCAGGCGCTGCTGGACCTCTCCGGCCAACTGAACGCTACCGGCCCGGTGCGCTCTTCCACTGGCCGTCCCCTCCCCCGTGTATGGTGGTTATCCGCCGCCGCGGCCCTGCTCGCCGTCATCCTGTTCTGGGTTTTCAGCCGGTCCTCCGGGCCCACGCCTCCGGCCTCTTTCGACCTGACCGTACACCTCCACGGCCCGGGTGGCGAATCGGACGTCATCCGGGAAGGGAAAGTAAAACTGGTGCTGGGCGACCACCATTTGCCGCCGCGCGATCTCGACAGCGAGGGACGCGCCGTTTTTGACAAAATTCCCGGAGAGTTTTTCGACCGGCCGGTTCACTTGATCCCGGTCGCGCTGCATTACCAGGTGGCGGGCCAAAGCGCCCGCAGCGCCGCCGAAAGCCGGAGCATTACTTTTCAGATGCAGCCGCTCCCGGATACCACCCTGGCCCGCGGCGTCGTTTTTCTGCCCGGGGCCGACAGCCGTCCGGCGAAAGGCGCCCGCCTGGATTTTAACCTCGGCCAGGCCCGGGGGACCACCGACGAAAACGGTTTTTTTAATATACCGGTGCCCGTAGCCGCCGGCACCACCGTCAAATTGCTGATCGAACACGAAGGCCGCAGCCGCTACAACCGCGACGTGACCCTTTCGGCCGGAACACCGCTCCAGATCACTCTGAACCGATGACCGCACGTTTATCCATATTTTTTCTTTTCACCGCTGCCGGCCTGGCCGCCCAGCCGGCCGGGGAAGGCGTCTTTGCCGGCCGTGTCGTCGACACTGAGCAGCGGGCCGTCCGCGGCGAACGCGTCATTCTGATCGGCGTCAGCGAGGGCCGCACCGACGACGACGGGCTTTTCCGCGTATCCATTCCGGCCAGCCTGGCCGAAGTGCAGGTGGAATTGGAACGCTACGAGGTGATCTACCCGCGCGGCGGCCGGGCGCCCGTGCCCAAATCGGCCGCCACCCCGGTCCTGTTCGAGGTAAAAAAACTGGAAACGGGCGGTCAGGAAAAACTCATCCGCCAGTTGCGGGAAAACTTGAAGAAACTGGAGAACGACCGACGATTCCGGGAAGAAGAGATCGGGCGGCTGGAAAAAAGTCTGCGGGATACCATTGCTACTTACCACCGTTTGTTCGAAGCGAGTGGCGGGCAGACGGCCCGGCTGACCGACTCTCTGCAGCAGCGGATCGAAAGCCTGCTGGCCAGCCGGGAATCCGCGCTGCTCGCGGAAAAGAAGGAAAAATTGTACGGCGACATCAGCCGAACCCTGCTCAATTTCCTGGACAAGGCCAAAAATCTGCGCGACGAACTGGCCCGGGTCGAGGACGTCTTCCTGTCCGAGCCGGCCCGGCTGAACTTTGAAAAACAGGTCGGCGCCTACAACACCGCCCGGGACTCGCTCTACAACCTGCACCGGGGATACCTGGAAAGCATCCGGCTTTTCTGGCACGATCCCGAAGCGGTGGCCAAAGCCCAAAACGTTTATGACCTGGCCCTGGTCCAGATCCACGAAGGCATTATGCTGCCGCTCAACGGCAGCGTTATCGGCCCCGTCCGCGACGCCGCCACCGGCCGGACCTCCCGGCTGGCCGCCAGACGCAAAGCCCGCCAGGGCGCGTCGCGGACCCTGGAGCAACTCGCTTTCCCCTTGCGCAACCTGGAACTGAAGATCAGCGAGTTGGCCGGAATTTTAAGTCACTAAAAAAGCAAGCATATGAAAAACCAGTTTGTATTTCCGTTCCTTTCCCTGATCGGCCTGTTTTTACTGAACTCCTGTAAGGACAAATGCGCTGGAGGCGATTACGGGATTCAAAGCCTGCAACCGGCAGCCAATCCGGCCGGCTACGAAATTTTCATCGCCGCGAAGGGCGTCGGGGCCGACACCGAGGTGCGTTTCGACGCGGTAGAAGCGGCTTCGGTGAAAACCGCTGAAGGCGGCCTGATCGTCAAAGTGCCCACCGGTTTGTCGGGAGTTGTCTCGCTGTCGATCCAGAACGGCGACTGCAGCGATTCCCGGGATTTCGAGGTACTGGGCAGTTATCCGGGCAACGTGCCGCCCAGCCCGACCAGTATCATCGTTCCCCAGACGCCCGGCGGCTACATCGGCAGTGTTTCCAACGCCTGGAAAAACGTTGAAGATGAACTGCACAGCCTGTTCCTGCAAACCGACGACAACAATCCGGGGCACATCATTCCAAACGACGGTACCAATTTCGCTTCCACGGAATTCCATTTCGGAAGCAATAGTTTTTTGAACAACAACCCCATCAGCGGGACTTTCGATACGCTCACCAACGAAATTTTGATGGTCATCGATCGCAGCGCCAAAACCGGCGGGTACCGGGATACCCTCGACGGCCAGTTCATCCAAAACCTGCCCCAGACGCCGGCCGCGGTAGTGACCATGCTGCTGACGTCGCGGCGCACCGGCCGGCAACTGGTGATCTACAAGGAAAACTAAAGCACCCACCGCGCTCCCAGCGACAGCGTGAAGGCTCCTTTTTTCAGCGTCTCCGTGGTAATGCTTTTCGTTTCCACCGCCGCCGGAAACTGTACCTGCCCGAACAGGCTGAAATCGGGGGTGAAATAGTGTTGTACGCCCAGTCCGTACTGCACGCGGTAGCCGTTGCTTTTCAAAAAACCGGGCTCCACCTTGTTGAACCGCCCGCTGTAACCCAGGCTGGCGAACAGGTAGGTATTGCTCCCGTAACCCAGCCGGAATACCGGGTACAGGCTCACCGGGACCAGCAGCGAGGTTTGTTTGCGGGTGTCGTTGGCAAACAGCACATCGGCCTCGGCCGTGGCGAAGAGGTAAAACCAGGGGCGGAACTGCTGGTAGAAAGAAAGTTGCAGCTGAGCCAGGATACGGTCGTACCCAGTGAGTTGGCGTACGAGTTCGTCCTTGGTCCCGGGGAAAAGCAACCCGGTTTGAACGGTAAATTCCGGCAGCCGGCGAAAGGGGACGCCACGCAGGTACAAGCCGGCCGCCGCCGGTTTGCGTACAACCAGGCCATCTCCCTTCCCTTTGCCCAATATGGCAAAGGGGCTGTGGTTTTCTTCCAGGTCAACCCGGACATGGGACATGATAAAAATGCCGCCGATGTTCAAACGGTTGTGTCTTTCCAGGCCATAACCCAGCATAAGCGTGTGATATAACGTAGTATACCGGCTCGTTTCAACCATGGTGCCCAGCCGGAAAGTCGATTTTTCGGTTGTCAACTGGTTGAACAAGGCCACTTCAGCCTTTCTATGCGCCACGACCGCCGGGGAAAGGCCCGGGCTGATGATACGCAGGGAATCGGCAGTTTGAGCGAACAGCCGGCCGGAGGAGACCAGCATGACGAACAGAATCAGGGATTTAGTTTTCATATTAAGATGGATTTACGCCATAAGGAGGCTAAAATACGACCTTGAAGCGAAAGTCCAGCCCGTTAACAATTTCAAAAGGAGGAACATAGTCCGAAATCAACTTCTCTATATTTGCCCGGCTTTGTTCCTCCCGTCTTTCCGCAGGAGGCAGGGCCGGAGCTCCATGGAAAAAACGCTCGAGCAGTTTCGCGCTACCGTAGGCCGGTGCCGCGACCTTTTTTTGAAAAAAACCGCCGACTACGGTACGGCCTGGCGTATCCTGCGGCCGTCCAGCATCACCGATCAACTGTACATCAAGGCGCTGCGCATCCGCAGCATCGAGGAAAAAGGCGAGCAGAGGGTCAGCGACAGCACCGAATCCGAATTTATGGGGCTGGTGAATTACAGCGTGCTGGCGCTCGTCCAGATGTCCCTGCCCGCCGAAGCGCCGCTCGAACTGGGGGTGGAAAAGACTGCCGAACTCTACGACTGCCACATCGAGGAGAACATCCGGTTGCTGGAAGCCAAAAATCACGACTACGGTGAAGCCTGGCGCCTGATGCGCGTGAGCAGCATGACCGACCTGATCCTGCAAAAACTTTTGAGGATCAAACAAATAGAGAACAACGCCGGCCAGACGCTGGTCTCCGAAGGACTGGAAGCCAACTACCGCGACATCATTAACTATGCGGTGTTTGCCCTGATCCGGATGGATGAAGAAGGTTTGATGGTTTGATGGTTGGATGGTTGGAATTACAACAGCCTGGCATTCCAACCATCCAACCTTCCAACCATCAAACCTTCAAACCATCAAACCTTCCAACCATCAAACCTTCCAACCATCAAACCTCCTGCTAACAAATTATCGAACTGAACATGACATCACTGCCTACTCTGCTTGTCTCCTTTGCCATTATCGGCGCCCTCCTTACCGTCTGGACGGTGCGGACAGACCGGAGCAATTCCGTTCTTTGGACCTTTTTGCAGCATTTTTGCGGGGTCTGGTTCATTTTTTCGGGCTTGGTGAAAGCCGTCGACCCCATCGGCACGGCCTACAAGATGGAAGATTACTTTGCGGCGTTCGAACCCACCTTCGCCGGGTTGAACAATGTATTCGCCGGGTTGGCGCCGCTGTTTCCCTGGCTGGCCAAGTCGGCCGAAGGGTTTTCCATTTTTATGATCACCCTGGAGATCGTACTCGGCGCGATGCTCATCGTCGGTTTTTCCCGCAAGGTCACGGCCTGGCTGTTTTTCCTGATCGTTTTCTTTTTTACCGTCCTGACGGGCTTTACCTACCTGACCGGATACGTGCCTTCGGAAGCCAACTTTTTCGATTTCGCCAAGTGGGGCCCCTATGTGAAAACCCAGATGCGGGTAACCGATTGCGGTTGCTTCGGCGATTTCATCAAACTGGATCCGAAGATCTCCTTTTTCAAAGACCTGGGCCTGATGATCCCGGCCCTGCTGTTCCTGCTGCGCTCCTCCAACCTGCACCAGCTCTGGACGGCCCGGCTCCGCGCGGCCATCGTGGGCGCCACTACCGTTGCGACGCTCTGGCTTTGTATCCAGAATACCTACCTGGGCCTGCCGATGGTCGATTTCCGCCCCTTCAAACCGGGGTCCAACGTCCGGGAGCGGAAGGAACTGGAAAGTTCGGCCAAAGTGGACATCCTGGGCTGGGTGCTACAAAACGACAGCCTCGGCCAGACCATCACCTTCATGGAACCCGAGCCGGGCAAGATCACCTACTACAAGCAATACCCGAAAAACCAGGGCTGGAAGGTCAAAGACCAGATCCAGACCGACTGGTATGCGGAAAAAGACGGGCAGCGGATTCCGGTCACCAAGTCGAAAGTCAGTGATTTTGCCGTGGAAAGCACTGAAAACGGCGAGGTTACCGAAGATATCCTGGGTGAAACGGGCTACAGTCTGATGATCGTGGCCTATAAACTCAAGGGCCAGAAACAGCTGGAAACCGTAATCGTGCAGGACACGACCTGGACTTCCGACACCATCCGGGTGAACAAGGATTCTTTCTACCTGCAGCCGCGCATCGTGGCCGTCACCCCGACAAAAGTGGAGAAGGAAGTGTTCATTCCGGCTCCGGAATACGCCGAACGGTTCCAGCAGGAAGTAAATCCGCTGGCGGAAGCCGCCGCCAGGGCCGGCTGGAAAGTGTACGCGATCACCACCTATGGCGACGCAGAGTCGGCTTCCGACTTCGCCGCCCGCATCGGCGCCACCTATCCCTTCTACAAAGCCGACGACAAGTTGCTGAAAACCATCATCCGGGCCAATCCCGGGATAGTGGTGTGGAAAGACGGCATGGTCCTGGACATGTACCACCACCGGCACCTGCCGACTTTCGAGGCGCTGTCGGGAAAATGGAAGTAACGCCGCACCCCGTTCGGCGAACTTACGCCGAACGGGGTTCGGCGGTACAAGGCTTTTCCAGCACCACGAATTCCAGATCCGGCGTCGGCACTCCGAACCGCGGGTCGGGCTGTTAGGGCCGGGTTTCAACCGCCCCGTACCGCCGAACCCCGTTCGGCGAACTCACGCCGAACGGGGTTCGGCGGTACGGGGATTTTTCCAGCACCA
>WBZQ01002832.1_pt1 | contig 10970 bp, 11 predicted proteins | sample 5204251 | NCBI WGS metagenome assembly WBZQ01 (sample SAMN12412402, study PRJNA552823) | activated sludge metagenome | isolation source: activated sludge from nitrification reactor of wastewater treatment plant... | place: USA: Virginia | collected 2017-09 | reverse complement strand
CCCGACCATGGAAACGGATTTGCCACATTGATCTTCCGGTCATCTCCCAGCCAGCTCATTGGCCACGTGTGTGTCCTCGACATGTTCGGACAGGCGGAGTGTGTAGACACCAGGGCTCTTCGCGATCACCTGCATCTCCCCGTTTCGACTGAGCCGATCGATGGCGAGAAAGATTTGATTCCAGGTGAGGTCGGGACACTGAAGCATCACATCATCAAGCGTGGCGCCTGGCGAGCGGACGATGACGTCTAAGACCCGATCATCTGTCTCACAATGAATCATCATGATCCCGCTTCCATGCATCCGGTGGGACAGGGCGTACAACTGGGCACGTGCAGTTTGTGTACCACCTTCGCACATTGTAATGTTCACAGTGAGAAGGCATGAGGCGCGGTAGGTTATGCGACGGCAAGCACGGAACGGCGCAAAGGCACCATGAAGCATGTTGTGGCGAATCGGGTCAACGTGCGCAGGACTCTGTCGCCAACTTCCCCGATACTGTGATCACTGTACGCGTTTAACGCGTTCGAATTCGGGCAGGGGCATGGGAAACAAAACGGGAAAGGACAGCAGGAGGAACTCTCGTCTCGTAGATTCCTGACCTTCGCATGGGGATCCGATCGAGACGATGCGGAGCAGCAAGGACCGGGAAGCAATCGTAAATCGCTTTCACGACAGCCAATGCAAGCCAGCAATGATCAATACCAGACTTCCGGCTCAGGCCCCACCCACATAGGCGATGTCCCCTCTTACGAGCAGCACTCCACGACAATTTCCGCCGGAATCAGTCGCTCACGGTGCGGCAGCGCCTGACGACTGACCGTCAGCACGGGGCAGCACGCCCGACGCGAGACAGCCTCTGCGACGCTGCCGGTGATGACGTGCGGCATCCCCCGTCGCCCATGCGTCCCCATCACGATCAGATCGCACCGCTCCGGCTGCGCCGCTGCCAGGATCGCATCGGCCGAAACTCCTCCGCTGACGACGGTCCGGACCATCAACGCGTGCTTGGCCAGGGCGTCGCTTACGTCGGCCAATCGGGATTCCACACGCGTGATCATTTGTTCATACTCAGGGACGATGCCAAGTCCAAGCTCCAGATCGAAAAAGACCGGTTCCAGCACATGCAGGATGGTAAGCGACGCATCAAAACCTCGAGCAAGGTGCGCGGCATATTCCAAGGCCTCGACGGAACAGCGTGAGAAATCAATGGGACAGAGGATATGCCGCAGGGCGAACGGCGTGCGTGCTCCCGTCCCCGTGATGTCTTCACGCGAGTCTGACAGTGCCCGAACGGTCAGGACAGGACAGGGCGCTCCTCGAATGATCCGTTCGGCTGTGCTGCCGAGAAGGATATGTGGGAGGCCGGTCTGTCCATGCGTGCCGACGACGACGAGATCGCTCTGACATTCGTCGGCAGCCGCGTTGACTTGCTGGCTCGGGATTCCGAAGCGTTGCCGCCACTTCGCTGCCACGCCGTCAGCGACGAGGCGCTCCACCAACTGCTCCAGCGGTTGTTCGGTCTTCCTCCGGCGTTGTTCGAAGAACTGGTCGGTGGCGGCCTCGTCAGGATGCATATCAGGCGGGACCTCGACGACATGCAGAATGTCCAGCGGCGCCGAACAGGCCCCGGCAAGGAATGCGGCGCAGTCCACCGCCCGGTCCGCACACGGGGAAAAGTCTGTGGCAGCAAGAATACGGGTGATCGGTATTGGCTTCATCTGTCCCCCGCTCTATGATGGTGATCCGTTCAGTTTCTCGGCACATCCGGCCTGGAGTCTGGAACAAAACCCTTGTGATTCGGCATGATGATGCGAGGCAGTGAAGTGGCATCGAGGACGAAATCCTCCGCGATGATGCCGTTCCGGTACAGCAGCCAGGCCACGACCGAGTAGACGTCGTTCGGTGAGAGGCTTTGTGGCGCGGGAAAGGGCATGGCACGATGAATATAATCATACAGCGTGGTGGCATAGGGCCAGTAACTGCCGATGGTCTTGATCGGGTGTTGACTCGCCAACGTGCCGGCGCCGCCGACCAAGCGATCCATCGGGCCTTCCTGCCCCGTCGCGCCATGGCAGGCCGCACAGCGTGTAGCGAAGAGGGCCGCTCCCTCCTTGACCGTCCCCTGCCCTGGAGGCAATCCCTCCCCCGTCGGAGCCACATCAATGTTCCATGCTTGGATGTCCTGGTCCGTGGCGAGCCGTCCTATTGCGTAGCTGTGTGTTCGTTCGTGTCGGTCGGTTGCGTCGCCTGCCCAGAGAGTTCCCTGGCTCAGGCTTAGGACGGTCGTCAGCCCCACTGTCAGAATGTTACGGATGTACATTGCTCACCCGCCCATCTACGGCAATATGCCAACTCTGGATTGCATTGTAATGGTAGATGGAATTGACTCCGCGTACCGCCACCAAGGTCGCTCGATCCGGCTGCCGGTACCCTGTCTCGTCCAGGCAGCGGCTTTGCAGAATCACGTCCTCTCCATTCCACCGCCAGGGGAAATGGAATCGTGTATGGCACTTCGACAGGACAAGGTCTTGTAATACCGCCTGTTGCCAGGACTGTCCGCCATCCGTGGACACCTCCACCCGTGTGATACGACCCCTGCCGCTCCAGGCTAAGCCGCGGATCTCCAGAAATCCTGGTTGGATGCGTTGTCCGCCCGAAGGAGAGGTGATGACCGACTTTGCCTCCATGACCATGGTGAATTGGCGCGCCGTGCCGTCCGGCATCAAATCCGTATATTGCGAGGTTTCTTCGCGGGTCATAAAGGGTGCCCGGCCGAGTTTCAGCCGTCGCAACCATTTGATGCAGGTGTTGCCTTCCCAGCCTGGAATGAGCAGGCGCAGCGGGTAGCCCTGTTCCGGTCGCAACGGTTCGCCGTTCTGGGCATAGCAGAGCATCGCTTCATCCAGGATGGATTCTAGCGGAAGGCTGCGCGTCATGGCTGCCGCGTCGCTGCCTTCGGCCAGCATCCAGGAGGCATCGGGAGTCACTCCAACTTCCTGCAACACTGTTTTCAAAGCCACGCCGGTCCATTCACTCGTACTCGTCAGGCCATGGGTGTCCTGCACGGTCTTGCCGGTCGGTCCTTTCCATTCGATCGCTGAATTGCCGGAACATTCGATGAAGGCGAGACGTGAGACGGCAGGGAACCGCTTCAGGTCGTCCAGGGTGAAGGTCCATGGCTGGTCCACTAACCCGTGAACGAGGAGCCGGTGCTGCGCCGGATGGATGAGCGGGACTCCGTTGTGATGTCGTTCGAAGTGCAAGGCAGAGGGCGTCAGGATCCCGTGAGAGTCTTGAAGAGGGGTCAGCGAAGCCCACCAGGAACGGGAGACACGGGTGGCTGATTCAAAGGTCGATCGTTGTCCGTACGCCGTGGGAGCCTTGCCCGGCACTCGCGTGGGATCATCCAGCGCCACTGGTATGGCCAGATCCGCGGATCGTGCCACTGACTGGAGCACGATGGTGCTCACCATGCCAGCCGCTCCGGCAAGAAGGCTCCGACGATTCAACACAGAATTGTCCGTGTCAGTCTGGTCCCGATGCTCGATGGATCCTTCTTGTTGGACCTTGTTCGCCATGCGCATCTCCTGAGATCAGATGGCGGTAACCGACAGGGCGGGATGGGTTCCATGCATCCACAACTGCTGCACCTCTTGAACTGGTCTTCCCCCGTGAGGCCAGATCCCCTCGCTGCTACCAGACAGACTCCGAGGTAGAGCAAGAGGAATACCGGGTGAATGAATGTGGAAGCACTCTCACCGAGATGCCCAAGAACACTGGCAGTTACGCTTGTTGCGACGATCAACTGAGGGAGATGACCCACTCAGCTGGTGCGGCATTTCGGGACAGGCACTTAGTGTGGGCTGGCGCGAGGTTCCTCAACGGGGTTTCTGCACACCCGTTCGCGAGTCTGGTCCGGCATCTGCCTCACTTGCCGCTGGATCGCTGACGAACCGCGATGCGGCACGACCCCCTGTGACGTCCTGCTCCCCCCACCTTCCTTATGCGATGTATCAGGCGGTCGACAATATCATCGATGCCTGCTCGCCCAACCACCACCCCCGCGCGTAGAGGAAGAGCAAAAGCGCGCACAAAGGTTTCACATGCCTGCCCCCTAACCTGTTGCCTTTTGCGACAGTATGATTTTTCCCGTTGTCGCTACTTCCCCCCTGCGTTGAAATCTTCCCTTACGTGTGTGGCTGATCAACTCGCGGATTATCCGATGGAAAGTCGTGTGAGCTGACTGTTTCTTCTCACCGGCCCGTGCGTTGTTCACGGTATTGACCAAAGCACGATACTCTTCATAGAACACACTCATGTGGAGGTTGTCCGTGACGTCGTAGCCGATTCCGGCGTCATACCACCACTGGTTATGAAAGTCGGTGTCCGGCGCATCGCCGATGAAATTGTAGCCTCCGTCTAGGTACGCCAGCCATCGATCTGCGAGCCTTTTCGTCAGCTCCACTCCCACACCTTCATCGAACTCGCCCGTACCGAGCCCTCGGTCGGCATCCGCAGTGGGAAACTTGATCCTTCCGGTCAGCGCCACGAGGGGCAGGATGGTGCTCTCCTCGATGAGATAATAGCGGCCGCGCAGGATAATGTCGCCGAGACCGCTGTCGGTTGTGGCAGAAGTGAGGGGGCTGTCCCCAGGAGCCTTCCCCCTCCTAGCCCCGCCGCCTGCCGGAGCTGCAGTCGTTTGCGCGACGCTGCCGGTTCGCGTCGGAACGCCTCCTACCACACGGACGGCTCCGGTTCCGGAGATGCTGATGAAAGGAATGGTGAGGCTCACGTCCCCATCACGAAAGATCCTCCGTATGGTGAAGGGCGCATAGACGATGTTCGTCTTGGAGTCCGTCCCGTACGAGCCTTGTGGATCGACATGCCTATCTGCTTAAACGGCAGCGGCAACTTGGCCATGATGGCCGGCTCCGTGTCCGCGGCCATCTTCATCCCCACCGATCTGGCAATTTCTTCCATCTGTTTCACATTAGGCTGCGGCTCCCCAAGTCCTCTGACGATACCGTCCACCGCTTTCAAGAGCAGACGCATTTCTCCGAGAATTTGATCGCGTTCGACTGGTGCCAAGAGGATTTCTGTGCGGCCATCACTTCCCTTCGCAGTCCAGCCCTTCACGAACAACCATCCACCAAGAGCAAATGTGACGACCCATACAATGATGGCAATGGAGCATAGTCGGCGTTTCAACTGATTCCACCCCTCGGTCTGATGACGGATGGGCCGCAGCCTCTGTTCCAAGACCACGGTCATTGACGACAGAATTCTGTTACGGTCACGAGCGTGAGAGGGGTGGTTGCAAGGATGGTGCTGTCGTGGCGATAGACAGGTTTGCTCTGAGGGTTCAGTAGCTTAGGGCAGGTGGTGGACCAGAACCGCGCCAGTTGGAACCGAATGACGAGCTGGCTCCAGAGTCTCGAACGACTGCGACGTGCCGCGTGACCTCAACCTGAGACGACGGTGAAGCTGAGCTGAAGTTCTCGACAGCGGGTTACTAGTCGGCGCGCCAGCGCCATGTCCTGCTCGCAGTGTTTTCGCCGTACTCGGTTTCTGCGATCTGTATCGGCTAGGACGTACGCACCCACGTCATGACCGTCGCGGCCGTCACCGCGATCGCGGCGGAAAACGACGACCTCGGGGGCCGGCACGGTGCTCGCCCGTGGCGGGCCCATGGCCCTGCCATCCGGCACGTACGCGCCGCGCGACCCCGCCGCGTCAGTTCTGCATCAGGTCGTGCGCGATCACTACCACACGTTCCTGGCCGAGGCGTCGCAGCTTCGCGACGGCGAGGGCCTGCCGCGTTTCGTCGACGACGAGTTCGACGCGTTCCTGCGGTGCGGATGGCACGCCGGTGGATTCGCGCGCTTCCGCTGCACGGGCTGCCACGCGGAGCGGCTGGTCGCCTTCTCGTGCAAGGGCCGCGGGTTCTGCCCGTCGTGCGGCGGGCGTCGCATGACCGAGCTCGCGGCCCACCTCGTGGATCACGTCTGCCCGGAGGTCCCAGTTCGCCAGTGGGTGCTCAGCCTGCCGCCGCGTGTTCGCTACGCACTGGCCCGGCGCCACGACCTGTGCACCGCCGTGGCGGGTGCGCTGTTCCGCGCGGTCCAGCGCCACCTGCGGACGTGGGCGCAGACGCGCCGGCTGGGGGACGCACGCAGCGGGGCCATCATCGTGGTCCAGCGTTTCGGCGGGGCACTCAATCTCAACGTCCACCTGCACGCGCTCGTGCTCGATGGGGTGTTCGCGCGCGCCCGGGACGGCCAGCTGCGGTTCCACGGGGCGCCCGTGCCGAGTGCCGCGGACGTGGCGGACGTATTGGCGACGATTGCGCCGCAGGTGCGCGCGCGATTCACGCGGGCGGGCCTGGAGGATGAGGACGGCGCGGAGTCCGATGCCGGCGCCGAGCCGGGGTTGGCCGGGCTGGCGGCGGCGTCGGTCCAGGGTGTGTTGGCGTTGGGCGGTGTCGCTGGGCGCCGGCCGCTGCGGCTTGGCCACGGTGAAGAGCGAATGCTGGAGGGCGCACTCCCGGCGCCGAGGCCAGACGTGCCCCATGCCCGGTGGGAGGGGTTCGATCTGCACGCGGGCGTCACCGTGCCTGGCCACCGTGCGCGCCTCGAGCGCCTGTGTCGGTACGTCCTGCGCCCGCCGGTGACGGGTGATCGCCTGGCCGTGGCAGCCGACGGACGCGTGGTGCTGCGGCTTCGCCATCCGTGGGCCGACGGCACCACCCATGTCGCTTTCGAACCGACCGCGTTCCTCGAGCGCCTGGCGGTGCTGGTGCCACGGCCGCGGATCAATCTGCTGCTCTATCACGGCGTCCTGGCGGCGCATGCCGCGTGGCGGGCCGAGGTGGTGGCGCGGGCGCCGGCTGGCGGCGCGGCTCCGGCAGGTGCGGAGTCGGACCATGCCGTCGCGACGTCGCCCAGTCCGGCCGGACGACGGTGGGCGGACCTGATGCGGCGGGCATTCGAGGTCGACGTGCTGGCCTGTCCGCGGTGTGGCGGCCGGCTGCGACTCGTCGCACTCCTGGAGGTCGGCACCGTGACGGCGTGGATCCTGCGGCACCTCGGGTTGCCGTCGGAGGTGCCGGCGGCGCGTCCGGCCAGGGCGCCCCCGCTGTCTGGCGGCGACGATTCCTGGTGAGCGGTCGTTGTCCCGACCGCGGCTGTCCGTTGCTCCCGTCCGCCTGGACTCGGCACACCCTGTACGGCGCGAGTGCGCTCGTAGTGGGGCAGCCGGAGGTTCGTCCTGTCAGTGGCGTCCCCCGCCGTCACTGGTCATCAGCGCCGCGCCCCGCGCGGCGTGGGCGTCATCTGCCCTGTGGCCGGGGGTCGAATCTTTGACGAATCCAGGCGGACAGGTCCGATAACGCCGATTCCGTTGCCTCCCCAGCCCCGTTCATCCCGCCTATCGTCTGGGGTTGCGAAAGACGCCTGCGTCGCCGTCGAACTGCCGCGATGCACGAACGCGTTCGAGCCGAAGACCTTGGAACTTCACGCGCGCCCTCTGGGTAGAAGAGCTGGCATGAGCAGGTGCCGACCGGCGTATGAATGCACGTGGCGAGGAATCGCATTCGAGCTTGTCATGGACGAATCGATGCGCCTCCCTCGACGTCGAAGGTCGAGCCGGTCATGTACTTTCCCTCGGGCTTCGCCAAGAAGACGCAAAGGCCACCGACGTTGAGTTCCGCGTCGCCGATGCGCCCCAACGGAAGCTGCTTCATGATCTGGGCAATAATCTCGGGGTGCTCGCGCTCGTAGCGCTCGGACTCCGCGGAGGCGACGTACGGGTTGATCACGTTGACGGTGATCCCGACCTTTCCCCATTCGCGCGCCGCGATTCGGCTCAGGCCGCGAATGGCTTCCTTGTTGGAGCCGTACGCGCCGTGCAGAGCCAGCGACTGGGTACCGGCACCAGACCCCATGTTGATGATCGTTCCCTGCGTCTTCTTCAGGTGCGGAAGTGCCGCGACCATGAAGCGCCAAGTCGCGAACACGCCCGACTCGTAGCTGGCGATCATGTCGTCCCAACTGAGGTCCTCGAGCGCGATGCCTGTACGGAACTCCTGCGCGTTGTTGATGAGGATGTCGAGGCGTCCGAACGCCTCCACTGTCTTCGCCACCACGGCGTCAGCCGCCCCGTGATCCTTGTTGTCGGCCTGCACAGCGAGTACGCGCGCGCCCGCCTGCAGCGCTTCGAGCTCGGTCTTCGCTGCCTCGAGGGCTTCCTTTCCGCGGCCCGTGATAACGACAGCGATGCCCTGCTTCACGAAGGCTCGCGCGATGCCGAGCCCGGTTCCCTTTCCTCCACCGGTGATGATGGCAGTCTTCCCGTTCAGTTCAGAATTCATCGTGCTCTCCTTGTTGGTTGGCTTTGGTCACGCAGCCCGTGCAGCGGCTCCCGCGCACAACTTCTCGCTGAGCGCCCAAAGATCGGCTGCGAGCTTCGCGTCGAGCGCCTGCTTGTTCGGCGTCGCTCGCTTCCGCTTCGACACGTATTCGCCCTTCAGTGACGCGGCCTCCGGCGCAGTCGCGAGCCATACGAGCGAGTCGGCGCCTTGCTCTGGCGTGCTCGAGAACGGCTTCGCCAGCGTATAGACGATGTTCAGCAGAAGTCCCTGGTCAGACCCGAAGCCGCCAAACTGCGTCCGCACCGTGCCCGGCTCGAAGCAGTTGGCGACTGCCGTGGTTCCCTCGAGCCTCCTCTGGAGCTCCTTCGTGAAGAGCACGTTGGCGAGCTTCGACGCCGCGTACGCGCCGGGCCCGGAGCCCTCGAGCGACGTCGGCGTCTTCGCGAGATCAATCTTTCCACGTGCCTGCATTCCGCTCGACGTCGACACAACCCGAGCGCCCGGCGTCCTCCGAAGCAGGTCGAGCAGCGAGCTCGTGAGCTGGAAGTACGCGAGGTGGTTCAGCGCGAACGTCAGCTCGAATCCGTCTGGCCCCATCGTCGGCCTCTTGAAGGTCGCGCCAGCGTTGTTGACGAGGACGTCGAGGCGGTCGTGCTTGGCCCTGAACTCCTCGGCGGCGCGCTTCACGTCCGCGACCCGCGACAGATCGCAGAGGAGGACGTCGATGTTCTGGTTCCCGCTCGCCGCCTTCAGCTCGGCGAGCACCTGCTCGGTCTTCTGTCTGTTGCGACCGACGATGGTCAGCGTCGCGCCGCGCTTGGCGAACTCGGTGGCGGCGGCCTTGCCGATGCCGTCCGTCGCGCCGGTGATGAGGATGACTTTGCCTGTGAGATCTCGCGTCATGACTTGCTCCATTCTTGTTGCGGTGATGGGCCCGGTGATGTGCGGCGGCGCTCCCAGGCCCGGGCGAACGCGGCGATCAGGAGCGATGCGGCCAGGAGCCCGGCCATGATTGTTCACGCTGCGGGCTGCATTCTCCCCGACGCGTCGAACATCGAGGCGCCGAGGTAGCTCACGGGCAACAGCGGTGGGACGTAGCCGATGAGCGAGCCCCAGAAGTGAGTCCAAAAGCCCACCTTCGACACGCCGAAAAACGAGTGGAGCGCCTGGGGCATCCAGAAGATGAGCCGAAGGATTACGACGGTCTGGAAGGCACGCCGCTCGAGCGCATTGTCGTAACTACGGAGGCGCGCGGGGATGCGTGCCGAGACCCAGTCCCTGGCGACGAAGCGGGCGAACGAGAAGCCGACGACGCTCGCCGACATCGTCCCGATCGTCGAGAGCGCGAACGCGGTTGGCCACGGCCAGATGAGCGGCGCGGCAACGATGAAGATGCTTCCAGGCACGCCGAACGGCTGCAGGAGCGTGTACGCGACGATGAACGCCAGGTAGCCCCACGCGCCCATCGCGACGAGCGCATCTGCCAGTTCGCGCGGCTCGCTGACGTGCGCAAAGATGCCGAAGTGCCAGGCCGCCAAGAGCATGCCGAGCACGAGCCCGACGACGCCGAGCTTCAAGCCACGCGTGGAGCGAGTCGCCTCCTTCATGCGCCCACCCGGTTAATGTCGGCCGATTCGAGGATGAACCGATCAGCGCGGCCCTGGACGACACGCAACATGGCGCGCCCGAGAACCTCGGAGGTGGTGAACAGAAACGGCATGCAGCGAACGAGCAGCGGCGTGAGGAGGAACAGCGGCTTCAGCAGCACCACGCCGAGTTGGTATGCGCGGGTCTTGCTGCGAATGCCGGGACCGGGCCGAATGAACCCGGGTCGAACCGCGCCCGCATGGGTGAATGGCATCGACTTCAGCGCGTCTTCTACACGGCGCCGGACGCGCGCCCACATCCCCGGACCACCGGCGCCACCCGCGGAGCAGTAGCAGAACGACATCTTCGGGTTCTGCCGCAACAAAGCGCGTGCCCAGGTCAAGGTGAGGTCCTCTGTAATGCGCGCGTAGGCCTTCTCATCGAGCCTGCTCGAGCTGATGCCGATCGCCCAGATGCACGCGTCGTAACCGACGAGTTGGTCCTCGACGGAGGTCACGTCGAAGAGATCGGCCATCACGAGTTCGCGGAGCTTCGGGTGCGTCACGCCGGTTGGCGCGCGAACGACGCTGAGCACAGCTTCGACGTCTGGAGCGGCGAGGGCTTCGCGGAGCGCACCGGCACCGACCATGCCGCTCGCGCCAAGCATTACGATCTTCATCGTGTGGCTCCTTCGAAGTCGATGGCCATGCCCGAGATGCGCTCGAGCTCGGCGAAGAGTGCTCGACCCGCCGCAGGGTCGTCAGCGAACGGAGCTGGCTTCACCTCCGCCGGGTCGCCGCGCAGCTCCATGAACCCAGTGGGGCCGAAGTAGCCGCCCGGCGTCGGTGCCTCGAGCGTCGCTGCCATCAGCGTTGGCTCTGCGCCGCGCGCGGCCGACTGGATCAGGGGATAGATCGCGATGCTCGCGAGCTTCATCGGGAGAGACGAGACCCCAGCCAGATTCGTCTTCGCCGCGCCGGGATGACAGCAGACCGAGAGCAGCCGCTTGCCG
>WBZQ01002344.1_pt2 | contig 10970 bp, 5 predicted proteins | sample 5204251 | NCBI WGS metagenome assembly WBZQ01 (sample SAMN12412402, study PRJNA552823) | activated sludge metagenome | isolation source: activated sludge from nitrification reactor of wastewater treatment plant... | place: USA: Virginia | collected 2017-09 | reverse complement strand
AGTTGACGGGGAATCTTCAGCGGGGTCCTGATCCGCCGAAGGCTTAAACAATTTGTACGCGCCGTAAATCAGCAGGCCAGCGGCGGCGGCAATGGTGGCGTCGCGTGCTTCGCGTGCGGTGCTGTGCGCCAGTAACCAAACGATCAAGGCCAGCGCGGCGACAGAAACGATGACGCCAAACGGCGTGTGAAAGCGTGCGGGGAATTCAGCCGCGCGACGGCGCAGCAGCAGCATTCCGACACAGGTGACGATGTATGCCAGCAAGCGCGCAATCGTACTGATCGTCACGCCATAGATAAACGTTCCTGACAAGGTCAGCGCCAGCATTGCCAAACCCGTCACCCAGATGGCGGCGTGCGGCGTGCGAAAGCGTTCGTGTGTGCGACCGAAAACGTGCGGCAATTCACGATTGCCTGCCATCGCGAATGGCAACCGCGCCGCCGCCAGAATCAAGACGCTCAGGTTTCCGATGATGGAAATGACCGCGCCTGCGGTAATGACGCGCGCGCCCAAGGCGCCCAGAAACCGCTCTCCCGCGTCAGCCAGCGGGCGCTTGGACGCCGCCAGTTCTGGCAAAGTGCCGATGCAAACCAACTGGATCAAGACATACGTGAGCGATACCACCACCAGCGACGTTAACAATGCGAAAGGCAAATTGCGTTGTGGATCGCGAACTTCGCCTGCTGGAATCATGGCCATTTCAAACCCGGTGAAGGCATACACGAGCAGCATCACCGATTGTGAAAACGCTGGCAGGGCAGGCGGCGCGCTGGTGGCAAAGTTCTCTGGCGCAAGAAAGAACAAACCCGTTCCGATAAAGAGCGCCAGGACGAGCAATTTGCCAGCGGTAAAGACGTCGCTGAAAAGCGCTGCATCACGCACGCCGACGATATTGATGATTGTCAGGCCTGAAACAATGACCGTGATCAGCATCGTGCGTGGCCAACCCGCCACGGCGGCAGGCCAAAAATAGCCCAGATATTCCACCAGCAAATTACAGTTCGCGGCAAACGCCGTCAGCCGCGCCAGCCACATCAACCAACCGACTTCAAAGCCCATAATCGGCCCGAAGGCGGCGCGCGCATACAGATACGGCCCGCCTGTGCCAGTGAAGCGGCTGCCGACTTCGGCAAAGCACAAAATGATCAGTGACGCCACCAACGCACAGGCAAAAAACGCCAGCAAACTATACGGCCCGATCAAGGCGAAGACTTTGGACGGCAATCCGAAAATGCCTGCGCCAATGATGCCGTTGATCGCAATTGCGACCAGGTCCCAGCGTTTGATGCCGCGAACCAGATTGGTGTCGAGCGGTTGTTTCATGTGTGTCGTTGGTGTTGTGCGAATGTGGACGGCGAATGATAGGCCAGAACGAGAAATCGGGAAAGAATGAACGGCTGCTTTTGCCCTTTGGCGCGTAGTCTTTATAATCTCGCCGTCGGTTGATTCGATAAGGTTTTCGCATGGCAAGCGAAGTCATCTCAGGCCGTCCAATCAGATTACGCGATTATCGCTATACCGGCGAACTGCTCTCGCTGGTGTTGACCTTTGTCGTGCTGCTCTCGTTGTATGCGGTTTTAACTTTCTTCTTCCCGGCGACCTGGTCCGCCACAGTCAAAACCCTGCTCATCACCTTTTCCGGTTTGGCGGTGTATATCGTGACCGTCAAATTGCAGCATCGCGCCGCATTTGGTTCGTTGGTGCGTGTCAGCCCGCGTCAATTTCCCGAACTGTATCAATTGGCCAAAGAAGCGTCAGAGCGATTGTCAGCGCCGTTGGTTGGCGTTTACGTCAAACGCGCTTCTGAGATGAACATTTACACGCTCGGTCTGTGGCAAACGCCGATCATTGTGCTGACGTCTTCGCTGGTAGATCAGATGGAGCCGGGCAACCTGCAATTTTTCATTGGACGCGAGATCGGGCACATTCAGGCAGGACACACCTGGTTGCGCACGTTGCTCAAACCGCTGGGCGCAGATGTGCCGGTAATTGGCAAACTGCTCAACAGCGTAATTTTCGGCGATTGGATCAACCGGGCGGAATTGACGGCGGATCGCGCCGGATTTTTGGCTTGTCGTTCGTTGACGGTGGCGGTGAGCACGATGCTGAAATTCGGCGTCGGCATTCGTTTGTTTGAAAAACTGGACATCCGCGAATTCCTCGAACAGATCAACGATGTGCGCGACGTGCGCGGACATTTGACGGAAATCGTGGCGGAACAGCCTTACCTTACCCAACGCGTCAAAGCGTTGGTGCGCTATGCGCTTTCTGACAAATTCCGTGCGGTGTTGCCTGAAAAACAAGGCCACACACAGATTTTGCAGGCGTTGCCTGAAACCTTTGTTTCTTCGCAACTGAGTTTGGATGAATTGGGCGAGCGGCTGTCGCATCTGCAAAGCGAGAATGTTTCCGACGCAACCGCCAAAACGGAAAGCCCGCAATATGTTCCCATTGCGCAGGTTCCGCCACAGACGCCGCCTGAAGAGATGATCACCAAAGCAGAACATGCGGTGGTGGATGACGAAAATGCACCTGATCCCACCTATCGTTTGCAAGTGGTCGGCGGTCAGGCGCGTTATGTTTTGCGTCGCCGCTGCACGCGCATTGGACGCAATCACGACAACGACATTGTTGTCGAAAGCGACCGCGTCAGCCGGTATCACGCCGAAATTTTGCGCGCCGGAGACGCCTTGCTTCTGGTGGATAAACACAGCCGCAACGGCGTTTGGCTCAATGGTGCGCGCATCAAAAAACAAGCGTCGCTGACTCCCGGCGACATCATTCGCATTGGCAAACAGGAATTCACGTTCCTGGTCAAAGAGTAATTTATGTCGAAACCCGAACTTTCCCGCCAGGCTGAGACGGCGGCAAGCAAGATTGAAACGGTGCACTCATTGGCGGAAGAAAGCCTGACCGCCAAGCGCGCGTTTTTTGCCCAGTCTGCGGCTGACGTCGCGCGCGCGGCTGACATGATCATTGCCGCGATGCGCACAGGCGGCAAATTGCTTTTGCTGGGCAATGGCGGCTCTGCCGCTGATGCACAGCACATTGCGGCAGAACTGGCCTTCAAGATGGGACGTGAACGCGCCGCCTTGCCCGCGATTGCCTTGACCACAGATACGTCATTGCTGACGGCGATCAGCAATGATCGTTCTTTTGACCATGTTTTTTCCCGTCAAATACAGGCATTGGGGCGTCAGGGCGACATCGTTCTGGCGCTTTCGACCAGCGGCAATTCGACCAATGTGATCGAAGCCGTGAAGGTCGCACAGACAATGGGAATCAAATCCATTGGGTTGTTAGGGGCGGGCGGCGGACAATTGGCTGCGCTGGTGGACCTTGCCCTGATCGTGCCGCATCAAGATACGCCGCGCATTCAGGAAGTTCACATCGCTGCCAGCCATATCATTTGTCAGTTGATCGAAGACGAATTGTGTCCGCGATAACCCGTCATTATCCGGTTCAAGTGAACCTCAGTCCGTAGAAAGAACGACTCAGCTTCAAGGAGGAAAGCGTATGCTTTGTGCCAAACGGGTTTCGATGATGATGTTTCTCTTCTGTCTGAGCACTGTATTGGTCAGCGCTCAGACTACGCGTTCTGGGGTTTCCGCGCCTGGTTCTGACGACCCGGCCAGACTCCTGCTTCAGCGGGTGGGAGAAACCTACAAAGGACTCAAGTCATATCAGTTCGAAGGTTCTTACCGTAATGAAAACCGGTCAGAATCCATGGGGACCTGGGACGAAAATAAACGAATCGAGTTTTTTGTGCTGGCAGCCAATAAACCTGATCAGTCGCGACTCGAATCGCGCAATCCTTTTTTCAGCTTCACCAATGTCTCAGACGGAAAAACCAAATGGGAATACTCGCCGGCGAGCAATGAGTATGTGGTAAGCGCGGATGTCTCTGTGAAAACAAACCAGGTGCGCGCTCCGATTGATATGATTATGTTGAACGCCCGTGCGCGAACAGTGATTGAATCCTACAGCAAATTACCAATGGGGATGGCTTTCCCCAAGATTGTGGGCGAAGAGTTTGTCACGATCAGCGGGCAAAAAATCGCTTGTACTGTGGTTGAGGCAGGTGACCCTAACTTCACGAGCAGCGCAAAGTCGCAGTCCTATCGAAAGTTGTGGATTGATTCTGCCCGATTTCTGGTTTTGCGCGAACAACACCGCATGCGCAACCAGGTACGAGTCGGCGCAACAATGGAATCGAATGTCTCCGTGGAATATTCGGTCGCCAAAATCAATGAAGCGGTTGCGCCTTCGCTATTTACCTTCACGCCACCAGCAGGCGCAAAACTGGTTGATGAGTTGAACACACCTTTCCGCGCGCCGAAACGCGCGAACTGGGCAGGGAAAGACGCGCTCGCTTTCACGCTCAAAGACCTCGAAGGCAATGCGTTGGAATTTGCCAGCTTGAAAGGAAAAGTCGTCCTGCTGGATTTCTGGGCGAGTTGGTGCGGTCCTTGTGTGGCAGAGCTTCCGCATATCGAACAGCTTCACAAGGATTTCAAAGACAAAGGCCTGGTTGTGCTTGGCATCAACGACGAAGAGCTTGAGATTGCAAAATCCTACGTGAAAGAAAAAGGCTATACCTTCAAGACGCTGATCGATGAAGGGCGCGCAGTGGCAAGGCTGTACGAAGTGAACGGCATTCCGCAAGTCTTGCTGATTGGCCGCGACGGCAAGATCAAACTGCACGAAATTGGTTATGGCGAAGGCAGAGAAAAAGATTTGCGCGTGGCGGTAGAGAAAGTCTTGAATGGTGAAGAACTGCCGCTTCCGAAAGTGATGGGTGGGCTGGCGGCACCTGTGATTGTGAGTCCTTCGGCAGCGGGTTCACCAAAGCCGAACAACCAGAACTAACGTTGTAACCGCAGTAAAGCAAAAAAGCCGAGGCGAGAATTTCGAGATTCTCGCCTCGGCTTTTTGGTAAGTTGGCGTCCAGGTTGTTTAGAACGCCGGAACTGTGATCGTGTACGACGGCAACAACGTCACCGCGTGCAGGTTGTGTGCGCCGGTGAAAACCGGGCCACGGCTGATGATGGAACCCAACAGCGGTTTGCCCGAAGCGTTCATGCGGATCCAGCCCGTGCGTCCTGCCGGGACGTGACGGTTGATACCGCCGCCGCGATTGAACAATGACGTCAGGCTTTCATAGCGATAGCAACGGATGGAGAAGCTGCTGGACAGTGAGACTTCCGCGTCGTTATAGAGCAGCGTGAAGACGTTGACCGTTTCCACGTTGCCGATCTGCAGATTGTTGGACGGCGAATAGATCGCCAGATTGGTCGCGTCTTGCGTCTGGCTGTTGAAGCTGGACAGCGCGACTTCCGTCGGCAGGCACTCATAATCAACGTTGTTGAATTGCAATTGCGCCGTACCATCCACGCCTTCAACGTCGCCCGCCGAGAGCTTGGCCACGGAAACCGCTTGCAAGAAGCCCGTGCGGCCATCGGTTTCGCGGATGTATTCGTTACCGATCAGGTAATTGAATTGCGTCGGCCCGCCGCCGCCGCCGCCAACTGCGACCGCGACCAGATAGCCCTGAATGCCGGGATCCAGATCGCTCAGCAACAGGCTGGCCGTCTGGTTGGGTGTCAGGCTGATGAATCCGTCAGCGATAGAGCACGTGCTGCCATCCACAAAAAAGAGGTGGATCGACGAATCGAGCGTACGGCTCACATTGGTAATATTGATTTGCGTATCGCCCTGTTGTGGATTGCTGGGGTTGCTTGTGTAACGATTGAAGAACAGGACACTGCCAGGTTTCATATCACTGGGCCAGCTTTTGTTGGCTTGTGCCGATGCCGCCACATTGAGCGCTGTCAACAAGCCGACAAGCAGGACACAATGTATGAGGCGACGATAGTTCTGCTGAGTCATAAAATCCCTCCGGAAAATCTCTTCGATTTAAGACAACATGTTGCCAATGTATAGCACCGGTGAATTGCGTGTAAGGTCGTCATCGCGATGCCAAGTGGATTGGTGATAAAGATGAGCCAATCAGCGGTGTTCTGATGAGATCAGGAGCGAACCGGATGCTCAGAAAAGTTGCAGACCCGAAATCTAATTGTGAAGAGGTCTGCTCACCAGATGGCAGTGGGGCTATGCGGAACGACGCGAAACCGCGACCAAAGTGGGCAACTTCAGTTCGGCGTTCCAAACCAATTTTTGAACAAGGAAGTGAGGCGCTGATTACGGATAACCAACAAATCTCTGCTTGGTAACGCTACTTGTACGATGCCGGTCAAAAGTAGCGAGGGCATCTTAGCAAGGGCCAAGATTGCTGGCAATGCTTTTAATGGGTTAGCGGGATTTTCCCCAGCTCGTTGTGGCCTACTGATCGGGCATAGCAGGGAAATTCCTTGCGAGGGTGCAGTGCATATGATAGTTTGCCGTTTGTCTAAGGGGGGCTAATCTTAAATTGGCCTGCCACTCGACGCGCTCGCTGCCCCGAAAAGTGTTGAACGGTGATATCCCACATCAGCCACCGTTCTCCTGCTTCATCAAGCTCGCCACTGGCACTGCTCCCCTTTACTGTAGGCCGCTTCTCAACTCGCCGATTGACGATAATCCGGACAAAAGCCGGTGAGAAATTCGACAGGGAGCAACCTTGCCCCGTCTTTCTGCGTCAATCCCGCCGAATTCCGCTGCACACCGGCACACTCTGACAGCAACAAATAACTGGCAGACAGATCAGGTGGCGACGCCCTGCGGTTGCTGGCGCTTTGGGCGAACTCGAGTCTGTGGCTAGACCAAAGCCCCGAACATTGTGACCGCTAACCGGGAAACAGGTTGGCGAGAAGCATTTTGGATTGCACACAAGGGAGATCGATATGTTTTTCAGGCATCTGGTATTGCCCACCCGGAATACCTCTCCTCACCGCCGATTCCGGCAACAAACCCTGATTGGCCTTACTTTTGTCGCGCTATTGCTCGTGGGAATGCAGGCTTTGCGCGCAGTACAGGCTCAGCGGAATAATTTCACAGATATCAACATCAAAGCTCAGGTTGATCCTACACAACCGCAAGTCGGACCAGGCGTTCCGCAAGTCGGTTCGAACGCGTCACGCAGCGCGGCCAGTGTTAGCAAAGCGGGCAGCTTGCTTTTCTTTCCGAAATTCACCAGCGATACCACCAAACCAAACGAAGTCAACACGCTTCTGACGGTGACCAACACCAATCCGCGCGATGCTGTCAGTTTGCGCGTCTTTTTTATTTACGATTGCACGGCGGATGACCTGTTCATTACGCTGGTCGCCAATCAATCCCGCACCTTTGTCGCGAGCAAGGAAGCGCCCAATACCACCGGTTATGCGATTGTGATGGCGGTTAACTCACAAGGTTTGCCGACGCAATTCAATTGGTTGGCCGGTCACGCCGCATTGCGCGACGACAGTGGGCACGAAGCTGCCTATCCTGCTTTTGCTGTCGCTAAACGTAGCGCTGGTGCAGCGTCATTTAATAGTAGTGGTGCAACCGCAGACATCCTGTTTGATAACAAGGATTATGACCGTCTACCGAAAACGGTTGCGATTGATAATTTCCAGAACCAGGACCCGGTTTCGGGGCCAGCCGTGAAAACGGACATCGCTATTTTCAGCCCGCAGACTGATCTCGGCAGCACTGTTTCCTACGGCTACAATCTGAATGCCACGCTTTATGATTTTGCAGGTGCGCCGCATTCGCAAGATGTCAAAGTTTCTTGTGGCGTAGCTGCTGGTGTCGGCGAATTGTGGACTACACCACCGTTTGATTCAGTTGTTTCTGCCAATCGTCCGGGCTGGGGAAAGATCAGTGCGCGTGGCGACAACAACAGCGCTTTGCCGGTGATTGGGTTGAGTTTGACGGATGGCGCGACTACTGCTTGGCACAATGCACGCCCGATGCAAACGCTCGAATGGCTGGAGTCATTCCGCCTGACAATCCCCATCGAAGCTCCTGGAAATCCGGTTGCTGATGTCGTTACGCACACATTGGCTGACGTCGTCAGTGGAGGAGAAGGAGCCAGTGAAAGCAAAGCGGGCAGTATCTTGCTCTATCCGCGGTTTCTTACCGGCGCGAACGGCACGACCCAGATTTTCCTGACCAATACGCATCCGACCCAGAAAACGCGTGTGCGTGTATTCTTTTCAGGCTTGAGCGGCACACCGGAAGTGCGTGAAACAATCCTGACCTTACCCGCGCAACAGACCGTGAGTTTGCCTGCGGACGAAATCAGTCCTGAACAGCGTGGTTGGTTGTTGGTGATGGCGATAGACAGTCGTGCCTTGCCACAACAATTCAATTACCTGATTGGCAGTGCACAAGTGGCGGAAGCGGGTGGTTTGAAGAATTCATACAATGCACTTGCGGTTGCGCGTCTTAAGCAAGATGCCGCCGCGCGCAATGAAGATGTGAAGACTGCCAGTTTGTCTTTTGACGATGACGAGTATGACCGTTTGCCGGGAACCGTGGCGATGCCGTTTGTCCCCAGTCAAGGTGATAGCGCATCCTGGCTTGGGTTTGTGCGTCCGAGGCTGGCGCCTTTTACCACTTCTGGCGGTAGTTGGCGTGGCGGGCTTAACGGCAGCGGACAGTTGCTTACGCTGACGACAGCGGAAAACTTCGTACTGAACGTTCCGGCGACCAATCCGAACAATCACGCGCCGATTGCAGTCGCAGACACGATTGGTCTGGAAGTCGAAGCGCGTCGCGCCAGCGGTACGATTGTGCGTCTGGATGGCTCTGGTTCGAGTGACGAAGACCAGGACGATACGCTTTCCTATCAATGGCTGGACAATGATTTGCCGGTTTCGACCGCGCGCATCGCAGACCGCAGACTGGCATTGGGCAATCATACCTTGAAGCTGATTGTGTCTGACGCCAGCGGCGTCACCAGCCAACCTGCGGAACAAAACGTGAATGTGGTGGATACGACTCCGCCGCAAATCAGTGGTTTGCCGTCTGCGATTGCCAAAGTCACTGATTCCGTAAACGGTGATGTGGTGACTTTCCCGATGCCGGTGGCTTACGACATGGTTGATGGTTACGTCAGTGTGACACTCTCGCAAGCGTCAGGCACTGTGTTTCGGCTAGGCAAAACGTCAGTTATGGTTACCGCCAAAGACAAAGCCGGGAATACGGCGCGTACGAGTTTCGACGTTACGGTGTCGCGTGGCACCCCGCAGCCTCAGACTGGCGGCGAAGCAGGCAGCAAAGCCCCCGTGATGGAGAACCTGAACGACCAATACGTCAAACGCGGGACAAGCCGCAGCATCACTTTGCAGGCTGTGGACGAAGATGGTGACCCGGTGATGTTCTCGCTGCAAGGCGCTCCGTCGTATGCGCAGTTGATCACGGGCGATCCGGGATCACGCACGGCGACATTGCGGATTGCGCCTGAGGCTGGCGATACGGCTGCGGCGACCAACGTGCGCGTTGTGGCGTCAGACGGACGCGGGCAAAGTTTCAGCACCTTGCCTTTCCGTATCATCATCAGCGATGTGCCAAATGACGACACCGGCAGCGGTACGAGCAGCAACCGTCCGCCCATTGCCGTGGTTGCACCATTACCTGCCGCGATTCAGGCAGACAGCAAGACCGGCGCGGAAATCACTCTCGACGGCAGCCTGTCGCGTGATCCTGACGGCGATGCGTTAATTTATTCCTGGTACGACGGAGACGTTTTGTTGGCGCGTGGTGCTGTGGTGACGGTCAATTTGGCTGTCGGCCTGCATGCGCTCAAACTGACCGTGTTTGACGGGAAAGACGGCATCACCAGCACGGCGGCGATGGTGGTAGAAGTTTTGCCGCGCGGGTTGAGCGTGATCAATTCTTCTCCCAACCTGCTGGATCGCGGAGTGACAGTCACGCTGACGGTAACTGGCACCGGCTTTAATTCCGGTTCTGAGTTGCGGTTTGGCAAAGAGGGCATCAACGTGACGAATTATGTTTCCATCGAGGAAGACAAAATCGTGGCGACGATTTCCATTGCCAGTAACGCCATTCCGGGTTACCGCGATGTGTACGTTTATAATCCCACGGGCCAAAGCGCGCGCTTGCGCAGCGGCCTTTTTGTGAACCGTTAATCTCCTTGTGCAAGAACCATGTACTTTAAAGGGCGAGCCTGGCTCGCCCTTATTTTTTGTAAAGCCAGTGCATGCGTTGTTGTCTGGGGCCGCCGAGATGCTTCCACGAAAGTGGCAGAAACGTGCCTTTCAGGTGAAATTCCTGCGTATTCAGCAACGAAAAGCCCGCATTGACAAAATCCTGGGTTTGCAGCCGATACCATTTCGGGCCGGTCTCTGCATCCCACAAGACCAACGTTTGACTTGGTGATTGTTCGAGGAGTTTACGGTTGTAATCAGGATCGCTGCCGAAAGAAGGTTTTTCCCAGGGATCGCGATCCAGCAGTATGCGCGGATAAACCTGGCTCGAAATCAAACGCGCCACAGGCTGCGGATTGTTGCGCAGCCATTCGTACATGGTTTCAACCGCACGCGCATCGCGCGTAAAGCGCGTCAGGTCAACGTACGCCACGCAAAACAAAAGCGAGAGCGCTAAGGCAACGCTAGTAGCCATCAGGTTGTCAGGCTTGAAGAGGGAAACGCGCAATTCGGTCAGGCGATTCCAGCCATACAACGTCAACAGCGCCATCGCGGGCGAGACACAGACGAAATACCGGGCATAGCCTGCCGATCCAAACCAGCCGCGCGAAAACATCAGCGAATGCAGAATAAACAACGTCAAAAACGCCGAGGCCGCCGCCAGCAATTCGCGTCGTTTCAGGGAATGCCACAGACCGACCACGAACGGAACGAGGAACCACGGGCCAACAATCAATGGCAACAACGCGCCATACCACCAAAGTGGACCTGTGCCGTTGGCTTTGCCATCAACTTGCCAGTCGGGCGGCCAGGCGTGAATGATCCAGAACGGATCGCCGGTCATCAGCAACGCCGCCAGCCACCACAACACCATCC
>WBZQ01002831.1_pt1 | contig 10971 bp, 5 predicted proteins | sample 5204251 | NCBI WGS metagenome assembly WBZQ01 (sample SAMN12412402, study PRJNA552823) | activated sludge metagenome | isolation source: activated sludge from nitrification reactor of wastewater treatment plant... | place: USA: Virginia | collected 2017-09 | reverse complement strand
GTCACACCACGGGTTTTGCGTATCTTGCCTCGCGGCAATTGGCTGGATGAATCAGGTCCGGTTGTGGAACCAGCGATTCCGGAGTTCCTTGGCAGGCTCGATGGTGGCGCTCGTCGTCTGAATCGGCTCGATCTCGCCCACTGGCTCACTGATGCGAAGATGGGGGCAGGAGCACAGACATCCCGTGTCTTCGTCAATCGTCTGTGGTCACTATTCTTCGGTGCAGGATTGAGCGCCAGCCTGGAAGACTTTGGCAACCAGGGCGAACCGCCTTCACATCCCGAGTTGTTGGATGCATTGGCTATCGAGTTCATCGAAAGCGGCTGGTCGGTGAAAGCGGTGGAGCGGCTGATTCTCAACTCCGACACCTACCGCGCGCGTTCGTTCCCGAGGCGCCGTCTGGAAGCCGAAGTGATACGCGATGCCGTGCTCGCCGCCTCTGGCCTGCTCGACCGCGCGGCCGGCGGGCCCGGCGTCAAAGCCGATGGGCGCCGCCGCGGCCTTTATTTGTTCCGCAAGCGCAGCGCGCGCCATCCGTTTTTGGAAGTATTCGATCAACCCGATGCGGCGGCCTCGTGTGCGCGGCGCGGCAGTTCGGCCACCGCCGTGCAGTCACTGGCGTTGATGAACAATCCCCTGATGCGGGAAGCGGCGGCCGCGCTTGCCGCCCGGGTTTCCGGCCCTACTGACGCCTACCGCCGGATTCTGGCGCGCGATCCATCGCCGGACGAGCAACGGCAGGCCGAAGCCTTCACCGGCGCTTCAACCGCGGGCCTTGCCGATTTCTGCCACTTACTGTTCAATCTCAACGAGTTCCTTTATCTGCAGTAAAATCCGCACCATGCTAAAGTGAAGAAAACGGAGGGCCTCCCCTCTTTTTCCAGTTCCATGGGACGTTTTCACCAGCCCGATAAATACGCGCCGGCCGCCGCTGCCGCCGCCGATCCGGTCACGGAGCCCGTCGCGGCATCGGAACCGGTTGCAGCGAGCCCCGCTCCGGCTCCGCGTTCCGCCTTCAACCGCGGCCCCATTCTCGAGGTGGACGGCAACAATCCCCTGGCCAAGCTGGGCTTTCTGGCGACGCTCGTTTATATGTTCGGCGTCTATAGCCTCAGCGAAGAGCTTTCCATCAGCATGTTGGGCGTCAAGCCGTATCTGACCACCATTACGGGTCTGATTGCGTTCATGGCGGCCATGTTGGCGGGCGGCTTTTCCAACGTTCTGCGTTTTTCGGCGTCTAAACTGATGCTTGGCTTCGTGGTCTGGATGGTCGCCACGCTGCCTTTCAGCGTGTGGCGCGGCGGCAGTTACGAAACCGTTTCCAGCTATCTGACCAAGAGCCTGGTGGTCATGATTTTTCTGCTCATGACCGTCACCACCTGGAAACAGATCCGCATGGTGTTCTACGCCATGACGGCGGCGGCGCTGCTGTTGACGATCGCGCTGCGTTCGTCGGTGGCTGAAATGTCGGGCTCCGACCCGCGGCTGGCCTTTTCCGAAGGGCGGCTGGCCAATCCCAACGATCTGGCGACGCACATGTTGATGCTGATGCCGTTTTCGGTGGGCATGTTCTTTCTCAGCAGCCGCTTTTCGCTGCTGCGCCCCATCAGCGCGCTGGTAACTATCGGGGGCCTCTACACGGTTCTGCAAACCGGCTCGCGCGGCGCTCTTATTACGATGGTGGTTCTCGCCGTCCTGCTGGTTTGGAAGATGCCGAGCGCGGTGCAGAGGGTCGCCTTCCTGGTGGGCACGTTTATTTTCGCCGCGGTGCTGTTGCCGCTGCTGCCAGGCACGGTTATGCAGCGCTATAAGCTGCTGCTCGCGGGCGACGAAACCGTTCCGTCGAACATGGTGGAGTCCCAGGCGCTGGAATCCTCCGAAAGCCGCCGCGCGATCTTGATTCGCAGCATCGAAATGACTTTCCGCAATCCCATCTTCGGCGTGGGTCCGGGCAATTTCGCCATCGCCGACGCCGATTCGGCCAAGCAGGAAGGCGCCCGCGGCGCCTGGCTGCAGACGCACAATTCCTATACGCAGGTTTCGTCGGAATGCGGACTCATCGGCCTGTTCCTGTTCGCGGGAACCATTTTCGTCTGTCTGCGCACCGCCAGCCGCTATCACAAACGGTTGTCGAAGATTCCCGAGTTTCGCGGCGAGGCATTGACGTTTCTGGTCATTTTCATGTCGCTGACCTCTTTTGCCATCAACGTCTGTTTCAGCAGTCTCGCCTATACCTTCTACGTACCGTCGCTGGTCGGAGTCCTCGGCGCGCTGGTATTGGTAGTGGACCGCGATCTGGCCGCTTATGAACGGCGCAGGCGCGGCGACCGGCCGGCGCCCTCCGCTTCCCCGTTCGGGCCCATGTTCAACCCCCGCCGCCTCAACGCCAACTAAGCGGCGGCAGCCCTGGCCTTGGCTTTCGGTTCAGGCCGCGTCCCTCGAGACGCCTCCCAAGCGGCGGCGATCAGGGGAATGTAAAAGATCTCGAGCGTGGTCCAACTGAATCGAAAGATTCCGTAATAGATCGCCGAAGTTATCGCGTTGAGGATCACGAACGCGCTGACCGCCGCCAGATAAAGGGGCGGAACGCGATTCCACCACAACCGGATCGTGGCGATCGCGGCCAGGATCACCAGCGCGCGGGTGGAAAAAGCGGCGGCCGTAGCCACGTTTGGCTTCCAAGGCACCGGCACAAACGCCCGGATCAGTTTGCCCACGATCAACCGCGGCATGCTGAACCAGTTGGTGCGAATGAAGTTCATGCCTTTATTGTGCAAATAGCGGTTGGTCTCCACTTCCGACATGGTAAGCGCCAGCTTCCGGCGGTCTATTTCGCCGGGAATTTTGTCTATATCGATCCAGTAGCCCCATTGGCTCAGGTCGTTGGCGACCACTTCGTTGTTGGCGCCGAAAAGCGTCTCGCCCTCCTGCGTGGTAAGTGTGAAGCTGTCAAGCACGGCGGCATTGCGCACCATCCAAAGAGCCGGAAGCGCCCAGAAAATCGCGCAACAGACCGCGAACGCCCGAAGGGAATCGGCGCGGAGCAACTGGCGGCGGCCAGCCGGCACCGCTAGCAATACGCCAAATAGTATCACCGGGAATATGATCAAATTCGCGCGCACCAACACCGAGGTCCCCAGGATCAGCGATCCCCATCGCGCGCTGGTTCCGCCCCGCAGCACCAATCCCAGTCCAAGCGGCGCGAGCGCGAGAAAGGCGACTTCCGACATACCCACCAACATCAGGTGGAGTGAAACCGGCGCCAGAGCGGCAACCAATCCCGCGGCGGTGGCGGCGGTGATCGATCCAGTAACCACATGAACCAGGAACAGCATCGAAACCGCGCCGGCGGCGTGATAAAACACAGCGGCCCAGCGAAGCATCGAGCGATCGTGAGATATCCAGCTAAATGGAGCGGCCATGGTCGGCCAGACAGGCAGGCGTTCGGCGGTCGGCAGGGTAGGCCAACGCCCGAAATCGCTGATGTATCCCTTGCCCGAACCGACGGACCTCGCGATAGCCCAGAAAGAGGCCGGGTCTTCCTCAAGGCGCTGTCCGGGACCGTAGAAATAGGTAGCAATGGCACCCACCGATAGTGCCGCGGCAAATACGATCGTACCCGCCGAGTACAGGGACATGCTCACTAGAGGGTAGCACGCGAAATAGCTCGCGGCGATTGTGGTATCCTTTTTTTTCGGCGCGGAGGCTGCATCATGACGAACTTTCTAAACAGGCGAAGCGCGCTCCGTGTCTTAGTGCTCGCGGCACTTATATCCGCGGTGGCCGTAGCGATCCAGTTTCCCTGGGATGTCGACGAGCAGGGCGACGAGTCGGTTCGTAAGTCGAAGGAATTTTACAGGGAGGCTTACGCGGCGGCCAGCGCGCCGGCCAAGGCCAGCGATAGCGCCACGCAGCCTCTGTCGTCGAAAGAGCAATATTATATTGACAACGCCCGCAAGTGCGCCTCCGACGAAAAAGTTCCACAATTAGTCGCCAAGTTCGTGAGCGACAATCAACTGGCCGATAAAAAGGTGCTCGAAGTGGGCGCCGGAAGCGGCTTTCTGCAGGATATCGTCGCCGACTACACGGCGCTCGATATTTCACCGACGGCCCGGCGTTTTTTCCACAAACCGTTTTTCGAGGCGTCGGCCACCGAAATGCCGTTTGAGGACGGCAGCTTCGATGGCGCCTGGACGATTTGGGTTCTGGAACATATTCCTAATCCCGAGAAGGCGTTGATCGAGATGCGGCGCGTGGTGAAATCGGGCGGCTATCTGTTTCTGATGCCGGCCTTCGCGGTGAGCCCTTACCTGGCGCAGGGCTACGCCGTGCGGCCGTATAGCGACTTTGGGCTTCAGGGAAAGATGGTCAAGGCGATGCTGCCGGTGTTGCAGTGGCGGCCTCTGCGCATGCTTTACGCCCCGCAGATCAAGCTGCTGCGGTCATTGTCGGTGAGCCTGAGTTCCACTCCTTCGCGTTTGCATTTCAAGCGGCTCAATCCCAACTACGAACAGTATTGGGAGGTGGATAGCGACGCCGCCGTTTCCCTGAGTGTCCACGAAATGGCTCTGTGGTTTAAGAGCCGCGGCGATGAATGCCTGAACTGCCCTTCGGAATGGCAGATGATCAGCGGCCGGACCGTACTGCCCCGGCAACTGATCATCCGCGTGAAGAAATAGCCGCGCGCTTACGGTACGGCGATCGCGCCCCGGGCGCTGGAATCCACCACGTCTCCGGAGGAATCCAACCGGTCCACGATGTAGTAGACCACGCGGCCCGAGATGGCCGGAATGTTGACCCGGCAGGTTCCCGATCCGCAACTCTGCGGCGCGGCGGACTGGCTCAGCCACGAGTAGGGATTGCCTCCCGTCACGCAGGCCTCCTTGCGCGAGGTGCAGAAATAGCTGTCGGACGGGCCATTTTCGGCATACCCGAATCGCACCCTCACCGACGCCGCCCCTTCGGCCGCGCCGGCGGTAATGGCCACGGGCACGAAGTTGGAACGATCGACCGAATCCACGTCCGGAAACGGCGGGATCTTCATCAGCAGCAGTTCATTGCGCACTCCGCCGAGCCACGATCCCGGAACGACGGCGAACTTGCCGTCGGGAGTCGGGGCCGCATTCGAGTAGGTCCAGGTGTAGTTGTACCGCTGCAAATGCGCCGTCAGAAAGCGTTCGCCGAAGTTATAGGCATCATAGTCGCGAGTGCCCACCTGGTTGATTCCGATTCCGGGATTCACATTACTGGTGAAGCAGGGCCGCCGGTAGTAGAACGAATCGCCGCACTTGCCGTCGGCGGTCAGGCTGGGAACGTTGATGTAAACGCTTCCGGCCGCCGAGCCGGGCACGCATTCGCCCGCGTTGTCGGCGACGCAGTATTTCCAGTATCCCTGGGAATCGTCGGCCAGAACGGAGCCCGGTCCGCTGATGTCCTCCAGCAGATAGCCGCCCGCCCAGGCCACGGTGGCGAGCGTCTTGCGCACCATGGGCGTGTGAGCGACGGAGTTCAACCGGAAGAGCGAACCGCTGATGTGGGACACCTGCTGGTTCCACAATGTGTACACGCCGCCGGCCTGCGCCGCCCACGGATTGCCGTCAAGGAACCAGCCCCGTTCATTTTCCGGAGCCGTGACCTGGCGCCAACTGGGGTGCGTCTGGATAAATTGCCGGTACACCTCATACTGCCAGACGTCGGTACGATTGAAGGTCCAGCCGCCCAACTTACGGCGTTCGGCGTTGGCGCCGATGCGTTCGGGAATGGCCTGCTGCCAGATGGGCAGACAATAGCGGTCGATGTCGCCGCAGTAATCGGCCATCAGGGTTCCCAGCGCGGAAACGTCGCCATGCTGGGCCGGCGATAGGGAATTGTCGCGGAACTTGGGCTCGGAAGGATCGGTGAACTTGACCCAGGTGTAACCGCTGCCGGTTGCCGCCGCGCAGGCCATGCGCAGTTTCCATCCGGCGGCATGATCGGCGATCACCGACGACCCTTGATTGAGCAATGAACCATGCTGCACGTTGTGGTTTCGCATGAGCACCCAGCGATTGTTGCCCAGGCTCTTGACGATGAGGAAACGTTCGGTGGTTTGAACGCCATTGGACACGCCATAGGCCTCGTCGCCCGGTTGCATGGGTTGCACGTTCACGCCGCCGGCCTGCCAGGGACAGGCGGGCATGTGCGCCAGTTCGGCCGAGGAAGCCGAGAGGCGGCAGGGTTCGCCGGTCACCGTGATGGTGATGCAGCGGTTGCCGGTGGCGCCCTGGTCCTGATATTGCTGTGGTAAGTCGGCGGGACAGGTTTCCAGCAGCGTGCGGCTCATGGCGCCATTGACCGATCCATCCACGCCCAGCACGGGCGTTTCATGGTGGCCGCCGACGGTATCCTTGACCACTACCGCGTTCCATCCGCCGTTACCGGTATCGGGCGAGCCGGCTTCGAAGAACGAGTGCACCGTGCACCACCGGCAGGGTAGTTGGGTGTGGTATTCCTGCGCGGAAACCATCGTTCCGTTGTCATCGAACCAGAAGCTGTAGGCGAGATCGTCCTGCCCCAGCCAGGCGTAGAAGCCCAGATGCCGGCCCATGCCGCCAAACATTCGCGGTTGGCCGTAGAGGCCGGGATGATAGCCCGGAACGCTTTGGATTTGCTGGTCCATGGCACGGCCCTGGCTTGCCTTGGTGAGATTCTCCCAGGTGATGAGGCACGACTTACCGCCGGCGATGCCCACATAGCCGGCCGCCTCGGCGCAGCCGGCGCGTCCCTCGGAATGGTAGGTGCCGCGGAAGATCAGCGAGCCGATTCCGTTGGCATTGCTTGGCACGACGCAGAAGAACTGGTTGGGATTAGAGGAACTGAGCGAGAACCCATTCACGCAGTCGCCTCCATTGTTGCCGTCAATCGCGCCGCCGCTCACATCCAGGTTGAACGGGTATTCCGGAGTTCCCAGAAAACGCACCGTGCCCTTCGACGACACAAACCACATTCCCGGATATCCCACCGGGCTGCGGAAGGAACAGACAAACCCGCTGACTCCCTGATAGTCGGTAACCTGCTGGGGCGAGCAGGAATCGTGAAAGCCGCTGGCGCCCATCTCCATTTCCGCCGAAGTGGCCCAACGGAAGTTCACGCCGTCGACGTTGAGCGCGTCGGGCCCGGAACTGGATTTCCGGATAAGTACGCCGATGTTGTTGCCGGTGTAGGCGACGTCGTTCTGATTGCCGGCGCTCGACTGCAGAGTGAGGCTAGCCGGACTGTCGACGCTGGCGATCAGGTAGACGGTGCCGCCGATGCTGATGCGCGAACCGGCCGTCCAGGCGTCCATGGGAAAGCGATCGCCGCTGGCGAGCGTCACCGTCTCACCGGCCGTGTTCACTTTGCCCTGCACCGAACTCAGGTACGGACGCGCCGGCGGCGCGATGAACGATCCGCCCAGCCATTCGGAAAACAGCGTGTAGCCCAGGTTCTGCGGGTAAGCCGTTTGCGCCGCCGAACTGGACGTGCCCACCGTCACCGTCTTCCATGCCGTGGAGCAGCGCACGCCGTCGACGGTGATGCAGAGGTCCACATCGCGCGCCCCGCCGGTGTTGGACAGGCAATTTGCCGTCGAGCACCAGGCTTTGAGCGAAACCTGCATGTTATCCACCGAATAACCGGGAAACTGCCATCCTGGTCCGACGCCGCAGACGAAGGGATTGATGCACATCTGGGGCACCTGCACAAATAACGGCGCCTGGGAGGAAGCAACTTCCGCCACCGCGCCATCGATGGCGGCGCCGTTCTCCGGGCTGGTCCAGTCGCTGGCCGTGTCAAACGCCGCCAGCGCCGCGGTGCTCGGCGAAAGCACCGGAGTGATCATTCCCGGCCCGCTGAACCGCTTAACCATCACGCCGGTTAGCGGGTCGACATATTCCTTGGTCAAGTCGCTCCAATCGACCGTCGGCCAGGCGTAGTTACCCGGCGCCTCGCTGTCAAATGGATACGCCTCGCCGTAAATATTGCCCAGCGGAGGCGTCTTGGTGTGGAACGACCCAACGAAGGTCTGGCCCGCCGAGGTGATCTCATAGTGGAAGGGCGTGTAGGCTTCCAGGGCGCGGGAATAGAATTTGCCGTCGGCCGCTTTCGCCGCGCGCCGCAACCCCACCACGAAGGTGACGTTGCTTCCGTTGACGACGCTGCCGGCGCGGTCGCAATCCTGCGAACCGGAAAAAAGACTGGTGTTGGTATCGTGCACGATTCGCGTGAATCCGGCGTCGTAGGCCACCCGTAAGCGGCATCCGGACAATTGCGGAACCGCGAACTGCAGCACGGCCTGGGTGGGAGTGGTCCGCACCTCTCTGACTTCGATCTGCGAAAACTGCAACAGGAACGCGGCGGGCGATAACAGAAGGGCGAGTGTACGCATGGGATCCTCCGGTTACCAGGCCGCCACGGCCACGCGCCGCCAGGTGTTGGTGGCGGTGCAGGTGTAAAAGAAATCGCTGTCGGCCGCCCAGGAGCCGGCCGTGCAGGCCGACGAAGCTGTCGCCGGAACCGGCGCCCGCAGCCCCACGACCGCCTGATCGATCAGGATGGTGGCGTTTCCCGCCACTTCCACGGTTTGCAGTCCAACGCCGGCCACCAGGTTCTTGGTGCTCTGAAACGATCGCCGGTCCACCAGACCACCCACGTCCCACTGCCCGCTGGTGGCGGTCCATGTGGCCAGGGGAATCGAATCGGCGGGAAACGCCGTGACGCCGGCAAGCGCCTGACATCCGGAATCGCAACTTAGCGTCACGTTATGGCCGACAGTAACCGTTCCGCTCGCCGAGATATAAACCAGGGCAACTCCGGTACCATTCTGCAGGGTAACTTGTGCCGGGCTGGCAATGGAATACGTTGTATTTCCGAGGCGCACGTTACAGGGCGCGGTAGTCACGCAGCTTCCTCCGATTTGCAGGCTGGTGCCGTTCAGCCGTACGGCCGAGAAATCCACGAGCTGCCGAGCCTGCGTCGTTGCCGCCGTTAAACTCCAACTGTTTTGCGCATGACACGCATAAAGATTCTGTCCGGCGGCAGCGTTGCTCTTAAAGAATAGCTCACCCACGGCGCAGGACGCCGGCAATGCGGTGCCGGTCTTGACGGGCCGGGTCGAACTGACCGCGGAAAAGTCGACACTCTTGCCCTGTGTCCTCAAGTCGACCTGGGTCTGAGCGAAAAGCGCTGCCACCGTCAGCAGCATGCTTACCAAAAGCCGGATGCGGCTCATTTTTCCTCCTTGGAAGCCCGCGCATTGGCCGGAGCGGCAAAGCGGGAGCGCGAATCCGGGGAGAGTCCCGAATGCACACCCACGCTACACCTCGCCGTTTACGCCGGACGGTTGTGGCCGCGCTGTGGAGGAATGGTTTCTGGCCCCCTTGCTGGCGCGCGGGGTTTTGTAGAATCAGTCAGTTACCGTGCGACGGCCGCAAGGGAGCGGTCTTTGGCCAGAATCGGAAAAAATCCCTGTGATGAAAGCTCGGCGGCACCCTTACTTCGTCTTGATCGATAACACCGCGTAATCCCAAATCTTGCCCGCCGCCGGTCCACACTTGGCGTTCACCCAATAGGCCGTATTCGCGGCAAGCCCGCTTACCGCGCGGTTGCGTGCCGCGCCGCCGCCACTTTCAGAGCCCACCGTGCCGGTGAGTGTTCCGAAATCGGGCCGGGTGCTGACCGACACGCTGCAAACGAACGCCGGGTTGGTGGGTTTCACTTCAACCGTCAAACCCGTGGCGGTCACCGTTGGCGCCGCCAGGCAGTGCCCATGCCGGTCGAAACAGGAATCGGGCGTATTCTCGTCGAGGTCAAACGGCGCCAGCCCCAGGTCCCGGCGGCCAGTCTCGGCGCAAGCCACGAAGAGCTTTTCCAGTTGCCCGAAGTCGGTTACGTAACAGACGCGCTCTCCCCATTGGCCGGCCGTGGGGAAGTTCAACGCCTGGTAGCCCAGCGCGCCGATGTTAAAACCCAGCCAGTTGCCGGTGGCCTTGCCGAAATTGCCCGCGCCATCGCCATAGCTCACATTGAGCGGCTGCAGCATGGTGCGGCAATGTCCCAATCCAGGGCGGCAGATGCGCACGCCGCCTAACCCCTCGAAATTCGGCCGCGTCACCTTCACCGCCACATCCCGCGTCACGCTGCCTGTGTCGGCCGTGGTGGTGCCCGCGCAGCTTCCGCACGCGTAAGTGAACGTAACACCCGATCGCGCCAACAGCTTGAACCGCCCGTTGAAGGCCGGCTGCGCCAGGCCGTCGACATAGATCGGAGTCCCTTCGGCCCAGCCGCTGCCATCGAGATTGCCGTTATGCGCCAGGGTGCAATTGGCCACCCCGCCACGCGCGTTGCAGCGCGAAATGCGCCACGCCGGAATCATTCCCTGCCCCCCGTTGCCGCCTGAGGTCACCGCCACCGGCGCCCGCGATCCCACGAAATATTCCTCCAGCGGGCTCATCGCCGGATATACCGGCCCGCCGACCGCGTCGATATCCCGCCCCGTGTCGGTATTCCAGCCGTTGCCCTTCACGCAAGTTCCCCCATCGACGTAATGGGGCAACTGGATGCGGCCGCGCCCGGTACCGCAATCATACGGCTCGCCGCCCCAGTGCGCCGTGTTGTGGTGGCCGCCCACCACGCAATCGACACCGGTGGTGCAGCTTCCGTTCTCCCACCGCGCGCCCGCCACGCTCGACGTGGGGCTGTCGATGATCGGCACGTCGCGACCGCTGACGGTAAGGGTTCGGGTCACGGGATTGAACGCATAGGCCGTGGTGCGGTTCGGCGTATCCGACCCCGCCCAGATGTAATGCAATCCCGTCGTCTTCGATGGAAAAGGCCCCAGCGTGGCATTGCGGATCTTGTATACGCCAGCAATGCAGGTATCTTTCGGCTTCGCCTCGAACCAGTTCAACACGCAAAGCCGGTTGTCGTCGTCAAAGTGCGAAAGCCACCCATCCA
>WBZQ01002829.1_pt1 | contig 10976 bp, 4 predicted proteins | sample 5204251 | NCBI WGS metagenome assembly WBZQ01 (sample SAMN12412402, study PRJNA552823) | activated sludge metagenome | isolation source: activated sludge from nitrification reactor of wastewater treatment plant... | place: USA: Virginia | collected 2017-09 | reverse complement strand
TTGCATTTCACGGTTTGGCGCGAAAGTTCAGTAGACCGCGCCGCCGAAGCCCGCCGTTCAAAAAACAAGTTGCTGCCGCCTGAAACCATCGTTGATCTGCCACACGGCGAAACCACCATTGCCGAGTTGCTCAAAGCTGCCGGGTATCTGACTTTTCACGTAGGCAAATGGCATCTCGGCGACGCCGGACATTCACCCGAAACCCAAGGTTTCGATTTGAACATCGGCGGCACACATTGGGGCGCGCCCGCGACGTTTTTCTGGCCCTTTCGCGGCGCTTTTGGACAAGCGCAGGAATTTCGTTACGTGCCGGGATTAGGCGTGGGCAAGCCGGGAGATTACCTGACCGACCGCTTTACGGACGAAGCGCTCAAATTGATTGACGGCGCGGGCGCACGGCCCTTTTTCCTGAATCTGTGGTTTCACAGTCCGCATACGCCAATCGAAGGCAAACCGGCTTTGGTTGAATATTACCGGCGCAAGCTCAAACCGGGAATGCGCCACCAAAACCTTGGCTTTGCGGCGATGGTCCACTCGCTCGATGAAAATGTCGGACGCATCCTGACGCATCTGAAACAGCGGCGCATGGCCGAAAACACGTTGGTCGTGTTTATGTCCGACAATGGCGGCTATCTGAGCCAATATCGCGGGGTGCAAGTGACCAACAATGCGCCGCTGCGTTCGGGCAAAGGTTCGTTGTATGAAGGCGGCGTGCGCGTGCCGTTGATTGTTCAATGGTTGGGCGTGACGCCGCGCGGTGCGGTCGTCAATGAATTGACGAGCAGCATGGATTTCTTTCGCACCTTTGCCGAAATCGTCGGGCAGCCGGGCGATGCGGCGATGGATGGTGTGAGTTTATTGCCGCTCTTGCGTGAGCCGCGCAATCGCTTGCCACGAGAGGCGCTTTATTTTCACTATCCGCATTATTACGCCACGACTTCGCCGGTGAGCGCCATTCGCGAAGGCGATTGGAAGCTGCTTGAGTATTTTGAAGACAATCACCTGGAGCTTTACAACTTGCGTGAAGACCTCGGCGAATCGCGCGATTTGGCGGGCCAACAGCCGGAACAGGCGGCTCGTCTCCGCGCGCGTTTGCACGCCTGGCGACAGCAGGTTGGCGCACAATCGCCCGTGCCAAACCCTGCGGAACTACAAGGACGTGCTGGGCAGAACTAACACCGCTGTCTTCTTGAATCTTTCTGTTGAATTGTTGGCGTTTCGATCCACTCAAATAGAAACGCGGCTGAGTCCCAGGGCGCACTTCGCAGACCACACAAAAGAAACTTCCTTCTGTAAATTTTCCCTGGCAGTGAGGGAAAAGGCCTTACGATTTCGATCTACTTTTCGGGAGGGCTTGTTGCTCACAGAATTTCGACTCTGTCGGAAAGAAGAGAGGGCTGTTAATGAGAGAAAATGGTAGCCGACGTAAGATTTTTGACGTACGCCTTGACTCTCAGAAAAGGCATTCGTAGAATCCGCGCGCTTCGAAGAAAATTTCGTGGGAACAACAACCTGCAGTCAAAATCATTACTTCCTGCCCATTTGATTTTGGCTTTTCCTTGACTCTCATTACCCAGACATATCCCGTAGCCTTTTCAGCGGGCTTCTGTCTACCACTCTCATTTAGTGTTTGCTGATGGTGAACATCGCAAGCTACCTCTCGAAAGGAGACTCTCCAAATGTCAGAGCCTTTCTTATCTGAAATCAAGATCATGTCGTTCAACTACCCGCCAAAGGGCTGGGCGTTTTGTAACGGTCAATTGCTTCCGATCAATCAAAACCAAGCCCTGTTTTCTTTGTTAGGGACAACGTATGGCGGCAACGGCCAGACGAACTTTGGGCTGCCTGATCTGCGAGGCCGAGTTCCGGTCCATTTCGGCGCAGGCTTTTCGCTGGGCGAAGTCGGTGGCCAGGTCAGCCACACGGTGACACTCAGCGAATATCCCCAACACGTTCATGCACTGAATGTTTCGGCGGCGACGACAGGTATCGTTGATCAGCCGACAGGGAACTCGCCTGCGCGTGCGTCCGTCAATGCTTATGGCCCTGCCACCAATCTTGGGGCAATGAACCCCCAATCCATTGGCAGCAATGGCGGTTCACAGGCGCACGAAAACAGACAACCCTATTTGGTGTTGAACTATTGTATCGCCCTGCAGGGCATCTTCCCCTCACAGACATAAGCTGTGAAAAAAGGAGACATGTATGGGAACACCGTATGTTGGTGAGATCAGAATCTTCGCGGGGAATTTCCCCCCTAACGGCTGGGCTTTCTGTAGCGGGCAGCTCATGTCGATTTCTGAAAACGACGTGCTTTTCAACTTGATCGGAACGACGTATGGCGGCGACGGGCAGGAAACCTTTGCCTTACCAAATTTGCAAGGCCGGGTCCCCATTCATTTTGGGACCGGGGCAGGCTCTCCCACTTATGTTCAGGGAGAGATGGGCGGCGTAGAAACCGTGACCTTGACGACGCAGCAAACGCCAATACACACACACGCGTTGCTGGCCTCGGGGGATGGCGCCGGGTCTCCAACGCCCGACGGCCAGTTATATGCGCGTAGCAGTACTGACGTATTCACGAGCCAAGTAACTGTCACACCGATGAACAGTCAGGACATTAGTCCAGTCGGAGGGAACCAGCCGCACGAAAACATGCAGCCTTTCCTGTGCCTAAACTTCATCATTTCGCTCTTTGGCATTTACCCCACACCTACATAAGGAGATACGGCTATGTCAGACCCATTTGTGGCTGAAATCAGAATTTTCCCTTTCAATTTTCCGCCTAGGGGCTGGGCATTTTGTAACGGACAGTTACTGCCTATCTCGCAAAACACGGCGCTCTTTTCACTGCTTGGCACCACCTATGGCGGAGATGGCAAAAGCACCTTTGCCCTGCCCGACATGCAAGGAAATGTGCCTGTACATCCCGGTCAAGGCCAGGGACTATCCGATCGTTTTTTGGGCGAAATCGGCGGGTCACAGGCCGTGACCTTGTTGCAATCAGAAGTCCCGATTCATACCCACGCCTTGAATGGTTCGGATGAACGTGGGGACGCCACTTCACCGGTGGGAAATATGGTGGGAACCGGGACGGACATGTATGCGCCCGGCCCTCCGACCAAGATGATGGCGTTGCAAGCGATCGCGCCAACCGGTGGCAGCTTGCCGCATAACAATATGATGCCGTATCTGGTGCTCAACTTCTGTATCGCGATGCAGGGAATCTTCCCACAACGCCCCTAAGGTGATTACAGATGCGGTTTTAAGATTGGCCACGGAAGAGCCGAGGCACAGGGGGGACTCAAACGTTGCGCGGCAACGTTGTCGGTGTCCTCGGTGACTCTGTGGCCATTTTCTCATTGTGAATGTACTGCGAAGTGATCAGCGAAATGCTGTTTCCCCGTGCGAGCGTCCTGCCAACCTCAGCACACGCCCTAAGCGACGACCAACTCTAGATTCTAAACAAGACAACTGACACGCCACCCATACGGGCGGTATTGCACTGACGACTTCGGTTTGGGGCTGTAATCGCCGATGAGTGGCAGTTCTATGCCCTGAACCCCAACCTCTGTAAAGGAGACCCCATGCGACCCAGAAGCCCACACTCGCGCAAGCTTTTGTTGCTCTCGTTGCTGGCGCTTTTGCTGACGGCGGTGACGCTGTCAACGCGCAGCGCATTTACCAGCGGCGGCGTGTTTGCCGGCGCCAATCTCTTTGTTCCGCTCATCAGCGCCAGCAAAGTAGACACCTTGGTGACCGACACCGGCACGCCCGGCCCCAGCGCAGGCGATACGCTGCGGTACACCGTCACCATCAATAACAGCGGCACGGATGCCAGCAGCGTCACGTTCGCCGACACCATTGATGCGAATACAACGCTTGTGCCGGGATCGGTCAATACCTCACCCGTCGCGGTCAATGACAGTTACAGCGCGTTGGGCAATGTCTCGCTCAGCATCCCGGTTGGCAATGGTTTGCTGAGCAACGATTTTGACGCCGATGGGACAACGCCGACCGTGACCAGCGCGCCCAGTGTGAGCGCGCAAGGCGGCAATGTCGTCGTCAATGCGAACGGCAGTTTCAGCTATAACCCGCCCGCCGGTTTTGAAGGGCTGGATTCATTCAGTTACACCATCGGCGACGGCACATTTAGCGATACCGCCACCGTGGCCATCACTGTCAGCGGCATGATCTGGTTTGTAGACAACAATGCTGCCGCGTGTACAAGCCTGGCCGCAGGCTGCGGTCGCTTGAGCAATCCGCTGTCGAGTCTGGCGGCCTTTCAAGCGCTCAATAACGGTTCCGGCAATAATCCCGCCGCCGGTGACAATATCTTTTTGTTTGAAAGCGCCACGGATTACACCGGCAATGTCACGCTGCTCAACAATCAGAAGCTGATTGGCCAGGACGCCACTGCGGCCTTGGCGACCATCGCCGGGGTGAGTGTGCCCACGTTTAGCGCGTCCTTGCCCGCCACCAACAGCGCCAACGGTGTTTTGGTGACCGTGACCAACGCCGGTGGCAGCGCCATTACGACCGGCAGCGGCAACCGCATTCAAGGTCTCACGGTTGGTGCAAGCAACACAGGCATTTCCGCCACGAATTTCGGCACGTTGACCATTCGCGATCTGGTTATCAACGGACCGGCCCAGGCCGTCAATTTCAACAACGGCACGCTTGATTCGATCATCGGCGCGGTGACGGTTAGCAACCGCACCGGCACCGGTCTATTTATGGATACGGTCGCGGGGACGGCGCAATTTGGTGCGACTTCGATTCCCAACCCGCTGGCCGCGGGCGGTTACGGCATTCGCATTGAAGATTCCAGCGCGGCGGTGACTTTCGCCAGTGCCACCATCAGCAATACCAACCAAACCGTTGCCACGACAGACCCCGGTGCGGACGGCAATCCTGACACGGACGGCGATGGCGACGCGATTTTCCTGAAAAACAACACGGGCAGTTTCACGCTCAACGGCGGCACGCTGTCGAATCTGGAAACCGACGGCATTGATTGCCGTTCGTGTCAGAACCTGAGCTTGAATGGCGTCACGATCAACCAGATCGGCGTCAATTCGGGCAACGTGACGACCGTGGATGACGCGGGCATTTTTGCCATCAATTTGCGCGGCACGAACCTGATCCAGAATTCGACGATTTCGCGCTTTCACGGCTCTGCCGCAGGCGGCGCGGAACGCGGCATTTACCTGCTCAATACCAGCGGGAACAACCTGACCGAATTGCGGCTGAACAACACCGACATCTTCAACGATGTCGCGCTCGGATTGCGCGGCGACGACGCGATTTCGTATCGCGGGCAAGGCGCGGTCAACGCCAAGATCGTGCTGGAAAACGGCTGCGCCATCAGCAACATCAGCGGTCTGGGCATCGAAGCCGATACCGACGCCGGATCAACCGGCACGCTCGAACTGGATGTGCTCGACAGCACCTTCACCAACAACTTTGCGGCGGCGGTTGGCTCATTCGGCGGCGGCATTGACGTGCAAACCGCCGGTTCGCCTGCGGTTGACATCGAGATTCGCCGCAGCAATTTCACCGGTTTGCATCAAGGGAACGCCAACGCGGGCATCATCATGTTCGCTCCGCAGCAAACCGCAGGCAGTTTTCTCGCCGTCGTGGATGGTTGCGACATTACGGGCACTTTCACCGGCGGCGGGCGCTCTGGCCGTGGCGGGATCAATTTGCGCACTGGTGATCTGGCGGGCGAACAGCTCAAAAATCTGAGCCTGACCATCAACGATTGCGACATCAATGACATCGGCGATGATGGCATCTTCCTGGATATTCGCGGCGAATCGCTGACCGGCGCAGGCGCGACGACTGGCAACCTGCGCATCACGAACAACCGCATCGGTACCGCGACGCAGGTCGGTCAGGATGGTTTGGAAGGCGTGACCATTCGTATTCGCAACAACCTGACCACCGCCGTCAAAACTCTCAATTTGTTGATGGATAACAACCAGATTCGCAACAACGACAACAGCACCGGCGACGAAACGGTGGACATTGACGTCGAACCGGCTTCGACGCTGAACGCAACGGTGACGGGCAATACCTTCACCAGCAACGGCTTGGCGCAAGACGAATTTCGCGCTTCGGCGGAAAACGCCGATTCGACCATGTGTCTGGATTTGCGCAACAACGTCGCGACGCAAGGCGCCGGACCGGCTGGCAACGGTTCGTTGACCGTGGAAGAGCTGGCGGGCGCGGTCAATTTGCGGCACAGCGGCAACAGTCCTGCCGCGACGGTGGGCGTCGGCGTGACGATCATCGCCACGGGCTGTTCGTTGCCGTCATTGCTGGCTCCGGTTGAAACCAATGCCGCACCGCAATCCGAAGGCGGCGGCAATTCCGCATCGGTGTTTGAACGCGCACGCCAATGGCTGCGTCCGGTTTTCTCAGCCTTTGTCAGGCCGAAAGGCTATTTCAACCTGGCGAAGTTGGGGAACTGGTTGACGCCGACTGCGGCAGCGGCGGAACGTTCTGCCGAACCGGCGAGCAACGCCTCTGTGGCAATGTCCGGCGAAACCGTGACCAGAAGCATTCCACTGATTCCGGCAGGGAAAACAATCACCGTCACGTTCCTGGTGACGATCAATACGCCGGTGCCGCCGGGCGTGTGCTTGCTTTCGAATCAGGGAGCGGTTTCCGGTCCCGGATTCGGCACGGTGCTGACGGATGACCCGGCTGCGGTGGGAACGGCCAATCCGACGACCACGTCGGTTGACAGCCCGCCGGTGATCAGCGCTTGCCCGACCAATATCACGACCAACGTGGATGCGGGGCTTTGCACGGCGACGGTGAATTTCAGTGCGCCAACGGCGACGGGATGTCCGACGCCGACGGTGGTTTGCAGCCCGGCTTCGGGCACTGCGTTCCCCAAAGGCACAACGACCGTGACTTGTACGGCGACCAACAGCGCGGGCACGGATTCGTGCAGCTTCACGGTGACGGTCAATGACAACCAGGGGCCGACGTTGGCCGGTTGTCCGACCAACATCGTGCAAAACACGGATCCGAGCCTGTGTTCGGCTGCGGTCACGTTTGCCACGCCGACGGCGACCGATGCCTGCGACGGAGCGCGCACGGTGACTTGCACGCCGCCGTCAGGGTCGACTTTCCCGAAAGGTACGACCACGGTGTCTTGCTCGGCGTCCGACACGGCGGGCAATAACAGCTCGTGCAGCTTCACGGTGACGGTCAACGACAATCAGGGACCGACGCTGACAGGCTGTCCGACCAACATCACTTTGAATACCGACACCGGAGCGTGTTCGGCAGTTGCAACGTTTACGCCGCCGACGGCCAATGACGTTTGCGATGGACCGCGCACGGTAACTTGTACACCGGCTTCGGGCACCGCTTTCCCGAAAGGGACGACCACAGTGAATTGCTCGGCGTCCGACACGTTAGGCAATACCAGTTCGTGCAGCTTCACGGTGACGGTGAATGACAATCAGGGGCCGGTCGTGGCCTGTCCTTCGCCGATCAGCGTGACCGAAAGTTCGCCTGGTTCCGGTTCGGCGACGGCGACGTTTTCGGTGACGGCCAATGACATCTGCGACGGAGCGCGTACGGTGACTTGCACACCGCCGTCCGGTTCCAGCTTCTCGCTGGGCACGACGACCGTCAATTGTTCTGCCAGCGATACGGCAGGCAATTCGGGAAGCTGCTCTTTCACGGTGACCGTCACGCAAAGCTGTTCGATTTCTTGTCCGACCAACATCGTGACGAACAACAACCCGGGCCAATGCGGCAAGAATGTCACTTATACGCCGCCCACGCCTTCCGGTTGCGGCACGGTGACCTGTTCGCCGACATCGGGTTCGTTCTTCCCGGTGGGCACGACCACAGTCAACTGCTCCACGACCGCTGGGCCTTCGTGCAGCTTCACGGTGACGGTAAACGATAATGAAGGACCAATGATCACGTGTCCGACAGCAATCAATGCCGTTACAGATAGCACCACGGGATGTACAGCGGCTGTGGCTCCGGTCGCGCCGACGGCTGTGGATAATTGCGGCGGGACGCCGACGGTGACTGGTGCGCGGAGCGACGGACAACCCATCAACGCGCCTTACCCAGTAGGAGCCACGACCATCACCTGGACGGCGACTGATTCGGCAAACAATTCGTCAAGCTGCCAGCAGACGGTGACTGTGACGAATCCCAATCCAACTGTAACTATTACTGCACCCGCCAGTGGCGCGATCTTTGCGAAAGGCGCATCGGTCACCTTCACTGGCTCATTTACCGACAATCCGGGGACGCATACGGCGACCTGGACGTTCGATAGCATTACCGTGCCGGGGACGGTAAACGAAACGGCAGGCACGGTCAGCGCGACGTACTCGTTTGCCAACGCTGGCGTGTATCTGGTGACGTTGACGGTGAACGATAATTGCGGCGGAACCGGAACCGCCAATACCATCGGTGAGTTGACAGCATTGGTGGTGATCTATGATCCAAGTGCCGGTTTTGTCACTGGCGGGGGCTGGATTAATTCGCCGCCAGGCGCGTATCCGGCAGACCCAACACTGACAGGCAAGGCAAACTTCGGTTTTGTTTCCAAATACAAAAACGGAGCCAACGTACCCACCGGAGACACCGAGTTTCAGTTCAAAGCTGGCAATCTGAATTTTAAGAGCACCAGCTATGAATGGCTGGTTGTCGCAGGACCGAAAGCACAGTTCAAAGGGCAAGGGACAATCAACAATACAGGCGATTACCGCTTTATCCTGACTGCGATTGACGGGCAACGTCCTGGCGGTGGGGGGCAGGATAAGTTCCGCATTCGTATCTGGAACAATGCGGGCGGTGGTCAGATTTATGATAACCAGCTTAACGCCCCTGACAGTGATGATCCGACCACAGTGCTTGGCGGTGGCAGCATCGTCATCCATACCAATGGTAATGGGCAAAACTCGCTCGCGAAGAATTTATTGGCCGCCAATGACTTCGATGGTGACAGCAAGAGTGATGTCTCTGTCTGGCGTGGAGAACAAAGCGACTGGCGGATTGTGCAGAGCAGCGACAACGTGACGCAAAGCGTCCTTTGGGGCGCAAGCTTCGCGCCGTATCGTGACGTGATGGCCACGGGCGATTACGACGGCGACGGCAAAACCGATGTCGCTGTGTTCCGGCGTGGCAACGGCCATTGGTATATCAAGCAAAGCTCTGATGGCGGTGAGGTTGACCGGCATTGGGGGCTCGGCTCGGATACGCCGGTGCCGGGCGATTACGACGGGGACGGCAAAACGGACATCGCTGTCTGGCGCGGTTCTGACACGCGTTGGTATGTGATCCGCAGTTCTGACGGTTCGACCCTGACCCAAAGCTGGGGCGGGGCAGCCTATGGCGACGTGCCGGTGCCGGGGGATTATGACGGCGATGGCAAGACGGATTTTGCCGTCTTCCGGCGCAGCAATGGTCACTGGTACATCAAACAAAGCTCTGATGGCGTTGAGGTTGATCGTTTCTGGGGCTTGGGCACGGATGTGCCGGTGCCGGGCGATTACGACGGCGACGGCAAGGTTGATATTGCCGTCTGGCGTGGCACGACAGGGCAATGGTACGTCCAGCGCAGTTCGGACGATGCCACCTTCACGATTGCCTGGGGCGGTAATTACGCGCCGTATTTCGACGTGCCGGTGCCGGGCGATTATGACGGCGACGGCAAGTTCGACATCGCTATCTGGCGTCCGAATGAAGGCGCCTGGTACATCCGCAACAGTTCTGACGACGCCATGCGAACGGTTCGTCACGGACAACGCGGCGATGCTCCTGTGACAGGCAAAACGAATCCGTAACCCGGTCGCTGTTTGACCAACCAGAGGGCCTGGCAAGGCTGGTTTGCCCATTGTGGCGACCAGTTTGCCGGGCCTTCCGGATTTTAAGCGGGCAAAGAAAAATGTGGTTTGTTCGAGTGCAATTATTGACAGTATCGGCTTGCCGCAATAAACTGCGCGCTCCTTGACGCAAAACGCTTTTTCCTTACCGGCAAAACAAAAGCGTTTTACAAACTTTCAGACAATTCACTGGAAACGCGATATTGTTTGCGTATGCTTTTCCGAGTGAGGATTTCTGCCACCCTCTCTCTTTCTGCATAGTTCATATAATTGCCGTTCCGGCGTGTGACCTATTTGTCCTAGAACGATAGGCTCCGCCATCTCTCGACCGTATCAATCAAGACGAAAGATTCTAGTAACAGGCAGCAGCCTGTTCTTTAGGCCGCAGCGTCGGCCCCCTGCGCGGATGTCTTGGTGTTCGTTGGTTCGATTTTGTATCTCTCGCAACACAGGCCAGGAGAAAATCATGAAAGTCCTCTCTATCCCCAAATCCACTTTGCGTTCATTTCGCGTTTTGCTGCCGCTGCTTGCGTTGGTGCTGACAGCGGGTGTGCTCTCGCTGAACGTTACACGAGCCCGTGTGGGTAACAGCAGCGCGACGCAACCATCCGCTTTGGTTGCGGCCTCGCAGAAGCTGCCCGCCAACCAGGGAAGACGAGGGCTGGGACCTGTCAGAGCCACACAACCGCCAGGCTTTGAGTTATTGGATTTTCGTTCAGGAAACATCGGGCTTGCGTTTTTTGTCCCGAACATCAACGCCGTCAAATCCGCCGTGCTGGCCGTGGGCGGAGACGTCAATGGTAACGGATTCGTTAATCCGGGCGATAAGCTGACCTACACCGTCGTGGTGAACAACACCGGCACGGATGCGTCCAATGTCGTCATTACCGACATTCTCAACGGCAACCTCACCTTGGAGCCAGGCTCCGTGACTGTTTCTCCGCTGGCCTTTAACGATAGTTACGCCAGTCTGGGAAATGTCGGCATCAACGTGCCCGTCGGGAGCGGTTTGCTGGTCAATGACCTGAACTTGCAAGGCTCCGGCACGATCGGCATTACTCCTGGCACGATCGCTACCTCTGGCGGCGGTTCTGCGGTGGTTTC
>WBZQ01002828.1_pt1 | contig 10976 bp, 7 predicted proteins | sample 5204251 | NCBI WGS metagenome assembly WBZQ01 (sample SAMN12412402, study PRJNA552823) | activated sludge metagenome | isolation source: activated sludge from nitrification reactor of wastewater treatment plant... | place: USA: Virginia | collected 2017-09 | reverse complement strand
CGCCGACGTGCTGGCGAGCGTGTACGAGGCCGACTACGTGGCCGTGCCGACGATCGAGGAGGAGCCCGAAGAGCAGGCCTACCTCACGCCCGACCAGATCGAGCGCGCCGTGCGCACGCTCGACAAGCAGATGAAAGAAGCCGCCAAGGCGCTGGAGTTCGAGAAGGCTGCGGAGCTGCGCGACCGCATCAGGAAGTTGCGCGCGCGCGAGTTCGGGCTGCCGAGCTGAGCGACGGCGGACGGCAGTTCAGGCCCGTCGCTTCGTCATGCGCTCTTGTGCATCGCCGTCGCCCCTTGCTACCCGTTGGCGTCGCCGGGCGCGTATACTTCGCGCCGACATTCCAAGGTGTACCGGCGAGAACGAGCGCGTTTCGATCGTCTCGTCGGCTAGCTTCGACAATTGACGAGGAGGCGACTCATGTCCCGATCCAAAAGCGCACTGGTGTCGGCATTCGCGCTGGGAGCCGCTCTAACGGTGGGTGGTCTGCCCGCGTCCGCCAGCGAGCCCACGCGCTGTGAGATCGAGTGTGGGCCGGCGCCGTGCTGCATGTTCCTCTGGGTCGCGCTGTGCGGCTGTCCTTGGGCCCCGGCCCAGACAGTCGCTGCCGGCGCGCAAGCCGCCACCAGTTGCACGCAGCCAGAGCCCGTCGGTTTCTTCGAGAGCCTCGCCGCGGGCGAGGTCGACGTCGCGACGGCGCGCTAGCTCGTTCGCGGCCGTGGGCGTCGTGCCGTGCGCGCGCCCACGGCGTCGTTCTCGAAAGTAGGGCTGCGGACTTGGCCAGGCTGCATCACCGCCGTCTGGCCAGGTGCTGGCCCGGTCGTTCGCCAGCTCGACGCCGTACTGCTGGCTCACCCAGAGCAGGCCCAACTGCTCCTCGCTCGCGTCCGGACGGAGCCGTCGCAGCGCACCGCGCGACATCTCGATCACGGTGCGGCTCAAGTTGAGACGCGAGCGCGGGGCGGCACTGCGGCCCCGCCGGCGCAACAGTTCGACATGCGCGCGCGCGGTCTTCGCGTCGGTGTCAGTGTGGGGTCGTTGCGGCGGCATGTCGTCCGTGACGAACGCCGTCCGACGCATTCGGCATCGCATGCCCAGCGGCCCGCCGATCGAAATGAGGGGGGGTGCGTCCTGGTGGGGCGTGAGGGGATCGAACCCTCGACACTCTGCTTAAAAGGCAGGTACTCTACCACTGAGTTAACGCCCCGCGCGATACTAGCATGCGCGTGCGCCGCGCGCAGGGCTCAGTTGAGCGCGTTGGGCGTGGCGAGCGGGAAGGGCGCGATCTGCGCTTCGAACGATTCGCCGCTGGCCAGTCGCATGCGGTAGACGCCGTGCATCGATCCGAAGGGCGTCTGCAGCGGGCAGAAGCTCGTGTACTCGAACGAGCCGCCGGGCGGCAGGACCGGTTGCTCACCCACGACTCCCGGGCCCTCGACCTGGCCCACCTCGCCCTGCGGACCGGAGATGATCCACTTGCGGCTGACGAGCTGCACGGTGTCGGCGCCCTCGTTCGAGATGCGCACGTGGTAGGCGAAGAAGTAGTGGCTCTCCTCGGGCGCGCTCTTCTCCGGCACGTAGTAGCCCTTCACCTGGACGCGCACGCCGCGCGTGGTGGTGTCGCTCATGCGCGCGATTATGCCACGCGCGCTCAGCGCAGGCCGCCGGGCAGGCGCGGCGACGCCAAGAGGCGCGCGAACTCCTCCCAGCGCCGGCGCGCGTCGGGCGGCGTGCCCGCGCGACGCTCGACGTAGGCCTGCACCAGGTCCTTGCCCAGGTTGTAGTTGATGACGTAGCTGCGATAGCGCTCGATGAAGTCGAGGCGCTGGCGGGCGCGCGCTTCCGACGTGAGCGTGTACGTCGTCAGCCAACGCACGGCGTCGTCGCGCTCCAGGCGTCCCTCGAGGTAGCGCCGCGCGACCTCGTTGCCGGCGTAGGCCAGCCGGGTCATCAGGGCCTGCACCTTGTAGTAGGCGTCGGCCTGGGCGGCGTCGAGCCCCGCGGCCGGGAACAGCGTGCCGGTCTCGAACGCGCGCCGCTCGTCGTCCGGGAACGCGACCTCGATGCCGTAGTTCGCGGTGCCCTCGGCGATCAGCGACTGGGGGCTGAACAGCGGGTAGACGCTGAACTCCACGAAGCCGCGTGCCTCGAGCAGATCGCGCTCGAGCAGCACGTTGTAGACGTGATGGCCGGGATAGCCCTCGTGGCAGGCCAGGTCGATGGCGCGATCGATGCCGGTGGGGAAGTCGGTGTTGACCTGGATGACGCTGCGGTAGCCGCCCTGGTACCAGTTGTAGCCGCCCCAGGGCTTGCCGGTGACGTACTCGACGCTGAAGCTCTCCCCGGCGGGCAGCGTGACGTGTTGGAGCGTGCGCCGACGGCATTCGCCGATGGCCAGTTGGAAGACCGCGTCGAGCTTCTCGCGCGGCACGAGGAAGCGCTTGCGGAACTCCTCGTAGCGCGCAGAGAGCGGGCCCTCGCCGGGCAGGGCGCGCTCCAGGTCGGCGAGCGCGTCCTGGAAGTCGGCTTCGCGATGCGTGGGCGCCACGGCGTCGTAGAGCGCGCGCGACTCCTCGTCGAAGCTCAGCCGGCGCCCGCCCAGCAGGTCGACCCGGGCGGCGAGCGCGGAGAGCTGGCGGGTCAGGTAGGCGTGACGCAGGCTGACCAAGGCCTCGGCGTCGGACGCGGGCGGTCGGCCTTCGAGCTCGGCCACCAACGCGCGCGCCTCGGCGCCCAACTCGGCCGCGGGACGCTTGGCCGCGCGCGCTTCCTCGCGCCAGGCGGCCGGGCCGTAGTAGGCATCGACGTAGTCTGCGTCGTGCTCGCCCAGCGCCAACACCAGCTTGACGTAGCGTTCGGCGATGCGATCGAGGCTCGGGTCCATGTGCGCGCGCGCCTCCTGCTTCGGGGTGGCCGGGGATGCGGCCCCGCTGGCCGGGCCGCGCGCGGACGTGGCGCAGCCCAGCAGCATCGCCAGCGTGCACGCCAGCATCGCGCGGGCCGTCACTGTCGTGCCTCGGCGCGCGCCATGTCGTGGCACAGCTCGTAGAGCGCGTCTTCGGCCGCCGCGTCGCGGAACTGGCACACGCGCTCGCGCCGCTTGGCCCAGAAGCGCCCGGTGCTGGCGCCGCCCTCGTCGCAGCCCGCCAACCAGACCACCGTGTCGGCGCCCTCCGCCGGGGTGCAGCCGCGCAGGCGCGCCCAGAAGGCGCCCACGACCCCCGTGAGGCCGCCGCCCTTGGCGAAGATGGGCGTGGCGACGAAGCCGGGATGCAGGGCATGCGCAGTGACGCCCGCATGCTCCAGTCGCCGCGCCAGGGCCCAGGTCCACATGCGGTTGGCCTGCTTCGACTGGGCGTAGGCGTCGACGCCCTTGTACGGCCGGCGCGTGAACTCGACGTCGTCGAGGTCCAGGCCATGCGCGAGCAACGAGGCCACGTTGAGCACGCGCCCGCGCGCGGCGCGCAGCGGTTCCAGCAGCGCCTCGAGCACGCGCACGTAGCCGAGCACGTTGGTGCTCCAGGTCAGCTCGTGGCCGTCGCGCGCCAGACGCCGCCGCGCGGACCACGCGCCGGCGTTGTTGATCAGCACGTCGAGCCGTGCGTAGCGCTCGCGGAAGCGACGCGCGAAGGCCGTCACCGACGAGGGCTCGGTGACGTCGAGCTCCAGGAGCTCGGCGCCCGCGCGTCCGTCGCGAGGCTCGATCGCGCGCAGGGTGGCCTGGCCGCGTTCGAGGCTGCGACAGGCGAGGACCACGCGCGCGCCGCGCTCGACGAGGGCGGACGCCGCGGCGGCGCCGATCCCGGAACTGGCGCCGGTCACCAGGCATACTCGTCCGGCGAGGTCGAGAGGAGTTGCGCTCACGCTCATGGCGGCTAGTCTCGCCGCAGCCGGCGCCGCTGGCAAGTCGCCCCGCTTGCGCGGCCTTCCGTGACTGTCGTCACCAGGTCTCGCACGCTGCGCTGCTACCGTGCCCGCGGCGCTGGGACGTGCGCGCCGAGATCTCGAGGAGGCACCGTGATCCGCATCTGTCGTCTGGCGGCTGCAACGCTCGTGACCCTGGCCGTCTCCCCAGCCGGGGCGCAGGTCGAGCGCAACGGCGCGCTGCCTGGCCCGCTCCCGCTGTTTCCGGCCGACAACTGGTGGAACGCGAACGTCAGCGCCGCGCCGCTCGATCCGGACAGCGCGTCCTACATCGCGCACGTCGGCGTCAACCGGCCGCTGCATCCCGACTTCGGCGGCGACGCCGACGTCTTCCCCGAGATCTACGGCATGATCTACATCACGGTCCCCGGGACGCAGCCACTGCAGCCGGTGACCTTCGTGGAGTTCCCGAGCCAGAGCGACGCCGGCGCGCCGGGGCGGCCGCCCGGATACCCGATCCCGGTCGAGGCGCGCACCCAGGCCAAGTGGATCGAAGGCGGCTATCCGGCCAGCGATCCGATCGCGGCACCGGCCAACGGCGACCGCCACATGCTGCTCGTCGACCGCGACAATCGGCTGCTGTTCGAGCTCTACCACGCGCGCTGGAACGCGCTCCAGGCGCGCTGGGAGGCGGGTTCGGGCGCCGCCTGGCCGATCGATTCCAATTACCGCCGCCCGGAGGGCTGGACCAGCGCCGACGCGTCGGGCATGGCGATCCTGCCGGGCCTGATCCGCTACGACGAGGTCTTCGGCCCCGATCCCATCCGGCATGCCTTCCGCTTCACGGTGCGCGACACGAACGGCCACGTCTACCCGGCCTCCCACACCGCCGGCGGTTCGAGCGGCGCGCTGCCCATGGGCGCGCGCCTGCGGCTCAAGGCGGGCACCGTCATCAGCGGCTTTCCGGCCTACGTGCAGAAGATCTTCCAGGCCATGAAGACCTACGGCCTGATCGTGGCCGACAACGGCAGCGACATGTACATCCAGGGCACCTACGACGTGCGCTGGGACAACGACGTGCTGAACCCGGCCTTCGCCGCGCTGCATGCCTCGGACTTCGAGGTCGTGCAGCTCGGCTGGCAGCCGCCGTCCCCGGTGGAGCTGCAGAGCTTCGTGGTCGACTAGTCTCCTGTCCCCAGGGTTGCCGTGCAGTGCGGGCGCCGAGGCGCCCGGATCGCCAGGCGCGAGGCGCGGCGCATAGCGGGCAGATGCGACCGACGAGCAACGCAGCGAGCCGGGATGCGTCGGCGCTCGAATGCCAGCGCAGGTCTGGGACAGGACGCTAGCGGCGCAGCTCGAGGAACCTTCGCCGCGTGGCCCGCGTTCCGACGTGAGACGAACGCGGGAGGTTCAGGATGACGAGAGCGATGCGCGCGGCGTTCCTGGCAGCCATCGTCGTGCCGGCCGGGGCCGTGCACGGCAAGTCGCCCAGCGAGCCGCCGCGCACGCGCGAAGAACTGACGGAGCGCGTGCTGGCGGTCATGAAGGACGAGCGCATCCCGGCCGTAGGCCTGGCCGTGGTCGCGCCCGACGGCGCCACGTGGGCGACCGGGCTGGGTCTCGCGGACGTCGCTGCGCGCCGGCCGGCCAACGCCGACACGCTCTTCCGCATCGGCTCGATCACCAAGAACTTCGTGGCGCTGGCCGTGCTGATGCTGGTGGAGGAGGGCCGGCTCGGTCTCGACGACGAGGTCGCGCGCCTGATTCCCGAAGTCGCCTTCCACAACCCCTGGGAAGCCAGCGACCCGCTGCGCGTGGCGCACCTGCTGGAGCACAGCACGGGCTTCGACGACATCGCGCTGCGCGAGTACGCCCTCGATGCGCCCGACGACCTGTCGCTGCTGGCCGGCCTTGCGTACAACCCCGTCTCGCGCACGTCGCGCTGGCGTCCGGGGACGCGCATGGCCTACTGCAACGCCGGGCCCGCCATGGCCGCGGCCATCGTCGAGAAGCTGACCGGCCGGCGCTTCGAGGACTTCGTGGCCGAGCGCATCTTCGCGCCGCTCGGCATGACCGACGCGACCTTCATGCGCCCCGACCCCGCGCGCGCCGCCACGCTCTACCACGCCGACGGCGTGACGCCCTACGGGTACTGGCGCGTGCTGATGCGCCCGGCGGGCTCGGTGAACGCCTCGGCCGCGGAGATGGCGCGCTACCTGCGCCTGCTGCTGGGCCGTGGCACGTCCGGTGGCGCCACCCTCGTGACGCGCGCGTCCATCGAGCGCATGGAGCGGCCCGCCACCACCTGGGGCGCGCGCGCCGGGCTCACGACCGGGTACGGGCTGGCCAACTACGCCACGCTGCGCGACGACGGTTTCGTGTGGCGCGGCCACAACGGCGGGGTCGAAGGCGGCCTGGCTACGCTGCAGTACCTGCCGGCGCAGGGCGTGGGCGTCGTGGTGCTGCAGAACTCGGGCAACGGCACGGGTGCACAGCGCATCGAGACCCTGGTGAAGGCCTTCGCGACGCGTGACCTGACCCGACCCTCCGCGCCGCCCGCGGCGCGCGTGCCGGCCGATCTGCAAGCCGCCTTCACGGGCTACTGGCTGCCGGACAGCCCGCGTCAGGAACGCCTGCGGTTCATCATCGACCTGCTCGGCCCCGAGCGCTTCGAGGTAGGCGCGGACGGGCTCGTGGCGCGTCCGCTTCTGAGCGAGCCGCTGCACTTCGTGGCGGTCTCCGCGCGCACCTTCCGCAAGCGCGAACGAGCGGTGGCCACGCTGGCCCTGATCGACGACGAGCGCGAGGGGCGCATGGTGCAGAGTGGCAGCGTCACCTACCGCCGCATCGGCGCGCTGCGCTTCTACGGGCAGGCCGCGCTTACGGCACTCAGCCTGCTGCTGATGACGAGCGCGCTCGGCTTCGCGCTCGTGTGGTGGCCGCGCGCGTTGTGGCGCCGCTGGCGCGGCCGGGCCAGCTTGCCCGGGTTGGGCCTGCGTGCCTGGCCCGTCGTGACCGTGCTGACGCTGGTGGCGGCCTTCGCGCTGCCCATGGCCGGCGACGAGGAGCTGATCCGGCGCTTCGGGAATCCCACGCCGTGGTCGTGGGGCTTCGCCGTTCTGACCGCGCTGTTCGGCGTGCTCGCGCTCGTCGCGCTGTGGCGCACGTGGCGCGCGGCTCCAGACGTCCACCGTGGCGTGCTCTGGCATGCCCGGCTGGCGGCCCTGGCCAACGTCGTGGCCGCGCTCTACCTGGCTTCCTACGGCGTCCTGGGGTGGCGCACCTGGGCCTGAGCGCGTTGCCGCCCGCGGCCGAGCCGGTGCAGAGCGCGGTCGATCAACGTGGCCGCGAGCGGGAAGCACTCCGACGTGGCGTAGCCCAGCGCCATGGCCACGGGTTCGCCGAGGCCCGCGGCGCGCGCGAACGCGAACACGCCCGGGCCGAAGAACACGAAGGCCGAGATGCGCAGGGCGCGGCCGAGCACGGGCCTGTAGAGCGTCGGGCCGGGCTGCTCGGGCTGGCGCGCCTCGCGGCGCGCCGCGCGCACGGCCAGGCCCAGCACGAGCGCCGCCAGCACGATCGCGCGCAGGCGGTCGACGCGCGCGCCCGGATCGCCGGCCCGACTCCAGACGACCGTGACCGGCAGCCACACGAGCAGCAGCCACAACGGCGCCAGAAGGGCAGCAGCCCAGTACGGGTCGGAGGCGTGGCTGTCGCCCTTCGAGCGATAGAAGCGCGTGAACGAGACGCTGCCGATGAGCAGCATGCGCGCGCCGACGTCGAGCGCATAGAGCTGCGCGAAGGTCGCCGGGTCGAGGCCCAGGAGCGCGGTGCAGAGGGCCAGCGCGAAGACGCCCAAGGCGCGCTTGGCGACGCCGGCGTTCGAGAGTCCCCCGTAGAGTTCTTCGCCCGCTCCCGCGCCCGCATACGGCGAGCTGGTCGGAACCTTCACGCCCGGCTCTGCGGTGCAGCCGTCACCGGTCGCGCCAAGCTGTAACGGCACACGGCGCCTGTCACGACGCGCTCCGCCAGGTGTCGGCCGACGCTCGGGTTGGCCGTCGCGATCTCGTCGATCGCGCGTTTGAGCGCCTTGCGTACCGCCGTGCGGGCGCGTTCCGGGGCGTCGGCGAACGAGCGCACGCGCCCGCCCAGGCCGCTGACGCGGGCCAGTTCTTCGGTCAGCGTGCGCAGCTCGTCGCGCGCGCCCAGCGAGGCCTCGGCTTCGGCCTGCAGCTCGCGCACGCGCTCGCGCAGGGCCGTCAGCGCGCGGCGATCGAGCAACGGTTGGGTGCCGACCTGCTGCGGATCGTGGGCACCGTTCAACACCAGGGCCAAGGCGGGCACGTCGCGCTCCGGCGCCGCCAGCAGTTGCGCCAGGTAGCGCATCCCGACGCGGTCGCGGACCGTGGCCACGTAGCGCCCGTGGACCACGCGCCACTTGCCGCCCTGGACCAGCGTCATGAGCGCCGCCGCCGGCTCGTCGGACGCGTCGGCCGACTGGGGCAGCGCCGCCGCTGCCGCGCGCCAACGTGCCACGAGGCCGCGCAGACCGAGCGCCTCGCCTTCGTCGACGGCATGCCGCAGCAGCGCCTGCCCGCGCGCGTCGGGAGCGGGAGCGGCGCGACGCAATCGCGCCAAGGCCAGCTCGGCGCGGGCTTGCGCGGCCGCGGGCCGATGGCCGAGCTGTTCGTTGGCGGCGAGCGCGGCCGCGAAGTGTTCGACGGCCAGCTCCAGCTTCCCGCAGGTGCGCGCCGCGACCCCCAACGCGCGGTGCGTCGAACCGAAGCACACCACGGCCAGCGAGGCCATGAGCGGCAGATCGGCGTAGGGCAGCAGCGCGTCGTAGGCGGCCTGCGCCAGCTCGGCGTCGTCGAGCTCCGACGTCAGCTCGATCACGGCCAGCAGCGTGGTGAGCCAGGAACTCGCGGCGGGCAGCGAGCCCAGCCCGTCACGGCGCAGACGTTGGAGCAACGCCTGCGCGGGTTGCGCGTGGCCGGCTCGCAGCGCGAACAGGGCGGCCGAGCAGGCAAAGGCGCGCTCGCGCTCCTGCAGCAGCATGGGCGACGTCGCGAGCGACGCGGCCACGTCGCACAGCTCGGCCTCACGTCCCTGGAAATAGCGGATCGCGCTCAGGTGCGCGCCGTGGTACGGCAGCGCGTCGGCGTCGCCCACCTCGCGGCCCAGCGCCACGGCTTCGCCCGCGGCGCGCTCGGCGGCCTCGAGTTCGCCCGCGCGGATGGCCAGCATGACCTCCATGCAGCGCGCGATGAAGAGCACGCTCTGGCAGCGCAGCGCGTCCGCGCGTTCGCGCAGCTCCTGAAGCGCGGCCGGAGCGGCGGGATCGCCGAGCAGGAAGAGATCGACGGTCTGCCAGCACGAGCCCGTCAGCGACAAGAGGCTGTCCCCCGCGGCGGCCGCTGCCGCGCTCAGCTCCTGTGCCAGCGGCAGACGCCGCCAGGTGTGTTCGGGGACGAGCAGCGCGTGGTGGGCGAGGGAGAGCGCCTCGGCCAGCGCGCGCGCCTCGTGCAGCGCACGGACGCGGGCGAGCTCGTCCAGCACGGCCGCCAGCGTGCCGCCGCGATACGCAGCCTCTGCCGCGAGCCGCATGCGCAGACGCGCGCGCAGCACGTGCGCGTCGGGCGGCAGGCTGTCGAGGGCGCGCCGCTGCAACGCGCGCACGCGCTCGGCCTCGTCGGCGTGGCGGTGTTCGCTGATCCAGACGCCGCCCAGGCCGAGCGCCGCCCGCGCCAGGGCGGGCAGGTCGCCCTCGGCGTCCGCCGCGCGCGCCGCGGCCTGAAAAAGGTCGCGGGCCTGGGCCAGGCGCCCGCAGGCGAGCACGGCCTCGGCCCGTTCGATCGCCAGACCGGCTTGGCCGTGCGTGAGCGCGGCCGCGGCCTGGATGGCCGCGGCGCGTGCCAGCAGGCCCGCTCCAGCCTCGAAGCCGTCGACGGCTTGCAGCGCGCGCGCGGCCTCGCGCGCGAGGTGCACGGCGCGGCGCGCGTCCTCCGGAGAGCGGCCGGCGGCGGCGAGCGCGTGATGCGCGCGCTGCGACCAGTGACGCGGTTCGTCGCCGGCCAGCGCGCTTGCCGCGCGCGCGTGCGCGTCCAGTCGTTCGGCCAAGGGCAGGCTGCCGGCCGCCACCTGGCGCACGACGTCGTGGACGAAGCCGAAGCGCTCGTCGGCGACGGCGCGCATCAGCCCCGTCGCCGTGGCGCGCTCCAGCGCCTCGCCGGCCTCGGCTGGCGTGACGTCGGCGACGCGCCCCAGTTCATGGCTCGAAACCTCGGGGCCGATCAGCGCCGCCAACGCCAACAGTCGGCGATCAGGTCGGCTCACGCGCGGCAGCAGCTCGGCGATGGCGCGCTCCAGACCGCCGCGTAGGCCGTCGGCCTGAAGCGCACTGCGCAGCGCGACGCTGCGCAGATGCAGGGGGTTGCCGCGTGTGACGGAGGTCACGGCCTCGAGGAGCTGCACGTCGACGGCGTCGAGGCCGCCGGCGCCCGTCAGGAAAGCGCGCACCGCGTCCTCGGGCAGGCCGTCGAGCGCGACCGACACGCCCTGTCCCGACAGCTCTCCGAGCAACGTCGCGGTCTCGCCCTCGTCACGCGCGTCGCGGCACGTCAAGACCAGCAGCAAGGCGAGCTCGCGCGCGCGGCTGACGAAACGGCCCAGCAACAGGCTGGCCGGGTCGGCCAGGTGCGCGTCATCGATCACGATCACCGCCGGCCGTCGGCGCGTGGCTGCGCGCAGGCGCTCGAGTACCGCGACGAAGCGCGCGAAGCGCCCTGTCCCGGCGCCCGTGCCGTCGGTCACGAGGGTGGCCGGCGCGCCCAGCTCGCGCAGGATCGTGCGCCACGGCCACAGCGGTGGCGCCTCGCCGTCCTGCCAGCAGCCGCCCAGGGCACTCAGCGCGCCGCGCGGCGCGGCCAGGGCGAGCAGCTCTTCGGCCAGGCGTGTCTTGCCGATGCCGGCGGGGCCGCGAATGATCGCGAGTTGGGCCTGGCCGCGCTCGGCGGCCTCGAACATGCGTGTGAGCTGCGTCAACTCGCGCGACCGCCCCACGAACGGCGGCCGCGCGGGCGTGGCCTGTGCCACGCCGTGGCACAGGCGTGTC
>WBZQ01002068.1_pt2 | contig 10976 bp, 8 predicted proteins | sample 5204251 | NCBI WGS metagenome assembly WBZQ01 (sample SAMN12412402, study PRJNA552823) | activated sludge metagenome | isolation source: activated sludge from nitrification reactor of wastewater treatment plant... | place: USA: Virginia | collected 2017-09 | reverse complement strand
TTCTGGACGTAATACGCACCACCCGACAGACCCACGCCCAGCACCACCACCGCGGCGATCGCGGCGGCGCGGTAGGCTCGGGCGGAAACGCGCGGCAAATGCCCCCGCACCCAGTCGCGGTCGAACAACCGCCGATAGATCAGATTACGGATGACCAGCCGTCCGTGATCATCCCGCCGCACCAACCCGCACAGCTTCAACGCCACATGCGCCATGTCGGTGGCGTCCGCTTCCTCCCGCCCGCGCAGGATCGAGGCGTATAGCCGGAACACCGCCTGCCCGTCCGCCGCGCGCGTATCCAGGAACGACAGGATCGTCCGGAAATGCGGGTCCCCCGACAGAGCACCCAGAGTGTTGAACCGCTCGGCCACCATCCGGTCGATATCGGCCTCGGTCGTCGTGGCGGTCAGGGCCGAGCACAGGCTGACCGTCAGATGCGGCTGGCCGCCGGTCCAATGCAGCACGCGGGTCAGTAAGCCCCGAGCCTCCGGCGGCAGATGCGCGGTCAGCGGGGTCAGGTCGTGATGGCGCGGGTCGAAGTCCCGCAACTCGATGGTCGTGCCGATATTGTAGGGTGTGGTGCGGCGGTCCTTGATCAGTTCGTTCGGCGTGGCGACGCCCAGCAGGCAGAAGGTCAGGCGCTCATACGCCGCGTCGTTCGCACGACGGTTGTAGATACCTCGGATGGTGGCGAACAGATCGTCGGTATAGGGCAGGCGCAGGGTCGAATCGATCTCATCCAGGAAGATCACGATCGGGCCATCGATGCGGCCCAGCACTTCGTCGCGCAGGAAGTCGTTCAGGCGTTGGCTGATCGAGCCGGGCGGGCGGGCGCGCCACCACGCATCCACGTCGATCGTGAGGTCCAACCAATCGGCGATACTGTCCAGCAGGCTGTGGTAGAACGCGTCCGCGTCCGCCGCGTCGCCGACATCAGCCGCCAGATCGACCACGGCGGCGCGGGTTCCAGCCTCGATCAGCTTCAGCCGAGCGCGTGTGACCAGGCTGGATTTGCCCATCTGGCGGGTCGAGAAGATGTTGACGAACTCGCCTGTCATCAACAGGCGCAGCACGTGCGCGTCCTCCGCGCGCTCAATATAGACGTGCTGACGCGGGTTGAGCGTGCCGCCGGCTTGCAAGCGCAGCGTCGGCGCAGTCACGTCAGGGCACGAAAGAAGCGAGCATAGAGCATATTGGATGGCACGACGCGTCCGCCTTCTCTCCGAACCAAGCCTGCCGCAGCGAGGCGCTCGAACGTGACTTCATCCGGTACACTTCCCAGGCGTTCAACCTGTTTCATCGCTTCAACCAACTTGAGATCTGGTCGATGCCGCAAGCTTACCAGGATGCTTCGCAAATGCTCACCAAAAGGACCGTCCAGTTCTACGGCTGAATCATCTATCGCAGTGAGACTAATGCCACGTCCACCCACCATCCGATAAAACGCAAGGCGAGTTAGGTATGGCTGTCCCCCTAAAAGCCTTGCAACGAGAGTTGCATCAACATTTGTCATCGCAATTCCGTGGCGCTCCCCCAGATCCTGGATCTGGGGGATGGTTAGTGGAGGAAGCGTCAAAGGAGTCGCGACATTGAAGGGAGATTCCATGGGCTCATCAATCAACATCCAGGGATCACTTGCCATCACAACGACAAGATCGAGCCGCTCCCAGATGTGCGGTTCCTGCGCCCGACGATTATGCCAACCACGCAACATACCAAAAAAATCGCGCTTGTACGCACGTCCGATGATGCGGTCGGCTGCATCGAAGATGAGAGCCAGTCCGTTTGGAGTTCGTGGCAAAATTTCGTGCTGCATAAAGCGGGTCAACGTGCGGGCCGAGAGAGTCGGAGGCAGCTGAAGCTTCAGATCAAGTTCGTCCAGAATATGACCCATGACTTCCGTCAAAAAAACCGTCCGCTCGGTTAGGAGATCTTCCTCAAGTATCCCGAAATCAACATACGCGGACGCCTTGCCGTGTGCTCTACACGCATCCCGATATCGAATTGCAAGGGCAGACTTGCCCCACTGCTGTGGCGCGCGGATCAGCAGGGTTTCGCCGCCAATACGGGCGGCTGCTGCGTCCGCGATGTCATCCTGCGAACGCCGAACATAGAACGGGTCCGAGGCGCGCACCGTCCCGCCCGGCTCTGCCGCCGGCAACGGCCGCAACGTCGCAACCGCCGGAGCGGCTGGTGCGAGGGGCACGATCCGGGTCGCGGGCAGTGGCGTGCCGCCAATCGCAGCCAGAAGGCCTTCCAGTAGACGCGCGGTGTCGGCCTCATCCCGGCAGACATCATATTGCAGATTGCCAAGGTAGGCGTCGAGCTCGTAGCCAAGTCGCCCCTCGGTCGTAACCCAGATCGGAAGCAGCCGCGGGATCGTCTCCGCCTTGAACCGCCGGAACGCCTGCCGGACCTCGGCGATGACCATCTCACTGATCGCCGCCTCGGGTGACAGCAGCGCCACGAAATGATCGCACCACGCAATCCGCTCATGGATCGTCGAGGCCCAATCGACGCCGATCTTCATCCCCGTATCGATGAACACCTCATGCCCCGCCGCGACCAGCCCATCGCGCAGCGCGTGCGCCAGCCGGTTGTCGGCGGGGGCGCTGCGGCGATACGACAGGAAGATGCGGGCTGGCATGGACCCCCGGGGGCATCATTACTGAATACGACTGTCCCCCGATCCCGTCGTCAACGCAACCGCCAGCGCCCCGATCATCAAGGCACCGGCAATACACGCTCCTCGGCCACGCCCCGGCAATCCATCTCGTAGTCCAGCCCAGCAATCGGCGGACGACAGAACTGCCAGGTCACCCCGTGCTCGGCCGCACCACGCCGCACCAGCACATCGGGCAGGAACGACCCGATATCCCGCACCGAGTAGACCTGCGTGCCGGTCACCGCGTCCCAGCCGGTGCCGAGCACGGCCATGCGTCGTTCCATCTCGGCCATCACGAAATCCGCCTTGGCGCGCATGCCGTCGGGGCTGACATCGCCCGGACGGATGATGTGGTCGCGGTAGTTCGCACGCCCTTCCGGCACTTCCCCGCTGCCGGCGACGACAAAGGACGGGTCAGACGCCTCGCCGGTTTCCGTATAGCAGAAGGCGTGGAAGCCCGGTTCGGCGGGGGGATCGATCTCGGGGCAGACATTGCTGCGCGCCACCGGGTTGGTTTCCCCAAGCATCACGCCCCAGTCCGTCAGCACGCCGGCATAGGCGCGATTGAAGGTCCGGAACCCGTCTTCCGTGAACGGCGCGGGGGATCGCAACTCGCAGGCGCAGAACGCGGTCAGCGGGCGGCCATGCTCGTGCAGAAAGGCGGCGATGCGGCGCCAGGCTTCCGCCATCGGCACCACGCGGGCGAAGCGGACCCGCACGATGCGATGGCCCGCCTCGGCGCGCACCCCGGCCGAGTATTGGAACACGCCAGGCGCGTAACGATAGCCGCCAGCGGGGAACGCGATCGCCGTCACGCCCGCGGTTACTCGGCCGCCTTCGCGCCCTTGCGGCGATACCACTCCTCGACCTCGATGCGCGGCAGTTCGAACCGGTCAGTGACACGCGCATACCAGCCCGAGCCGTGCATGCGCCCGATCAGGTCCAGCTTGGGGGTGTCGATATAGCAACGATCCTTGTCGAGCACGCAGTCGTCCCGCACGTAGATCGCCACGACCTTGCCCAGCACGACGGCGCGGTCGATGCCGACATCGACGATGACCAGACGCTCGCATTCCATCGCGACCGGGGCTTCGGTGATGCGCGGCACGTTGACATGCAGCGACGGGGTGGTCGTCAGGCCGGCTTCCTTCAGCTCATCGACGTTCTTGGGGAAGTCGATGGCGGTGATGTTCATTTCCTCGCGCAGGTCATAGCTGCACAGATTGACGACGAACTGGCCGGTGCGGCGGATGTTGCCGCCGGTGTCCTTGACGTCGCCCGGGCCGCGGCCGCCGATGCCGAAGGCGATCACGGGCGGTTCGCCGGACATCGCGTTGAAGAAGGAAAACGGCGCCGCGTTGACGGTCCCGTCGACATCGCGCGTGGTGACCCAGGCGATCGGGCGGGGGCCGATCGTCGCCACCAACAGCTTGTAGACATCGCGATTGGACGTGTCCTGAAAGTCGAAAATCATGGGGTGCCTCCCTGGCTTCGGCGGGCAGCGTTACGCCGGCCCCATGCCCCTGTCCAGACAGGGTCGGGCACGGCACGATGGCCGGCGTGAGCCGCCCCATTCCCGTCAGCGCCTGGACCTATCTGGCGTCCTGCCTGGCCATCCTGCTGCATCAGGTGCTGGCCCTGCCTGGCGCGGGATGGCTCGCGGGCCTGGCCATGCTGGTGTTCCTGGCGCGGGAGTTTCCACGCCAGCGCCGCTATGCCCAGGTGCTGTTCCTGGTGCTGGCCGGGGGCGGGCTGGTCGCGGTCACCGGATCGGACCGGCCGGTCGCACTGTTCCTGGATGGCTGGCAGCGCGGTGCGGTCTATGCGGCGTTCTTCCTGGCCCTGACCACGCTGCGCGACGCGGCCGAGACCAGCGCCCTGGTGCGCCGCTGCGGGCGGCACCTGGTGTCGCAACCGGCGGGCCGCCGCTATGCCGCCCTGGCCGGCGGCGGGCACCTGTTCGGCATCATCCTGTCCTATGGCAGCATCGAGCTCCTCGGCGCGATGGTTGCTCGCGCCAATGGCAGCGCCACCGGTTCGGCCCAGCGTGGCCGGCGCATGTTGCTGGCGATCCAGCGTGGCTTCTGCGTGATGAATTGCTGGAACCCGTTGAACCTGATGACGGTCGTCGTCTCCACCGCGTTTCCGATGGCACCGATGCACGCGCTGGTGCCCCTGGGCTTCGTCCTGTCGCTCGCCATCATGGCCGTGGGTTGGCTGGAGGATCGGCTGCGCCACCAGGCCCTGGCACCAGATCCGGCCGGCGGGACCGGTGGCTGGTCGATGCATCTCCGGCTCGTCTTACTGGTCCTGGCGGTGATGGGGGCGGCGGAGCTGACCAGCCTCGCCCTGGGAATCAGCCTGGTTGCCGCGGTAACGCTTGCGGTGCCGGTCGCCGCCTTGCTGTGGATCGCCATGCAGACGGGACGGTTCGTCGACCCGGTCACCCCGGCCGCGGTGGGGGGGCTGCTGCACCGGCGGATCCTGCGCTTCCTGCCGCGCATCCCCGCCTTCCGGGGGGAGGCGATGGTGCTCGCTGGGTCCGGGTTCATGGGGGTGACGGTGGGCGCCGTGCTGCCGCCCGCGCTGCTGGCACCCTGGATCGGCGCGATCCCGCCCGTCCTGGTGCCGCTGGGGATTCCGGTCGTGCTGATCGCCACCGGCCAGATCGGGTTGAACCCGATCGCCATCGTCGCTCTGCTTGGCGCCGCCATCCCTGATCCGGCGGCCTTGGGACTGTCCCCGGCGGCACTCGCGTTTTCCTGCATGCTGGGCTGGGGCCTGGCCGTGGGCATGACGCCGATGTCGGCCTCGGCCCTGATCACCGCGCGTTGGGCGAGTGTGTCGCCTTGGATCGTCGGGTCGCGCTGGAACGCGGCCTATACGGCGGGCGGGCTGGTGCTGGCCTGGGGGGCGATTCTGTTGGTGGCGTGATCGCCGGCCAAACGCACGCCGTTCCGGTCCCCGCCCCCCGCAAGACCCGAGGCACCAAACAAAAAATCAGCCGGATCGCCGCCAAACCGCTCGGTCCCGGCCTGTGCGGCCTTGAGACCGCCGCGATCCCCTGCCATGCAGAGGGCCGGATTTCGGCTATCAGGGAGAGTAACGCGTGCGATCGTCACTGATGTGGTCCAGCGCGCTTGCCGCGACCGCGATGCTGGGCCTGAGCCTGGCCGGTCCCGCGGCCGCGCAGGTGGACAGCCGCGAGGGCATCGCCCTGCAGAACCAGATCTACCAGCTTCGCCAGGAAATCCAGCAGCTTCGCGAGCAGGTCGCCCGCGGTGGGGGCGGAAGCAGCAGCAGCGGCTCCTCGCGCGGCGGCTTCTTCGGCTCGGGTAGCGGCGACATGGTCGCGCAATTGCTGACCCGCGTCGATTCGCTGGAGGAGCAGGTCCGCCAGTTGCGCGGCCGGGTCGATGAACAGCAGAACCTGATGCAGCGACAGAACGCGGAACTGGCCAAGCGGCTGGATGACATGGCGTTCCAGATGTCGAATGCGCCCCCCGCATCCAGCGGTGCCGCGCCGGCCCGTCCGGACCGGCCGCCGCCGGTCGCCGGACCGGCGCCCACGCCACTGCCGATGCCCATGCCGTCACCATCCCCGGCCCCGGCGCCCACGGCGGACAATACGCCCCGCACACCCGAGCGGGCGCTGCAAGCCGGCAACGCCGCCCTCGCTCGTCGGGACTATATCGCCGCCGAACAGGCCGCGCGCCAGGTGCTGGCGAACCGGACCTCGCCGCGCGCCTATGACGCGCAGTTCCTACTGGCCCAGTCTCTCGCCGGCCAGCGGCAGTTCCCGCAGGCCGCGATCGCCTATGACGACGCCTATCAACGCTCACGCAAGGGCGCCTATGCGGCGGACTCGCTGCTGGGACTGGCCAATGCGCTGACCGCGATCAACGAAAAACGCGCCGCCTGCGACACGCTGACCCGGTTGGCGTCGGAGTTTCCCCAGCCGCGCGGCGATTTGCGGGAGCCGATCAGTGCCGCCCGCCAGCGCGCGGGTTGCCGGTAAGCGCCTTATCGGCGCAGCAGCAGGGCATTGGCGACGACGCTGACCGATGACAGCGCCATCGCCCCGCCGGCCAGCAGCGGCGACAGATAGCCCAGCGCGGCCAGCGGAATGCCGAGCACGTTGTAGGCGAAGGCCCAGAACAGGCCCTGGCGGATCTTCGCGGTGGTGCGGCGGGAAATCACCAGCGCCTCGGCCACCAGCGCCGGGTCGCCGCGCATCAACGTGATGCCCGCCGCCTCCATCGCCACATCGGTGCCGGTGGCCATGGCGATGCCGATATCCGCCGCGGCCAGGGCCGGTGCGTCATTGATGCCGTCGCCCACCATCGCGACGACGCCAAACTCCCGCCGCAGATCGGCCACCGCCCGGGCCTTGTCGGCCGGCAGCACCTCGGCGCGCACGATCTCGATGCCCAGCGTCGCGGCCACGGCGGCGGCGGCGCCCTGGCTGTCGCCGCTGAGCATCGCGGTCCGGATACCGGCCCGGTGCAGCGCGTCCACAGTCGAGCGCGCGGTCGGTTTCAACGTATCGGCAAAGGCGATCAACGCGAGTGGGCGGTCGGACCCGATGCGCGCCAGCCAGGACACGGTGTGCCCGGACCGTTCCAGTGCGTCGGCCTGAGACACCAACGCCCCCAGTCCGATGCCCAGATCGCGCACCATGCGGCGATTGCCGAGGACATGGCCGATCCCGTCGACCTCACCGCTCACGCCATGGCCGGCTACCGCGCGGAACCGGGTGGCCGGCGTGACCGTGATACCGGCTTGGTCGGCATGCGCGCGGACCGCGCCAGCCAGGCTGTGCTCGCTGCCCGCGAGCAAGGCGGCGATGATGCGCAGCGCCGCATCGGGATCGTCGGCAACGATGTCGGTGACCGAGGGTTTTCCCAATGTCAGCGTCCCGGTCTTGTCGAAGGCCACGATCCGCACCGCATGTGCGCGTTCCAATGCCGCTGCATCGCGGATCAGAATGCCGCGGCGGGCAGCGACGCCGGTCCCGACCATGATCGCGGTCGGCGTCGCGAGACCCAGCGCGCAGGGACAGGCGATGACCAGCACGGCGACGGCGTGCAGCAGCGCGTGCTGGCCATCCGCGCCGGCGATCAGCCAGCCGATCGCGGTGAGCAGTGCCAGCACCAGGACCGCCGGCACGAACACGGCGCTCACCTGATCGGCCAGGCGCTGCACCGGCGCCTTCGACGCCTGCGCGGTTTCGATCATCCGCACGATCCGCGCGAGCATCGTATCGGCGCCTGTCGCGGTGGTGCGAATCACAAGCCGGCCGTCGGTGTCGATCACCCCCGCGGCGATGCGCGCACCGGGACCGGCATCGACCGGCGGGCTTTCCCCGGTCAGCATCGCGGCATCGATCGCGGCGTTGCCCTCGACGATCACACCGTCGACCGGCACACGCTCCCCCGGGCGGACCACGACGACATCCCCCGGGCGCACTTGATCGACCGGCACGTCGGTTTCGACGCCGTCGCGCAGCAGGCGAGCCGTGTCGGGCCGCAGCGTCATCAGTGCCCGGATCGCGGCCGAGGTCCGCCGGCGGGCGCGCCGTTCCAGCCATTTCCCGAACAGGATGAAGGTGATCAGGACGGATGACGATTCGTAATACAGATCGTGGTGATGGCCGGCGCCCAGCCAGTTCCAGGTCGAGAGCCCCCAGGCGGCGCTGGTGCCCAGGGCGACCAGCAGGTCCATGTTGCCCGAACCGGCGCGGGCGGCCTTGAAGCCGGCGACATGGAACCGCCAGCCCAGCCAGAACTGCACCGGCGTGGCCAGCGCCGCTTGCGCCCAGGCCGGCAGCATCAGCGCGGGCAGGATCATCCCAATCAGCAGCGGCGCGGACAACGCAGCGGCCAGGACCAGGTGCCAGGTCTCCACCGCGTCCGCGGCGCTGGTGTCCGGTGGCGGCGTTTCGGCTGCGACCGGCTGCGCGGCGTAGCCTGCCTTTTCCACCGCACGGATCAGCGCCTCGACCGTCGCGGCATGGTTGGCGTGGATGCGCGCACGCTCGGTTGCCAGGTTGACGCTGACCTCGGCCACGCCGGGGACACGGGCCAGCACCCTTTCGACGCGGGTCACGCAGGCCGCGCAGGTCATGCCGCTGATCGCGAGATCGACCGTCTCGGTCGGGCTGTCGGTGACGGTGATGTTCATGGGCCGAATAAGGGACCGGCGGTCGGACCGGTCAAGGACAGGGACAGGGACAGGGACAGGGACGTGGATCAATCAAGCTGGCCAGCCATGCGCCGCAGGACGGACGCCCAGTCCCCCGGTCTGGGCTGGCGGAACAGGCGCATGGACGGATACCACGGGCTGTCGTTCCGGTTCAGCATCCAGCGATGATCGGGCGCGTGCGCCAGCAGCAGCCAGGTCGGCACGCCCAGGCTGCCGGCCAGATGGGCGACGGCGGTATCCACCGTGATCACCAGGTCCAGATTGGCGATCAGCCCGGCCGTGTCAGCGAAATCGGTCAGCGCCGCACCCGGGAAGCGCAGGCCCTCGATCGCATCCCGCGTCCGGCGATCATCGTCACGCAACTCGGTCTGCAGCAGGACGAAGCGATGACCGGTGTCCAGGATCGGCCCGAACCGCGCCAGGGGAATGGACCGGCGCGCATCATGCGGGTGGCGCGGTTCACCCGAGACGACCAGTCCGATCCGCCGCCGCCCATCCGGCGCGCCCAGCCAGGCGGCCCATTGGGCGACCAGATCCTCCCGCGCCACCGCGACCGGCGGCGGGATCGTGTCCAATGTCAGGCCCAGGGCGAGCGGCAGGCTCAGCAATGGGCAGGCGATGTCGCAATCACTCGCGAACGAGTCCCGATTGATCAGGCGAGCCACACCCGGCTGGGCTTCGAATATGCGGTGCAGCGTGCGTGGCAATTCCAGCACGACATGGGCGGCGCGTTCGGCGAGCAACGGCACCAGCCGCACGCACTGGATCATGTCGCCGTGACCCTGTTCGGCCATCACCAGCACCCGCCGCCCGGTCAGGTCCATGCCGTCGCGCCATTGTGGCAGGTCGGGGTAGCGGTCGTAGTTCCAGCGCAGGCCCTGGGTACGCCGGCGGGTTTCGTGCCGGCGCCAGCCCTCGGTGAAATCCCCCCCCAGCAGCAGTGACAGACTGTAGGCGAAGCCGATCTCGGCATTGTTCGGATCGACGCGCAATGCGTGCTGATAGGCCGCATGGGCGGCGGGCAGATCGCCCCGCGCGGTCAGGACATTGCCCAGATTGCCCAGCGCGCCGGCAAAATCCGGGTTGATCACCAGCGCATCGCGATAGGCGGCTTCGGCCTTGTCGAGGTCATCGGCGAACAGGTGCGCGTTGCCGCGCGTCAGATGCGCCACCGCCTCGGGGCTGGCGGCGATCTTCTCGCCCGCGCCGGTCGCGCGCGCCTCGGCTTCCGCGGTCAGGCCCGAAGCACGCAGTGCCTGGACCAGAGCGTCGGCGGTATTCGCGTCCGGGGCCTCGATCGCCGCCAGCATCGCGATCGCTTCGGCCCCCCGCCCCGCGGCCAGGAAGGCGCGCGCCAGCAGCGACAGCGCGGCGGGGTCCTGAAAGTCCGCGGCCAGAATGGTTCGGCAAGCCGCGATGGCCGCTTCGGTTCGGCCGGCGTCGAGCAAGGCCCGGGCGGTGTCGATCGTGGTCATGACCGGGGTTTAGCCGAACGTCGCGGATTGGCGGTATCATTCCAGACATGGGTGCGAGGGACGGACGCCCACGCCACGTCGGCTTGGCGTGCCCCGGGCCGCCATCCGCGGGTTTCATCGGTGCAGCCACGCAAGGATTGGAGAGTGGCGCTTCGGCCACCCAGTCGGTTGCACGCTGTCCCCGCAACCAAGCCCCGCACACAATCCAGCCTATGACAGGTCGACGGCATACCGCGTCAGGTCGACCAAGGCGCAATGGCGCAACGCACCCTCGGCCGTCGCCTTCAGCACGACCTTCGGCGCGGCCCCGGCCTCCAACGCCTCCTGCCAGCGGGGGGCACACAGGCACCAGTGATCTCCTGCCTTCAGCCCCGGAAACCCGAACTCGGGATGCGGCGTCGACAGGTCGTTGCCAGCCTGCTTGCTGAAGGCCAGGAATTCGTCGGTCATGACGGCGCAGACCGTGTGGCTGCCCACGTCCTCGGGCGCCGTGTCGCAGCAGCCGTTGCGGAAGAACCCGGTCATCGGGTCGGCCGAGCAGATCAGCAGCGTCCCACCCAGCACGTTGCGGGATGGGCGGCGGCCCGGGCGGCGACCGGTTTCATCGAATGGCATCCTATCCTCCCGCCCGT
>WBZQ01000936.1_pt4 | contig 10978 bp, 9 predicted proteins | sample 5204251 | NCBI WGS metagenome assembly WBZQ01 (sample SAMN12412402, study PRJNA552823) | activated sludge metagenome | isolation source: activated sludge from nitrification reactor of wastewater treatment plant... | place: USA: Virginia | collected 2017-09 | reverse complement strand
AGGCGCAATTGAACCGACACTTTTTGCAATTGTAAATTCGGGGAGGTCAATATCCAATCCTTGTCGTTTTAATCGGTTGTAGATTCGCTCAGCTATTGGTATTTTGGCAATGGTTGCGCGAACTGTATCAATGAGTTTTTTATCTACACTAATAGGTGAAGAAAGTTGACCTTGATTTAATAAGGAATCGAGATGGAATTCGAGAGCTCTACGTTGATCACTAGTTATTTCTCGCGGCAGGTTGGCTTCCCAATCAATTACGATAAAATCTCTTACGGCCTGAGCATTGAAATGCTCAGCCTGATTTAACATAATATAAGCTTTAAGTCCCTCATATAAGAGCTCAGTATTCTGTATGTTTGCGGTATTACTTAGCAGATATTCGATACGCAACATGAGTTGAGGTAGAAATGCGTCTCGTAATAGTCGTTCATATGCATTTTTAGATGCAGCGGCTAGTTTATCGCCCTGATATAAACCAAATCCCATAGAGAATGGTGGAGAATTAATATCAATACCAGGTGACTGAGTAAGCTCTTGTACAGATTTGAGTGCAGAAAGTAAAGTTACCCAGTCGGGGTTTTGTATTACTGTGAGTTGTTCAATTTGTTTGGAAACTGTAGAAACCTCTGCTTCTACTTTATCGATATATGCCTGATTGCGAGAATAACTAATGGTCCATGCGGTAATCATGCTAACTGTTGCCAATATTGCTATGGTACATGTTGCCCATTTTAATGACGCTTGCTGGCGTTCCCATTTTAGATTGGTTCCAGCAAGTTCAGATTCAGTGATAATGACATTATTAATTAGTCTTGTCAGAAAAAAGCTTTTACCGCTTGATTTATTTGAGAAGATCAATTTTCTGTCAAGTTGAAGTTCCCTGGCGAGACTGCCGATTATTCGATCAATTGGATTGCCTTCTTGTGTTCCGCTAGTAAAGTAGATTCCTCTTAAAAATGGCTGTTGTTCAAAGCGTGAAGGTGAAAAAATCTTGTTTAGAAATTCGCCAAGAGTTTCTTTTAGACTGCTGAATTGTTGTGGGAAAGTATATATTAGTGCGCGTTTCTGAAGGTCTCTTTCTTGTTGTAAATAATCAATGAGTCTATCGTTAAGACGTTGCTCTAAAGCTATAAATTCGGATAAGAAGTTTGAGACTAGGAATTCATCTTGCTTTTCCGAGAGTGGAAAAGTAGATCCCCATACTTGTGATCTATCATCTTTACCGTATTTGCCGAAGAATTCCATAAAACCTACCAGCAAATCTACTTTTGTAACTAGAACATAGATAGGGAAGCGAATGTTAAGTTCTGCGTGGAGTTCCTGAATACGTTTACGAATTTCATTTGCCTGAGCTTCGCGTTGCGAAGGAGATAGTTGTATAAGATCAGCCACACTGATAGTAACTATGATGCCGTTGATAGGTCGACGTGGGCGATATTTTTTTAATAGTTGTAAGAAGCCCAGCCATTCGGCGCTATCTGTCTCTTGATGACTTTCTTGCGTTACAAACCGACCAGCAGTATCGAGTAATACAGCCTCATTAGTAAAGAACCAATCACAATTGCGTGTTCCTCCGATACCACGAATTTCTTCACTACCAATACGGTCGGCGAGAGGAAATTGTAGTCCTGAATTGATAAGTGCTGTAGTTTTTCCTGAGCCTGGCGCACCTATAAAAATATACCAGGGTAAATCATACATATATTGCTTGCTGACTGTGGCTAGCAAGGATCTGGGTTGATTGTTTTTAAGATTTGTATTTTTCAGTAAAGTTATGGCTTCTTCAAAACGTTTCTGCAACAGAGCGACGGCTGCTGTGTTTGGGCTATTGCTTGAATTGGCTTGTGACAATTCTGATTGTAATAGTCCATCCATCAGACGGGTATTCCAGTTTCTTGCTTTGATGAATTCCCAGCTTAATTTTCCAATATATAAGCCAATAATGAGTACGATACAAATGTAACGTGCTGTCTTAGACTCCAATGGGTAGTAATTTGCGATTGCAATTAATGGGCCACCAAACCATATCAGTGTACAAAGTGAAGCTAGGCCAAGAATAATCAGCACCCAGCGATTAAATAGAAATTTAAGAATCTTCTTCATCTTCATGACCTCATGTTTCTATATAAACTCAATTCTTTTAAGAATTTATTTAGTTTTGTGTGAGTTAAACACGATAATTTCGACGCGACGGTTGCGTGCACGACCATCGGGTGTGTTGTTGAGTGCAATGGGTTCGGCATCTGCACGACCTTCTGCACTCAGTCGATTAGATGGTAAGCCCAGTTTGATGAAGAGTTGTACAACGGAATGTGCTCGCTCTTGTGATAAATGCCAATTAGAAGGAAACCGAGTCGATCGAATTGGTTGATTGTCAGTATGGCCTATGATTTGAATTTTATCTGTTCTAGTTCCTAATTCTTCAGCAACACGTGTCAGGATATCAACAAATCTCTGTGAGATGATTGTACTGCCAGGTGAGAAAATACCATCCCCTAACAATGTAATAATACTTCGGTCATTATCATTGTGCACCATTACCAAGCCATCTCGAATTTCTTTAGCAAGAAATTCAGTTAACCAAGGATCATCTGAAGATTGTTTTATGGGAGTATGCTTAGAAACAGAGTTATTGGCTTGAATGGATTGTATTTGAGCAAATAATGGATCTGATGCATTATTGAGTAGAATATTAAAACTCATGTATGTAATTAGTAAAACTATTCCACATAAAGCAGAGAAGATCCATAAGGGTAAGAGCAGGAATAATTTTGTCGGCTTAAAGGGGGTGGTTTGCCAATGAGGTGATAAGTCATGCTCATATGGATTACGTTCTCTGTCAATTAGTTGAGCGAGCCGTTCACGCAATTCATCTAACTGAGCCTTACCATTTTCCATTACGCGATAACGACCTTCAAAGCCTAATGTAAGGCAGATGTACATCAGTTCTAATAGATCACGATTTGCTTTTACGTTCTCAGTTAATTTTGTTATCAATTGAAAAAATTTTTCACCACCAAATGCTTCATTGTGAAATATGACAAGTAGGCTATGTTTGCCCCATTCGCCACTGCCCCATGGTGTAGAAGAAATAGTTTCATCCAGTAGTGTGCACAATGCGTAGCGCGCAGCCACAATTTTTTCTGGCAATATCCCTTTTGTTCTGGCATTAAACTCAAAATTTTTAATACTTTTTATAAAGCTCTCACGTAATCCTGATGGATTGGGATGCTGCAGAGTCATACGCAATTGTGTAACGCTATTTAATAGAGAGTTTGCAGCTGTGACAAGAGGATTGAGACCTGTGATTTCGATAGGCTCAACTGAATTTGTTAGTTCTTCGAGGGTGGAATTGGTAGAAGGCTTCCACAGATTTTGTGATTGATCTATAGAGGAAATACGTCCTCCAGGAGAGGGTATCAAAATGGTCTTATCAGAATCTGGTATAGCAAAGGGGTCGTCTTGGCTCATGATACAAATCCATTTCAAAAATTAATCAGCTCTTGGATAACAGTGAATATCCAATTAAGTCTTAATTAGAAGGTAAAGCGGGTGTAAAAATTATCAACAAAGTAAAGATTAATATGAACCATAAATACCAGTGGAAAGAGAAAGTAATCCTGAAATTTATAAAAGATCTCACGTGTCATTTATTTCAAGTCATTTTAGAGTATTTCATCTTTAACTGCCCAAAGTTCAAGTTTCAAGCCTGGCCAATTTCCAGCTATATGCATACCGAACCCCGCCGAGTACTCTAACTGTTTCCACAATTCGCTGTTTCTTTCAAATTGGAAATAATTGAATCCAACATGATGAGGTACATGTTCTGGAACAGTTGGTGATGCTTTAAGGGGAATACCAATCAGGGCTGAGTCAACTAATTGCTGGACTTTTTCTTTAGGTCCGGCCTTCACCTGGGTAGGGAATCTGTTTCGTAAAACTTCGGTATCTAATTTTGCAGAGGCTGCAAGAAAGAAGTTTGCTGATTTGAGGAGCTCCTTATCGTTAATGATGGCAAGCCAATAACCACGTTGGCAGTCCTGAAGCTTAATGGAAACAGCTTTTCGGTCCGAAGGCAGAACAATTAGCTGTCGTAAATATTCCATAATTTTAGGAAAACAAACTCCGAGTGCATCGTGTTGATAAACTGGACAAGAACGTGGACGATACTGACTACTAAACGTCGCAAGATCTCCAACCAGGTTAAGACAAATACTATATAAACGCTCTGGATGTAGTACAGGTAAGTTTAGTAAGTGTGTGAGCAACAATTCATTACGGTTGATAGTCTGCAATATAAGATAATCTCTAGCCTCTAGATTAGGCTGTGCGATTTGGGAGGCGAGCATTTCCGCACATTGATGAAGCAGTCCGCATAATTCTTGCAAGTAACCAGATAGCGTGTTATTGGCACCAACATGTAGCATAGGTGGAATGAATTCTTGTTTTAAAACAATTTGATTATCTGATCGACGTTCAGTAACCTGTACAATCCCAAGAGTTGTGTAAGCACCGGTAATATCCCGCTGTCGCATCAACTTTAAACGTAGCTTTCCAACTTCCAGTGTTGCTTTGTTATTGATTTGTGCGTTGGAATCAATAATGTCAGTCGTATCTGTAACATAACGCACAAGGCTGCTATCTTGAATGTCACCGCTATCTGCTTCATCCATTCCATCCCGTCGTATTGGAACTGCTAACACGACTGCTTCATCACGCATATCAGTATCAATGTCAAGTGGTATGGGTGAGTCATCATGGTATGGAAAATCAAAGGGTGTTCCGTCTGGGAAAATTCCACGCGCAGCTGAGAGTTGAATTTTGCCAGACTTAAGTTCGGATGAGTTCAATTCAAAGCTGCTAAACCCCCAGCTATAACCAAGTAAAGGAGCGGTTCTATTTTCTAGTAATTTTTCAAGATATCGATCATGCTGTTGAAAATGCTGAGGTTGAAGAAACATCCCTTCAGACCATACAACTTTATTATTCCAGGTCATGGCGTTAGTTCCGTTATTGATCTATTATTGTTGAAGTATGTGTGTATGAGTAACATGTAAATATATATAATTATTCTGTATTTTACTCAATGGGTTCAAATAAACTACCGGCAGGTGGTTTAGGTGACCATAGTCCGCAAAAAAATCCACAAGCTTCTTTAGCTCCAATCTTGATTTTATTTCCTTCCACTAGAATAAAAATTTCTGGGGCACTTTCATTTGCAGGAATGGCTATTGCATCGCGCCACTCAGAATTTTCCAGATTCCGAAACGCTGCTACTACACCTATATAACGTGTATTTAAATGTAACTGACGATTAAATTTTTGTTTCTTGCCCGGGACTAATATAAATTCTTCACTGTGAACCAACTCATCAACAAGTAATGTTTTATGTTCATGGAAAACAGTTAAAAAATCTGAAGCATTAAATCTGGTAGGTGAATTGAGTTCATACAATCGGATAACAACGGGACTTGCATTAGATTCTATCTGATTGGTTGCGTATGAATTGATATTCGGTTGAACATTTAGAGATACCTGAGCTATTGGAGGTTTTGGGGTACTTGCACAACCCGTCATGAGTAAAAAAAATATAACTAAAGTGATAAATTTAAGACGTATCAATAACTTCATTTTAATGCTTTTCCTTCCTTCCCATTGAGAACCAACTTGTTTTAAGTGGTGCACTAAAAAAAGTATTGCATTCATTTCAGTGTGGATGCTCACTCGATTAAAATCCAACCCTCATGACCTGCGTTACTCAAAATTGCACTTCAAACTTGAATCCGCCTATTCTTTTATCTGTATAACAAGCAGTATATTTCTTAATCAATCGTAATAACTGTTTAATTATCAGTGAAAATAATAAAATTCTTCTGTGAGAAATGTCACAGAAAACTTACCAATTATTGGCATACTATCTGGGCTATGGAGGATAAATCTTGTCCATTTATTTGAATCTTCCACTTTTAAAGTAATTTATATGTATTAAATAGAAAGTGCTCGTTACAGAACTGTACTATAGCCATAACAGTATCATAGTCATTGTAATCATTAAATATTGAGCGTAATGTTGCTTCCGGTGATTGAAGATTGACAATCAAGAGAACTTAAAAATTACGCAAAGGAAGTCTATGGATATTAACATTGAATCTCTGCTCACACCGATTCCTGGTGATAATCCATCAGGTCAAGAAATGAGATATTCCAACGAGTTTGATGATCTCAAGGAAGCAAGGCGTTTTGATGATCCTTTACTTGCGCAAGGAGAATGGCAAAAAGATCTTAAAAAAGCTGATTGGCTTAAGGTAGAAAAAATAGCTTTTAATGTACTGGCCACGAAAAGTAAAGATTTGCAGTTTGCAGCATGGTTGGTTGAAGCGCTGACGCAAAAGTATCAATTTGATGGTTTGAATCAGGGATTGAAATTTGTTCGTTGTTTTTTGGACATATTTTGGGACAACTTATATCCAGCAGTGGATGACTATAATTTAGACTCTAGAATCGCTAAATTGGAATGGTTAAATAATACTCTTCCTGCAGTAATTTACTCATTGCCATTGTGTTCAGGAGAGTCTGGTAAATACAGCTGGCATGATATTCAGCAAGCGCGCGAAGTTGAGAATCTTGGCCGGAAAGATCCGGATGCAATGAAAAAAGCGATAGAGGAAGGCAAACAAACGCAAGTAGGAGTTGATAAAGCGATATTAGAAACTTCTGATGAATTTATTTTTAAAAACCATGAAGCGCTAAGGCAGTGCCAGCAAAGTTGTGCTGATCTGAAAGTGGTAATTGACAAACTATTTGTAATCAAAGCTACTTCACCTGATCAGAAAGATAAAAATGTCGCGCCTAGTATGAAAGATCTAGGTGATGCAATTGATAATGCTTGTGACTTTATTGCACGTATTGCGCAAACCCGGCAATTAGTTGGTGTCGACCATAAAAAGCACGAGATGCCAGGAGGTGATGCTGTGAATAATGCAATACCAGAAAATAGCGTATCACAAAAACAGCCAGCTTATTCGGGCGGTTCTGTTCAAACACGAGAAGAAGCATTACGAGTGTTAGCTGAAGTATCCATATTCTTTAAAAAGACAGAGCCTCATAATCCAATTTACTATTTACTGGATCGTGCAATCAAATGGGGGAATATGCCTCTTGACCAGTGGTTGCATGAAATGATTAACGAAGGTTGGAATGATTTGCCAGCGTTACTTAAGTTAATTGGTAAACAAGAATCTTCTTAGAAAGTTTGTTTTTTTGGATGTTAATTGGTTTAAAAGAAGCTGTGGTATCTATCGACGTCGATAAGGGAGAGAAAAATGGTTCAAGAAAGCATTCACAATAAACTGGATCGTAATCGTCCACCGCGTGTGCAAATAAAATATGAAGTGCATACTGGTGATGCGATTGAAATGAAAGAATTGCCATTTGTTTTAGGGGTGATGGCAAACCTGTCAGGAAATCCTGAGGAGCCGTTGCCGCGTCTCAAAGACCGAAAATTTGTCAATATCGATCGAGATAATTTTGATAGTGTTTTGGCAGGAACAAAGCCTCGGCTTGTTTATCGTGTTGACAATAAGCTTGCAAACGATAATTCACAGATTGGTATTGAATTGAACTTCAATTCTTTTGCAGATTTTGAACCGGGACAAGTTGTCGAGCAAATAGAGCCATTGCGGAAATTACTGGAAGCTCGTAAAAAGTTGGCTGATTTGCGAGATAAAATGGCTGGCAATGAAAAGCTCGAAGAAATTATGAAAGAAGTTTTGCAGAATATGGAGAAATTGCAGGCGTTGGGTAAAGAAATAGGTCATTTAGCAGCAGAAGATTCTAAGTCAAGTGCAGAATAGGAGAAAAATATGAATCAGAAAGCTGAACAAACTCAAACGGCAACAGCAGCTCCTCTCACAGAGACTACGGCTGGTAGTCTATTGGATGATATTCTGAATAAAACCCGGATTGCGCGTTCCGATGTGGAAAGAACGCGAGCGAAAGACTTAATCTCGGAATTAATCACAGAAGCGTTGAATGGAACAGTTACTGTTTCAAGGGATGTTATTTCAGCTATTGATGCACGTATTGCAGATATTGACTATGTGTTATCTGAGCAATTAAACCTCGTGATGCATGCTCCTGAGTTTCAACAATTAGAAGGTACATGGCGTGGTATGCGCTATCTGGTCATGAATTCGGAAACCAGTAATCAACTTAAAATTCGTGTAATGAATACCACTAAACAAGATTTGATCGATAATTTTGATGCTGCGTCAGACTTCGATCAATCGGCTATTTTTAAAAAAATCTATGGTGAAGAATATGACATGTTTGGCGGCGCTCCTTACGCTGCATTAGTTGGTGATTTTGAGTTTAGTCGTCTTCCTCAGGATATGAAATTACTGGAAGAGATGTCGCATGTTGCAGCAGCGGCTCATGCTCCATTTTTGACTGCCGCATCAGCTGAATTCTTCAATATGGATAACTTTACTGAGTTACCGGACCCGCGAGATATTGCGAAAATTTTTGATTCTGTTGAATATGCTAAATGGCAAAGTTTTCGCGAATCGGAGGATTCTCGGTATGTTGGCTTAGTGCTGCCTCATGCTTTGGGTCGACTTCCATATGGAGCAAATAACGCAAAAGTTACAGCCTTTAATTTTGAGGAAGATATCAGTGGTAAGGATCATGACAAATATTTATGGATGAATGCAGCTTATGTACTAGGTGCACGATTAACAAATGCTTTTGCTAAATATGGTTGGTGTACAGCCATTCGTGGTGTAGAAGGTGGAGGATTGGTTGAAGGACTACCAACTCATACCTTTAAAACGGATGAAGGAGAAACAGCACTTAAGTGCCCAACCGAAGTAGCAATTGGGGGGCGCAGGGAGAAAGAAATATCAGATTGTGGGTTTATTACTCTTGTGCACTGTAAAGGTACAGATAAAGCTGCATTCTTTGCGGCGCAATCCGCGCAGAAAGCAAAAAAATATAATACAGATGCAGCCAATGCGAATGCGCGATTGTCGACACAGTTACCCTATATTTTGGCAGTGAGTCGTTTTGCTCATTATATGAAAGCAATAATGCGAGATAGGATCGGTAGTTTTACTAATCGTAACGAATTAGAGAAATTCATGAATCTGTGGATCATGAATTATGTTTTGGAAGACGATTCAGCTAGCAATGAAATCAAAGCACAATATCCTCTTAGGGAAGCGAGAATTGAAGTTGCCGATGTTCCAGGTAAACCGGGAGCATATAGAGCAGTTGCTTTTTTGCGCCCTCACTTCCAATTAGATGAATTAACAATTGCGTTACGATTAGTAGCTGAATTACCTAAATCCGTTCGATAGTTTTGATAAGCGTCCGGATTTATTGGAGTTGTTTTTATTAAACCAAGGAGGAATATATGGCAGCGACAGATTTTTTCTTAAAAATTGACGGAATTGATGGTGAAAGTAAAGATGATACCCATAAGGGTGAAATTGATTTGATTTCATGGTCTTGGAGTGAAACACAAGGTGGCTCTCATGGTAGTGGTGGTGGGGGAGGAAAAGGTAAAGTTGTAATGCAAGATTTTAATTTTGTGATGAAAGTCAATAAAGCTTCACCAAAATTATTACTGGCTTGTGCGAATGGTGAACATTTTAAGGAAGCAATTCTAACTTGTCGAAAAGCAGGTGGTGAGCAAGTAGAATTTTTAAAGTATAAATTTAATGATTTAATGATCTCGTCTTATAAAACAGGCGGATCAGGTAGCTCAGATGTTATTCCAACAGATCAAATCTCATTTAATTATTCAAAGATGGAAATAGAGTATAAAGAACAGAAAGCCGATGGCACTCCTGGAGGTGTAATCAAAGCAGGATGGGATTTAAATGCGAATAAGAAACTATAAATAATACCGAGAGCTATGTGATCTAATTAGTTAGTTGATGTTTTATATTTCTTCTAGATTATAAGTAGGGAGTGATAAATGAGTTTTTACGCAATAGCAAATGACTGGCAGGCAGTTGGGATTGCCCAAGCGGGAGGGGCAAGGTTTGTAGGTGCCGGAATTTACTGTTTTGAGTTTCGATCACTATCTGCAAATTTCCGTGGAAAATATCTATTTGTTGGTGCGGGTGTAGGACTTGGTGGTTCTCTAGGAGGGGGAGCAGGACCAAGTCCAATTGATTTTATAAGCAACAATGTACCTGATATGTGGACACCATTAGCATGTATACGACCATTCTCAGGTGATGATTTGAATATAAAATATGCAGTATTATCAACACTTGGTGCTGCGGGTAGTTATGGTTACTACTTAACGGAAATCACTGCTGGGTGGTCTGATCAATTATTTCGTAGTGAAAACGTTAGTGGATGGGGAACGGGGGTAGGTGGGATTGGAGCTATGCTGGTCGGGATATGGAAACATATAGGTTCAACTGGCTATTATTAAATCTTGGCTTAGAATGGTGTTTCAAAATACATAAACTTTAAGAATTTCTAGTGTTGTTTACAGTATTTTGGAGAATACTTTGGATGAATATACAGTAACAATTTACGACTAGATCTTCTTTCAGGATCAGTTGACTTTTTAGAAGCGTTCGAATCGTTTAGATATTAGGCGAGTATGGATTCTGAATTTATTCAAAGTTAAATGTGTTAGGGTCGATCTTGCTTCTCTGGGATGAAAGAGAAATTTTATTGGGCTAATATATTACCTTGTAAACAATTAAGTATATATCAATCAATATCGACTTGCTAGTTTCATGGTGCATATGTGACTATTCTTGGTTAACAGAATTAACCGGAATTAAATTCCAATTAAGCGTTATCCTTGAAGAGCACAGGTTGGTGTTTTTCTGGTCAAGTAAATAATTAATTAATTAATTAATGTACACAACAGTTTTTAGTGATGAAAAGAATAAAAAAAATGCCTGAGATTTTAGTTAGTCATACTACTTCCCATATATGCCGAAGCCCT
>WBZQ01002825.1_pt1 | contig 10983 bp, 9 predicted proteins | sample 5204251 | NCBI WGS metagenome assembly WBZQ01 (sample SAMN12412402, study PRJNA552823) | activated sludge metagenome | isolation source: activated sludge from nitrification reactor of wastewater treatment plant... | place: USA: Virginia | collected 2017-09 | reverse complement strand
CAGCGACATTCAGGGCCGGGACACCACGAAGAACCGTGCTCCGTTGGGGTCGAGGACCCCGGCGACCACGCTGGTGGCCGTCTCGTAGGGCTTGACGAACACCTTGCCGCCCAAGGACAACGCGTCATCGACAGTGCCCGGTACATCGTTCACCGCGAAGTACACCTGCCACACCGCGGGGATCTCCTCCGGCACGTTGCGGGGCATGTCCTCCGCGCCGGCGTTGGTCTGGTCCTCACCGGGCTTGTCCGGCAAGTGGGCGACCTTGTAGCCCGGCGTGGTGCCGTCGGTCCAGATCCATCCGAAGACCTTCTCGTAGAACGGCAGAGCAGCCGTCAGGTCGCGGGTCTGCAGTTCGTTCCACGTCAGCGAACACGGTTCATCGAAGACATCGGCGCCTGTGTGCGCGTACGGCTGCCAGATCCCGAGCATGCCGCCGCTCGGGTCCATGATGTTGGCCAGCCGTCCCTGGTCGGTGACGTCCATGGGTGCGAGCATCACCTGCCCGCCCGCGGCCCGCACCGCCTCACACGTGGCATCCGCGTCGTGCACGAGTACGTAGGAAACCCACTGCGGAAGCAGGCCCTCGGCCGACATCTCCGGGGGCATCGGACTCATACCCGCGACGAGTTGACCGTCGAGGAAGAACTGCGTGTAGTGGGCGCCCATGTCCTGCGTGCGGTCGTAGGCCTCCCATCCGAACAGCCCGCAATAGAAGTCCCGCGCGCGGTCCTCATCGGACGTGAAGGTGTCGGCCCAGCCGAACATGCCATCGGGATGCGCAAACATGCTCCGAGGGTATGGCACCGACATCGGCGTCTAGAACGACCCGAGCAGGAACATGCCTCCGGTCGGGTCGATGAGTCCGCCGAACTTGCCCGGTCCCATCTCCATCGCGGGAAGGAACACCTCGCCGCCGAGTCCTTCGGCCGCCGCCATCGAGGTGTCGCAGTCCTCGACCGCGAAGTAGACCATCCAGACGTTGGGCGCCTCGTCCGGCACCCCTGGAGGCGTGGTCATCGCCCCGGCGTTGGACTTGTCATCACCCTCCTTGGCCGCGATGTTGGCCACGTAGTACCCCGGGTTCGGCCCGTCGTCCCACTCCCAGCCGAACACCGTCTCGTAGAAGGGTAGCGCCGCCTCGATGTCGCGGGTCTGCAGCTCGTTCCAGGTCATCGACCCGGGTGCGTTGAAGATGTCGGCACCTTGGTGGGCTGCGGGTTGCCACAAGCCGACGGCGGCGCCGGTGGGGTCGGCCAGCATCGCCATCCGACCCTGATCCATGACGTCCATCGGCGGCATCGAGACTGTTCCTCCTGCGGCCTCGGCTGCAGCTGCCGTGGCGTCGGCGTCCTCGACCAGCACGTACGAGGTCCAGAACGCCCCGACCTCCTCGGGCACCCCGGGCATCATCGGGGACAGTCCGCACACGAGCTGCCCGTCCTTGAAGAACTGCGTGTAGGGCGGGCCCATCGGGGTGGGCTGGTCCACGTGGGTCCACCCGAACAACCCCTCGTAGAACTCGATGGCCCGGCCCGGGTCGCGGGTCATGAGATCGGCCCAGCCGAACAGACCATTCGGATACCGCATGATGTCTCCTTTCGTCCGTGGTCCCACGCTAGGCACGGGGTACGACATCCGCGCAAGGGTCCAACGGACACAGTTGTTCCGGCCAACGCGCGGTGACGTAGCGGTGACACGTGGCCGACCGGTGGGGAATCGGCCGGGGTGCCTCACGGGGCCGGGTGCGATTAGGTTTGTGCGTAGGTTTGTGCGCAGACGAGTGGAGGCAGCACATGGCGATCATGGCCATCGATCAGGGCACGACCTCGAGCCGGGCGATCATCTTCGACGTCGACGGCGTCCCGCTGGCGATGGACCAGCAGGAACACGAGCAGATCTTCCCCAAGGCAGGCTGGGTCGAGCACGATCCCATGGAGATCTGGCGCAACACCCGCGAGGTGATGGGCGCCGCGCTGGCGAAGTCGAACCTGTCGCTGAGCGACATCGATGCGGTCGGCATCACGCAGCAGCGGGAGACGACGGTCGTCTGGAACCGCACGACCGGCCTGCCGATCTACAACGCGATCGTCTGGCAGGATACGCGGACCCAGGCGATATGCGACGAGCTCGCGAACACAGTCGGCGAGGACCGCTTCCGGCAGACGACCGGCCTTCCGCTGGCCACCTACTTCTGCGGGCCCAAGGTCCGCTGGATCCTGGACAACGTCCCCGGCGCTCGCGCCCAGGCCGAGTCCGGGGTGCTTCTCATGGGCACCATCGACACCTGGCTGCTGTGGAACCTCACCAACGGCCGCGTGCACGCGACCGACCCCAGCAATGCCTCCCGGACCCTGCTCATGGACCTCGACACCCTGCAGTGGGACCCCGAACTCGCCGACGTGATGGGTGTGCCGATGAGCATGCTCCCGGAGATTCGCAGTTCATCGGAGGTCTTCGGCGAGGTCCAGAGCCCGGCATCCATGCGAGGTGTTCCCATTGCGGGAATCCTCGGCGACCAGCAGGCGGCCACCTTCGGCCAGGCGTGCCTGAGCCCTGGCGAGGCGAAGAACACCTACGGAACGGGAAACTTCCTGCTCCTCAACACCGGAACGGAGAAGGTGCTGAGCAACAACGGGCTGCTCACGACCGTCTGCTACAAGATCGGTGACGCCCCGGCCGTGTACGCCTTGGAGGGGTCCATCGCGGTGACGGGCAGCCTCATCCAGTGGCTGCGGGACAACCTCGGGATCATCGACTCGGCGCCGGAGATCGAGGAGTTGGCCCGCGGTGTGGAGGACAACGGCGACTGCTACTTCGTGCCGGCGTTCAGCGGATTGTTCGCCCCGTACTGGCGCGGTGATGCGCGGGGAGCGATCGTGGGGCTCACCCGGTTCATCAACAAGGGGCACATCGCCCGGGCTGCCCTGGAAGCCGCCGCGTACCAGTCACGCGAGGTCATCGAGGCCATGGAGGCCGACAGCGGCGTGCGGCTGACGACGCTGAAGGTCGACGGCGGAATGGTCCTCAACGAGTTGCTGATGCAGTTCCAGTCCGACGTGCTCGGCGTCCCCGTGATCCGGCCCCGGACGATCGAGACCACCGCGCTCGGCGCCGCCTATGCGGCGGGGCTGGCCGTGGGCTTCTGGGAGAACGAGACAGCCATCCGCACCAACTGGGCCGAGGGCAAGCGCTGGGAGCCGCAGATGTCGCCGGGGGACCGGGAGTGGCTGTTCGACCGGTGGCGGCAGGCGGTCACGCGCACGTTCGACTGGGTGCCGACGGGCCAGTAGCCGCAGGCGGCGCGAGTGTCACCAAACGGTCAGTTCCAAGGGCGCGGATCGTGCGTCTTCGTAGCACTCGCCCGCAGGTCCTCCGGCGGGGCTCAGACGAAGTCGGGTGCCTGTTGCATGACCGGTTCCCCCAGGTCTAGGTCGGGGAACCATTCGGCGAGCAGGGCGCGGACCTGCAGGTCGATGTCGACGAGCACCTGCTGGACCTCGGCGCCCGACAGCCCTTCGAGGTGGCTGATGTCGCGCCATTCGTAGCGGTCCTGGCCGTCGATCACAGGCAGGGAGCCGGCCGTGGTGGCGCCCACCACGACCAGTCGGTCCGCGACGGCGAGCATCTCGTCGCTGTACTTCTTGGGGATGTCGGTCAGGTGCACACCGTGAGCCGCGAGGCCGTTGGTGACCTCGTCCAGCACGTGCCCCTTGGGCGCCACACCGGCCGATACGACGTAGACCAGCCCGGGGGCGTAGTAGCGGAAGAGCGCCGCGGCTGCCTGGGAGCGGCCGATGTTGTCCTGACAGACGATGAGGACCTCGGGCTGCGACTTCAGGATCTCGCCGGCCTGGATCTGTTCGGCGCGGACCTGGGTCAGGGCGGCCCGCCCGACGAGCACCGGGAGGTAGGTCTTCACAGAAGCGGTGGCCGCCATCTGGTCGTACAACTCGTCGACGATCGCCGCGAGGCGCTCCCGGGGGATGGCCGCGCCGGTGTGGTTGACCAGGCCGTCGACCACACTGCGCAGCTGCATGTCGACATTGGGCTCTCGCGCGGTTTCACTCACTCCTGCATTGTGCTCAACCGCGGGGGCGACTCGCAACGAATACCGGAAGTCCGGCGCGCCATGCCAGGTAGTACTGGTCACGCTGCATACCCACACTCTCGTACAGCTGCGTCGCACCCGTGGGGTTGGTGGCGTCGCAGTGCAGCGCGGTACCGGTGAATCCCAGACCGGCGTCGCGGTGGAACGCATCGCGCAGCAGGAACTTCGCGACCCCCCTGCCGCGGTACTCGCGCAGCACCCCCAGGGTGGCCACGTAGCCCAGCTGATGGGCCGCGTAGCGGTTGCTTCCGAGGCACACACCCACACAGTCGTCCCCGTCGAACACCAGGCGCCACTGTGTGAGGTCCGCGGTCTCGTCGAGCATGTCCTGCTTGAAGGCGTCGAACGGCCGCGGGTGGAAGTCGTAGTGATCGAGGAAGGATGATTGCACGACCTCGTACACATCGCCCCAGTTCTCCTCGCGCATCCCCCCGACGGTCAGACCGGGGGGTGGCGTCGCGGGTTGGGGTGTGTCGAGGAAGTCCAGCCGCATACGCAGATAGACGCGGTGGGTCTCGTAGCCGGCCTCCCGCAGCGCGGATTCGACGGCGTCATCGCCACGGAAACTCTCCACCTTCAGCGTCGCGCCGAGGGGGACCTCGAAGGTCGCGGCATACGACTGCCCGGCGACCAGCAGGCGGGCGGCGATCTGCTGCCGGTGCCGGGCGTGGGGGGCGATGAACACATCCATGTAGAGGGCGTGGCTGTGGGCGAAGTCCTCGTACGCCAGCGCCACCGCCACCAGTTCCTCGTCATGCCACACCGCCGCGGTGCCTCGTGCGCCGTGCAGCTCGGGTGCACGCAGCGCCCCGAGCGTCTCGGAGTCGTTGCTGTCCGAGCGTCCGAAGAACGCGGTTTCCATCGACGTGACCACGGCGGTCACCTGGGAGAGATGCGCATCCTCCACCGGCGTCACTCGAAGCCCGGAGGGCAGTCCGGTGGTATGCATGGCGAGGTGTGACACGGCTGTCAGGCAACCACAAGCCGGGGCCGGTCGCCAGCAGGTTTCGCCGCCGAGGACCGCATGGGCGAGGATGGGGCTGTGAAACGTGTGCTCCTGCTGGTCGTCGCATTCCTGCTGGCCGGGTGTGCCAGCAGTGCCGGATCGCCGGCGCCGAGCCCGTCGGCACCGTGCGATCCTGGCCCGGCCGGGACCAGGCAGGTCCAGGTCGGCAAGCGGTCGTTCCTGCTGCACGTACCCACCGATTTCCAGAACCCCTCGCCGGCCGTGTTCACGTTCCATGGCCGCGGCTCCAACGCCCAGCAACAGCTACTGCTGACCGGCTTCGATCAGGTCGCCGAGGAGGGTCGCTTCCTCGTGGTCGCGCCGGAGGCCCGTAACGGCCGCTGGGACTTCACCGGAGGCGACGACGACTATCTGCGGGCAGTGGGCGCCGCGGTGCCGTGCATGGATCCCACCCGCGTCTACGCCTCCGGGATGTCGATGGGTTCGGCGATGACGTTCGCGCTCGCATGCGCTCCTGACCGCAAGTTCGCGGCCTTCGGCGGTGTGGCGCTCACGGTGTTCGAGCCGCAGTGCGAGCAGGCACCGCCCGCGCCGATCATCTACTTCCACGGCACCGCCGATGAAGTGGTGCCGTTCCGGGGTGGGCAGCCCGAGGGTGAAGACATCGACCTTCCGGCGGTACCGGTGGCGATGCGGGAATGGGCGCAGCACAACGGCTGCACCTCCGACACCGTCGAACGCCTCGGCAAGGACATCCGGTTGCAGGAGTGGAGCGATTGCACGGCCGATGCCGACGTGGACTACTACCGGGTGCGCGGCGGGGGTCACACGTGGCCGGGTACGGCACCTTTCATCGCCGATGCGATCGAGCAGTCCCTGGGCAAGACCTCACAGACGGTGAACGCGTCGTCACTGATGTGGGAGTTCTTCGAGCAGTACACGCTGTCACCCGCCTGAGCGCGAGTTCGACCCCGGGAAACACCCGCCGCCGCTGTGTCACAGTTGAGGGGATCCTCGTCCAGACAGGAGTGGCACATGCTCGAATTCGCATCCTCCAACTGCCGGGCGGTGAACGCCGAACGAGCCGTGCTTGAAGCCCTGGAGTTGGCCTACGGTGTACCGGATCCCGAGGTGGACCTTATCCTGATCAACGCCGCCGTGGGCCACGACTTGCAGACCCTGTCGCGTGTGGCGATGCGGCAGTGCCCGGATGCCCGCGTGCTGGCCGCGTCCTGCGCCGGTGTGGTGGGACCGCAGGGCCCGGGGGAGTCATTGCACGACATCGGACTCATCGGCGTGCGCGGCTCGGAGTTCACCGTGGCGCAGGTGGATGGGCTGTTCGGGGCCACGTCGTTCGAGATGGGTGCGGCGCTCGGTGAGCAACTGGCGAGCACTCCACAGCCGGTCAGCATGGTCTACCTGCTCGCCTCCGGCATCGACATCGCCAACGACCGGGTGATCGAGGGTATCGAGTCGGTGCTGGGTCCGGACGTGGTGATATTCGGGGCCACCTCCAGCGACCAGATGCAGGGAGTGGCGACGTATCAGGCGATCGACGGTGAGTCCTACCAGCACGCGGCCTTCGCCGTGGGGTTCTGGGATCCCACCCTGCGGGTCGACACGCAAGCGACGCACGGGTTCATCGCCGTCGGCGAGCCCATGGTCGTGACCGCTGCGGAGGGCAACCGGATCATCGAGCTCGACGGCAAGCCCGCGTGGCCGACGTACCTCGAGCGGATGGGCCTGTCACCGGACGCCACGGAGGGCGACACCATCCCGATCGGCGCGCTGGCCGAGGAGTTGTCACCCGAACTCGCCGCGGAGTACGGGAACGCGCACATCCTGCGGGTGGTGACGCACCACACGGACGACGGCGAGATCATCTACGCCACCGAGGTTCCGGTGGGCACCAGACTCTGGCTCACCGTGCGCGACGAGGAGCGCATCTTCGCGGACATGGACCGGATGATGCAGTCGATGGAGAAGCGATATCCGGACAGCAAGCCGGTCGCCGTGTTCCAGGCCGACTGCCTTGCGCGTGGGCGACGGCTCTTCGACAGGGTGATGAAGGAGGAACTGGTCCACCGCATGCAACAGCCCATGGCCACCGACGGTGAACTCCCGGCCTGGTTCGGGATGTACGGCTTCGGCGAGTACGCCCGCCTCGGCGGCACCAACTGCTACCACAACTACACGACGGCCCTGGCCGCCCTGTACCGCGTGGGAGACGACGGCGCATAGGCCGGCACTGCGATGACCGAGGACGTGTCGAGCCCATCGCGCCGGATCGACGCCGGTGCGTACAGCCTGCTCCAGCAGCAGCTGGTCTCGGTGCGTGCCCGCCTCGACCGCCAGGTCAGTCAACTGATCCGGCTCAACCGCGTCTCCGACGAGTTGCTGCATGCGCAGGCCCCAATGGCGCAGTTCTTCGCGGAGGCCATCGTGGACATCCTGGACGTGGCTCTGGGTGCGGTGTGGATCTTCGGTGACGACGGGCAGCCGTCCCAGGTCGCGGCGTTCGGCGTGCCGGACAGCGACGGGTGGGCGCAGGCCGGCATGAGGATCGCAGAGCAGTTGCAGGAATCGAAGGCCGTGCCCTTGCCGGACCCGGTGCGGCAGTACCTGCCTGGCCCGGCCCTCGTCGACCCGATCGTCTGTCGGGCATTCGGGGCCGACAAGCAGGTGAAGGCGCTGCTGCTGGCGTCCAACACGACGTCCATGGCCGGCATGTGCGAACCGACCGCGGAGGAGACCCTCGAGATCCTGACGTTGGTGGCCGAGAAGTTGTCCGCACACATGGCCGTGCTGGCCGACCGCAAGATCATCGCCGAACAGGTTGTGATGCTTCGTGAGTCCGAGGAACGTCTGGGGCTGGTGCTCAAGGGCACCAACGACGGGTGGTGGGACTGGGAACTGACCTCGCACAAGTGCCTGGTGTCGCAGAGGTGGTTGCAGATGCTCGGTCTTGAGGGTGGCGACGTCGAAGTGCTGGACGGCTTCTGGTGGGATCAGGTGCACCCCGAGGACCGCGCGAGCTTCCGTGGAGATCTCGAGGACGCGCTGGCCGGTGACGCCGGGGGCCTCGAGGCGGAGATCCGGATGCGGCATCAGGACGGCACCTACGTCCCGGTCCTCCTGCGCGGGACGATCACGCGCGCCGCCGGGGGTGAGCCGGTCCGCTTCACCGGCTCCATCTTCGACCTGTCCGAGCGGCATCGCCAGGAGAACCAGGTCCGGCGCCTGGCCTTCTTCGATCCCCTCACGGATCTGCCCAACCGGCGCATGCTCATCAGCCGCATCGAAGACACGCTGCGCGTCAACAGCCAGACCGGTGCGATCGCGGCGGTGCTGATGCTCGACCTCGATCGGTTCAAGACACTCAACGACACCCACGGGCACGCCGCCGGTGACCAACTCCTGCGGATCGCGGCCCACCGCCTGCATGCGGAGGTGCGCGACGCCGACACTGTCGCCAGGCTGTCCGGTGACGAGTTCGTCGCGTTGCTGCCCGCCGCCGGTGACGACGTGCCCGGGGCCATCCGGTCCGCCGAACTGGTCGCCGAACGTCTCCAGCAGGCGCTCAACCGGCCCTTCGAGCTCGATGCGGGGACCATGCATCTGAGTACCAGCATCGGGATCGCGCTGGCTGCCGGTTCGACGGCGACCGTGGACGACGTGCTGAAGCAGGCCGATGTCGCGATGTACGAGGCCAAGGCCGCCGGGCGCAACGCAGTGAGGGTGTTCAAGCTGGCCATGCAGATGCAGCTGGAGGAGAGGGCCAGGTTCGACGCGAGGCTGCGGGAGGGTTTCGCGGCCGGGGAGCTCGAGGTGCACTACCAGCCGCAGGTCGACGCGGAAGGGCGGTTGTGCGGGACCGAGGCGCTGCTGCGGTGGTTCCCGCCGGAGCTCGGTCCGGTGGCCCCCACCGAGATCATCACAGCGGCAGAGGACAGTGGATTCATCCACGAACTCGGCCAGTGGGCACTGGAGACCGTGTGCCGGCAGGCCGCCCTTTGGGGGTCGGGTCCGGATTCTCGGATCGCCGTGAACCTGAGTTCCGCGGAGTTCCTCCATCCCGATTTCCCGGAACGGGTGCTCGCGGTCCTGGAACGCACCGGGGTGTCCGGCAAGGCCATCCGACTGGAGATCACCGAGGCCACAGTCGTCAGCGACGTGGAGTTCGCCGCCAGCCGCATGGAGACCTTGATGGCACACGGCATCGAGTTCTCCGCGGATGACTTCGGCACTGGGTACTCGTCCTTGACGTACCTGCGGGGGCTGCCCTTCTCGGAGGTGAAGATCGACCGTAGTTATGCCGCCCGGCTGCCCACCGATGCTCAGGACGTGGCGATCGTGCAGGCCATCATGGCGCTGTGCCAGACGCTCGGTCTGCGCATCGTCGCCGAAGGCGTGGAGACCTCGGCACAGCTGGAAGCCCTCGCGAAGTACGGCGGTGAGGTGTTCCAGGGGCACCTGTTCGGGGGCCCGCAGCCGCCACCGACTCGCCCTGAGGACCTCGTCCAACGCCGGCGCTCGGTCTAGAAGCGCCAGACCTCCACAGCGAGAGCGGCGGGCACGCCGACCGAACTTCCGGTCTGCTCCAGGAACGCCCGCAGGAACTCCGGGTCGGCCATGGGGTGCTCACCGAGGCCTTCGAGGTACGCCCGGTGTTCTGACAGCGATGCCACCGCACGGTCGACACCGGCGGAGACGTCGAGCGCGTGGGTCGCCTCGGGTGAACCCGCCACCAGGGCGAGGTCGACGTGGTGGGGTTCGGTCCCCGGGAAGATCCACCGGTTCCCGGCATCGGCGATCGCATCGAGTGCCGCTTCGCCCACGATCCGGTGGTCGGCGCTGTTGCGGGCGTGTGGGCCCCAACTCTCCCGGTGGTTGAAGAGCAGGACGGTGTCCGGGGTGTGCCGCCGGATCGCGTGCGCGAACTCGCGGCGCAGGCCCATGCGGTCGTGGATCGTGCCGTCGGGGTGGGCGAGGAACTCCACGACCCCCACGCCCACGACGTCGGCGCTGCGGATCTGTTCCGCCTCGCGGACCACAGCCGCCTGTTCCGGGTCCATGCCGTCGATGCCCGCCTCGCCGCGGGTGGCCAGCAGGTAGCGACAGTCCGCACCGGCAGCCGTCCACATGGCCACCGCGGCTGCCGCACCGTACTCGATGTCGTCGGGGTGCGCGACGATCGCCAGCGCCCGCCGGGGCGTGTGTTCCAGCAGTTCCATTTACTGCTGTGGCTTCGACTGGAAGGCGGAGGCGAAGTTCTCCAGGGCGCCGGTCAGTTCGGCCGGGACGACCCACACCTTGTTCGACTCCCCCTTGGCGATCTCCGGCAGTGCCTGCAGGTACTGGTAGGCGAGCAACTTGGGATCGGGGTCGGCCTGGTGGATTGCGTCGAACACCTTCTGCACCGCCTGCGCCTCACCCTCGGCGCGCAGGATCGCCGACTGCTTGTCACCCTCTGCACGAAGCACAGTGGCCTCCCGCTCGCCCTGCGCAGTCAGGATCTGGGACTGCTTGATGCCCTCGGCCGTGAGGATGGCCGCCCGGCGATCGCGCTCGGCGCGCATCTGCTTCTCCATCGACTCCTGCACGCTCGGCGGCGGGTCGATGGCCTTGAGTTCGACGCGGTTCACGCGGATCCCCCACTTCCCGGTTGCCTCGTCGAGGACCCCGCGGAGTTGGCTGTTGATCTGGTCGCGTGAGGTCAGTGTGGCTTCGAGGTCCATGCTGCCGACCACGTTGCGCAGGGTCGTGACCGTCAACTGCTCGACGCCCCAGATGTAGTTCTGGATCTCGTAGGTCGCGGCCTTCGGGTCGGTGACCTGGAAGTAGATCACCGAGTCGATGCTGACGACGAGGTTGTCCTCGGTGATGACCGGCTGCGGCTGGAAAC
>WBZQ01002824.1_pt1 | contig 10984 bp, 8 predicted proteins | sample 5204251 | NCBI WGS metagenome assembly WBZQ01 (sample SAMN12412402, study PRJNA552823) | activated sludge metagenome | isolation source: activated sludge from nitrification reactor of wastewater treatment plant... | place: USA: Virginia | collected 2017-09 | reverse complement strand
AAATCTCCAGCACCCGCATCAGGTCCCGGTGCTTGAGCGATTCGATGAAGTCGTGCTCCTCCAGGTCGTTGCCGCGCAGGCCAATGCGCTGGTGCAGCGCGGACCGGCGTTTGAACTCCTCCTCCCAATAGTCGCGATACACGGCCCGGGCGTGAACGTTGGAGATTTCGGCGTCATCCAGCTTGAACACGCGCACGCGGTTCTTCAGCTCATCCTTGTCCTGCCGGCATTCGCGCCAAGTTTCATAGAGTTCCCGCATGCAATAGGCGGATCGCAGATACTTGTCGGACAGGACGACAAAGATGCGCGGGCTGCGGGCGATCTGCAGGGTGAAGGCCTGGATGCTGGTTCCTGGCCCCATGCTGGTCTTGTCGCGCAGGATGTCGATCGCGCGTGTCGTGGCCTCATCACACAGGCGGTTCACCGGCGTTTCCCGGTCGGGGCCGGAGCCGTCCTTGTTGTTCCACGCATAGGACACGGCGTAGCGTGGTCGTTGTTGGGCCATGATGATTGGCTCCCGCATTGGCGGGGTGTCCCGCCGTTCCTCGCGGCGGTGGACGGGCGGTTCGATGCTGGGCGTCAGGCCGAGCTTGTCGTTTTCCTGATGGACCAGTTCGGTAAGGCGCATCAGCAGAAGGTCGGCCTGGCCGTCCTTGGTCTCGATCGTCACCGCGCCCTGCCAGGCATCCTGCGCCATGGTTTGCGCGATCAGGGCGCGGGACTGGGTGCGCGCGTCGTACAGGCACACGCCGCCGCGGAAGTAATCGGCGCGGGTCTGCGCGAGTTCCCCCAGATGCGCGATGACGCCGCGGATCAGCCCCTCATGCAGGAACGGATAGGTGAAGACCTGGCGATGCGTCGCCTGGGTGGCGCCCCAGGTGGCGTCGATCTGCGGCTGGATCGCGGCGCGATCTGGCAGCAAGTCGGGGGCGAGGTAGGTCGTGTCGTCGTCGTGCTCACCGCGGCCCCGATACAAGAAGCAGATGCCGCAGGACCGCATCATCCCCAGAAACACCCGTTGCTCGGCCACAGTGCGGTCGTGCCAGACCAGCGACAGGTCGGCCCGCTCGAACCGTCCGCCGCGGCGTTGCAGCCGAGCGTAGGTGGCGGACTTGCGATCGAACACGGCATAGATCGCGTTCATCGCCCAGGCATGGTCCAGCACCACCCGGTCGCCGAACAGGCCCTTGCGATAGAACAACGTGCCGTTGTCGTTCAGATAGGCCAGGGCGTGCTCGGCGTCGGCCTTGCCGCCGGCTTCGCGGTACCACGCCTCGAACGTCGCCTTGTCGATCAGGCGGAACGCTTCGGGCATCGATCCATCGGCGCGGCGCATGCCCTCGATCCGACGCTGAACTTCGATACGCGGCTTGCCGATCGTGACCGCGCCGCGCTGGCGGCATAGGGCGGCGGATGCGTCGAGCAACGCACCGCGCAACGTGTTCAGGCGTGGCGGATCGGCGGAACTCACCTGCACGGTGGTCGCGTTCAGGCCATTGATGTCGCCCAGCGGCGGCGTCAGCACGCCATCCATATCCAGGCGCGTCTGCGCGATCACGACGGGGCTGTCGGGGCGGCCCAGATGGCGCACGTAATCGACCCAATAGCGCAGCGGGTGGTTGCGGAAGACCATCCCGTGCGGGTCGGGGTCGGACTCCGGCGCCTCGGTGTCCTTGCTCCAGGTCAGCAGGAAGGTGGCGCGGGACCGGACGAACAGCGCATGCGTGCCGTGATAGATTTCCTGCCCGCCGAAATCCCACAGGCTGAGATTCGTTTGTGGCACGTTGTCCTGCGCCGGCAGTGTGGCGTTGGTGACGCGGATGCCATGGGTGCTGTCCCAGTGTTGCTCGAAGGGCAGGCCGCGTAACCGCCGCGCGATCTGCGTCTTGCCACTGCGTCCGTTGCCAAGGATCAGCAGCTTGGCATCGTGTACCGTCTCGCTGCCCGCCTCAAGCTCGGCCAGATGGGCGCGGAGCCGGTTAAGGCAGTTGGAACCGAGGACTTCGTCCGGGATGTTTGGGATGCGCGTATCGATGAGCGAAAGGTACATAAGCGATTCGCTTTCCCAAAGTTTAACAGGCACGTCATCGAGAATACACTTGTCACAAACGAGGAACTGAAGATTGGGCAGACTTGCAATAGGTACGAGGTCTCTGACCTGCGTGTGGCCGCAATCAAGGTCTCGCAACTGGCTCAGATGGGCGACCGGCGTGAGGTCACTCACCCGGGTGGCACTGCAATGCAGACTCCAGAGCTGTTGCAGACTGGTGATCGGCGCGAGGTCACGCACTTGTGTAAATGTGCAACTGAGGTATTCGAGCTCGCAGAGGTGCCTCACCGGTTCTATGTTACTCACTTGCGTAAAGCTGCAATCGACAAATCGAAGTTGCCGCAAACCCGCTATGGGCACGAGGTCGCGCACCTCTGTGCCTTGGCAATCAAGGTGTTGAAGCTGGTGGAGTCCCATGATGGGGGTGAGGCTGATTACAGGTATACTGTCGCATTCGAGGTGCTGAAGCTGGTACAATCCCGCAACAGGCGTAAGATCGCGTACCCGTGTGCTGCCGCATTCGAGGCGCCGAATCTGATGCAAGCCTTCAATTGGCGCGAGATCGTGCACCAGCGTATTGCTGCAATCGAGATATGTAAGCCGCTGCAGGCCCACGACGGGCACGAGGTCGTGGACGCCCAAGCCACCAAGCGATAACTCTGTAAGCTCGGGTAGCGTCGAAATGCGGTGCAAGTCGGCGATCATGTTTCGGTGGCGTCCAGGAGTGGGATCCGGTCCCCACCCCCCCGCCGTTAGCGTCTTGCGCACCCCCAAATTCAACCGCCGCAGCCCGCCCAGCGTGAACAACCCCTCCGGCAGCCGGGTCAGCCCCAGCCCACCCAGGTCCAGCCAGTCCTGTCCGGTTCGCGCCGCCTCGGCGATACGTTGGGCCGCGATCCGTTCTCCATCGATATCATCTGCCATGCCGCCAGCCTGCCATGCCAGGATCGCCCAGGAAAAGCCCGACCAACACCGCTATGCCACCGAACCGGCAAGGCCCCCGAAAATCCCCGCCACCTGCGCCGCGAATTGCGCCTCCTCCCCGGCGATCACGGCGCGATACACCGCGAAATCCTCCACCCGCCGCTCGTAACGCGCCAGCACGCGGCGGATCGTCCACAGCATCCAGGGTATGAACAACGGCCTGTCCTGAAACTTGTATCGACGCGGGATTGGCACGTCCCGGTCATTGCCAGCCGATCCGCGCCGACCGGTGATGACGCAGCAGCCCAGCGCCGCGGCCTCTCGCGGCATGCGGTCCCGGCCAGGATGGTTGCCGAAATCGACATATAGCATGGCGGTCCGGAACAGCCCCCGCATCTCCTGAGAGGTGAACCCGCTCAGTTCCACCCAGTCCAGGCCCGGCGCGCGCTGGCGCAGCAGCGCGGTGAAGTCGCTGCCCTTGGGTGAATACAGGATACTCGGCCGCCTGGGTTCCGGCGGCGCCTCCGCCAGCGCCTGATAGTCGCGCGCCAGCGGTTCGAACAAGGGCTGGCCGGACACCCCATGGCTCGCCAGCCAGTCCAGCGCGTACCAACTCTGGCCCAGATGCACCGCCTGGCTCGACCGCAGGAAGTCGATGCCGCCCATGTGGTTCAGGGATGGCAGGCCGTTATCGACACTCAGCCACCACAGATAGCGCGTCGCCCGCGAGACGAACGGCAGCAGCAGCGACCAGATTTCCGGAAACACGACGGCGTTGCCTGGCTGGTCGTCCACGCGCCAGGCGCGCGGCACGCCATAGGCGGCGTAATCGGGGTGCACCGCATCCGGAATCTCCGGAACCATGATGCCCCTGGCATCCGTTTGCATCGCCAGGTCGGCGTCGATATAGACCATGCGGACATCGTGCCCCAACCGCAGCAAGGTATGTCCCAGTTGATGCAGCGCCTCCGGCCCGCCGGTGCGCAGATGCGCCGGGCACAGAATATGAATCGTCCCCCGTTCGCCAGGCGTCATCCGGTCCTCCTGCCGATCCACTGTCGTGTTTCCGTTGCCGCTGTAAAGCGGGGTTGGTCGCATGGGCGCGCCTGATTTCACCGGCTGCGACCTGGTGGTAGTGGGCAGCGGGTTCTTCGGCGCCACCATCGCCGAACGCTGCGCGACGGTGCTGGGCTGGCGCGTGGTAGTGCTGGACCGGCGCGATCATGTCGGCGGCAATGCCTGGTCCGAACCCGATCCCGACACGGGGATCGAGGTGCATCGCTACGGCTCCCACCTGTTCCACACGAACAGCGACGCGGTGTGGGACTATGTCAACCGGTTCACCGGCTTTTCGAGCTACCGGCATCGGGTGATCGTGCGGCACCGGGACCGGTTCTTCACCATGCCGATGAACCTGGGCACGCTGTCCAGCCTGTTCGGCCGGTTCCTGGATCCCGCGGCGGCGCGTGCGATCATCGCGCGGGAAGTGGCGGAGAGCGGGATCACCAACCCCACCAATTTCGAGGAGAAGGCAATCTCGCTCGTTGGGCGCTCGGCCTATCAGGCGTTCATCAAGGGCTATACGGAAAAACAGTGGCGGACGGACCCGCGCGACCTGCCGGCCGGGATCATCACGCGGCTGCCTGTGCGGCTGACGTTCGACGACCATTACTTCGATGACCGGTATCAGGGGCTGCCGCTGGTGGGATACGGGGCGATGATCGGCCGGATGCTGTCGTCGGCGCGGATCGCGGTGCATACGGGCGTCGATTTCTTCGCGGTGCGCGACCGCGTGCCGGATGTGGTGCCGATCGTGTATACGGGACCGATCGATCGCTATTTCGGCCATCGCGCCGGCGCGCTGGGCTGGCGGACGCTGGATTTCGAGCGGCAGGTGCTGCCCGTGCCCGATTTCCAGGGGGCCAGCGTGGTGAACTACCCCGATCCCGACGTTGCGTTCACGCGCATCCACGAATTCCGCCACCTGCACCCCGAGCGCGCGTATACGCGGGACGCAACGGTGATCTTTCGGGAGTATTCGCGCTTCGCGGGCCAGGAGGACGAGCCGTACTACCCGATCGGCACCGCGGTTGACCGGGATCGGTACGACGCCTATCGCCGCATGGCCGAGGCCGAACCGCGCGTGCTGTTCGGCGGACGGCTTGGCACGTACCGCTACCTGGACATGCACCAGGCGATCGGGGCGGCGCTGAAGTTGTTCGAGACCCGGATCGTTCCGTTGGCGGCGCAAGGGCACGGGCCGTCGTGACGCGCGTTCATCGCGACCCGGCCATTGGTGGTAACGGCACGGGTCGGGCGAGGATGTCAGGCCGCTCCGGGATACCGTGTTTCCGGGCGGGGTGATGCGCGTCGAGCCAGCGCGCGATCGCGGGCGGCGTATCGGGATGTGTGTGCAACGAATGTCGCAAGCGAAGGCGGCCGAGGCGGTGGGTCGCCAGTCCGACGGGTTGTATCGACCATCCCGGCGGGTCCTCGATCCGGCGCGCGCGCAGCAGGAAATTGGTGAGCGCGCCGGACCATCCGTAGACCGCTCGCTGCGACACCCACCGCGACGGCGCGTAGAACAGCAAGTGCACCGACAGGAACAGCGCGGAGCTCGCGAGCTTCATGTAGTTCGGGGCAATGGCGACGGTCGTCACGCAGATCGCGAGCGCCGAACCGATGGTGGTGGCGGTCGGCGGCCGCGGATCGGTGATCAGGGTGTACGCCATGGCGCCGATGGCGCCGATGGACATCAGGGTCACGATGACCCGCAGGACGGCGATCATGAACCGCAGCGCCGACAACGGATAGAACGTGTTCGCCACCGCGTCGAGGAAATCGGTGGTTCGCATCAGCGTCCGCACCTCATCGCCGCGCGCGATCAGGCCGAGGCACGGCGGGCCGCTGACCTCGGGTTGTGCCATGGCCCGGACTCTGCGTTGACGGACGCGATACAGCCATCCGGCGCCGCGCAGGAACCATCGTTGAGTCGGGCGGACCGTCAGCAGCGTGGCCAGGCCGGGCAGGGTGGCGAGGAGCAGAAGCAGCGTCGGAATGGTCGTGCCGGGCGCGTCGCGATCCAGGTCCCGCAGGGCGAAGATCGCCCCGAACGCGATGCCGACCAGGATGAAACGCGCCAGGTCATGGGCCATGACCAGCAGGAACTTGAAGGTCTGCCGTGAATGCCTTGGTTCAGCGATCAGGAACGGCGTTGCGAGCGTGATAACAGAAGCGATCCGCTCGGCGATGGCGGAATCGGCCAGCGCATAGCGGATCACCGTGCCACCATGGCTATGACCGATCAGCACGATTGGCTGGCCGGGATTCGCGTGATGCGCCGCCTGGATCCGGGTTCGCAGCGCCGCCGCGCCATCCCGGCGGTCACCGTCCCGGTTGCGCCCGCGCCAGTCGAATGGGTCGAAGGTGATGCCCGGACCCAGCGCCATGCACAGGCGTTGACGGAACGCGGAGCCTTCGCGCGTCCATCGCGCGCCGCGCGCCCAGGTTCCATGAACGAGAATGATGTGCACGTGGTGGCCTCTCTCGTGCCGATTATGCCCGGCCGCGTGGGACCTGATCCAGCCGCGTTCAACGCCAGCCGCGATCAACGCCAGCCGTGATCACCGATAGTCCGCGGGTTCGCCGAATTTCCTTTGAACCGTGGTGGGGACCAGTGCACACTGCCCGTTCTGGCAACTTCGGCGGGTGCCCCCGCCCGCGCCACGCCGTGATCAGGGTGGGGTCCTGCCCGCCTCGCACCGGAAGGAGCGGGATCATGACCGTCGCGGCCATTCTCAAGCATAAGGGTCATCAGGTCGTTACGCTGGCACCCGAGGCACGTGTGTCCGCCGTCGCGGCGCTGCTGACGCGGCACGGGATCGGCGCTGTCCCCGTCATGGATGTGGACGGGCATCTGGCCGGCATGGTCAGCGAACGCGACATCGTCGCCTGCCTCGTCCGGCACGGGACCGACGCGCTTGCAATGACCGCCGAACAGATCATGACAGCGCCAGTCCAGGTGATCGACCTGTCGACAACAGTCGCCCAGGCGATGGAAATCATGACCGAGCGGCGCATCCGCCATTTGCCGGTGCTGGAAGGCGATCGGATGGTCGGCCTGGTCAGCATCGGCGACGTGGTGAAGGCGCGGATCATGATGCAGGAAACCGAGGTCAACAGCCTGAAAGCCTATGTCGCCGGGGCGGCCTGACCGCCCAGCCTACAGGGCGACGTCGTTCAGTGACCAGTCGTAGCGATAGCCGGTTATGGTCGGCGCCTTGTTGACCGCCGCCAGCAATGCTGGTTCGGCGTGGCGGCGGATATGCGCGAGTACGCCCTCCTGGTCTCCGAAATCCTCGGCAAACCAGTTGTAGATGCTCGACAGGGTCAGCCCGTCCGCTTGCGCCATCACCCCGCGCGGGTGGTTGACATGGGCGCGGGCCGCGGCGTCCAGCGCCGCACCCAGACCCGCCGCGGTCCAGGCGCCCGCACGCAAGTCCGGGCAGCCGACGGAGGCGCAGTTCAGCGCGTAATGCACGCGCGGGTCGCGCCAGATCGGGCGTAGGATGCGGTGCTCGATGTCGTTCAGAGTCAGGGTCTCACCCTCGATCGTGGCGACGGGTGCCGACCACGGTCCGCCGCCGAACAGCCCGCCGCCGCCCAGGTCGATGTCGCGGATCGAGGCGACGGGATAGCGATCCAGCACGATTTTCACCGTGAGGGCGTTGTACAGGTTGATCCAGAAGGCGAATTGTTCGTCCCGGTTCAACCCCGATACGGCAACGCGGCCCAGTTCGGCCAGATAGGTGGTCAGGGCGGCCCGCTCGGCTGGCGTCACGGCGCCATAGGCCAGGCCCATGATCCCATCCACCCGTCGGCGCAGGCGCGCTTTCAGCAGCCGGTCCCAGGCGGCGTGGTCGACCACGTGGCGTGAGGCGGGATCATGCGTCTGCCAGCGCGGCCACAGCCTGGCGGATGGGGCGAACAGCGCCTCGATAAAGGACGGCGCGGCGGCGGCGGGGCCAGTGGCGAGCAGTGCCGGTACCAGCAGCGCGCGTCGGGTCAGGCACGATCCGGGGCGTCCGGGCGTCATCGCTTGGTTCCTTCCATGCGGATCGCGGGCGGCACGATCATGGCGCTGGCGCAGCCGCCGCTGTCCTCGGTATCCGAGGACAGCGACAGATGCGTCGGTTTCGCGCTGCCGCCGAACAGTGACTGGTAGTCGGCGATGGGGTCGATCGCCTCGGTTCGCCATTCGCCTAGCGGTGTTGTGCCGTCGCGCAGCACGACGATGCGGCCGTCCTTCGGCAGGTACGGGTTGGTCAGGCGCGTGCCGGCGGGCAGCGTGCCGCCCCACATATAGGTGATGGTGCGGCCGGCGAACGCCTCATGCGTCAACGCCCCGCGCATCCAGCGGCGCAGCCCGCCCAGGAATCGGTCGTCATCGCCGGCTTCGGCGAAGATCACATGCACGGCGAGTGGCCGGTCATCCCGTCCCACCGCGTCGGGTGGCGTGGGTGGCGGGGCTGCATCGACGCGCCACCGCCAGGCCAGGCGAAGGCCTGGCGTGTCCGGCAGTTCGGCCAGCAGGAACCCCACGGCGCGGTCGGCGGTTATGCGGATCGCGCCATCCGCCTGTGCCACGAACCGCGTCGCCGCCTGGCCGGGGACGGTCACGACCCGCCAGCCACCAGGCGGCGGCCCATCGGGCGCGGGCGCGCAGCCCAGGCTGATCAACGCCGCCAGCGCGCGGGCCCGGCGCCTCATCCGCGTCGCTCGGAGTCGTACAGGGCGGCCAGCCGCTCGGGGTTCGTGCCGCAGTAATAACGCAGATGGATACGAATCCAGCCCCAGATGATGGCGGCGGGCTTGCGGCCGGCGAAGCGGCGGGAAGATGTGAGCAGCGGCGGATCGGCGATGCATAGGGTCGGGCCGGCGCGTTCCAGCCGGCGGACCAGATCGTAATCCTCCATCAGCGTCAGGGGGCGCAGCCCGCCGATCCGGTCCAGCACGGATCGGCGGATGAAGATGCCGCTGTCGCCATAGTACCAGCCGCGCCGGCGCAGCCAGGCGTAGAACCCGTCGAGCCAGCGGGAAAACCCGTCATTACCATCGAACAGCAGACGGAAATTGCCGCCGGGGCTGGCTGGATTGGCGTCCAGTGTGCGCGTGATGGCGGCCAGCGCGCCGTCGGGCAGGGCCGTGTCGGCGTGCAGGAACCAGATGATCGTGCCCCGCGCCAGCGCCAGGCCCGCGACGAGTTGCTGACCGCGGCCCCGTTCCGCGGTGATTGCGTGATCGGCGCCGGCCTCGCGCGCGATCGCCAGCGTGCCGTCCGTACTGCCGCCATCGGCGACGACGATCTGCGCCGCCGGGTCCTGCGCGCGCAGTAAGCGGACCAGCGCCCCGATCCGGGGCGCCTCGTTCAAGGTGGGGATGATGATCGAGATCATGGGCCGAGTGGTCAGACTCGGCCCGGGTTGATGCGTTACAGCGTCGATCAGATGACGCCGGCGGCCCGCAGGGCCGAGAGCTCGTCCTGGGTCTTGCCCAGCAGGCCGCGATAGATCTCGTCATTGTGGGAGCCGAGCGGCGGGCCGGCATGGGTGATGCGTCCGGGCGTGCCGCGCATCTGCGGGACGACATTGGGCATCGTGACCGGCCCAAGTTCAGGGTCGTCCAACGTCGCCAGATTGTCGCGCGCCTTGAAATGCGGATCCGTGGCGATGTCGGCCGCGGTGTAGATACCGCCGAACGGGACATTGGCCTTGTCCAGGCGCGCCTCGATATCGGCGAAGTCGTGCTGGCTGATCCACTCCGCCAGCAGGGCTTCCAGTTCATCGGCGCGTTCGATGCGCTCGCGGCTCTTGGCATAGCGCGGGTCGTTGGCCAGGTGGCCCATGTCGATCGCGGCGGCCAGGCGTTGCCAGACATTGTCGCCGCCGGCGGCGATCTGGACATAGCGGCCGTCGCGCGTCTGGAACGTGCCGGCGGGGGAGAAGGTGGGGTTGCGGTTGCCGATACGCTCCCGGATTTCCCCGGTCTGGGCGTATTTCACCATCAGGTCGGCGGTGATGCGGAACGGCGCTTCGTACAGCGCGAGGTCGATCATCTGGCCCTCTCCTCCGCGCGCGTCGCGGTTATACAGCGCGAACATGGCCGACAACGCGGCGAAGGTGCCGGTGTTGTAGTCGGCGGTGGCGAAGGCGGGGCGGACCGGGAAGCGGTCGGGGAAGCCCGTCGGATACATATAGCCCGAGAAGCCCAGCGCGATGCGGTCATAGCCGGATCGCTTGCTGTACGGACCAACCTGGCCGTAGCCGGACACGCGCACCATGATCAGGCGCGGGTTGACAGCGTGCAGCGCTTCCCAGCCCAGGCCCCATTTATCGAGCGTGCTGGGCGTGAAGTTTTCAAACAGGACATCGGCGGTTTTCACTAGTTCCCGCAGCATGTCCTGGCCTTGCTGCACGCGCATGTTCAGCGTGACGGATTTCTTGTTGCGCCCTTCCACCAGCCAGTTGCCGGAGCGCGCGGCCTTGCCCTCTACCGGCGTGCCGCGGATGGCGTCGCCGACGCCGGGCTGCTCCACCTTGATTACCTCCGCGCCGAAATCGCCCAGCATGGTGGCGCCGAACGGACCGGCGATAAGCGTTCCGACATCCAGCACGCGGATGCCTTCAAGGGGGAGTTTGGGCACGGTCGTTCCTCTCGGATGACCCCGCCGCCCGGGATGGGGCGGCGGGGCTTGTCGTTAGTCGGATTTCGCCACGCCGGCGGCGACGCGCTGGCCCTTGGCGACTTCCTTGTTGGCATCGAACTCCGCCCGGCGGCGCGCGATTTACCGTTGTCAGGCGTAAGCATGATTTCCAGATAGCTGACGCGTTCGGAAACGGCGCGCTTCCAATCGTCGGAACGATTGGCGATGGCGTCGGCGATGTTGCGGCGCGTGGCCGTGTCGGGCTGGTAAATGCCTATCGCCAAAAAACTCTCTTCCGGCGACAGGTG
>WBZQ01002823.1_pt1 | contig 10985 bp, 12 predicted proteins | sample 5204251 | NCBI WGS metagenome assembly WBZQ01 (sample SAMN12412402, study PRJNA552823) | activated sludge metagenome | isolation source: activated sludge from nitrification reactor of wastewater treatment plant... | place: USA: Virginia | collected 2017-09 | reverse complement strand
AGCCAGTTTATTCAGGATGACTTTTTACGCCAATGTTTTTCATTTCATCCATTGCTGATCGGTGGAAACCCGCTGGATGCTGCTTCGCTCTATGTGCTCATCCATTACCTGGAGCGCGAATGGGGCGTCCATTATGCCCTGGGTGGGACAGGCGCCATTGTCAATGCCCTGGGGCGCCTGCTGGGGGAACTAGGGGTGAAAGTACACCTCAACAGCCCAGTAGCTGAGATCCTGGTTGATGGTCGCAAGGTGCGTGGCGTGCGCTTAGCTGATGGAACGCTTCACCAGGCTGATGCAGTGGTCTCCAACGCTGATGTGGCTTGGACCTATATGAACTTGATTCCGGCGCAGTATCGACGCAAAAATAGTGACCGTTACCTCAAACGTTTAAAGTATAGCATGTCACTCTTTGTCATTTATTTTGGGACAAAACGGCGCTACACTGAAACCAATTTGGCTCATCACAACATTATTCTCAGCCGGCGCTATGCCGAGCTCCTGCGGGATATCTTTGACAGAAAACAGCTACCGGAAGATTTTTCACTTTACCTGCACATGCCGACCATCACCGATCCAACCATTGCGCCAGCCGGTCATGAGGCCTTCTATGTGCTGTCACCAGTGCCGCATTTGGGCGCCAACGTAGATTGGACCAAACAGGCCAAGCCGTATCGTGATGCCATTATGCAATTTTTAGAAGCAAATTATTTGCCAGAATTGCAAGCCAATCTGGTGGCCGAACATACTATCGACCCTTTGCATTTCCAAAACACTTTGAACAGCTATCTGGGTTCTGCTTTTTCTGTGCAGCCGATTTTGACCCAATCGGCCTGGTTTCGGCCCCACAATCGCTCTGAGGATTTTGAGAATCTTTACTTTGTGGGCGCGGGCACTCATCCGGGGGCAGGTTTGCCAGGCGTCTTGGCTTCGGCCAAGATTGTTGCGGGGTTATTAACCTAAATAAGACTGATGAGGGTGGCAACCAACAAAAGGCCCAGCACAGTGCCGATCAGGACGCGATCCTGATAGAAAATTTTGCCCCAGCTTAGTTTCGGTGAAGGCACAAACGTCGGCGTTTGGTTCAAGGGCGGCAGCGATTTTGAGCCAATCAACAATTCGCGCATTTCATTGGCGGTGGCTGGACGTTCGCTCGGGTGCATGGAAAGTGCTTGAAAAAGCGCACGTTCCACCCGGGGCGAAACAGTAGGGTTGATGGCACAAAGGGAGGGCAGACTGCCTGGACGAAGGAAACGTTCTTTGGCATCTACTGGTGGTTGATTGGCCAACAAATGGTAGAGGGTGGCGCCAAAGCTGTAAATGTCACTGCGCACTTCGGTAAAGCCAGTGTCACCGCCATATTGTTCTAGGGGTGTATAGGCTACGGTGCCGCGCCCTTGTACGACAGTAACAGTGCGGCTGTCATCCACATTGAGAATTTTGACCAGGCCAAAATCGACCAATTTGATGTCGCCGCGTGGCGTTACCTTGATGTTGCTCGGCTTAATGTCGCGATGAAGCACGGGTGGATCTTGATTGTGCAAATACTCCAGGGCATCTAACAACTGCATTGCCCATTCTAAAACTTCGGATTCGGTGAGAAATTCATTTAGGCGCTGTTTTTCTTGAATAATTTCTTGGAGATCGCGACCAGGGACAAAATCCATGACCAGATATTCACGGCTGCCATTAGAAAAGTAGTCGGAAACTTTGGGGAGCCGAGGGTGATCCAGCCGAGCGAGCGTGCTTGCTTCCGTACGGAATTGTTCGGCAATTTGTTCGAGTTCTTCGGGCGAAGTGGTATTTTCGGTAAGGTGGGGTAAAATCTCTTTGATGGCACAAACCCGACCTTCTAAGCGGCGGTCGCGCGCTCTGTAGATGGCGCCCATCCCACCCTGGCCAACCAATTCTAGAATCTCGTAGCGTTTGCGTAAAACAGTACCCGGCTCTAAAATATTTTGCATGATTAGAATCCTACTCGTAGGCCAATGGGTTCGTATAATCCAGAAAAAACAAAACCATGCGCCTAGCAAAAAGCCAAACGAAAGCTTAATATTTGCTTATCAATGCGCCACGGAAGCTGTACGACGGGTGATCGTCAATCAGCGGTAGAAGAATCATCGAAGTGACGGATTGGTTCGGGGGGTAGACGCCCAACGCAAGTTGCTATTGCATTTCACACTGACGATATTTTTAGTATATACTCATTTTTATTGCATGGTTGCCTTGTTGCAAACTTACACAAGAAACGTATAATACTATTTACAATCAATTACACGATTCGTAAAACGAAATCCTAGTAAGGTTGCTAAATACCCATTATGCGCCAAAAGGCTCAAACTGTCAATAGGACAATTCGGATTTGAGGCACTGGTTTCATCGACTGATCTCTTTGGAATTTCCCAGGCGCCATTCGTCAAAGAGGATTCAGGATGTCAACACAAATGGAACAATCTACACTCGATTTAGAACAACAGGTCAAGCCCAAAACGCGTGAAACAGCGATGTTGGTGCTGCAACGTGGTGGTGAAGCTGGGCGACGCTGGCCGCTTGATCGTACCAAACCTTTAATCATCGGTCGTAGCGAGGAATGTGCGATCTCGCTGCCCGACCGCCAGATCAGCCGCTTTCATGCCCGGATTTTCTGGAACATTGATGGCTACTATGTCGAAGACATGGGCAGCAAAAATGGGACTCATGTCAATGGCAAAGAGGCGACCGAAGCGACGCCCTTGAATGATGGAGATGAAATTCAGGTCGCGTTGCGTTTCAAACTGGCTTTTGTCGATGCCGGCGCTACTGCACCGCTGACCTTGAACAATGACAACCAAGGGTTACGGTTGGACAAAGAGACGCGCCAGGTCTGGATCAATGGTATTTTGGCCGATCCACCACTGAGCTTGCATCAATACCGCTTGCTAGAAGCATTGTGGGATTCAGGCGGCAGCGTGGTCACCCGTGAGCAGATCATCGAAGCGGTCTGGCCGGAAGCGAGCAGCGAAGGGGTGAGCGAGCAGGCCATCGACGCATTGGTGCGGCGCCTGCGTGAACGGATCGCCGAAGCCGACGATGATTTCCGTTATATCATTACCGTGCGCGGTCATGGCTTCCGCTTGGAAAATCGTTGATTCCTGCCGGCTATTTGCATGTGAGTGCCACTGGGCAAACCGACCTGATTGCCTTTGTACCTTACCAGCTGCCACGCGCTTGTTTCTACGACTGGTTATCCAATAAGCCTATGCCCTATGCCTGCCCAGTTTGATCATCCGCTAGGGCTTTATATTCACATTCCATTCTGTGAGAAAAAGTGCGCCTACTGCGATTTTAACACCTATGCCGGTCTCCAGGCGGACTTTGATGTCACCGTCGATGCGCTGTGCCAGGAGATGGTGCGTTGGCGCGCGTTTTTGCAAGCGCGAACCATCCGGACAATTTTTATTGGCGGCGGCACACCCACTGTTCTATCCGCACCGCAGCTAGACCGTCTGTTTGCGGCGATCCATCACAATTTTACGGTTGCGCCGGGTGCCGAGATCACCTGTGAAGCCAATCCTGGCACTGTTGATCGCGAAAAATTCAGCTTGCTGCGTACCCTGGGTGTTAATCGGTTAAGCCTGGGCGTGCAGAGCTTTCAAGCCGAAGAACTGCGCTTCTTGAGTCGGATTCACACTGTAGAAGATGTTTTGGTGGCATTCGACACAGCTCGCCAGGCCGGTTTTGCCAATATTAATCTGGATTTTATTTTTGGCCTCCCCAATCAACCCTTAAATCACTGGCAGGCAACCTTAGACCAGGCGTTGAAGTTGCAGCCAGAGCATCTCAGCCTTTACAGCCTCATTGTCGAGCCGGGCACACCGTTATATCATTGGGTAGAAACCGGCAAGGTCACCGCTCCAGATGAGGATCTGGCCGCCGATCATTTTGAATTGGCCATGACCCATCTGGCCGCGGCTGGCTATGTTCATTACGAGGTCTCGAACTGGGCGCGCAGAACAGCCGACGATCAGCCAGACCTTACTCCTCATCTGGCTAGTCAGCACAACTTACTTTATTGGCGCAACCAAGAATACCTGGGGATCGGCCCTGGCGCACATAGCCATCTGCAACGCCCCAATGCCAACGATGCACTGGTCTATCAGCGCTGGGGCAATCGCAAACCAGTCGCCGGCTATGTCAAACGGGTAAATCGTGGCGACCCTCTAGAAGAGTCGGTTGAAACCATTGACATGCGTATGGCTATGGGTGAAACCATGATGTTAGGTTTACGCTTGCTTCAAGAAGGCGTCCCGTATGGGAGGTTTCACGAGCGTCACCAGGTAGACTTGCCGATTGTGTTTGCTAGCGAACTTGCAAAACTGCACAAACAGCGACTGATCGAATATAATGATAATTATGTGCGTTTAACCCCTGAGGGGTTACTGTTGGGCAATCAGGTTTTTGCCGAATTTTTGCCAACCACATAATCATTATATCGAAAGGTCTTCTCGTATGACGCGGGCGCTCTACCCAGGTACATTTGATCCAATTCACAATGGCCATATTGACATTGCTACGCGGGCTAGCGCCCTCTTTGGTGAACTGATTGTGGCTATTTACGACGCGCCCCCAAAAAAGCTACTCTTTAGCACCGAAGAACGGCTGGCCTTGGCTCATACGGCCTTAGCCCATTTGCCCAATGTCCGGGTGACCACCTACGTGGGGTTGACAGTAACTTGCGCTCGCCAGCACGATGCCAAGGTGGTTATCCGGGGCTTGCGCAATGTTGCCGATTTTGAATACGAACATCAGATCGGCTGGGCCAATCGCCAAATGGCCAGTGATGTGGAACTTTGCTGTCTTTTTTGCAATGGTGAATTTGCTTATTTGAGCGCCACCATTTTGAAAGAGGTGGCTAGCCTGGGCGGAGACTACGCTCATTGGGCGCCGCCCCATGTTCAAGAAGCATTAGCCAGCAAGTTTACCCACACCTTGACGAGCCCGGGTAAAAATGCCGCTAAACGTGATCCCAAGTTGACCCATCATGGGTGAGTCAGGTAACGACAAATGGTGAATGGTGAACAATTCATAGTGAATTGTCAATACGGCAGTGCCCTTCCTAATTTACAATTCACCATTTATAATTCATTATACTTATCGTTCATTATGGATCATTCGCCGTTCATTGGGCGCTGTTCATAATTCTTCTTTCATCATTCTTCAAGGAGGTGTCCTATCGCGATTTTACAGCTTATCGACCACTTGGTAGATTCGCTCAACCGCGGCGTACATATTCCGCTGACCTCCTATATTGTGATTGATGCCAATGAATTTATGCAATTATTGGAACGAATGCGGATTAACGTGCCCAGCTCGATCATGGAAGGGGAGCGCACATTGGCCGAGCGTGATCGCATCTTGGATAGCGCCTTACGCGAAGCCGAGCAGCTTGTGCAACAAGCGCGCCAACGCGCCAATGAATTGTTGAGTGATCAGGCAATTGTGCTGGCGGCTCGTCAAGAAGCTGAGCGGCTTATCGAAGATGCCCGCTCCGTGGCCCAGCGGCGGGCCGAAGAGGCGGATCAATATGCCGTCAAGGTCTTGGAGGATCTAGCCCAGAAGTTACAAACGATCAATCGGCAGGTGGATAACGGTGTGCAAATGATGAAGCATAATCGTTTGCCCGCTCTAGCCGAGGTACCTGGCTCCGCTCCACTGGAGACTAATGGCGACACAGGGTAGCCCTGTGCGGGGCTCCTTTAGGGGTGTTGCCTCAATTTTGGGCAGTCAACCAGCTTCCCGGAAGCGATCAACTGTCTCGTTTTTCAAACAAAATTCACTTTGAATATTGGGACGCGCCCCTTATTCAGCGTGATTTTGACAGGAAGGGCTGCCAAAGTTATAATTCACGTTCGTCTATTGAACTGTGGCTGCATTGAGAAGCGAAGAGATTGTGCTTCGGTATTTGCACTTTGACAGTACCTGCGGGAGCAGGAATTTATAAAATGCAATACAACGTTGCTCAACTATTAAAAGAGCCAACCGGCGCGATTCGTCTCTATGAGCTATCGGAAGATCTATCTGATCTTGATCCGGAACTGGATGTGTTAGGCCCGTTGGTTGGCGCCTTGCAACTCATCCGCACCAATAGCGGTGTACTCGTCCTGGGTGATCTGAGCACAGCAGTTCGTGCCACGTGCAATCGTTGTTTGGAACCGATTGTGTTGCCGGTACGCTTTCGGCTGGCCGAAAATTTTCGCCCACTGACCGAGGTGGAGACCGGACGTTATCTGCGGCCAGACGAATACGAGGGAGATTCCGAGGATCTTGAAGATGAAGCCTTGCTCATCAACGAGCAGCATATTTTAAATATTTCTGAGATTGTTCGGCAAAATATCTGGTTGGCTTTGCCGATGTACCCAGGTTGTAATTGGGAAGGTAGCGGCGAGTGCCCCAATTTAGCCAAGATTGTGCCGGATGAAATGGCTGATGTACGTCTGCTGCGGGATGATGAGCCTGTAGAGCCAGATTCCCAAGAAGTTGATCCACGCTGGGCAGCACTGTTGAAATTACAGGCCAAGCTGGACCAGGAGAAGAAATAATTCTACTCAGAGGGTATTCGGCGAACAGTTGGTGAATATCGGTTGGATAATGGATTGATCAAATTGTTATCTGAATACGATAGTTCGTGTTCAAATTGACAGCTTCTGTTTATAAAAGTTTTAGGAGAAATTAAAAATGGTTCCGCATCCAAAACGTAAATTGAGCAAAGGCAAGCGTGGGCGGCGACGCGCCCATGATGCCATCGGCACACCCAAATTGGTCGAGTGCTCGCAATGTCACCAAATGATGGCGCCCCACCGCGTCTGCCCTCACTGTGGCTACTACCGTGGCCGCCAAATCCTCGAAGTGGGTGACGCAACAAAAGCTTCCTGAGCGCAGTGAAACAGGGGGATTTGGCAATGATATCCAAATCCTCTTTTTTTTGGACCATAGCCACCCCAACACAAAGATGAGCGAATTTGCTTTTATTCACCAAACGCCCGCCACGGCCTTCCTCTTTCCTGGTCAGGGCAGTCAACAAATTGGCATGGGGCAAGATCTCTTTACAACCTATGCCGCGGCACGCCAGACGTTTGAAGAAGCCGACGATATCCTTGGCTTTCCATTGAGCCAACTCTGTTTTCAAGGCCCGGAAGTTGAATTAACCGACACCATCAACGTGCAACCTGCATTGTTGACCATGAGCGTTGCCCTTTTGCGTGCTATTGCCAGTGAACTTGGTCAGCAGGCGCTAATGCCGTCTGCATCCGCTGGCCCAGCTTTTGTGGCTGGGCATAGTTTGGGTGAGTATACGGCGCTCGTGGCAGCTGGGAGCTTGCATTTTGCGGATGGTCTGCGCCTGGTGCGTGAGCGTGGGCGCCTGATGAAAGAAGCCGGACAGCAAACACCCGGCATGATGGCGGCGATTTTAGGCTTGGACGAAGCCAAGGTTGCCGAAATTTGCGCCGAGGCCACGTCGACAGGTGGCATTGCTCAGGTGGCCAACGACAATTGTCCGGGCCAAGTGGTCATTTCCGGAGATCGTCTAGGCATGGAAGCGGCCATGGCGGCTTTGACGGCAGCGGGTGCTAAGCGCGTTATGCCTCTGGCGGTCAGCATTGCCTCCCATTGTCCGCTGATGCAACCCGCCGCTGACGCGTTACGTAGCGCGATTGAGACTACACCGTTACAGCCACTTGTGTTACCCTTGTTGGCGAATACCAGCGCCCAACCCATAACCACAACCGACGCCATTCGTGCCGAATTGAGTGCGCAATTGACCGGCAGTGTGCGCTGGACTGCATCCATGCAACACGCAGTGCAGGCTGGAGTAACGAATTTTGTTGAGATCGGCCCTGGCGATGTACTCAGTGGCTTGATCAGGCGTATTGAGCGCAGCGCCCAACGTCAGACCATCAACAATGTTGAAGGTGTTCAAGCGTTTGCTGCGCGCTTGCAGGTATAGGACTTACGCAGCGCCTGATGATTGACTTGCGCTGATTTCTGGATCTATTCATGCTATTTTAGTCAAGGCTTGCGTAAGAAGATAGATCAGTAGAAGATAACGCGTCTACAACGTGATTTTGATTACTCGCATATTCAACCATTTCACAGTATAATACGACCCATGCACATAGATTTTTCTGGAAAAACGGTATTGGTGACAGGCAGCAGTAGCGGGATTGGCGCCGCAATCGCCAAAGAATTTGCCGCAGCCAATGCTAAAGTTGCGATCCACTACCGAGGCAATGCCGATGGCGCCAACCAGGTCGCTGATGCTATCCGTCAACAGGGCGCTGTATGCGCTATCTATCAGGCGGATGTCAGCAACACCGAACAGGCCACTGAATTGGTCAAACGTGTGCAAGGTGAACTGGGCAGCCTGGATATTGTGGTCAACAACGCCGGCACCACGCGTGATACGTTGTTGCTTAGCATGAAAGAAGAAGATTGGGACACGGTCATTGCCACCAATCTTAAAAGCGTCTACGCGGTTTCACGGGCAGCCATCCGCGGCATGATGAAGAGCCGCTGGGGACGAATTATTAACATTACCAGTGTGGTTGGGCTTTCTGGACAGGCTGGTCAAGCCAACTACGCAGCCAGCAAAGCTGGGATTATTGGCTTTACAAAAAGCCTGGCCCGCGAGGTCGCCAGCCGCAATATTACGGTCAATGCCATTGCGCCTGGTTTTATTCCCACTGCGTTAACAAATGTTTTGAACGAAGAGCAGCACAAGGCCATTGTTGCCAATACCCCACTTGGGCGTATGGGAACACCGGAAGAAGTGGCGTGGGCTGTATTATTTTTGGCAGCAGAGCGTTCAGGGTTTATTACTGGCCAGGTCCTGACCGTTGATGGTGGGCTTGTGATGTAGTGCCGACAAAACAATGAATCAAAGCAAGAACCGCACCCAACCGTCCTCTTCCTCTACTCAGCAGTTGTCGCACAAAGGAGGAGAAACGGCACAGCACCAACGACGTGATGGCGAGCATTACGATGTGATCAAACAACGGCGTCTCGCCCGATGTCTGGCCTTGCAAGCGCTCTTTGAAATTGATTGTGTGGCCCATGCTCCCGGCGCAGTGGTGGATGGTCGTTTGGCAGACGAACAAGTGGCGGAAATTGGCAATTTTGACCAGGGTGCGCCTTTCTTACGTTGGCTGGTCAGCGGCGTAGTAAAACACAAAATTGACCTGGATGCCACCATTCAGAAATATGCGCCGGATTGGCCAGTTGATCAATTAGCGATTATTGACCGCAATATTTTGCGCCTTGCCCTATTTGAAATTGGTTGTCGTGAAGCGGATACCCCTCCCAAAGTTGTAATCAACGAAGCTGTAGAACTTGGGAAAACCTTCGGCAGCGATAGTGCACCACGGTTTGTCAATGGTGTACTTGGCTCAGCATTAGACGAAGTTACCCAAAAGCCCTTTTAAGTGCGCGTCTATCAACCAAGTAGAGTCAATTATGGACAGTGTCTTTGGCATCGGGTTGCCCGAACTCATTTTTATCGCAGTGCTGGCATTAATTATATTAGGTCCAGAGCGCCTGCCAGAGACCTTTCGGCAGATTGCCAAGTACTGGGGCTATATGCGCAATTTATCGCGTGAACTCTCCTCGCAATTGGGCGAAGAATTTAAGATGCTGAATGACTTAAATCCCCAAAAGTTGCTTAATGAAATAGCTGATGAGGAATTAGCCAAGGAAGCCAAAGCCAAAGCGACTTCGTCAGCCACGACTTCATCAACTACAACTTCATCGGCAACGACAGCCAACAAGTCTGCCCCCACCCCTCAACCAGCCGCCAAGTCAGTTTCAACAACCGCGGCTGTTGCTGCGCCAACCACAGCCGCCAACGCAACGACTGGTGTTCCGGCGACGACAAGTGATACCAAAGCCGATGAGTCAGCCAAAGCGGCGGAGCCAACGCCAACAGTAGAAATGTCATCCGAGCCAAGCGTGCCAATTGAAAACAAAATTCTGCCACCGGCTGATTCAACTGCCAACGCAACACCTTCGGATGTACCCGCAGTGAGTAATGGTAAAGAAGAATCTGGCGCAGCACCTTCAGCCACTGAGGTGCTCCTGGCCGAAAGTTCATCGGTGACCAATGTTGCGCCGAGTAGTTTGAATGGCAAAAATGATTTGGCTGAGGTGAAAGAATGAGCCAGCAAGTACAATCGATTGATGCAGTTGAACAAAGCCAAATGACCCTGATGGAGCATCTCAACGAGCTCCGCATTCGCCTCACCTGGATTGTTGTTAGCTTATTTATCGGCACCATCTTATCCTTTGTTTTTGCCGAACCATTGTTGGAGTTTATTCAAATACCGCTTGGCGGCGCCAAGCTGATTGCCATTGGCCCCACGGATACGATTGTAAACGTCTTCAAAATCAGCTTTGTGATCGGCGCCTCGATCGCCATGCCGCTCATTGTCTACCAATTGGTAGCCTTCGCTTTGCCTGGTCTCTACCCGCACGAAAAACGCGCCCTTCTGTTGACTTTGCCGGCCATCTTTGGGTTGTTTATTCTGGGTATGGCCTTTGGCTTTTATGTGATGCTGCCAGTAGCGATTAAATTTTTGCAATCATTTTTTGGCCAACAAATTCAACAATTGTGGACCTTTGAAAAATATGTTGGCTTTGTCACGCGGGTCGTCTTCTGGATTGGCGTTTCGTTTGAAATGCCGGTGATTCTTGGCTTTTTGGCGCGCACCGGCATTGTCAGTGGGCCGAACCTTTTAGGCTTTTGGCGCCATGCTATTGTCATTATTTCGGTCATTGCCGCCATCATCACCCCGACCATTGATCCGGTCAACATGGCCATTGTGATGGCGCCGTTGATTATGCTCTACTTCCTCAGCGTGGGGTTGGCCTACATTCTTTATCGGCCACGCACGCCGCGCGATTTCTCGCAAGAATCATTTATTCAAGATGAATAGTAGGGATACGGGATACGGGATTAG
>WBZQ01002822.1_pt1 | contig 10988 bp, 7 predicted proteins | sample 5204251 | NCBI WGS metagenome assembly WBZQ01 (sample SAMN12412402, study PRJNA552823) | activated sludge metagenome | isolation source: activated sludge from nitrification reactor of wastewater treatment plant... | place: USA: Virginia | collected 2017-09 | reverse complement strand
TAGCGGTTTTTAGTTGTCAGCGAAACTGGTGTTTCGCTGTACAGGGTGCGTCCGTCTGGCCTCCGGGTGCTGCCCGGCCTTGTACGGCGAAACCCCAGTTTCGCCGGAAGGTCAGGGCGGTAGCGGTTTTTAGTTGTCAGCGAAACTGGGGTTTCGCTGTACAGGGTGCGTCCGTCTGGCCTCCGGGTGCTGCCCGGCCTTGTACGGCGAAACACCAGTTTCGCCGGAAGGTCAGGGCGGTAAGCGTTTTTTTCTGTTGTCAGCGAAACTGGTGTTTCGCTGTACAGGGTGCGTCCGTCTGGCCTCCGGGTGCTGCCCGGCCTTGTACGGCGAAACACCAGTTTCGCCGGAACATCAGCGCGGTAAGCGGTTTTTTTCTGTTGTTAGCGAAACTGGTGTTTCGCTGTACAGGGAGCGTCCGTTTGGTCCCGGGTGCTGCCCGGCCTTGTACGGCGAAACCCCAGTTTCGCCGGAACGTCAGGGCGGTAGCAGTTTTTACTTTATGGTTAGCGAAACTGGTGTTTCGCTGTACAAAGCCGGGCCAGCGAAACTGGTGTTTCGCTTTACACGAAGTCGGGATGAAGATAAGTAAAGGGCCAATCCGTCCACTCTTTTGCCAGATGCGCTTTCACCGGGTTTTGAAGAATGTAATACATGATCCGTTCGAACTCACCGTCTTTGCGCACCACATGGTCGTAACTTTCCCGCTCCCAAAACTGGCCGCTCAAACCCAATAACCGATTGGCTTTTTGTGCGCTGTAGCCTTTAATGTTTTGCAGGATCTTGGTCAAAACTGGCGCATTTTTCAGCAAAGTAAACAAAAGGTGTACATGGTTGGGCATAACACAATACGACCAGAGTACATACCATTGGCCATCATGCATCTTTAATTCATTACTTACCATTTCCGCCACCTCCTTCTCCCGCAGCCAATATGGTTCATTCGGATTATGATCCAAAGATTCGTCCGTAGCGGCAAACAGGCGTTTTTGCTCTCCGTAGATCAGTTCCCGGCGTTCCCGGTCCGTCAGATCCTGCCGGGTCAAAATGCCTTTTTCCACCAGTTCGTAGTTCTCCCGCAAACGCCGGATGGTTTCCACTGGAATGGAGCCCGCCAGCCGGAAAGTCACGAAAAAGGTGGCTTCGGCCGGTTGGAAATGGGGAAGTTTTCGATGGTAATGGCGCTCGGGCATGGTACTCATTGGCATGTCGGAACAGCGTTCCGACGCGTTTGTCCGAAACGGCGCTCCGGGGTACAGCGTACATTGGAACACCGTTCCGAAAGTATTTCCCCGAAACGTCGTTTCGGATACATACAATCGGGCAAATTTAAAACAAAACGTTCGTTATTCCATCCCCTGTGGAAAACTTATGGTTTTATCCACAACGCTTCGCGCCGCATCGTTCGCCTCCGCACAAGCCTTGTCCGAATCCGGACACGATTTTTATTTCTATTCCGCCATAAAGCGCTGGCAGTCAAGGGCTAAATATTTCGGCACAACCTATGGAGCAACAACTTTCAACCTCAAACTTTCAACTTTGAACTTTTCACCTTCAACTTTTCACCTGCCCGTGCTATGATCTACAATTACCTGAAACTGGCGCTCCGCCACCTGCGCCGCAACGGTCGCTATGTCGGCATCAACGTTGCCGGACTGAGCATTGCCCTGGCGTTTTGTATTCTGGCCTTCGAAAACTACCGGTACGCGCACAGTTTCGACCGGCAGCACGCGGCGCCGGACCGTGTTTTCCGGGTGGAGTCGTACAAGACCTCCAACCACCTCCTGCACGGCGTGTGCCCGGCAACCCTGCCGCCGCAGGCCTGGAGCGAAATGCCGGCCATCGAATCGGCTACCCGTATCGACTCGCGCGGGCTGGTCATCAAACGCGGGGAGAGCGTGTTCAACGAGCAGGTGCACTTTGTCGACGAAAATTTTCTCGACATCTTCCAGTTTGAACTGGTGGCCGGCCAGGCCCGTCTCGCCGACCGCGACGCGCTGCTGATCACCGAGGAAATGGCAAAGAAATACTTCGGCGACGAAAACCCGGTCGGGCAAACGCTGCTGCTCTACGCCGATATTCCGCAACGCCGGAACCTCACCATCAGCGGAGTTTTGAAAACATGCCCCAAAAATTCCAGTATTCAATTCAAATTTCTTACCCGCCTGGAAAACCAGTTGGAAGGCGACAAACCCGTGCGTTACGACTCCTGGCGCTGGTTTGTAGACGCGGCTTTTTTCAAACTGAAAAATGCGGCCGACGCGCCGGTCGTGGAAGCCGCCTTGCAGCAGTATGTCGCCCCGCAGAACCAGGGCAACCAGAACTGGCAGGCCGAACGCTACCGGCTGGATCCCCTGCCCGGCATGGCGCTCAACGGCCGCGACGTTCGCTGGAACAATTTGAACGTGAGCCCGCCCCCGGCTTCCATCTGGGGCAATTCCGTGCTGGCGCTGATGCTGCTGTTCACCGCCTGCCTGAATTTTGCCAACACCACCATCGCCATCAGCAACCGCCGCCTGCGCGAAATGGGCGTGCGCAAGGTGATGGGCGGCAGCCTGCGCCAACTGCGCGTTCAATTGCTCGGCGAAGCCTTCGTGGTGTGCGCCGTCGCACTGGTGCTGGGCATGATGCTGGTGCATCCGCTGATTGAGTGGTACAATGCCACCTGGAAACACATCGACCTGAAAGTCACCTACTGGGACAACCCGGTGATGCTGGCCTTCCTGGCCGGTACGGTCGTATTCACTACGTTGCTGGCCGGGGCCTATCCGGCTTTTTACATCAGCGGGTTCAACCCGTCGAGCATTTTCCGCGGAGCCCTGCGCTTTGGCGGGTCCAGTCTGTTCTCCCGCATCATGATGGGCGCCCAGGTAGCCATTGCCCTGAGCGCCGTGGTGGTCGGCTTTAGTTTTGCCAACAACGCCCGGGTGCAGCGTACTGCCGACATCGGCTACACCCGGGAAGGCATTCTCGGCGTGGAAATGCAGGACCTGACGTCACTGAAAACCTTTGAAGATGCCATGCGGGAAAATCCGAAGGTGCTGGAAACGGCCAAAACGCGGCACCACCTCGGCTTCAACTACCGCCGCATGGAGTTTTCCTGGCAGGGCCAGCGGCAGGAAACCCTGTGGTTCGAGGTCGGCAAAGACTATATGCCCTTGCTGGGCATGCAGTTGCGTTCGGGGCAGGATTTTTCCGGCGTAAATGCCAAAACCGGCTCCGAAACCGAAGTACTGGTGAACGAAACCTTCGTACGCGAGATCGGCGGCAGCAAAGAGGTGATCGGACAAATGCTCAATTGCGACACCGCCAGTTACCGGATTGCCGGGGTGGTGAAGGATTTCATGGTCGATTCGCCGTTCGATCCCCTGGCGCCGGCCGTAGTGCGCTGCGCTCCGGAGGACAAACTGACCTATTGCATCGTTAAAACGAAGCCCGAAGACCTGAACGCCGTCCACGCCGACATGGAAAAAACCTGGAAACAGTTGTTCCCCTACAAACCGTTTACCGGCTTTTACCAAAGCGAGGTGATGGCGGAAGCGCTGGAAGTATCGGACAACATCGCCAAGACCATGTTGGTGTTTTCGATCGTCATCCTGCTGCTCACCATGAGCGGCTTGTTCGCCATCGTTTCGCTCAACGCGCTCAAGCAGTTCCGCGGGCTGGCCCTGCGCCGCGTGCTGGGCGCCCGCCCGGGCAGCATCGCCTATCACCTCAATCGCAATTTCCTGCTCGTTACGTTGATTGCTACCATCGTCGGCGCCCTGCTCGGCCGCGTATTCTCGCTGGCTTTGCTGGACAGCATTTACAAGATACACGCCGGGGTAGGGATTTCCCTGCTGATTTTATCCGCGCTCGGCGTGCTGGCCGTGCTGCTGGCTACGGTCGCCGTTAAGGTCTGGCAGGTGGTGCGGGTGAATCTGACGGAGGCGTTGAAGGCGGAGTAGCCGCCTGGTATCGAGTGACATTGATAGTCTCACTCTAAGTGAGACTATCAATATTCACTCGGAGTGAGTTGATCGTTTCACTCGGAGTGAATGTCATTATCGAAGTGATTGATAGTCTCACTTGAAGTGAGACTATCAATATTCACTCGGAGTGAATGTCATTATCGAAGTGATTGATAGTCTCACTTGAAGTGAGACTATCAATGTCATCAACAATTGATGTTATGCACCTGCTAAGAACAACCCTGCGCACCCTGCTCCGCAACCGCCTGAGCACGGCCATCAACCTGGCCGGGCTGACGCTGGGCGTTACGGCGTGTCTGGTTATCTTCCTGATCACGCACTTCGAGTTGTCGTTCGACACCTTCCACCCCGACCGCGGGCGGATCTACCGGCTGGTAGGGCAACTATCCTTTACCCACAAACCCGGGGCGGAACCGGTGGGTTTCGTGCCGCGGGCCATGCCCCGGGCTGTACGGGCCGAAATCGAGGGACTGGAAAAGGTGGCGGCTTTCCACAACACCGAAATGCCGGTAACGGTACCCGACGGCAGTCCGGGCGGCAAACGCTTCGAAGGCCGGAAAATGGGACTGGAGCCGGCCCGGATCATCGTGACCGAACCGGAGTATTTCGACATTTTTCCCTATGAATGGCTGGCCGGCAACCCGCAGACCGCTCTCTCCGAGCCCTTCCGGGTGGTGCTGACCGAAGAAAAGGCCCGCCTTTATTTCGGCGACCTCCCGGCCGATCAGTTGCTGGGCCGGGAACTGATCTACCGCGATTCGCTGCGCGCCCAGGTGAGCGGCATCGTACGTGGCTGGTCCGGCAATACCGACCTTACGTTCACCGACTTTATCTCGCAGGTCACCATCGGGGCCAGTTGGCTGAAACGGGAGATCAACCTGGAGGAATGGAACGACATCTGGTCGGCATCGCAGGCTTTTGTAAAACTGGAACGCGGCGTCACTCCCGCCCAGTTGGAAGCGCAGTTCCCGGCCTTCGCGGCCCGGCACTTCGGCCCCGAACGCGGCACCGGTGAAATATCGGTACTGCCCGCTTTGCAGCCCCTCTCCGACCTGCATTTCAACTACGACTTCAAGGACAACTACTCCCGCAAGGCCCACCTGCCCACGCTGTACGGCCTGCTGGCGGTGGCGCTGTTCATCCTGCTCATCGCCGCGATCAATTTTATCAACCTGGCCACCGCCCGCTCGCTCCAGCGCGCCCGCGAGGTAGGCGTACGCAAGGTGCTCGGCGGCAGCCGCGGGGCGCTGGCGCTCCAGTTCATGGGCGAAACGCTGGTGCTGACCCTCGCCGCCACCGGCCTGGGCCTGCTGCTGACGCCCTGGGTGATCGGGCAGTTCCGGTCCTTCGTGCCCGACGATTTCCGCTGGTCACTCCTGAACCCATCCACCGGCCTGTTCCTGCTGACCCTGATCCTGACGACCACCCTGCTGGCCGGCTTCTACCCGTCCCGGGTACTGTCGGCCTACCAGCCCGCCGCCACCCTGCGGGGACAGGCGGCCCTGTCCGGCAACCGGCGCGGCTACCTGCGCCAGGGTCTCATCGTGTTCCAGTTCACCGTGTCGCTGGTGTTCATCGTCGGCAGCATCGTGGTGGGCCGCCAACTGGATTTCATCCGCCAGAAGGACCTGGGTTTCGCCAGCAATGCGGTGGTGGTGCTCGACATCGCGCCCGACGACAAAAACCGGGTGCTGGCCGGGCAGATCCGCCAGATGGCCGGGGTGGAGCGGGTGGCCATGCAGTGGTTCGCCCCGCTGAGCGAAGGCTACATGCTCACCCGGATGAAGTACAAGGGCGGCACCACCCCCTTCGAAACGGACGTGTCGGCCAAGATCGGCGACGAAAACTTCATTCCCCTGTACGGTTTCCGCCTATTGGCCGGCCGCAATTTCCGGCCCGCCGATTCGCTGCGCGAACTGGTCATCAACGAAAAATACGCCCGAATGCTGGGTTTCCGCCAGCCCGCCGATGCCGTGGGCCAACTGCTCGAATTCCAGGGCCGGGAATACCCCGTCTGCGGCGTGGTGGCCGATTTCCACGAAGAAACCCTGCACCGGCCCATCGGCCCCACTTTCATGGCCAACCTGCCCGACCTGACCAAAGGCGTGGCCGTGAAACTTGCCGGCAACGACGTGCAGGGCACCATGGCCGGCATCGAAGCGGCTTACCGGAGCATTTTTCCGGACCGCCCCTTCGCCTGGACTTTCCTGGACGACTCCATCGCCAAACTCTACGGCAAAGAGCAAAAGACGGCGCAACTGGTCCGTACGGCCACCCTCGTGGCCATCCTGATCTCCTGCCTGGGCCTGTTCGGGCTGATCACCTTTATGGCCGAGCAGCGCCGCAAGGAGATCGGTGTGCGCAAGGTATTGGGCGCCTCGGCGGCCTCCATCGCCGCCCTGCTCAGCCGCGATTACCTGAAACTGGTGCTGCTGGCCTTCGGCATCGCCTCTCCCCTGGCCTGGTGGGCCATGAACCGGTGGCTACAGGACTTCGCCTACCGCATCGACCTGCAGGGCTGGATGTTTATAGTGGCAGGTGCAGTAGCAGTGGCAGTCGCGTTCCTGACGGTGGGGGCGGAGAGTTGGCGGGCGGGAAGGGAGAATCCGGTGAAGGCGTTGAGGAGGGAATGAGGGGGAAAAATGCGTTTACTTTTTGATGGAACGCCCTAACGTGGCAAGCCCAGCAAAAACTTCAGCCAATTATCTCCGTTCACCGTCTCAAATCCCGCTCCCGGGTACGTCTCCAGCCATGCGGCGGGTGGTTTGGTTTCCTTTCTGCCAAATTTGAATTCATAACCGTTTAGTTTCCCTTCGTGCTCTTCAACGTAATCCAGTTCGGCACCGGTCTGCAGACGCCAGAAAAAGCGTCCGCTACGGATTTGAGCGTTGTCGAGTAGTTTGGAGCGTTCGATAAAAAGAAAATTTTCCCACAGCCGGCCGGTATCGTCGCGGAGTTGAAGCGGGGCGAAATTGTCGATCAGGGCATTGCGGATGCCCAGATCCTGAAAATAGATCTTGTGTTTTTTTGAAATTTCTTTGCGCAGGTTTCTATTGTACCCACCGACCGGCACCAGTACGAACGCTTTTTCCAATAGATCAACATAACGCTGCACAGTGGCAGTATCAAGGCTGAGTTGGCGCCCCAGTTCGTTAAAGGAAACCTCGGACCCGATCTGAAAAGCCAGCAACCGCAGGAGGTCGCGCAGTTTGCTGCTATGGCGGATACCGGCCAGTTCCAGCACGTCTTTATACAGGTAGGCTTGGGTGAGTTCGTGCAGGAAAGCAATTTTATCAGCCCGGTTATCAAGTTCCAGCACGCCGGGGTAGGTGCCGAAAAGCAACCACTCTTCCAGCCGGCTGTGATAATTCAACGCGTTATCGGCCGCAACCAGTTCGCCCGCGGAAAATGGATGCAACCGAAAAGTCCAGGTACGACCGGTGAGCGGTTCATGTACGCGGTTGGCCAATTCGAGCGAAGAAGACCCGGTAGCCAGAATACGCAAGCCCGGAAAATTGTCGTGCAGTATCTTCAGGTTGATGCCGATATCCGGAATACGCTGTGCTTCGTCGATGAACAGATAGTCGAAGCCCGAAACGAACAGACGCAGTTTCTCCACATCTCTGGAAGAAAACACCTCGGCATGCGGGTTAAAATCGGCATTCACCGACAGTACTTTTTTACCGGGCAGTTTCTGGAACAGGTGTTTGGCCAGGGTAGTTTTGCCAACTTGCCGCTGGCCGTACAACAAAATAATTTTGCGGGGCGCTTCGGTCAGGCGGGCAAGGATATAGGGGGAGATCGTTCTTTCAACAAAAGTCATCAGGATGCAAACTTGTAAATTCGCGCTAATTTACAGAATGAATTCGATAAATTCGCGCTAATTTACAGAATTAACTTTGTCCGTATCCAAATTATCACGGAGCAGTTCTCCCGAAGAGGGCGTCTCAAAAGGAAAAGAAACGGAAATCTTTCCAAATAAGGTTTGGCTTTTTTACCCAGACCTTCCAGGTTTTTAAAACCTGGAAGGTCTAAGCCCGGCAAAACGAATAATCTTTGGACAGGTATTTCTTGATCCTGCTTATGAGACAGCCTCGTGGCCTGCCAGGTTTCGTAAACGTCGCCTTCTGGATTACCTGGCAACCGTCTCCGCGTCCTTGAACCAGCCGGAATAGAATACGTAGTTGTTCGCGATCCGTTCGATCTGCCCTTTGAACAGTTCCGGGGTCAGTTCTTTCACCCTTCGGGCGGGAATGCCGGCATATACGCCGCCGGCGTGGCAGACGGTTTTTTCCAGCACCACTGCGCCGGCGGCGATCAGGCAGTTCTCTTCCACCACGGCCTCGTCCATCACGATGGCGCCCATGCCGATGAGTACGTTGTCCTGAAGCGTACAGCCGTGAACCAGGGCCCGGTGGCCGATGCTTACGTTGTTGCCGATGGTAGTGCCGCACTTCTGGTAGGTGCCGTGCAGGATGGCCCCATCCTGAATGTTGACCTTGTTGCCGATGCGGATAAAATTCACGTCGCCGCGCACGACGGCCTGGAACCAGACCGAACAGTCGTCGCCCATGACCACGTCACCGATGATGGTGGCGTTTTCGGCGAGGAAGCAGTTTTGCCCGAACCGGGGCGTGAATTCGCGACAGGGAAGGAGGAGAGCCATATTTAATTATGAATTATGAGTTATGGGCAGTCGGTGTTTTGCGGGGGAAGCCGGCCAGCGCCCAGGCGGCGGCGGCTCCGGCGGCATTGGCGATCATGTCGTCATAGCCGAATACGCGGCCAGGGATGAAATTGCCTTGTATCACCTCGATGAGGGCGCCGTACAGCACTGCCGCCCCGAAAATAAACGCTGATTCCTGTACAGTAGCGCGCCGTCCCTTGGCTTTTTTAAAACCGTACAGCACCAGCCAGACCAGCAGGGCGTAAGCGCCCAGGTGCCCGACCTTGTCGGTCGAGAGCAGGTCGAATTTCGGCAGTTGCAGTTTTGGTACCAGCGACATGCTGGTGATAAAGAGCAGCCAGAGGGTGGCGGGGAGGTAGTGTTTCATTGTTTCATTGCTGGATTGTTTCATTGTTTCATTGCTGGATTGTTGCATTGTTTCCATTATCCCATTATCCCATTATCCCATTATCCCATTATCCCATTATCCCATTATCTCATTATCCCATTATCCCATTATCCCATTATCCCATTATCCCATTATCTCATTATCCCATTATCCCATTATCCCATTATCCCATTATCCCATTATCCCATTATCTCATTATCCCATTATCCCATTATCTCATTATCCCATTATCCCATTATCCCATTATCTCATTATCCCATTATCCCATTATCCCATTATCCCATTATCCCATTATCCCATTATCAAATCACCGCATGGCCGGGGGAGTCGGGTAACTGAGGGATGTTGTCGGCGACCTTTTCGCGTTCGCTGATGATCTCCACCAGGCGGCGGATGGTGCGGCGGCGGATCTGGCGTTCCAGGTTTTTGTTGGGTTCTTTAAGTATGTACTGAAATTTCATGGCCACGCTGTCCTTTTTCACTTCGGCCACGCGCAGGTAATAACTGTCGGGCTGGATCAGGTCCTGGAACGGGGTGAGGGCATCGGTCAGACTTTTTTCCAGGTCTTCCACGGTTTTGAGGTGTTTCAGGTCGATGTCGAAATCGATGCTGGTACGTTTGACCTCGCGTTTGGTGTAGTTAACGACTTCCGAGGTAAGCACCAGGTTGTTGGGAATGTAGATCATGTCGTCGTCGTCGTTCAGCAGGTGGATGTTCTGAAGGGTGATGTCGGTGATCTTGCCGCGGTGCTGGCCGATGCGTACGTTGTCGCCGATGCCCAGTTGACCGGAAAAAGTAATGATCATGCCGTTGATCATGTTCGAGACGTAGTCCTTGGTCAGGATGGCGATACCGGCAAAAATGATGGACAGCGAAGTGAACAGTTCGCGTACGTTGATCCGGAACAGCGACAGGATGCCGACGATGATGCCCATGGCCAGCAGCAGGGAATAGATCTGGCCCACGCCGACCACAAAATTGTCGTCGCCCCGCACCTTGTGCCGGCGCCGGTACCACCATAGGGCGAAGAACTGCACAAAGTCCAGGAACATCATGAACACCGCCACGCTGGTGACCGCATTCACGTAATAGTCGAACGCAGCCCGGTACTTGGAATCGGCATACAGCCACGACAGGCTCCACTCGCCGAGCCGGATGAGCAGCAGGGCCGTGAAAACGAAGAATTTAAGGAGCAGAATAAAGTACTTCATGGTCGGCCGGTTTCGGGTTGGGGGACTTCGGGTTAGCGGCGCAATGGTCTTAAAAAAAACAAAGACGGCAAAAAAGTTGGCGCCGGGGCGGGCTTTGTAGCAACATATTGACAAAAGTCGCCCGACTGCGGGCAGTTTGTTACACCGCGGAAATATTAAATTTCGTTCTTTTAAAATGTTAAAGCAAAACTAATTGAAAATAAGCGGTGTTAGGCTAACGTCATTCTCCCGCACAAGAAAAAACGTTCACGATGGCCTTCCGCCTTTTAAGGGCATCATTCCTCACCTGCTTTTTGCTGCTCGCCGCCGCTTCGGCCGTTTGGGCGCAACCCTCAACCGACCTTCGGCAGGACAAACCGTTTTTCCAGAAGAAACAGAAAGAATTCGCCCTGTGGCTCCGGCAGAACCACCTCGAACGTATTTTCAGGGCCGACAGCGTGTCGGTCTCGGCCAAAAAAGTGACCCTGTTCCTGCGGCCGGCGTTCGACAGCAAGACGGTCTGCGATTCGATCCAGTGCGCCTGGACCAAACTGGAGCAATCCAACCGAAAAATAAACGGTCAGTTTTTTCACGAACGCCTGCTGCACAAATGGGCCTTCCTGGCCGAAATACACCCCGATCAGGCCGAGGTGGTGGTCCGCTGCCATGACCCCGCTCATTTCCTGGCCAAGGTATACAGCCGCGAGGGAAAAGTGCCGGTAGAGCAGCGCAACCTGCGCTCGGCCGCCGTG
>WBZQ01002821.1_pt1 | contig 10990 bp, 10 predicted proteins | sample 5204251 | NCBI WGS metagenome assembly WBZQ01 (sample SAMN12412402, study PRJNA552823) | activated sludge metagenome | isolation source: activated sludge from nitrification reactor of wastewater treatment plant... | place: USA: Virginia | collected 2017-09 | reverse complement strand
GTGAAGCTGATGACATCGGATAAGGCCAGATCATCTTCGATGACGAGAATTTTCATAGAATCGATTTTTTGGTTGTCATCCGTGTAAATCCGCGTTTATCCGTGTACCATTTTCCTATCAGGTATCATGCCTTGGCGGCACCACGAACGATGAAAATTTGGACACAGATTGCGCAGATAAACACAGATTTTTTTTCGCTTTTATCTGTGTCAATCTGTGTTATCCGTGTCCTATTTACAGAACAGCTACGGATGCTCGGTTGGTGCGCCACGGGGGATGAAAATATGGTATACTGACAGACGCAGCCGCCGGACCAGAAGTCGATATGACCTTGGAGTTAACCAAACCCGCAGAACAGCTAGACTCATGCACCTCGACGTACCGCGGGCTGTGGACATGCGAATGTACCACGCAGGGCAGATTGTGCTCAGTCAGGTGCGTCAAAAGCGGCTGCGAAAGGAATGACCGTATGGAAATTGTCTTTAGAATGTGCAGTGGATTGGATGTCCACGAGAAAACGGTGGTGGCATGTGTAATCCTGTCGTTGGCGAATGGCAGTGTAGACAAGGAGAAGCAGACGTTTGCGACGACGCTGGTCGGCTTGCAAGCCTTGCGTGATTGGCTGCGCAGTAAAGGTGTGACGCATGTGACGATGGAAAGCACGGGGGTCTATTGGAAACCTGTATACAATGTGCTCCACGAACACTTTGACGTGTGGGTGGTGAATGCACGCCATTTTCGGCAAGTCCCCGGACGCAAGACAGACCTGAACGATGCAGAATGGTTGGCGGAACTGATGCGTTTTGGCTTGCTGGAACGCAGCTTCATTCCCGAAGAATGGCAGCGTGACTTGCGGGATCTGACCCGCTATCGCACCAGACTGCTGGATGAACGGAGTGCAGCGGCCAATCGCCTGCAGAAGCTCTTGGAAGATGCCAATATCAAGCTGAGCAGTGTGGTCAGCGATATTCAAGGAGTTTCGGCACGCTTGATGATTGCAGCATTGATCGACAACCAGTTGACAGCCCAACAGATGGCAGAGTTGGCCAAACGCAAACTGCGGCAGAAGATTCCGCAGTTGGTTGAAGCGTTGAGTGGTCTGGTGCGTCCACATCATCGGTTTCTGTTGCAAGAAATCCTCACCCATCTTGATGAGTTGAATGCCAGGATTGACAGTCTCAACCAACGGATCGATGAGTTAGTCAAACCCTATGCTGGACTCATCGACCGCCTAGATGCAATTACGGGTGTCGGTGTGCAAACTGCTCAGATCGTTCTCGCTGAAATCGGTGTCGATGTCAAGGCTTGGCCGACTGCGAATCACCTGGCTTCCTGGGCTTGTCTTTCCTCTGGCAACAACCAGAGTGCAGGCAAACGCAGGAGTGGTAAGACGCAGAAAGGACAGTTTTGGTTGGTACGCACTTTGGTCGAGGCGGCTCACGCGGCTTCACATGCCAAAAACACCTACCTAGCCGCCCAATTTCACCGCTTACGCGCTCGTAGAGGCGCCAAGCGCGCTGCGGTGGCTGTCGCCCATTCCATTGTCGTCATCATTTTTCATCTGCTCAAGCAGCCGGATACTTCCTTTCAAGATTTAGGCGGTGATTACTTCTTGACCAAAAATAAGGAGCAGGAACAACGGCGAGCCCTCAAGATGCTCCATAGTCTGGGCTTTGAGGTCACTCTTTCGCCAGCGGCTGTTGCTGCATAACCGTTCGTTATCCCTTTACCCCCTTTGGCTGACCAAGGGTTGTTTACACCCTTGGTTCTATTTCTTATTGTCTTTTTTTATACAATTCCCCCTTTCATCGCTCTCACGGGGTTTTTATTTTCAGGGCAGGTATCATACCTTGGCGGCACCACAAACGATGAAAATTGAACCGCGAAGGACGCGAAGAGCGCAAAGTTTTTTTTCTTTGCGCCCTTCGCGCGCTTTGCGGTGAGCTTATTTTCACATCAGGCCACAGCCAACCGATAGGCCTTGGCCGGATAGCCAAAGCCGCCCTGTTCCCAGACGATGTTCTTGACCATGTCAACCTCAATCACACGGAAATGGCCGGCATCGGCGATCAAGGTGTTGCCATTGAGCAGCCGCACGGCCGAATATTGGTTGTAGACCAACTCTCTGCCCACCGCCCAGGCGACATGTCCACCTGGGGTGAGCTCTACAATTTGACTTAGGCCACGGATCGAGACCAGCGTGTTGCCATTGGTCAGCCGTTGGCAGTAGACCGGCCCCAAGGCGTCGAAGAGTTGCGTCGTCTCTGGCCCAAGCTGCTCAACCGCCCATACTTCCTGGCCAGCCGGATTGACCTCAAATACGCGATTGGCGCCAGCATCAGCAACGAGCGTGTTGCCATTGCTGAGCCGCTCGGCTTTCCAGGGCCAGCGGAGATCTGCCAGTTGCCAGACCAGATTGCCCGCCGGGTCAAATTCACGGACAAAACCGGGCAGATGATAATCCCACCCGGCGACCAAAATGTGGCCCTGGGCCAGCAATTGTAGGCTACACGGATAGCCGCCTACTTCCTGGCGCCAGACCACATTACCCTCTCGATCCACCTTCCAGACCGCCTTGGCGCGAATGATGTTGACCAAATAGAAGCCATCGGGTGTGGGCGCGGCATCATAGGGCATTTTGAGGGTGCTAATGTCCCAGAGCGGTTGGTTCTGGGCGTCGAGATGCAGGATCCGACCGGGTGGCTCGTCATCGTTGCCAACGCTGCGACCGGGGATCTCATCGACGATCAAGGTAGAGTAGGCCCCCGGGTCGCTTTTGGTGGCGGTCATATTGATTGGTCTTCCTGGTTTGTGAATTGGCAGATCTGGCGTTTGGTACTATGATTTTACCAATTTACACCATTAGCGCCAGGAGGAGAAGAAGTGATGCCAAGCGAATTCGATATTAGGCGCGCTCGGGCCGAAACCAGCGCCTGTAACGACCTTATCCATTTTAACAATGCCGGTTCCTCGTTGATGCCGACGCCGGTCAGCACGCTGTTGCATGACTTTTTACACCAGGAAGAACGTTATGGCGGCTATGAAACGGCTGAACGGGAAAACGACCTCATCGAAAATTTCTATGCCGCCACAGCCCGGTTGTTGAACTGTGATGCTGATGAAATTGCCTATGTGGAAAACGCCACCCGCGCCTGGGACATGGCTTTCTATTCGTTCAAGTTTACGGCCGGGGACAGAATCTTGACCACGGTCTCCGAATATGTCAGCAACATCATCGCCTACAACCAACAAGCCAACCGCTACGGTGTCGAGGTCATTTTTGTGCCGAATGATGAATATGGGCAAATCGATGTACAGGCCCTGGCAAACCTGATCGATGAGCGCGTCAAACTGATCTCCATCAGCCATATTCCCACCGGTGGCGGATTGGTCAATCCAGCGCAGGCTGTGGGCCGGGTTGCCAGGGCGGCAGGCATTCCGTTTCTATTAGATTCCTGCCAAGGCGTTGGTCAATTGCCGTTGGATGTACAGGTCATCGGCTGTGATATCCTTTGTGGCACAGGTCGCAAATACCTGCGTGGCCCTAGAGGTACAGGATTGCTCTACGTGCGACGTGGGCTGATCGAGCAACTGGAGCCTCCCATGCTTGATCTGCATGCCGCCAAGCTGCTGACCCCTACCCAGTATGTAATCCGCACCGATGCCCGCCGTTTTGAGAACTGGGAGCAATACTTTGCCGGCAAGGCGGCCTTGGGCAAGGCGATTGATTATGCCTGTGACTGGGGGCTAGCGGCTATTCGCGACCGAGTCTATGGGTTAGCAGCTCAATTACGGCAGCGTTTAAGCACAATCGATGGCGTGACCGTCACCGATGAAGGGTTCGAACAGTGTGGCATTGTCACTTTTATGGCGGTCCAATGCCCAGCCAGTGTGATCAAAAAAGCCTTGGCCGCCCAGCGCATCAATGTCACCACTTCCGGGCCAGGCGGAACCCTGGTCTCCTATCAGCAGCGCGGGATCACGGAAGTGGTGCGCGCCTCGCTGCACTATTTTAATACGAGTGAGGAAATCAACTATTTTGTCACCGTACTGCCCAAAATTCTAGCGGGCAGATAATGGGCTTTCTGCTTAAATCCTTGACTTTTCAGGCTACTTTGTGCTAAAATACACAATCGATCCCCTGCACAATAAAATTTATCCCAAATATTTTAGGCCATGAGGTTGGAGGTTCTATATGTCAACATCCGGTCAAGACCAAGAACAAACCCATCCAACGCCTGCTGCACTCACCACAGATCATGAAAATGGAGCAGAACAGCCACGTCGGACCAAAGCTGGGGATATTCTACCGACTAGCACGCCGACAGGCTTGGCACGCGCCGCCATTGCTGAACGAATTAGCGCGGCGCAGGAGTCAAAGGCCATCGCTGTTGCAGACATTTTCCATGGTTCGAATGGCGAACAAAGTCCCGTCCTGTTGCAACAACTAGACTCTATTCTGAACGGCGCATCACCGGATGATCTTGTTGCGCTCAAGACGCTGCTGCTTCAGCGTGTGCCGGAAAAATTGCCAGCTAGCCCGGATGATGAACTGGCCGATGATTGGCGCAAGGGCGGCTATCCCTATAAGAACTTGATGTCGCGCAAGAACTACGAGAAGCAAAAATATCGCCTCCAGGTCGAATTGTTAAAGCTCCAAGCCTGGGCGAAAGAGACAGGGCAGCGCGTGGTCATTTTGTTTGAGGGGCGCGATGCAGCCGGCAAGGGTGGCACGATCAAGCGCTTTATGGAGCATTTGAACCCACGCGGGGCGCGTGTGGTTGCCCTAGAAAAGCCTTCGGAAACCGAACGCGGACAATGGTATTTTCAGCGTTATGTGCAACACCTGCCTTCACGTGGTGAGATTGTGCTCTTCGACCGTTCTTGGTATAACCGGTCCGGTGTGGAACGGGTGATGGGATTCTGCACCAATGAGGAATACGAAGAATTTATGCGGCAGGCGCCGGAGTTTGAACGCAACCTCACCCGCAGTGGCATTCACCTGATCAAATTCTGGTTTTCGGTCAGTCAAGCGGAACAGCGGCGCCGCTTCAAAGAACGCGAGGCACACCCCCTCAAGCAATGGAAATTGTCGCCAGTGGATATGGCTTCGCTGGACAAGTGGGACGATTATACCAAGGCCAAGGAAGCCATGTTCTTTTATACCGATACGGCTGACGCCCCCTGGACGGTGGTCAAGTCGGACTGTAAGAAGCGGGCGCGGCTGAATGCCATGCGTTATGTGTTACACAAACTGCCTTATACCAATAAAGACAGCGAACGAATTGGGCCACTTGATCCATTGATTGTCGGTCGCGCCCATATTGTGTACGAACGGGGTGAGAAGCAATACTCGCCCATTCTGTAGCAGAATCAGTAGACGGCAGTTGCCAGAGAGAGTGCCGGGTCCGACCACTTCACGGTCGCCTGGTGTGTTAACGTCGTTGCGGTGTACTGAGAATAGAGTTTTCCTTGATCGATCATCCGCTGCATAGCAACTTATTTCCATTTAGCGCTCGACGCGTTTTTTGGACGCGGGCGCTGTTTGGTTGCTACGCGCTGCTATTTGCGGCGGTTTTCCCCTTTATCTGCTGGGGTGGCTTGAGTGGAGAAGACCACCCTCATTTGCTGCCCCATTTTGTCTTTTTTGAGCCAGCTAGCCATACTCACACCTTATCCGCCCCGCCAACCAGACATATTCATCCAGCAGCAAGTGCGAACCAGCCGTCTTATGAACCAGGAGCAGTCCATCCACCGATCGGGCCGCTAGGTCGTGCTGCGCCAGCAATGGTGATCTTCTCGCTGGTCTTGCTGTTTTTTAGCACAAGCTGGCTGGTCCTGGCTCAACCGCAACCCCTCTTTCTGTTGCGTCAAACCAAGCTTTTTTTCGCCTCAATTGCTCTTGCTGTACCCCACCCGCCACCACGTCTTGCTGGATAGCGTTTGTTTGACTGACTGAATGCAGAGGCTCCGCATTGCAGCAAATCTATATTTTGGGCCAATTCGATGCCCAAGCTTTCAGCACAGGGCCATCTATACTAGCGGTTGCCATTAAGTAACATTTTTACCAGAGGTAAAATGTTACTGGCTCAACCGGAATTGAGGGGGTTGACAACTCCCGGCATCGGTTAAAACCGACGCCTGGTAGACAAAACCCGTTTCAACGGGTTTCCAGGAGCAGCCGCCAGTTGAAACTGGCCGCGTCAACCCCCTGAGATCCCGTTGAACCATGTTACTTAATACAGAGCATCAGTATAATTTTCTGCCCGTATCTGCTTTTGCAATATTCACCAACTGAAACAAACAGACAATCTCACAGAAGGAGGTTTTTCTTATGAGGACACGCTTCCTCGTTTTCATGCTAGCTATGTTTACCTTACTGCTTGCGGCTTGCGTGCAACCTGCGGCGGCGCCAGCTGGCTTACAGATCATCGATCCCTGGGCACGGCGCTCCATGATGAACAGCGATGCGGCAGCAACAGATGCGATGACCACCACAATGGCAGCGCCAATGAATTCTATGACTGAGACAAGCGCCATCACGGCCACCATGCCCATGAGCGGCAACATGGGCATGGGCATGGGTGGGGCAATGGGTGCGGTCTATATGACCATCCGTAACCCTGGCAGCCAACCAGATCGCCTGGTGAAGGCAACTACCGACGCCGCCAAAGCGGTTGAGTTGCATACGGTAAGTCAGGATAACAGTGGCGTCATGGCCATGCATCCAGTGGATGGCATTGACGTACCAGCCAATGGCGAAGCTACCCTGCAACCTGGTGGGTTTCATATTATGTTGATCGGCTTGACCCGCGATTTGAATGTGGGTGAACAGGTGACGGTTACCTTGACCTTTGCCCAGGCAGGAGACATGACGGTGGCAGCCACGGTGCGTGAACGGTAGCATTGCGTACAGGTCAGAAACACAAATTGCCTACAAAAAGCGCGCCATTTAAACAAAAGTAAGGTATAATGTAAGTCTATGGCAACAAAAGAGCTTTTTGTTGCCATAGCCGAAGCGAAGGGATTATGAAACAGATACAATGGTTTGTTGCCGGCGGTCTTCTGGTGCTGGCCCTGTTAGGGGGTCGCTATGCCTGGGCCCGCTGGCTGGGGCCACCGGAATTGCATGGCAATTTGATCCAAGAGGGCCTGCGTGTACAAGATTTCACCCTGACTGCCAAAGGAAACCAGTCCATCAGCCTGCAGGATTATCGGGGTAAATTGGTCTTGCTCTATTTTGGCTATACGCATTGTCCCGATATGTGTCCTACCACCCTGGCTGAAGTAAAATATGCGCTGAGTCAATTGGGCGAGCAGGCCAAAGAGGTGCAGATGATCATGGTCTCCATTGACCCAGAACGGGATACACCGGATATTTTGGCCGAGTATGTACAACGTTTTGATCCAAGTTTTCTCGGTATCACGGGCACCCCGGATGAAATCAAGGCCACAGCAAGCGCCTTTGGCATTGCTTATTACAAAGAAGCCGGCAGTGCAGCCACTGGTTATCTGATGGCCCACAGTGCACAGTTGTTAGTGATTGATCGTACCGGTCATTTGCGTCTGATCTTTCCCTTTGGTGTGCATGGGGAAGAGATGGCCGGTGATCTAAAGTACTTACTGTCGTTGTAAATGAGAACGATTCTTTTTCTAGTGTTGCTGAGTCTTACTAGCCTGGCTGCTTGCGGAAAAAGCACACCCACGCCGACGCCCACTGTGCAGCAGCCACCTGTAGAGCCAGGTGATGCGAGCCGGGGTCAGGCGCTTTTTCAACAAACGCTGCTCGGCGTCAACAATGTACCAGGCTGCACAACCTGTCATTCGTTGGCGCCGGGAGTGGTGTTGGTCGGGCCTTCGCTGGCTGGCATTGGCAGTCGCGCCACGGCCATTGTTGCCCGCAGCGATTACGCTGGCCAGGCTAAAAATGCGGCTGACTACTTGCACGAAGCGATCTTGCAACCCAATGCCTATGTGGAGCCAGGCTTTCAGCCTAATCTTATGCGTGCTACGTATGGCACAGATCTTTCGGGGCAAGAGGTTGAGGATCTGGTCGCCTTTTTATTGACGTTACAGTAAGTGTCTCATCACAATTATGAACATAAACCGTAAACTTGCCATTGCCCTGGGGATCATTCTAGGCACGCCTGTGCTGGCTGTGTGGCTCTTTGCCACCTTGCAGCCGATCAAGGTGCTGCCGCGCGTCAAATTAGCCCCTGGCTATAGCCTAACGGCCCAGCATGGTCACGCCTTTACCAGCGATATGGTGCGCGGCCAGGTGGTGCTCTATCAATTTGGCTATAGCAACTGCGGGGATGCCTGCCAACCCATTTGGGCACGTTTGAAGGAAGTTCTGGCCCAACTCCCAGCCGCCACGGCAGCGGGAGATGTACCGTTCAAAATTGTAACCGTGACCCTCGATGCGCAACGCGATACACCGGAAACGCTCCAACAATTTGGCCAGCAGGTCGGGGCAGATTTTTCCCGTTGGACCTTCCTGACCGGCACAGAGGCCGATCTGATCCCGGTGCTCAAGGACGGGTTTGGGGTAGCCTACAAACGCCTGCCGGATGGCAAGGTTGATTTTTTGAACAGATTTGAATTGGTGGATGGGTGGGGCATTGTGCGAGCCGAGTACATTTTTGGACTGCCCTCCGCCGAAGAACTTACCCGTGATATTCAACTGGTCGTCAGCGAAGCGCGTAACAGCCACGGCGCCGCGCGCTATGCCTATGAGGCCGCTCACCTTTTCGGCTGCTATCAGCCGACAGGGTAAACCAAGCACGCAAAAACCATTTTAAAGGATAGAAACAATGCCTACACCAACTGTCAATCGGGCCAAAGTGGCCCCTCGTAAAGAAAAACCGCGCAGCACGTCGTTTGGTATTTGGTTGCTCATTGCCAGCATCTTGATCGTCGGCCTGGGCGTGGGCCTGGTGATCTTAAACAATCGCTCCACCGCCCTGCCCCCCTCCACCGGGATTGATCTCCAGGCTGATTGGATCAACGGCAAAACCATGGGCAATCCGAATGCGACCGTTACCATTCAGGCGTGGGAAGATTTCCTCTGTCCCCACTGCCGCGATTGGACGGCCACCATTGAGCCCAAACTCTTTACCGATTATATCAAAACCGGCAAAGCCAAACTGGAATTCAATCTTTTGCCTTTGCAAGGTTTTGAACCGGGATCCTCTATGGCGGGCATGGCGGCCGAATGTGCGGCCGAGCAGAATCGCTTCTGGCAATACCACGATCTGCTGTTTGCCGCCCAGGATGAAGGGCAAAGCGGTTACACACAGACTTCTTTGATTAACAAGGCGCCTCAAGCAGGTCTCGACCAAGCCCGCTTCACCGAATGTTTTAATAGTGGCAAGCATCAATCCACCGTCTCTGATTCGCTCAACCGGGCCATTAGTTTGGGCTTAACCGGCACCCCTTCGCTCTTTATCAACGGCAAGCAGATGCCTTACCCCACAGATTATCCAGCGCTCCAGAAGGAAATCGATCAACTCCTTGGTCAGGCCAAGTAATCCCAACTGCGGTTGCAAACGCCGAGAATAGCCTGCGGAAATTCTCGGCGTTTCAGAGCACAATTGCGATGTACCGGTATTGTGGAAAGGCGAAAAAACGTGGCTAAAACACGTTGGTTGATTGGGTTGATCGTCTGTTTTTTGCTGTTGCCCGCCAAGCCCCTCTTTGCACATGCGGTGTTGGCGCGCTCCGATCCCGCCGCCAGCGACAGATTGGACAAAGCGCCGGCCGAGATCCGCCTATGGTTTACCGAGCCAGTTGAACCGAAATTTAGCAGCATCCTGCTTCGTGACAGCAAGGGCGATCAGGTCAAGCTACCAGCCAGCCAGGTGGATGCGGCAGACGCCAAACAAATGGTGCTTCAGCCCCCGGCCCTGCCGGACGGATTGTACACCGTGGTCTGGCAGGTGGTCTCCGCTGCGGATGGTCACCATACCGAAGGCAATTTCCCATTTCAAATAGGCGCTGGCGCCAATAGCCAAAGCGCACCGGTGGCAACCGAGGAGACCATTCCCTGGTCAGCGGCGTTGATCAGGTGGTTCAATCTCCTTGGGTTGGCTTTGGCGGTGGGTAGCATTGGCTTTGTGGGGTTTGTTTGGCAACCAGCGAACGAGCAGCCAGAGCCAGCAGTTGCAACGAGGATGGCGCGGATCACCTGGCTCGGGTGGGGGCTGTTGGGGATCACCGGCGGGCTGCTGCTGTTGATGCAAACGGCAATTATCACCAACACTTCATTGGGAACGGCCCTCACTAGCCCGGCGCTAGGGCAAGTTGTGCGTGAGACGCGCTTTGGTATGCTTTGGTCAGGGCGGATGGCGCTCTGGGCCTTGATGGGTGGCGTCTTATGGTTGGCCCGGCAGAATCCCCGGCTGCGCTGGCTGGCTTTGCTCTTGGGCCTGGCAATTTTGGCATTACACAGTCTGTTTAGCCATGCGGCAGCCGCCCAAAGTGCCTGGCTGGCCGTATTGAATGATTGGTTCCACCTGGCCTTGACGGCCTTGTGGATCGGCGGGTTGGTGCAATTTCTGGTCGTCGTTGGAGCCATGCGCCGCCCCAAGCGGGCCCTGGCTGCACCGCTGGCTCGCTTAACCGGTTACTTCTCAAACTATGCCCGCATTTGCGTGCTGGGGTTGCTCCTAACGGGTCTCTACAGTGCCTGGCTGCAAGTTGGCTCACTGGACGGTTTACAGAACACCCTCTATGGCCGCCAACTGTTGACCAAGTTGTTGCTGGCCGTGCCGCTGCTCGCCATTGCTGGTGTCAACCTGCTCGTTACCCAGCGCCGACTTCAGGCCCGCCAGGAGATCTGGGTGGGCCGCCTGCGGGGTCTGATTGGCGCCGAAATCATCCTGGCAATTGCAATTCTTAGCCTGGTTGGGGTGATGACCTCAATTAGTCCAGCGCGTAGCACCCTGGCCCAACAGGCTGCCGCCAACGCCGCGGCACTTGCACCGACGCC
>WBZQ01002820.1_pt1 | contig 10991 bp, 4 predicted proteins | sample 5204251 | NCBI WGS metagenome assembly WBZQ01 (sample SAMN12412402, study PRJNA552823) | activated sludge metagenome | isolation source: activated sludge from nitrification reactor of wastewater treatment plant... | place: USA: Virginia | collected 2017-09 | reverse complement strand
GTCGGACGGGATACCAACGCACTCGCCTCGTCGGTCGTTCTCGCGTGCCGCCCGCGGCCCGAGCACGCCGAGGCGACCACCCGACGCGGCTTCCTCGCCGCCCTCAAGGACCGACTGCCCGGGGCCTTGCGCGAGCTCCAACAGGGGAGCATCGCTCCGGTCGACCTCGCGCAGGCAGCGATCGGGCCCGGGATGGCGGTCTTCACGGCATACAGCAAGGTCGTGGAGGCGGACGGGTCGGCGATGAGCGTGCGCACCGCCCTCGCGCTCATCAACCAGGTGCTCGACGAAACCCTCTCCGAGCAGGAGGGCGACTTCGACGCCGACACCCGCTTCTGCGTCAAGTGGTTCGGGCAGTACGAGTGGAGCGACGCGGAGTCCGGCACCGCCGACACGCTGTCCCGGGCCACGAACACCTCCGTCGACGGGCTGCAACGCGGCGGCATCTTCCGCGCGGTCGCCGGCAAGGCCAGGCTCATCGCGCCAGCGCAGCTGCCGAGCACGTGGGACCCCCTGCTCGATGACCGGACGAGCGTGTGGGAGGCGACCCTCTACCTCGCCAAGACGCTCGCCGAGCAGGGCGCAACCGCGACGGCGACACTCATGACGACCGTGGGACAACGGGTCGACCTCGACGCATGCAAGGAGCTGGCCTACCTGCTCTACAACGTGTGCGAGCGGCGCGGGTGGACCCAGTCGGCACTGCTGTTCAACGGGCTGGGCACGTCGTGGAGTGACCTCGATGCCGCGGCGCGGCGGACCGCCGCCAGCGGCCCAAGCCCCGCCCAGACGACGATGACGTTCGACGAGGAGTGACTCCGTGACGTTCCAAACGCCTCACTACGGCATCCCCGAGTTGCTCGGATGGTGCCGCACCGGACATCTCCAGTTGCCGGACTTTCAGCGGGCCTACAAGTGGGACGACGAACGGATCCGGGCACTTCTCGTCACCATCGTGCGCGGCCATCCGATGGGGGTTCTGATGACGCTGGAGACCGGCGGGCAACATGTGAGGTTCAAGCCCAAGCCCGTCGCTGGCGCGCCGACAGCTACGGCAGAACCCAGCTTGTTGCTCCTCGACGGCCAGCAGCGGACCACGTCCCTTTACCAGGCGTTGACCGGTGACGGCGTTGTCGACACGGAGGACTCTCGTCACAAGCGGATGTCCCGTCGCTATTTCCTGGACATCGCCAAATGTCTGGGCACACCGAAGGATCAGGATGATGCTGTCATCTCGGTGCCAGCGGACGGGCGGATCACGGAGGACTTCGGTCGCATCGTGACCCTCGATCTATCGACGAGTCAACGGCAACAAGAACGTGGGATCATGCCGTTCACGGAATTGTTCTCGTCAACCTCTGCGACCACGTGGCTGCTCTCCTACATGAACGCGCTGGGACCCGAAGGCGTCTCGGAGCGCTCGAGGATCTTTGCTGAGTTCAACTCGAACATCCTCACGCCCCTGCTTGGTTACAAGATTCCAGCGATACAGCTTGCCTCCTCCACCTCAAAGGAGGCCGTCGCGACCGTCTTCGAGAAGGTCAACTCAGGCGGCCTACCGCTGGACGTCTTCGAGTTGCTGACGGCGATCTTCGCGGGCGACGCCACCTACTACGAGGAACATGGCACGGACTTCCGCCTGATCGACGACTGGAACCTCACCGAGAAGGTCCGCGACGCTCATCCAGTCCTTTCCAACTTTCAAAACACCGACCTCCTCCAAGCCTGTTCGGTCTTGATCACCCTCAGCCGCCGCCGCGCCGACCAAGCAGCCGGCAAGGCGAAGACCACGGCGACCAGCGCCCGCAAAGAGGACATCCTCGACATGGACTTGCGCGACTACCTGTTGTGGTCGGCCCAGGTTCGTGGAGCACTGCCTTGGGTCGCCGCGTTTTTGCACAGCCAACACATTCACACAGCGGCCGACTTGCCCTACCGGGCGCAGGTGACGGCCCTTGTCACGCTCCGGGTGTTGCTAGGCCCGGACATTGATTTGTATGCCGTCCGCGAACGGCTACGCCAGTGGTTCTGGTGCGGCGCGTTGGCCGAACAGTACGGGGGAACCATCGAGACTCTCATCGCGCGCGATGCCGAGCAGGTCGCGCCATGGGCAATGGCCGCCAAAGTTGGGGCGTCCGGAGACGCCCCGGAGACTGTTGTTCGTGCTCAGTTCGCCGAATCCCGACTGCTGTCCTTGAAGTCCAAACAGTCGGCGGCGTACAAAGCGATCTATGCACTGATGATGGCCCAGCCCACCCCCTGCATGGACTGGAGACTGCATCAGGTGATCGACCACACGTCGTACACGGACTTCCTGGTTGACATTCACCATGTATTTCCGAAGAAGTGGTGTGTCGACAACCGCATCGACCCGGACAAGCGCGAGAGCATCGTGAACAAGACCCCCTTGTCCAAGGTCACTAATATTCAGTTGGGCGGGCTCGATCCTCGGCTCTACATGTCAAGACTGGATTCCAACGGACTGTCGGCTGATCAGGTCGACGACCTCATCCGGACTCACGCGATCGATCCTGCCTATCTGCGTGCGGGCGACTTTGACGCCTACTTCGCTGATCGTCGCCGACGGTTGGTGGCACTCGTCGAGGCCGCCATGGGCAAGGCGGTCAACCATGACATCGACTCGGTGGAGCCTGCTGAAGGACCTGAAGCATTCAGCCCGATAGGGGACGACCCCTCCGACACCGACGAGGAGGAGTGAGATGGCGACGCTGAGTAACCGCGAGCGGGTGGGGAAGGCTCTCGAACTTCTCGCCGAGGGGCTGTTGCCCTTCATCGAGCCGCGGATGGCCTCAGCGGCCAGCCAGGTCGGCGGAGACTGGGTGCGGCTCATCGCTGCTCGCGACGAGGCCAAGCACGGTAAGGCCGTCCGTCTGCACAAGGACGATCCGGCGCTCCTGCTTCGGGTCCTCACCGAAGACTGGCGGGTCTTCTCCGGCGAGCTCGGCCGCGTGGAACAGTCCTTCGCTTCAGAGCTGCGGGATGTCCGCAATCGGCATGCACACAACGACTCCTTCACGGGGGACGACACCTATCGGGCCCTGGACACGATGGAGCGCTTGCTCACCGCCGTTGGGGCCCCCGGTCAGGCGGACGCTGTCCGGCGGATCCGGATGGACCACCAACGGGCCAGCTTCGAGGCCGAGACCAAGCGGATGGCCAAAGCCCAGGAGGTGCCTCCGAGCCTGGCCGGTCAGGGGCTCAAACCGTGGCGTGACGTTCTTGCCCCCCACGAGGACGTCGCTACCGGCAACTTCTCGTCCAGTGAGTTCGCCGCCGACCTGCACGCCGTTGCCTTCGGCAACCTCGCCGACGTCGGCCGCGAGTACGGCGACCCGCGCGAGTTCTTCCGCCGCACCTTCCTGACTGAGGGCCTCCGTGAGCTGCTCGATCGGGCCATCCGACGCATCGGGGGAGACCCTAACGCGACCCCGATCGTCAATCTCCAAACCAACTTCGGGGGCGGCAAGACCCACTCGATGCTCGCCTTGTGGCACATGTTCTCCGGTATGCCGCCCGCATCACTTCCCCAGGAGGTCCAGGACCTCGTCGGTGGGCGGGTGCTGCCAGACGTCCGGCGGGTCGCGCTCGTCGGCACGCACTTGGCCCCGACCGGAACCCGCACAACCAGCGACGGCACCGTCGTCCACACGCTGTGGGGCGAACTGGCGTGGCAACTCGGTGGGCAGGCGGCATACGACATGGTGGCCGAAGCCGACCGCACGGCGACCAACCCGGGAGCCGCGTTGCGCGATCTCATCGCCGCGCATTCCCCCTGTCTCATCCTCGTGGACGAGTGGGTGGCCTACGCGCGGCAGCTGTGGGGGCGGGAGGAGCTGCCCGCTGGCACCTTCGACACGCAGTTCACCTTCGCGCAAACGCTCACCGAGGTCGTCAAGTCGATCCCCGGGGCGCTGCTCGTCATCTCCATTCCGGCGTCGCACGATCCCGAACGCGACGGCAACTCGGGCGGCACTGCCATCGAGGTCGGCGGCCCCAACGGCCAGGAGGCGTTGCAGCGCCTGCAGAACGTCGTCCGACGAGTCGCCGACCAATGGCGGCCGGCGTCGTCCCAGGAGTCCTTCGAGATCGTGCGTCGCCGCCTGTTTGTCGAGCCGTCAGCAGCCGCGCTGTCCGATATCGCGGCGATCGCCCGGTCGTTCGTGCAGTTCTACGCCCGGCACTCCGGCGAGTTCCCCCGTGAGGTGAGCGAGCCGGCATATGAGGCTCGGATCAAAGCCGCCTATCCGCTCCACCCCGAACTGTTCGATCGGCTCTACCAGGACTGGTCGACGCTCGACCGTTTCCAGCGCACTCGGGGCGTGCTGCGCCTGATGAGCTACGTCGTCCATGCCCTCTGGATCTCTCAGGACGCGGCCCCTATGATCCTGCCCGGCACCGTGCCTCTGGACGTGTCGTCGGTGTCTCGCGAGATCACTCAGTATCTGCCCGACTCATGGAAACCGATCATCGACGCCGATATTGACGGAACGGGGTCGACGCCGGTTCGGATCGACAGCGAGCGCTCCGCCTTCGGTGGCCGGATGGTCACCCGACGCGTGGCTCGGTCGATCTTCATCGGGGCAGCACCCACGTTGCGGTCTGCTCACCGTGGGATCGAACGGCAGCGGATCTGGCTGGGCACCGCGGTGCCAGGGGACGTGGTGGGCAACTTCGGGTCGGCCTTGGACCTGCTCGGTCAACGCTCGACCTACCTGTATGCCGACACGAATCGTTGGTGGTTTGACACCCAGGCGTCGGTCACGCGCACCGCCGCCGACTACGCCGACACGTTGCGGGACCGACCGGAGGAGATCTGGACGGAGATCCGGGAGCGGTTGCGCCGCCAGACGCGGCGCGCGGGGAGCTTCAGCGCAGTCCTTCCTGGGCCAGAGTCGACGGCAGAGATCCGCGACGTCGATGAAGCCCAGCTGGTGATCCTGCATCCGTCGACGACTCACGCTCGAGGGGCCACGGATTCTGCAGCGCTCACCTTCGCCCGCGACGCCTTCGAACGCCGGGGAACCGCGCAACGGGCTCATCGAAACCTCATCGTGTTTCTCGCCGCGGACAGCAAACGCATGGACGAGCTCACGGAATCGGTCCGTCACTATCTCGCCTGGAGATGGATCGAGGGCCGGAAGGTGGAGCTCGACCTCAGCCCGGCCCAGGTCACCCAGGTCACGGCGAACGTCACCCGCAACGACGAAGACGTCGACGCCCGGATCGGACAGACCTACCAGTGGGCACTTGTTCCGGTGCAGGACGACCCCGCACGTCCGCCGTCGCTGACCGTCGAACGTGCCGACGGTGCCGCACCCTGGCTCGCCGAGCGGGTCTCTGACCGGCTGGGCAGGGCAGGCCTGCTCACCACGTCCCTGGCCGCCCGAACCCTACGACTTGAGCTCGATCAGCATTTGCGATCGGTCTGGGAGCGGGGGCACGTGTCGGTCGGGGAACTGTGGGGCTACTACTCGCGGTATCCCTATCTCACCCGGGTCGGTGATCGATCTGTTCTCGTCGACGCGGTCGAGTCCACCCTGGGGATCCTGCTCTGGCAGGTTGAAGGATTCGCCCTCGCAGACAGCTATGACGGCGCCACCGGCCGGTATTCGGGGCTAGTGGTTCCCGGTGGCGACGCGCGGTTCGGGCAGATCACCGACAGCACGCTGCTGGTGGCTCCCGCGGTTGCCCTAGCGCAGACGAGCAGTGCGATAGCGGAACCGCTTCCTGGCGGTGATCCCGCCGCTGCTGACCTCGCCGGTGACCTGACGTCAGGCGTGTTGACGGCTCCCGTCGATGAGGCGCCGGACGGCCCGCGGCGTCCCACCCGATTCGTCGGCGTGTATGCCGTGGACGCGGAGCGTTATGCCCGCGACCTGACCAGGGTTAGCCAGGAGGTGCTGCAGCAGCTGGCCGCCACCCCGGGCATTCGTCTGGACATCACCCTTGAGATCCAGGCGACAACGCCTGAGGGCTTCGACGACGCTCGCATCCGAGCGGTGGCGGAAAACGCTCGGACCTTGCGCTTTACGCACGCGGCGTTCGAGGAGGAATGACTGCGAGCTCCGCCTCGGCGTTTGCTGACGAACGCGAGGAGGCAATCTGGCTGACGGGACGGCTGACCGAACTTGTCGGTTGGGCGAATTGGTTGATCGACACCGCGGATCGGGCGGTGCCGGACCTGAAGTCCTATCTCCAACCGTATGTCACGGCCCTTCCCCGCGTCGGGCCGGGTGCATGCGCAATCACCCTCAGCCAGGAAGACCGTGCAGTCTCCGTCGGGGTAACGCGGGTGGAGGAAGTAGACCGGCTTGGCGCCGACCTCGACGGCGCCCGATTGGTCATTCGTGACGTCAATCAAGCCTTGGCGGCGATCGAACCGGCCACCCGACGGTTCGTGCTGTCGCTGCGTGCCGCGTCCATTCACGCCAACGCCCGCGCGGCGCTCCCGTGGGCTCGGTCCTGGGAGGAGTGGGGCAGCCGAAAAGGGGGTCTCGCGCGCCTTCAGTGGGCAGCTCACCGCCTAGGGGACGAATCCCCGCAAGGTCTAGCGGCCTTCGGGCCGGACTGGCTCGCGTCGAGCTCGCCGGCGTTCGTGACCGCGTTGAGGGGGCCCGCCGCACGTTCCTGGGTGCCGACGCAGACGTTCCTCGCTCATGCCGAAGTGTTGGATCTGGCGCGTCGACTTGAGCAGGCTGAGGCTGCGGCAGCGTCAGCGGTCAAGACGTCCTTCGCCACCGTGAGGTCCGCGATGGTCGCTCGAGCACTCGCAGACATCCCCCTCCGCAGGATTCGTGAGACCGTTCGCGACGGTCGGCTGCGCCTGGGCGCCCTAGAGCGTGCGGGCATGGCCACCGTCGCTGACGTCTTGGCGTATCCCTACGCGCTGGATGACCTGACTGGGGTTGGCGAGCACACGGCATACCAGGTGTATGCCGCTGCCGAACAGCTACGTCAGGCCGTCGAGCGCGATCTGGCCTTCCGCGTGGACCTGGACCCCTCCGACGGCGACACCACGCGACTCGTCCGCGACCTGTGTCACTGGTCCACTTCGGCACTCATGCTCCGTCGGCTGAGTCCTGCCATCGACGAAGCACGTTCCGCACTGATCCGGCTGCGAGAACTGCCGCGGAGGCCGGACGCGTTCGTGGGGTTCTTTGGACTCGATCCCGAGACTGATCAGTCTGTGCGCGGCGAACTGGACGCTTGGTCAGACTGGGAAGCCCGGCACAAGGGCTTCATCGAGGAGGCGCGAGCCGGCTTGGCGCCACGTCCCACACCTGACGAGGCCTGGGCGGACTTCCGGAAACGAGCAGCTGACTACTACGCCTGGCTCGGCGAGATCGTCGGGCTCACGGTGGATGCTGACATCCAAGCGGGCCAGGTGCCCGAGGAGATCGCTGGCGCCGTGAGGAGCCTCGCGCTGGACACGAGTTTGGTCGCTGCGTCGCTCCGGGGGTATCAGGAGTTCGGAGCCAAGTACGCACTGGTCCAACGGCACACGATCATCGGCGACGAGATGGGTCTGGGGAAGACCGTTCAGGCGATCGCGGCTATCGCCCACGCCCAAGCACAGGGCGATTCGCATTCGCTCGTCGTTTGTCCGGCCAGCGTGTTGATCAACTGGCTCCGCGAAGTCCCGAAGCACAGCCGGCTGCGGGTGCATCGACTTCATGGAAGCGACCGGCATTCGGGCTTGGTCACGTGGCGGCGTCACGGGGGCGTCGGTGTGACGACATACGGGCAGCTGGACACCCTTCGGTTCCAACGTTCGGATCGGCTGGCATTCCTCGTCGCGGATGAGGCGCACTACCTCAAGAACCAGTCCACGCGGCGGGGAATGGCCGTTGCCAGCGTGATCCCGCACGCTGACCGCGTGCTGTTCCTCACCGGCACTCCTCTGGAGAATCGGTTGGAGGAGTTCCAATCCTTGGTTGAGTACGTCCAACCGGATCTCATGCGGACGTTGGTCATGTCCGAGGCCGTCGTCAGCGCGCGGGCGTTCCGGGATCGGATCGCGCCTGTCTACCTGCGCCGAAACCAAGTGGACGTTCTCACCGAGCTCCCGCCGAGGATCGATGTCGATGACTGGGTGGAGCTCTCTCGGGCGGACCGGCGAGCACATGACCGGGCCGTCATCCAAGGCAACTTCATGGCCCTTCGCAGAGCCGCCTTCCTGGGCGACGGGGTGCAGAGCGCAAAGGTCGAACGACTGGTCGAGGTGGTCGCAGAGGCGGTCGAGACAGGACGCAAGATCGTCGTCTTCTCCTACTTCCGCGACGTGCTCGACGTCGCGGCCGCTGCTCTCGCCAAGGTAGCTCCCGTCATCGGGCCGTTGACCGGATCGACCAAGCCTGAGGATCGCCAAGGGCTGATCGACCGGTTCACCGACCTTCCCGTCCCTGCCGTGCTCGTGAGCCAGGTCGAGGCGGGTGGAGTCGGAACCAACATCCAAGCGGCCTCGGTGGTCGTCCTGTGTGAGCCCCAAGTCAAGCCGAGCACTGAACTTCAGGCCGTTGCGCGTGTCCACCGGATGGGGCAGGTCGAAAGGGTCCAGGTCCACCGCTTGTTGGGCTCGGACAGTGTGGATCAGAGGATGCTTGCGATCCTGGCTGAGAAGCAGCGTACGTTCGATCTGTATGTTCGCGACAGTGCCGCAGCTGACGCTGCGCCGGAGGCGGTTGACATCTCTGAGCGGGAGTTGGCCATGCGCGTCATCGCAGAGGAGCAGCAGTTGCTGGCTGCGCGACTTGCTCAGGGTCTCGTCGAACGAGAAGAGTCGTGGTCCGACAGCCTGGAGGGATGAACACTTGTGAGTGAGCGCTCACTCACTTAGAGTCACCCGGTGATGTCCACCCTGGCCAAGCCAGTCCGGGCGCCAGCCTTGGCGCCGCACGACCGTCGGGCTGCGCTCATCGACGCCGCCGTCCCTCTCGTGCTCCAGCGCGGATTCGACGTGACGACAAAGGAACTCGCCGCGGCAGCCGGCGTTGCTGAGGGCACGATCTTCCGGGTCTTCGACACCAAGGACGACCTCGTCGTCGCCGCCGCCCGCAGCATCTTTGCGCGCACCGACCACCTCGACGACCTGCGCGCGATCAGCCATGAGCTGCCGCTCGAGGCCCGACTGACGGCCGCCGTCGCCATCTGGCAGACCGTGGCCCGGCGGATGATCGCGGTCTTCGTCGCCTTCCACGGTGCCGCCGACCGGGAGCGCTTAGGTGACCCGCACAGCTTGCTCGACCGTTCGATCGCGGCCCGGGCTGACGCGATTGTTGCGGCCCTGTTCGCCCCGGACGCCGAGCGGTTGCGCCGTCCGGTTCCCGACGTCGTGCGGATCTTGGGGTCGCTCGTCCTGGCCAGCGTCCATCCGATCGATGCGCTGCGCGCTGCCTCGGCGCCGGAAGACATCGTTGACCTGCTCCTGCACGGTGTGCTCGACGACCACGTCGCGGCGCCCGACCCGTGCTTGACCATCCCCCCACGTGAGGCGCCAGCATCGTGCCCGGCTCACGCGGCATACACCGAACGATAGGAACCTGACCCGATGCTTTGGCGACTCATCCGCCCCCGTCTCGCGCCCCACCTGAGCGCGATCGTGGTCATCGTCGTGCTCCAGTTGGTGAGCACGATTGCCAGCCTCTACCTGCCCAACCTCAATGGCGACATCATCGACCAGGGGATCGCGCGGGGGGACACCGGCTACATCTTGCGAACCGGCGGCTGGATGCTCGCCATCAGTGTGCTGCAGATCGCCGCCAGTGTGTATGCCGTCTACCTCGCCGCCCGCACGGCCATGGCTTTCGGTCGGGACACTCGGGCCGAGGTGTTCCACGGGGTCGTCGACTTCTCGGCCCGCGAGATCGCCCAGTTCGGCGCCCCGACGCTCATCAGCCGGACGACCAACGACGTCCAGCAGACCCAGATGGTCGTCTTCATGGCCCTGTCGATGATGGTGGGCGCTCCGATCATGATGGTCGGCGGGGTGATCATGGCGCTGCGCACGGACGTCGGGTTGTCCTGGCTGGTGGCCGTGTCGGTGCCGCTGCTGGCCCTGCTCGTCGGGCTGGTTTTGCGTCAGATGCTGCCTCGGTTCCGAGTCATGCAGGACTCGATCGACTCGGTGAACCGCATTCTGCGCGAACAGATCACCGGCATTCGCGTGGTGCGAGCGTTCGTCCGTGAGCCGCACGAGCGGGCCCGTTTCGCCGTGGCCAACGACTCGCTCACCGGGGCCTCGCTCGGGGTCGGCCAACTCATGGCACTGGTCTTCCCTCTGGTCATGCTCGTCTTCAACGCCTCGACCGTTGCGGTCCTGTGGTTCGGCGCTCACCGGGTGGACGACGGCGACATGCTCGTCGGCGCCCTCACGGCGTTCATGTCCTATCTCATGCAGATCCTCATGAGCGTGATGATGGCGACGATGATGTCGGTGATGATCCCCCGCGCGGCCGTGTCGGCCGAGCGAATCATGAAGGTCCTCGACACGGTGCCCTCGGTCCACCCGCCGGCCCACCCCGTCACCGCTCTGGCCTCGCCTGCGTCAGTGGTGCTTGAGGGCGTTGAGTTCCGCTACCCGGGCGCGGAACGCTCTGTCCTGCAAGACATCTCGTTCGAGGCCCGCCCGGGCGAGACCACGGCGATCATCGGCTCGACAGGCGCCGGCAAGACGACGCTCATGACGCTGATCCCGCGCCTGGTCGACGTCACGGGCGGCCGTCTGCTCGTCGGGGGCGTGGACGTCCGGGACGCCGACCCCGACACGCTGTGGTCGCGGATCGGGCTGGTCCCCCAGAAGCCCTACCTCTTCTCCGGCACGGTTGCGTCCAACCTGCGCTACGGCAACCCCGACGCCACCGATGACGAGCTGTGGGAGGCCCTGCGGATCGCCCAGGCCGAGGACTTCGTCCGGGCGATGCCTGACGGCCTCGGGGCAGCCATCGCCCAGGGCGGCACCAACGTCTCCGGTG